>Ga0307512_10000767_pt1 | contig 47594 bp, 48 predicted proteins | sample 14_EM_MG_FD_200267 | JGI IMG/M metagenome (GOLD analysis project Ga0307512, IMG submission 200267) | Populus trichocarpa ectomycorrhiza microbial communities from riparian zone in the Pacific Northwest, United States - 14_EM | ecosystem: Host-associated > Plants > Roots > Unclassified | place... | reverse complement strand
AGCTCCTGCAAGATAGATCTCTGTCTTCAAACACTGAAACCAGACATCTATCCTGTGGGATCAGGATGTCAACTAATGCAGAACCAGATATGGATTCTGTCAACTGGTCCAATGGATCCGTCAAGGAGTGGTCATTCCACAGGTGAAGAAACACCTTTGCTCCCATAGGATCTAACCAAAAGGACAGGCCTTCGGAATACTTTCGAGAGAAACTTCCATCCCTGTGTCCCTATTTGGTAGATCTTAAGTGGTGAGAAAAGGATACTCCTCAAGTCAATCAATCACTTCCTTTGAAGTGATGACTTGGAATACATCTGGCGATAGGCTGGAATGTCTGCTGATGCGAACCTTTGGAGACCACGCTCCATTAGAAGTTCCATCACTCATGCGCGATCGTTTATGTCTACTCATAGAGTATACTAAATGTGGGGGAGTGTTGAAGATGCATTAGTCCAACATGTGCTACCATCCAGATATGGAGGTGCACTTCCCAATTCATGGTAATTATGATACATAGGTCATGTATGCACATATGGTAGTATGCACATCACAGTCACAGCCTCACATGTATATAAACCCCAGGGCTTTCGCCCTAACAATACAGAGTCGATCCCCCGGATCATCTACATAGCTACAGTAGTACCTAAGTGAACAACTGGTGAGCCTGGTCGCTGCGCTTCACTGCTGCGCATCATTCACATGCGTGAAATTTTTGCCGAACAGCACATTTTTTCCCACTCAAACAATATTTCAACGAGATATCGTTTTGGCTGGCATCTCGAGATACAAACTGGTTCCCGAACAGGCCCTCATCAGAGACTGATGCAGCGCTGTAAAACCAGGAGAGTAACATTGAATTGATGAAAACGTATGCGGATGATAATAACAAAGATAACACAATATCAGAGCACATGAAATAGTCGTAGATCCATACTATATATGATAGTCCTAACTAGAGCGTAGGTACCGCCCCCCTACATAATCTCGTCTAGCGTCATCTCATCCTCCGCCAGTGGCGGTAAATGCCTCTCGAAGACCCCATCGAGGCCGACGCCCCGCGCCGATGGCGGGACGGCGATCGGATTCACGTTTTCGCTCTGCGTCATGGCGACGAGGGGCATGCGCGTGACGCGGGTCATCATGGTCCGTGGTTTGCCCTCGACAGGCACGGAGAGATACAAGCTGAGCTCGCGACGGAGTCCTTCGATCTGTGCGTTCGCCGCGTCACGCTCGCGCGTTACGACGACCAGCATCTAAACAAAAAGGGATCAGAATCACATATGAGTAAATCAGCGGGTACTAGGTAGTGCGTCACGTCGTGAGCCAGAGCAGAGCTGCTACTGTGGCGCAGTGCAGTAACGTGCCTCGACACACGACGTGGGACAAACGTGAAAGACAAAAACGCACCTGCTTGGTTTCGGCCAACTCGCGGCGGACGCGATCGAGGTACACGATGCGCTGTGCGGGGTTGTTGTGGGCTAGAATTTCGGCGTTGAACTGGCTGAGTCTGTTGGTTTCGCTCTCGGCGAGCTGGTTCCGCGCGACCAGCACTCCGACCTCGTCGACGAGATTGTGATACGCCTCTCGATATCGCTCAGCGTCCGTCAGGTCAACCGTCAACCTGAAAGTTGCAAACGCACACAAATACGTCAGCACAGGTCGACAAATCCCGAGGGTGAAGCATCGGAGGTGGTGACTTACTGGTTGATCTCTGCCCGGAGCTCCTCCTCTGCCACTTTGCTCTGCTGCAGGCCCGACGCGAGTCTGCTAGACGTCTCCTTTTCCTTCTGGAGCGCTTGTTTGTGGGTCGTCGTCTGCTCCTTGTTTTGGGACCTGACCTCCTTGATTTCCTGCACGAGTGCCGCCTCCCTCGTCCTAACGGCGCTCAGCGAGGTGGAGGCCTCCTCGAGTTGCTTCCTCGTCGACTCCAACTCGGTCCGCGTTGCCTGCAGATCCGCACTCGTAACCTCCTGGAGGGCCTTCGCTGTTTGCAACTCAATTGCTCTGTTCTGCGATACAAGTAGCTCCGCGTCGAGGTCTGCGCGCACCGCACCGCATGACGCTACGAGCTCGCTGTTCAGACGAGCGTAGAATTTGGCGGAGCGGCTCTCGCCAGAGGAAAGAGCCTCCTGGATTTCGAGTTCAGAGAGTAAGTGTTCTCTCTGGGATGTGGCCAGAGTATCGGCGAGGAGGGCGTGTGTGGAGTCAACGTGGGTGCTGCGGGAATCTGTCCATGTGTCTTCCAATGCGCGCATGTACCAATTCCTGTCCTCCTCGGTGGCGTGCAGCTCACCCACGAGCAGACCGTTCGCATCTTGGCTCAGGCGTATGAGACTTGCCAGCTCCGCCACCTGCGACTCGGTGTTGGCCAGCTTGCGCTCAAGCTGGAAAGTATGAAATTGCAACGAGTTGTACTCGTGCCGTAGTTTGTCGTGCGCGACCTTGTACACCGTTTCCGAGACCAGCTTGCCGTAGTGCGTCGCCGCTTGCAGAAGCATGTCTCGCAGGCCTTCCAACTGCGCCACGAGCTCTCCCCTCTGCGCCTCGCCGCGTCTCCGGTCGGCGTCCATCTCAGCTCTGACCTGCGCCGTCTCCGCTTCGGCCTGTTCGAGACGCGTTCGAGCCTTGGCATTCTCGCCTGATCGTTTCCTTTCGTCCTCCGCCCTCGTGTTGACCGCATCGCGTAGTTTGGACTCGACATCTTCCCTGCGCTTCTTCTCCGAGGCCGTAGCCTTTTCGAGTTCGACGATTCGTTGGTCCTTCTTTTTCAGCTCATCAAGACGAGCGGTATTCGTAGAATCCGAGGTTTGCTTTGTGCGGACTGCGTCGTTGTATTTCGTTTGAAGCCCAGCACGGTCGGCCTCCGCGACGCGTAGCTTTGCCCTCAGATCCTTGATTTCGGTCTGGTCTGTAAGCGCAGTCCGCTTCAAATCCTGGATCCTCCCATCTTGCGCATCTACTTGCTTCTTCAACTTGTCTATTCGCGTCAACTGCTCTGCGCTAGTTCTCCGCACAGCCGAGAGCTCCTTTGTGAGGTTGTCAAGGTTGGCCTGATACTATCCATAGAGTCAGGTGACCACACAGATACGAATGAAACAAAAATCACACTTCTTTCTTTCCATCAGCATGGATTTTTTCTAGACGTTCGAGTTTCCGCTGAAGTGCTGCATACTTCTCCTTTTGGGCTTGCGCACTCTCCTGCATTCCAGAGTAAGTGGTAAAGGTAGTGTAGTAGTGATTACTGTGAGTGAGTGAGGGGAAACTATGAACTAGCGCGGGAGCAAACAAACATCAACAGACGCGTCGCGTCTACATGTCACGTGCTTATGATTTCCCGCCCTGTCCTCGTCTCCGCTCGTTTTTGTGGTAGCCGTCCTCCCCTTCGCCCGAAATGACTCTCTTCAATTCCGGAGATACTGTGTATCCAAATTCCTCTAGCTCTTGCACAGCTACGGCATACCGTGCATCCTTCTCCAGAACACACCGTTGGATGATTGCCTCGTACACTGAAAGTGGTGGGTACAGGTTCTCTGCTTTCATCTCTTCCAGGTAGAAGAAGGCGTCCTCGTATGTCTCCCCCGTGAGGCACAGAACAATCAGCCGCTCGTAGGTCCTTGCGTCCGGTTTGATTTTCGCCTCCTTCATCTCAGCGATGAGTCGATCGCCCAGTTTTCGATGTCGTGTGGCAATGCAACCTGAGAGAAGGAAGTGGTATGTATCGAGCGTCGGCTTGATGTTTAACTCTGGGCACATTTGATATGTCCCGAAGGCGCGTTGCAGATCTCCTTGAGCGACCGACGCTTGGATGATGACGTTGACGGCTGTGACATCAACCGTTTGGCCTTCAGAACGAAGAGCTTCGAGAGCGTCCCAAGCGGCATCCACAGCATCAGTGCTGACGCGAATTGCCTCGAAAATAGGGTGTGAGGTGTCGGAGTTTGGCTCGATGTTGTGTTGGCGTATCAGAGACAGCGTTGAAAGCGCCTCGTTAATCCGATTTGTGCGGCAAAAAGATTCAATTATGGGGGCAAAGTGATGTTCCCGTAGGTCAGCGCCAATGGCCTTCAAAACACGGAGCACGTCCATAGCCAGTTCTGGGAGTCCATGTCTGCCGGCAGTATGAAGCACCTCGATAGCACAACCCTCATCCGGCAGAACCTTGAGTTCATCCGTAACCTTAGGCCATAGATGGAGGACGCCCTCTTTCTGAGTAACAAATACGTGTCAGTTAAAGCACGCTCTAGGCGTTGAGATGAGATAACACCTACATAAAGACACTCCGATGAAGAGAGCAGGCAGGTCACCCATACATGCATGCCCAACCTTCGCACAGAAGACGCCTCAAAATTCTCGGCCAGTTCCAGCGCGAGACGTGGCATCCTCCTCCCTGCAGCTAAGGTGATCACGCCTTCTGCAGTTTCAAGCGTGGGTGTTAAACTACGACCTTCCATCTCGACGAGGAGCTTGAACGCCATTTCCAAGTTCGAGTCGTTTAGATATCTCCGAATAAGAAGGGCATATGTGCCCTCGGTATGCTCTATGCCGGCATCCTCCATCATTTTCAGCACGGACCAAGTGGCTTCGTGAGGTGCGTGGCGAACAGCCTGTGTGTCAAAAATACAGTATCAGTGACGGGCCCATAGATATAGGGCTTTTCATACGCACTTGCAAAAGAAACTTATACGTTTCGATGTCAGGCAATATCCCCAGTGCCTTCATGTCGTCCACAAGAGCCCAAGCCTCGTCTTCCATGGCGCGCTTCGCAAAAAGTTCCATTGCGGAGTTGTACGTTAGGATATCTGGACGGACCCCACGCTCCTTCATCTCCTTTAACGTCTCAATGACCTTGATAGAACGACCAATATCGGCGGACCGTCCGAGCCTCAGATTGAAAGCGGCAATCCCAGACGTGTGTTGCCTAAATGACCATGGTTTATTTTTGGCTCCAGTTATCCGGTCTACCTCATCTCTTGTTGGAGAACGAGTGGGATGGCGTTTTGAACGATCCTGGGGAGGAGGGTGTCTTTGTAGGCGTTGGGAGAGAGGTCCTGATTGACACACGGTCATATAAGGATCAGGTGAATAAGCGGGAAGGCAGTACCATTTGAGTATGGCGAGACCTGCACGCCTGTTGCTTGTGTGGTCACGCGCCTGCTAGAGTGCGAAAGGGCCGACCTCGGAATCATAAGCAATGAGGGAAATGAGAAAGCAAAGCCCACAGCGAATTGGGGAAGTATAGACCACGTGACTGTGAGACAAATCTGGCCCCGAGCGGCACGTCAGTTCACTTTCATCCCGCTTTATCATCCCCTCATCCCCCTTTCCCCCCCTTTGCAACGCTAGACGCGTCTCCTCTTCTTTCTTTCTCTTAATTATGGTGCGTCATGTTGGCATAACCATCTCGTATCATTCTCAGTCACGTCTCCCTAGTTCTATTCTGAAGCTATTTTATCCCGACGCGGGCCCCTCGCCAAAGTATGGCTCGCGGCGCACATGGAGCGAAAACTCTCCAAAGCCCAGACCCTTCAAACTGATATAGAGCAGTCAGTTGGTGCGTATCGTTGTATGCCTCAATCCCAACTACGATCGCTCAACGAACGTCTTTTATAGACGCTATCATGGGTCAGGAGATTGAGGTTATGGCACTCCGACTGAGCGGTCAGCTCCTTCTCGGTGTTGTGCGCATCTACAGCCGAAAAGCCAAATACCTCCTTGATGACTGTAATGAAGCTCTCTTAAAGATCAAGATGGTGCGTGTCCTCTTCAGCAATCCAATATCACACTCACAGACCCTACCACCCACCAGGCGTTTCGACCAGGTGTGGTAGACTTAACCGAAGATCAACTCGCTGTTAGTCGCAATGCTATCACTCTTCCTACCAGCAATCTCGATCTCGACATCCTACTCCCAGACCTAAATTGGTGAGCGGTCTGCCATTCTTTGATATGCCCTTTTCATCGCCACTAGGGATATCGACTTCGAGGATCGGGAAATTCAACCTCAGGGACACCACATGGCTCGGCAAGCCGATATTACACTTACGACAGCTGATGACCTTCAGTATGGTGTCGACGACGGCGGATACGGTTTCGACCTGGGACCGTCAGATGGTATTGGATCACAAGACTACGAGGTCGATCTTGGGTTGACTTTTGGGGATGAACCCGCGACACCTCGCGAACGTAGCGAAGTCGACGATATGAGCGTTGAAGTCGGTCGTGATGCAGCGCCACTACGAGCACCGCGCGAGTCACTCGAATCGCATCTCCTTAAGCAAGGCGGAGACGAACTTGAAATGCTCTCGCATCACAGTCGAGCACCATCAGAACACCCCTTCGGCGATGACATGGACTTCGGTTTTGGTCCGGGAGAGGCACTCAACATTGATCTTGATCTTGACTTCGGCGATCGTCCGATTAGCGAAGGAGGCAAAACCCCGGAGCAAACGCGGTCACCCTCCAGAGCTTGTGCGTAGCATTGAATTGCCTGTTTTGAGTTCCCTTCTCACACTAAGCACAGCTTCGGTGTTGAGTGAAGTACCTGTAACTCCACCTGCGGACGTCGAGATGTTAGACCCCGTTGTAGTTGTTGGAGAACAGCAGCCAGGACAGCCCGAAGAACAAGTAGTAGAGGAAAAGCGCAAGCGCAAGAAGAAGCAAATCTTCGATGACCTTACTGAGCTCGAGGGTCGGGGCCGTGGTGGTCTAGGACCGCTCAATGCCGTGGATGTTTCTTCCATTCTTACCGATCATCAATACCTTCCACGCTCCCCTGTCGTTATGCGCCTTCTTGAAATCCGCGAGGATCCTATCGCGCACTTCCTCCCAACGAAAGTGACGCCAAACGGCACGTTTTTCTTTGCCGGACCTCCAGGCATTGCACCCGAACTGCAGGAAATGTTCATGCGTCCAGTCGCAACTTATGTTCCATCTAGCAAGCGCCGAGGTGCATCGCCAGAGAAGCCCCCAAGCAAGCGCGCCCGGATCGAACCTGAGGGCGAAGGCAGCGTCACACTCGAGGACGAAGGCGAGCCCGGACAAGCGCGCCGTGCTAGTGTCGCACCAAGCCAGGGTGTCGGTAGCGAGGTGCTCGGTCGTGAGAGCGTCGGCCCAGGATTCGAGTTTGACAACACTGGGCTTGGAATGGAAGACTTCCAGATGGACCTTGGCCAAGGGGATCTGCCACCTGTAGAGCTCATCCGTGAGAAGTCGGTCGCACCGTCGGAGCTTACCCGCATCTCCCGGGCGAGTACCCCTGCTGCAATGGACGAGGGCGAGGAAACCTATGCCGACCTTGAATGCCCCATAGTTGCGTTTGACATGAAGGGTTCGAGTCAAACATCAGAGGCCGACAACGCGGGTGCGACCACGGACGGGAAGGGCTATAGCAAGAACACCGTACGTGCCCTTGGTATCATCCGAAAGGAGTTGGAACCGGTGGAGGGCGAGGAGAAGGTCATGAGTTTCAAGCACATGGCGACAAAGGTACGTCTATGCGGGCGCGTACTAACGTACGATGCATTTATTGATGGTGGCTGGTCCGCAGGCAACCCGCCGCGCTGCAGCAGCATTCTTCTTCGAGCTCCTCTTCCTGGGCACACGCGATTGCGTTCAACTATCTCAAGCAGCACCGTTCGAGAACATCGAAGTTCGTCCGAAAACCAAATTATGGGAACGCCATCGGCATGGATCTACTGCACCATCTATATCTTCATCTATGGGCCTCTAAGAGGAAACCAACGAACTTTGTTTCTGGATTTGATCTGATTTGGTTTGATTTGATTTTGCTTTGTTTTACGATCTTGCGTATGAGCCGTTGAATTTTGAACCAGCGATACCTTCCTCCCTCTTGCTTTGTACCTTCTCGTCCAGACACACCTTTTCAACTCTCTAATTACGCTATCCTTTTGTTTGTTTGCTAGTATAGTGCGTATGTACGTCGAACCTGTCCTTTCTGAAAGAACACCAGATGTGATCTGACGTGTTATCGCCATCACGTGACCTGTACAAAGTTTTGAGTTGAGCGACTGCGGCGCTATGATATTGATCTCCTGTCGTGCGTATGCCCTTTCTCGAACATCCACTTTGTGTCGCGAACATGGGAACTTAATAACTTGGCCCTAGGATCCTATTTATGATCTGAAAACGCCATAAGTTCCATGTGACTGGCCCGGTTTCTCCCTGGGCCGTCCCACCGACTCCCACTTAACTTGCGGTATAAATAACTACGATACATTGAGATTTCGCACTGCGCTGTGCTTCATTGTCTCTCTCCTTGCTTCTCACTTGGAAGTAGAATATCCACGGTCGTTCTGTGCACGTACCATAGATTTGAAGGAAGAAGACCCGACTCAGCCTAAGATACCTACGAGCGCGGACGTCGTGGTTAAAGATCTCGGCAAGCGGGCCACGGCCACCAAGGAGATGATGAGCGTCTACTTCACGATCGCCGATGCCGCGGTTGGCTTCCTTAACGGTGCATGTAAGTCTCTCACTACGATACGCGGATCATAAGACATCGCGGCGCGCCTAGGACTGACGACGGAAAAGTGTTCAAGATCATGACCGATGACCGGTGTTTACCGTTTTTGACTCGGACAATCAGATGTAGCTCAGACCGTGCTAGGTAGTGTTCAAGCGCTTATACCCCAAGAGTCTCTGCGTCATCCGTCTCTACACGGGTTTTCGGTCATAGGCCAGCTATTTGTCGGCTTGGTGTGCGATCGCATCGGATGGAAAGTCGCGCCCGTCTTCACTACGCTGCTCATCGTCCTCCGGGTCGGTGCTACACTAGGTACTGTTGCACACGGTGCCTACTGTAGTGCCGGGGATCTATTCTGGTTCTTAACCTTTGCCCGGGGGATAATGTAGCGGCTGAGCGAGGCTCGTGCCGTCCAGACGGACGTGGATTATGTGTTGCTTATCAGGGCCGCTTCTTGTCCCGTAGCCGAGGGCTATCGTCGTGTATCGTAGGACAAAGGCCGGTAATGAACGCGGCGAGTTCGCTACAGGAGACGATGGGGGAGTTTTAAGAGGTCGGGGCGACATGGCAATTTTCAAGAGCGAAGCTACAGCCCTCAAACATGTCGGAAATTGGCCTTTATTGTACAAATAAAGTTATGAGATTCTTCTACATTATTTTCTCCAGTGGAAGCTAATATATTGTGGGGTACTATATCATTCAAAGTGCTAGTATTTAGAAAGAAAGACGGGAACTGTGGTATAGTATATGTCTAATGGCGAAAACAAAAAGGCGAGACAGGATGCCAGTGGTATTCGCTTGACAGTGCAAGCGTTCAAGAATAATGACGTCACTACTACTAATGATACGGGTGATCAGGAGTGTATACGCGCAAGCTGTTAATTTCCCAATAGGCCTCGCGAAATTCGGTGGGGTTGTTGTTGACATCTGAACAGCCGGGGCTTGATGAGTTTCACAATCCACGGGTGCATGTCAATAAATACTTACAGTGCTCACACGAGTCGATACCACAACCGGATGAGGCCCACACATTGCCAGCCCAATCACCCTGCGGAGAAGAAAACATCTCAGTCATCCCCGGAAAAACTAAAAGACCGATAAAGAAGTCGCGTACGCAGAAGGTCAAGTCAAAGACTATCTGATGCGCGTTGAAGAATTGGTCGTAATTGCAATAGTTTGGGTCCAAAGGGAAGTTCGCATCCGGTGGACCCCATGTGTCAAGGGGGTTAGCAATGAGCGGTTCTTCTTTCCATGCTCCCCCCGCTATCTCCGGTGGGGTGTCGGGGCTGTCTCGCGGCCAGAACCAGATTTGAATTCCGCAATCTCGCGATTTCAACATGACATAGTATCCACCACCATTGAGGTTAAACGGGGACCCGTAGGAGGGGACATTTTCGGGGAACTTGACGCCACACCCTTGGTTGAAATTAGCGTTAGCGTCGCAGTTGTTACTAAGGATAGTTCTGTAGTGTTGTTTTTCGTTCACACAAAAAAGGAATGTTAGCGTCCGGGCGTGCACATGAAAATGAAACCCACCCCGTCTGCCGTCGTCCATTGGAGGGCATTGTGCAACCCGGGGAAGTGTGCAAAGTCGCTTGGTTTTGCGTGTTCAAATTGACGCCTGCAGGGGACAAGGGATGCGCGTGAGTGATTTGGCAGAACGGGGAGATGACATGGGAGGGCGCGTGCCTTCGATGATGTCGATCTCACCGCCAGCAGGCCATGGACCCTGTTGGCTCAGAGTCCAAAAGGCAGGCCAGGTGGCGCAACCGGCGGGCATGTGTGCCAAGTCGAGGACGAATATCGCCTCGTCATACGCTGTCTGTGAGGAGATGCGTACGCTGTCGCGCCCACGCGCGGATGGGTCGACGATGGACCAATCGTCAGCACGCATGACGAATTTATCTCCGGTCGCTAAAAAAAAAGTCGATCGGCGTGAGCCAAATCAAAGGGCGAGCGGGAAAAAAAAGCTGGGCAACTCCGGGACTCGGGGAGATTTAAAAAAACGAAAGACGCACCGCACGTCAGATTGTTCCTTTTTGCGTCATCAAGGCTCACGTAGTTGACGCGGCCGTGGGTCGGGTCATTCTCTGTCTCCCAGTCCCAGCCTTGGTAGAAGTCGACGCCGACCCATTTGTCCTTGAGAAAGTAGAATTTTGCTCTAGCACATTGGGTGAGAGAGAGCGAGAGCGCGGCGAGGAATGCATAGCCAGTACGCATGGTTGAGACACGGGGAGCCGAGTGGGATCAAAGGAGTGTGATTTCTGAGGGCGTATAGGATGTAAAGGAGAGACGTGAATAGAGCCAAGGATACAGTGCCAGCCGTATAACGGACTGTAGGGGGCAGAGACCTAGGCGGTGTAGCTGGAAGATTTGAACCGAGACCGAGACGGGCAGTTATTATTAGGAATGCAAGGCAAATTAAATCACGCAGGACTGACCTGGACTGGTGCGCATCTTGGCATCCAATTCGATGAGATCTTTGGTTCCCAATGGCACTGGCCAATGAACATTGGCAGTAATTACACTGCAACCCTTGGTTGGTGTGGAAAGAATGTAAGCGGTGTCACGCGTCATTGACGTGACCGCGTGGTTGGCATGGTTAGCGCCCGGCGTGGCAACTCGGCTCGCTCAGCTCTACACATTAGACTGGACCTGGAGTTGGGGTGCAGTTCTGTTGTTTGGTTCAAGTCACCAGCTGTTCAATCCACCCGAAGAATACTCAATCGCTATCATGGCATTTCTCTTTCACAAACTTGGAAGTCACGCCGCCGGTGGTGGCTGCTGTCTTTGTGAGTACTGTATCTTCTCTTTTGCAAAGGAATAGAATATTGTGACCTCCTGCGCACCACGGAGATATTATTCCCTGATGGAGAGGCCGTCTGCGGCATCAAGACCTGGCGATGGCCAAGTACCTGTTACGTCCGTGTGCTCATGACATTATTCCCTGACATCCGTTCGTTGTGAAGTTTCATGGATCAACGGATCTACCCCACTACTGCCTCGATATTTCCGCACCACAACGAATGATGTCGCGCTAAAATGATGCAACTTCGAGTCCGGTTCAGCCTGGCATCCCGACGATAATACCCTATCTTCCACCGCGCTGGTGCCACTACAGAGGTATTTTACGGAGGACATCTCGTCCATATCGCAGCCTTCGAACCCAGAAGAGACTCAGACAAGGATGGACTGCACTCTTATCTGAGTCATGAAAGTTACAAATGCCCTCCGGAACCTGGCCTCTTCTTCTGATAAATATCGGCAGTCTCAGCTCGTGCTCTGCTTCTTCAGCCTGAGTGCGGGACAGTTGGACAGTTGGACATCGGCACCTAGCCCTGTATGAAACTTGAAGCCCGTATCTTGATGCTTCCGGTTACCGGACGGATGATCGATCCTGTTGTTACGAACGGGGGTTCGAGCTCGCCCTTCTCCGAGTCGTATGTGTGGAGCAGGTGACAAAGTTATCTGATATTTCTTCCATTTTTCTTGCGCGTTTCCCGGACATTTTCTAGTATAAAATCAGTGCAGATACATCGAGTCGACCGTGATGCTGTGCGTTTAACTCTGAGTACACCCTCTCACACGAACTCACGAGGGTTGACCGTGAAGCGAGGTGAGCATCGTCAGATCTGACTGTTGTTATGATTCAACTAAAAATGGTAACCCATGGGCGGTCGGGAAGCTCAAGGTACGACGACCCACCGATGCTGATTTTTAGTCATTTACCTTTAAGACGATGTGGACAGGAATTGGCAGTTGTCGCTTCACGATGACGTCTCTGACTCGGACACTCTCGACCCTGTGCTGTTACCTCGGCTACAGTCAAGACCGGATTCGGATCACACGAAGGGCCTCACGGTTGACGTTGACAACGGGCCAGGCTGGGCCTCGGATGCCTCGAGCCGGCCCGCCCCTACTCGGAATGAATCTCGCCAGTTCTCGGCTTGCGTACCGTATCACATCTTGATTCTTGTTATCGGAGTAATCAAGGTTCCCTGTCATAGGAATAAGTACACAGTACGTCATTTTTACCTACACCGTACTGTATGTGCAGAGGTGTCTCTGCGAATGGGCTGGTGAGTAGTTAAGAACTTATCTCTATCACGAGAGTGAAGCAGAAGAGTGTCGCACGCTTCGCAGTGCTGTGGACACCCCAGGCTGTAGTATCTAACGCTTCCTTTTGAGTGACTCCTGCAGGGAGAGTGACGTTCTCGTTGTATTCCTTCTCATCTGCCGTGTTCATGACCGCGCCATTGATCCGAGATGCCAGAAAAAGGCCTGAGGCGGTGTCCTCGGATGACCCACATTGTCATGTGTCTTTTGCCCCAGTCGCAGGCTGTTGGATGACAGAATAAAAGGTACCATGACGACGGACATGCATATCGAGGCGGGTGAAAGTACGTGGGCCACTGCGCACATTGGTGAAGACGGCCAGGGAGCCACGCTACCAGGACATCGCCTGTCCGACCCAGCGTCAAACCCCGGGCTCATCCTATACTACGGCCAAAGGAGAGGTCCTCCTGGGCTGGCCAGAGGAAGCCCGCGGTCTCCTAAGTCGTGACAGGTATGCGGGAAATCGCAGCGTGGAGAGACTGCTGCCTTAGAATCCCTACTGTAAGTCTGTAACTGCAAAGCTGATGGGACTGTCTAAATTACTTCCGATTGGTTCCTTTCAGAGAGAAATCTAGATCGAGGACGTATTTGATGTCCATCTTCGTGCGGAATAACCCTAAAGTCAGCCTCGGCCACTTTATCTCATCCAGGGGAAAAGAGAAGGGCAACAAAAGTTGGTGACCAGTTGTTCGTCAAACCATCAAGAACCCTGTGTTTACTTTTCTTGTAGTTTTTAGCAATAGCAAAAATAGATCACCTGAAAACGAACCTTAACTCGAAGGGTTCATAGTAATTCTTCCGCGGAGCGCGGTTGACCCGCGCCACAATGTCGTGTTCCATCACTGTTCCATCTCCAAGGAGAACGAATTCTCGCGAAGAAAAGAAACCGATCCCTAATGATCTTACTCGGTTTATCCATCTGCACTGTTGATAACTCCCAGTCCCGGCTCGCATCATCTACCCACCCCGCTCAGGTTCAAGTTCCTGCGCACCGCAGCCCATTATACCGTTCATACGGCTGGCACTGCGTCCTTGACTCCATTTGCGTCTCTCCTCTATACCCCTTACACTCTCTGAAACTACACCCCTTTTTGTGCACTGTATCCCAACTATGCCCCCCAGCCATGTGTTCATCGCCGCGCTTTCGTTCTCTCTCTTTCAACACGCTAGGGCAAATATATTCTATCTCAAGGACCAGTGGAGAGGCAACGACTTCTTCCATGGTTGGAACTGGTTCACTGAGGATGATCCAACCCACGGCCGCGTCAACTACGTGAGCGAAAATGAAGCAAGGAGCAAACACCTGGCATATGGTATGTTTTTGCCCTCGAGTTCCTTCTCCGCTCCCCGTTCAAGTCATTCGACCTCCTTTCAGCGGAGGGAAGCAAATTCATTATGCGTGCAGACGATTGGTCCATCGTGAACGCATCCGCGCGTGGGCGCAACAGCGTACGCATCTATTCGGAGAATGCGTATGATGAGGCGATATTCATCCTCGACCTGGCACACATGCCTGCTGGCTGCGCCACCTGGCCTGCCTTTTGGACTCTGAGCGAAGCAGGTCCATGGCCTGCTGGAGGGGAAATCGACATCATCGAAGGCATGCGATCTCCCATCTCTCTTGTCTCCTTTTTCAAATCACTCATGCGCGTACCTCCTCCCTTGCAGGTTTCAATTTGGCCACGCAAAACCACGCGGCTTTGCACACTTCTCCCGGGTGCACAATGCCCCCCGTTGGGCTGAGCCGGCTGCAGACTGGGTGGGTCTTCTTTCCATTTGTGGGCCCGGGACCCTAAAAAACAATCCGTAAACGAAAACGACCCTCCAGAACTAACGTCAGCGACAACTGCGACGCTTCTCTCAACTTCAACCAAGGGTGTAGCGTCCTCTTCTCCAATAGTGGACCCTCGTACGGCATGAGCTTTAACCACAACGATGGCGGACACTACGTCATGTCGAGATCACGGGATTGCGGCGTTCAAGTCTGGTTCTGGCCGCGAAACAGCCCTGACATCCCACCGGAGGTCTTATGTGACAGTGAACCTCTCCACACTAACCCCACTTGGGGTGAACCAGCCGCAAACTTCCCTATGGACCCGGACTATTGCAACTACGACAAATACTTTGACGCTCATCAGATGGTCTTCGATTTGACACTCTGCGTACGCGACTCCTTTACCAGTCTTCACGCTTCACGTTTGAACAAGCACAACTAAGGCGCTCCCTTCTCTACAGGGTGATGCGGCTGGCAACACTTGGGCTTCATCCGGCTGCCAGCGTGCCAATAACACCTGCGACGACTGTAAGTATTCACTAGGATATACACTGGTCAAATGCCAAACTCATCAACTCTTTTCTTTAGTTGTCAACAATAACCCCACCTCTTTTAGAGGGGCTTATTGGGAGATCAACAGCTTGCGCGTATATACCCCCAATACAGAATACCAGTAGTAGCGACATCTTAATTGTGCCTATTTTCGAACGTGAACAATCCGCCGTCTTGGTTCGCCTCTCCTAGCCACATCACTAGGTCCCTTTACCCCACACTGGCAGTCCGTCACACGAGTGGTTGCACTGTGTCCTTGGCCCCCTTCACGCCTCTCCTTTATATCCTTTACGCTCTTTGAAACTACACTCGGAGTCCTTTGATCTCTGTCAGCTTTACCGTATTTCAACTATGCGTTCTTCGATGTACGGTCTCTCTCTTTGACACAGCGCGCTAGAGCAAAAATATGTATCCCAAGGACCAGTTGCACGGCGACGAGTTCTTCCAAGGTTAGAACTGGTTTACTAGGGATGACCTGACCCACGGCCATGTCAACTACGTGAGTCAAGAGGAGGCACAGAGCAAAAATCTGACTTGCGGTAAGACTTTTGTTGCTCTCGGAGTTGTCCGCTCACGTTCACCGTTCGGGTCGATTTACACCAACCGATTATGCGTGCCAACGATTGGCCCGTCGTTGACCCATCAGCGCGTGGGCGCGGTAGTGTGCGCATATATACGCAAAATGCCCACCTTGACGATGAGGCTATAATCGTCCCCGACCTGGAACGCAGGCCCGCCGGTTGTGCTACCTGGCCTGGAGAATTTGGAGTTGCATCAAATTACAAACCAGTTGTACACACGGTCCGTACATCTCTCATCGGTAGATGTGTGGCCCATGTGTATAACTAGCACCATCTCCGAGATGAAGGTTGCGAAAAAATACTGCCAAATGTGTGCCGGGCTGAACCGGACTCGGTCTGTATCACTTCGGCACAATGACATGATGTAATGCCGAGGCAGTAACCCAAAAGATTGCGTTGTGTTACTAAATTACCGTCACTATCCGAGAGGTAAGGAGAGCATTGACAATGTGCTGGAAAAGGCATGGGCCGCAGCAACAGGCCAACAGAATACAGTAATGCAGCGTAGCAACTGTCTCCGCGGCGTGTGGCAATTCACAACATCCTATCTACTTCCAAGAAGAAACTTCAAGTTGAAATGTAGTGTAACACGTCGCGCGTGTGGGGTAAAGATGGGAGGTGAGACTGAAACTCCTTTGAGGGCTTCACACAATAGGGCCGGTCTAAACTGTGGGTGTATTGTGAAAGTCAACATCAAAAGAGTGTCTGCTCCTCCAGAACAGAGGAGGAAGGCTTATATACACCTGTATCTACCTAATTAAGTGCTCATCCGACGGGCTTCCTTGTCCGTGCACGACCGATCACGAATTTCTAGGGTGCTGACCCCCGATTGTCTGATTGTTCGTGGTTTCAGGTTGATCGAGACGGCCACTCAATCCGCCGTCTTACAGAGAGTTATACACCATGATGGCGGTTGAATAATCTCTGAGAGGGGAGGGGAAAGTGGTAGCAATGAGCGATTGAAGACTTCAACCAATTCAACCAAGCAATAGAACGATACCTGTGAATTGGGGCCAGGATGACTTGTCATACAGAGGCAATAAGTCGAGTTTGTTTTGAGTCGTACGGCGCGGCCAAGACGTGAGGCGAGATTAACTCGGTCTAGTCTGCGGCGCGAACCTGGAAATTACTCGGTTATGATGTTGAACACGCGGTCTCGGTCTCAACTTCCCGCCTCGCAATAGCACAATACCATCGCTCTGCTTCTCCATCATGTGTCCTGTTATTTACAGTACTGCAATTGATCATGAGCCAATGGGAAGCAAACATCTTCAGATCCGGGGAACCGAATATCAAATCAAAAAGGCATACTAGTCCGTGACAGCCCAATTTAATTCACCTGCCATCGTGAATAACTCGCCATCCCGGCCCACATCTTCTAGCCACGTCGCCAGGTCCTTCTGCCCCGCAGTCCGTTTTATACCCAGAACTGTGTCCTTGGCTCTATTTGCGTTAATCCATTTACGTTCTCTACAATCTCGGAAACCCCATCCCTTTGGTCCCCTTTGCGTCCGCTCGCCATATCCTAACTATGCGTGTTCGCCATGCGTTCTTCGCGACGCTTTCGTTTTCCTTCGCACTGCGCGCCGGTGCAAAAACCTTCTATCTCAAGGACCAGTGGCGCGGCGAAGACTTCTTTGAAGGTTGGAACTGGTTTACCGATAATGATCCTTCCCATGGCCGCGTCAATTTTGTGAGCAAAGATGAAGCACGAAGCAAAAATCTGACGTACGGTTCGTTTTTTTCGTTGGCTCCCCAAGTAACCCGCCCCTTCTTCCGTTCGCCATCCGGACCAATTCACACCATCCGACTTTTCAGTGAGCGGAGATAGTTTCATCATGCGTGCCGACGATCGGTCAGTCGTCGACCCATCCGCGCGTGGGCGCGACAGCGTGCGCATCTACTCGCAGGATACGTACGACGAGGCCATAATCGTCCTCGACCTAGAACACATGCCCACCGGTTGTGCCACCTGGCCTGGCTTTCGGACGAAGACTCAAGCAGGTCCATCACCTCCTGGCAGCGTAGTTGATATACTCGAAGGCACATCTCAACATCTCTCTTGTCTCACCTTTCCGGATCACTCACTCACATGCTTTCACCGTACAGGTGTCAATCTGAACGAGGAAAACCAAGCCACTTTGCACACTGCCCCAAATTGCACAATTCCCTCTGATGGCGAGGCCCGGCAACAGACTGGGTAGGTCACTTTTTCATGTGCACGTTAGGGACCCTGAATTTCGTTCCTTCTTTTCTGTAAACGACAAATCGACGCTGCAGAACTTCCGTCAGCGACAACTGCGATTCCTCAGTAAATAACAATGGAGGGTGTGGCGTCCTCTTTACCAAAAGTGGCTCCTACGGCACGGAATTTAACCGCAACGGTGGTGGATACTATGTCATGTCGAGATCACGAGATTATGGCATTCGAGTCTGGTTCTGGCCACGAAACAGCCCCAACATCCCACCAGAGTTAGCCCTTGGCGAGTCATTCTTGGAAGAACCGCCCGTCCCTAACTGCGCTTGGGGTGAACCGGCCGCGGCGTTCCCCCTAGACCCGGGCCATTGTGATTACGATCAACACTTCAATGCGCATATGATAATCTTTAGCTTGACATTTTGTGTACGTGATTTCTTACCTGTCTTCTAAATTTTCCCGGGCACAACTGAGATACTGCTTTTTCTACAGGGTGATTGGGCTGGTAATGAGTGGGCCTCATCCGGCTGCCAGCGTGGTAATGGCACCTGTGCGGACTGTGAGTATCCACCAGCATATATTGACTGGCGGACCGCTGAACTCAACAACTCCACTTTTCAGTTGCCAACAATAACTACACCTATTTTAGCGAAGCCTATTGGGAAATTAACAGTCTTCGCGTATACACCCCTGATCTTGGGTACTAGTGGCCATGATGTCGAACCCAGTTGGGCGGAGCATCGGTAAAACGATAAACAGCCCCATCCTTCGGTCTCGGGCCAAGAAGGAAGCCTATTACGCTTTTCCCTCTTGGTGGACCACCCCAAGGATCTTCGGCGAATATCATGTTCTCCACCACAGTAGTGACGTAGCACAGCATTGTATTACAGGCTACGAACATTTTCTCTTAGTTTCATGTCAACGATGCTGCACCTGCGGGAAATGCAGTAAGTGAGGCCTAGTGAGGACCCCAACAAGACGTCCACGAAGCGCCTTACATCCTAGATTTCCCATAGAAACTCTGATCCGAGAAGCTGCTGTATTCCGAGTCCTGTCGTTATACCTGCCTGCTTTTGCATCGCGATTCGATTGATGTTCCTGCCCTCGGCCCTATAGACCTACTCCACCGACTTGTAACAGCCACGTTATATCAACGGTGACCACTGAAAATACGGGGATTACATGGAGAGAACTGGATAAATGTCGTCAGATGTGACATGAGCACGTGTGAAAGCCTTAGAAATGGGTCGTTGTGACCGAGCTGTGTTTCGCTCGGTCAGAGGGGAAGAAGACTCGAGGAAGTGCTATCAGTACTTTGCCACTGCACCCGCTCGCAGAGACGAAGTGGAAGTGTCACGTGACTACTCCCGAGAACCAAACAATCCCGGTTCGTAACGCGGCGGTCGTGCTAACTCATGACTTGTCTCATGACTCGATTCAAAACCTTCTCGCGTTGTCATTCAGCTGCTCGCGATTTTCCGCACCTAGTAAGGCTCAGGCACAAGAGATGGAACCCTGATATCGATTAGGAAAATTGGTGAGTACGATGCCGTAAGAGAAGTTTTTGGTCGTAGTTGGGATGGGAGCACTAAGCGTCTTTTCTGGCCGAAAATCGTGGATCTATACAAAAAGAAGGGTGCCAAGACTTCTCATTAACTGCATGGCTCAGTTAAACTGTTTGTGGGTTTCAATCGTCTCCTGACAACTAAGACCATCCTTTGATGATCTTTCGTAGCCGATAAATGCAGCGCTTTGCACGTTCCACGTTTGATTCCCTACATTCTTGCATTAGAGAACAAGAAATCAATCACTACCAAAAGAAGGCCGGGAATTGGATGGCGTTGCCGAGTCCCTACTAGTAGGATAGAACTCGGAAGGTCTGTCCTCAGCCACTCTGAGTTTAAGGTCTCAGTGAATTCCACCTCACCGTGGGCCAGTGACGTCTTGTCCGACTGCGGGGCTGAACTGGGCTCGGGGTGATCTTAGTCCTGTATTATGACGTTTGGTATGCTGGAGTAAGGATGCAGAAGTGCAGAAGGTTGTGCCAACTCACGAATTTTCCGAAGGATGATTGTGGAAGGACAGAAATCTTGGCACAACACATGCTGGCAATTGCGTTAGTCATGATGCCGCGGACATCATGTCTGTGAGGTAAGGATGAGCGTTGACAAAATACTGACGAGGACATGGCCTGTAGCAACGGAATGCAGTGAAACAGTGTACGGTAGGTAGGGAAGAAAACAGCCATTTCCTGAAATTACGCGAACGGAGAAACCCTATGGTGCCCGTTGAGTATTCCCGAGCGGAGGATATAATGCGGGAGCTCAACTAAGGAACACAGAGCCATGCTTGCGACTTGGGTCAAGTTTGTTTGACTGTTCGTTCATGATGACAAACTTTGCTGACTGTTTTTATAGTGCATGTGTAGAACGGATCATCTATGCGGTGGGCTGTGTGGTCAATCGAATGTAAGATAAATCAGATGATCAAGCTATTAAGCTTATATCAGGTCTCGCGCAAACACCGAATTACCCAAGCCTGACCATGAGGTCTTTAAGTCCGTGATGACCCCGCACTAACGTTCTGTATTCTCAACCACGGCATCCCAACGTCACTACCAATGGTCATGAGACAGAGGGGAGCCATCGATCTTCGGATCTATGGAGCTGAATGCCAAATTGCGTACTGGGCCATGTGGATCCTGCTCGATTGAATCTGTCCCCGTCATTAATAACTGGCTGTCTTGGTTCATATTTTCTAGCTGCACCGCGCACTGGTAGGTCCCTGCGTCATACAGCCCATTTACGACTGGCACTGTATCCTTGGCTCTATCAACGCCTCCGTGCCTTTCCCATCGTTTACGACTACACACCTCTGGTCCATCTTGGCTTAGCATAACTCAACTATGCACATTAGCTTTGCATTCCTCGCTGCGCTTTCTCTCTCTCTTTCACAACGCGCTAGAGGAAAAACTTTCTATATCAAAGACCAGTGGCGTGGCAATGACTTCTTCCAGGGTTGGAATTGGGAGACTGAGAATGATCCTTCCCACGGTCGCGTCAACTACGTAAGCCAAGGCGAGGCAAGAAGCAAACATCTCGCATACGGTACGATTTTACTTCCGAGTCACCCCTTCTTCGCTCGCAGTTTGATTCATTACACGGACTTCAGTGGATGGAGATAAATTTATCATGCGTGCCGACGACCGGTCCGTCATCAAACCGTCCGCGCGTGGGCGCGACAGTGTGCGCATCTCCTCGCAGAATGCGTATGACGATGTAATATTCGTCCTCGACCTGGCACACATGCCTGCCGGTTGTGCCACCTGGCCCTCCTTTTGGACGAAGAGTCAAACAAGTCCATGGCCTGTTGGCGGCGAAGTTGACATCATCGAAGGTACGACACTCCGTCTCTCTCGTCTTCCTTTCTGAATCACTCATACGCATCACTTATTACCATGCAGGTATTAATTTGAGAACGGAGAACCAAGCCAACTTGCATACTACCCCAGGGTGCACAATGCCCCCCAATAGTAGGGCTCGGCCGCAAACGGGGTAGGTCCCTTTTCTATTCGCACGCGCCGAACCTGATTATTCTTTTTCAAAAAACGACCTCACAGAACCATCACCAGTAACGACTGCAAATCTTCCGCCAACTCCAACAAGGGGTGTGGTGTCATCCTCTCTGGAAGTGGCCCCTCCTACGGCTCGGCATTTAACCTCAATGGTGGCGGATACTACGTTATGTTGAACTCGCGAGATTCCGGCATTCAACTCTGGTTCTGGCCGCGAAATAGCCCCAACATCCCACCGAAGATAGTCCAAGGTGGGGTATCGAATGGAGAACAGATCACACCTGACGCCACTTGGGGTGAACCCGCTGCGAACTTCCCCATGAATACGGGCCTTTGCAATTACGACCAACACTTTAACGCACATAAAATGATCTTCGACTTAACATTCTGCGTACGCGACTTCTTTAGCGGTCTTCTAAGTTTACCCGAGCACGACTGAGGTGTACTTCCCCTTCTACAGGGTGATTGGGCTGGTAGTCAATGGGCGTCATCCGGTTGTGGTAAAGGCACCTGCGAAGACTGTGAGTGTCCATTGGATCACGATGGTCCATTTCGAAACTCATTCACTCCCTTTTGCCAGTCGTTAACAATCACCCCACCTCCTTTCACGAGGCCTATTGGGAAATCAATAGCTTACGCGTATACACCCCCCGCTCTTGAGTACAAGTAGCAGCAACGTCTTGACCCTGCTTATTCCTGAACGTTTTCACCGTCAAGCCAATCCCATCTCTTCACCATTTCGTCTCTGTTTTTGCCTCCACATATATTTATAACACAGTGACGTCTTTCTTGCCCAATAGAATTTCAATTCATACCTTACCCAGAAGGTGGTACATATGTCAACTCGCAAAAGACCCCATTCTTCAGTCTCGGCAAAGAGATAAGCAGAGTGCACTTTTTCTGCTTACTAGGGGACCTATCCAAGGAGACGTCAAGCTTGCACCTCAGTCGGGCTCTCTGCCGGTATTGTGATGCGATACAGTGTTGCATAGACAGGAGATGCAGTGAGTGAGGATCCAAACATGGGTCAGGCGTCCACGAAGTACTGTACTTCCAGTTACATTCTGGAATCCTCGATCCGGGCAAGCAGCAGTAACTTGAATCTTGTCGTTTCTTTGTATCGCGATTTGATGGGGATCACCACCCCGGTTCTATATCCTTACCTGTAGCAGCCGCAGCATGTCAACTATGGTCACGGAAAAAAGGTCATATAGAGACGTTTGGAGACAGCTGAGTGGATGATTCGGGATGAGTGCCGTCACGGGCTCATATTCCGAGCCACATCTGATGGCTGATGGACGTTGGACACCCCGGTGTTGTCAAGAGTCATGCGACATGAGTACGTTCAAAGGAAGGTTTGTTGTGCAGAAGCACCATTTCCTTTGACTAGTGGTGGCCCAATGTTAATATCTTCTCTAAAGGAGAGGGGCAGAAGTATGTCGCGTGCGCTATTGCCATCAAGTGTTCAGTAGGAAGTAATAAGGATGAAGAAATATTCAAGTCAAGACTGTAACAGCATTTGACAGTACCCGAAACAAAAAAAACTACTACCGAGGTGTCATTGTTCAAAATTCTATTGACCCCTATGGGCTCTGTTTGAAAGTTTGACGAATACGTTGCATGGGATAACGGCACGGTGAGAGACAGGGAGCGACTAACTGAACAGTCGTCACGGTTGTCCCACTTGGAGCGGAGTGACAAATGTTGGCGGCGTCTTAATACTGTCTTATCACGGGTGGGCCTGCAAAACGTCTCACTATTTCAAAATTTGTTTGCGATCGCGTCCAACTCGAAACCTTTCTCGCGCTCTCATTGACTCGTCGACGATGGTCCACACCCCATAACTTCATCAAGGGAGGAGTCAGATGCACGGAAATTGGAGAATATGAATGACCATTGGTAGTTCGATGAGACACCGTAAGAGAAATTTCAATCATTTGTGTACAATCAGGGAACACTGAGCGTGATTCCTTCTGTCTGAAATCCGTGGATCCACATGAAACGCACGGCAACCAGGACTCGAAATCGATGGCCGACCGCAGGCCTCCGTCAAACTGTCTCCAAATTTCAACCATCTCCAGGAAGTCCTGGCAACTAAGAACATCTTTCATAGCTGATAACGGCAGTGATTGTTATGCAGGGCATATTACAAATACCGGTATCCGAGTCCAACACCCACTTTCCCTCAGAAGGTAAGCATACATTTGGTGCATCGCGATCTCATCCATGACCCATGCTGGGTGGTCCACAGGATAAGGCGTATGTATACTAAAAACACACCGAAATTTGAACGGCGTTCCCAGCTTCCCAGGAAAGGAGGGCAATATGAGTCTATCCTTGTTGTTGAGTTCAAGGTCGCGGTGAGTACCACCTCGTGGGTCAGTCGAGCATAACGTCGAACTGCAAGACTGGACTGGAGTCAGATTCGTATCATTTCTATGTTGGTGCCAGTAGTGCAGAAGGTCGAGTTGTTTCACGACTCCTCACAAGGAATGGATATCGAGGGACAGTGATACTGGCGTAACAGGTGTTGACCAGCCCTGTCGTGATGTCGCGAACGTCCTCTCTGTGGTGTAAGGATTGACATTGACAAAGCACTGAGGACATGGGTTGCAGCAATAGACCGCAGCGAAGCTGTGGAGGAATGACCCTGTGGTGCACGGCAAAGCAAAACGGCACGCCGTTTTCAAATACAGTACAGTAGGGATGCCTACGAAGAAAACGCCCACTTTCTAAAATTAACTTACGTAAAAGGATGATAAACGCCATCATGACATTTGGGTAGAAATATCCGGGCGCTGTGATCGACCAAGTATTACTGGCGCTGGCAGAACAGAACCATGCTTGTGATCTCAATTACGACTAGGACTGTCAGGAATCAGGTCTATTTAATCGCCCATGGCACAATCGCACCTTACTGTCTATACTACCCATCATATGTCATTTATAGGCAGTAAGTTGGGTCTGTTGTGTAGTTGAGTGTGAGATCAATCAAACACTCCAGTTTGACTCGGGGGCTGGGATCTCCGGTCCTACAGTAGTAGCCACAGGGCCGCAAGCTCTCAGGCACCGGTGCACTGATGCCCAGCATTCCCAATCAAGTTGCCGTATCACCGCTGCCACTGGTCATGGGGCCGGTGGGAAGCCAAAAATCTCCAGTTACAGATACCTGGGGCTGGATGCCAAAATGTGTACCAGGCCTTCGCAGTCCTACTTGTCTTAATCTTCCCGCATCATCGAGAGCCGGCCGTCATTCATATTCCCTTGGCACGCCGCCCCTGACAGGTCCTTGCGCCCTACTGCGCCCTACCGTACTGCGCCCTATTGTACCAATATAGTGCGTTGTATGTCTGATGCTGTGTCCTTGACTCTAGTCACCCCCTTCTTAAACCCTTTGCGACCTTGGAGACTACACCCCCGGTGATCCCTCAGGCTCTCAGTTCCCCATATCTCAACTATGCGTTTTAGTTTTGCATTCCTCACCGTGCTTTCTCTCTCTCTCTGTCAGCGCACTAGAGCAAAAGTATTCATTCTTCAGGACCAGTGGCGCGGCGACGACTTCTTCGGGCGGGACTGGAACTGGGAGACTGGGAATGACCCGACCCACGGCCGCGTCAACTACGTAAGCCGAGACGAAGCAATAAGCAAACATCTGGCATACAGTACGTTTTGTCCCCAAGTCGCTTCTTCTCCATCCGTCGCTCGAACTATGATTTAACCAATTTTCAGCGCCGAACGGATATAAATTCATCATGCGTGCCGACGATTGGTCCATCGTCAGCCCATCTGCGCGTGGGCGCGACAGCATACGCATCTCCTCGCGGAAAGCGTACGACGAGGGGATATTTGTTCTCGACCTGGCACACATGCCTGCCGGTTGTGCCACCTGGCCTGCATTTTGGACTCTGAGCCAAGCGGGTCCATGGCCTAATGGAGGAGAAATTGACATCATCGAAGGCATGCGCCCTCCCATGTCTCTCGTCTCCCCTTCCAAATCACTCACGCGTGTGCCTCCTCCCGTACAGGCATCAATTTGAACACGAAGAACCAAGCCACATTGCACACTAGCCCCGGGTGCACAATTTTTCCCCAAGGTGGGAACCGGCCGCAAACTGGGTGTGTCTCGCTTCCACTTGGATGCTCGGACCCTGACTCTCACCGTAATCGAAAAATGACGCTGCAGGACCTCTCTCAGCAACGACTGCAACGCATTCGTCAACTTCAACCAAGGGTGTGGTGTCAGCTTCTCCAACAGTGGCCCCTCCTACGGCGCACCATTTAACCAAAATGGTGGTGGATACTACGTCATGTCGAAAACCCGAGATTATGGCATTAAAATCTGGTTCTGGCAGAGAGACGATCCCACCGTCCCACCGGAGATAAGCCATGGGCGCTCATGGCGCGGAGATGTGCTCATTGACATGCCTAACCCCACTTGGGGTGATCCTGCCGCGTACTTCCCCCTGGACCCGAGCCATTGCAGTTACGACCAATATTTTGACGCGCACTCGATGGTCTTCGACTTGACATTTTGCGTACGCGACTTCTCTACCAGTCTTCTATGTTTTCCCGAGCACGACTGAGGTGTGCTTTTTCTTCCACAGGGTGATTGGGCTGGCAGTAATTGGGGCTCAGCCGGCTGTGGTGTCAAGTCCTGCGAAGACTGTAAGTGTCCATTGGATTACGACGGTCGATTTCAAAACTCATCCACACCGGTTTGTCAGTGGTCAACAATAACCCCATCTCTTTTAGCGAGGCCTATTGGGAAATCAATAGCCTACGCGTATACACCCCCCTATTCTTGAGTACCGATAGTAGCAATGTCTTTACTATCCCTGATCTTGACGCTCTCACTCCCCATCAGTAAGCGCCATCGATCTCGTCGTTTCGTTTGTTTTCGCCATAGGATAGCGACTATATAACACAGTTGCGTTTTTCGTACCAAACAGCCTTTCGAGTCATACAGTAACCAGAAGGATGGAGAGCAGGTCAATTAGAAAATGTGTTCTTTCTTCGATCTCGGCAAAGTGAAAAGCTTAGTACGGTCACGGTATTACTCTTTTCCCGCCTTGGGGGTACTCGAAAAGACCTTGGATGATTGTTGGCATTTAACAAAAGTCGTTGATTGGCGGATATATCCCAAGGATGACATGAATATCCCCGTCACGCAATGCAAGAAGTAAGTCAGCTATGTTCTAGCCAGGGTGGAAGAGATGAACGAAGGCACATACACAAAATGCCAGGCCAAAGACAACCTGGTACCTCAGTGCTGAGAATAGCCACAAAAGCCTGGGACGAAAGACCAGTTCGCAGTAGTATAAGGCGTCCCTCGAACTTGAGGCTATGCCAGTACGGACCCGTTGCGCTCTTCGTCCATGAGTCGGACCATGTGGCACAGCCTGTGGATATGTACTTGACACCGAGCACAATATCGGATCGTCCCAAGGTCCTTGCGAGGTGACCCGGATGCTGTCCCGTGACTCTCGTCCATGTGGTTAAGGGCGCCAAAATGGTCCGAACGAAGGAAAATGTCAAACCCAACGCTGATGCTTGTTTGACTTTCTGGAACGGAAAAGAAAGACGTGCAAGAAAGCGCTATGAGCACCAGAGCTTCTGGTTAAGGAACTGCTAATGTTTCATTCACGTAATTCACGTGGCGTTTGTCCGGTCATTTTCAATATCCCAGAGCCTCTCACTTGACAAGGTGGTCGCTGACCAGGTCTGGCACAGATGCTATTTGACTAGGAGGGGAACGTGGGGACGTCGTTAACTTGCGTTCCGAGGATAAGAAAGGGGATGATGATGTAGCTGTCGGTGCTATACAGCCTATACTAGGCATGCAGCGACCATATAATCAAGTACAGTGGCCCGTCCCTGAGTAGGTTTTTCTCTTTCTCATACTATGCTGTCGCATTGCGAACCATGGAAGTGATACCTATCGCCCAAATTGAGGTGGATACTAAATCAAGTGTGGCTCTCATGTCTTGCAATGCCTGCTCAAAAGTTTGGGATGCCACTGGCATTAAGCTGCGCTTTGGCATAGGGTCAATGCCAAAACCCAGCCTGAGAGAATCCTTCCATATATATGATGCATGACAAACCAGCTTCGCTTCTCTCCGGTTTGTACCCAGGTCACGTGCACGCGCTGCATCTGAGTGCGTCTTTTACAGTACAAGTTAAAGTTATCCCTCACGCTCAGGCTTGCCGCAACTTTGCCTATGTTATCCTGTTATTTCCTTCGTCGACCATTCTTCCGTCTGGTCGGACATATGACACACGATTTAATTCTGCATTGACACTGGCAGCCCATTTCGCCATCATGATCGCGACCTGGATGCGTCACTCTGAAAAGAGTCCCAGGTGAACGGCTCGCCCAAACCGCAACATAGAGAATAGAACAGACTAGAATGTTCCGCGCCCCCCCCCCTCCCTGGGCCATATCCTCTCGTCGGCGATGTTGACCCGAAATTCTATCCTGGTCTTTGTGGCCTCTGTATTAATAGCCTTCGTCTCTGCCTCCCCCACGCGTAATACGAACGTTGGATACGGGTAGGTTATATCTTATGCATCGATTACTTACTGATCCCCGTCAACTTATCAAACAAAGGCCGTTATTACCGGGATCATCTGTGGATGCCCGCAAATCTATAGGGATCTTTGACTCTGGTTATGCGGTCGCTATCTTCCCGGTATTCAATATGATTTGCGGATCAGCTGATCTCAATAGCAGGTGAGAGAAACGCGCGCTGTGCACGTCAAATATTCCCAAGCGGAGGAGTATTTGTCCGGGATCGGACTCAGTCCACTGGCAGACGACATCATCAAGCTGGCTGATCATTATACACCCCGCTCCAGTGCTCCCGAGTCCTTAACTGTCTCCTCGACACCACCGCCAAACACGGATTCTCATCCTCCGACAGACGGAAAGGGACACGAAGCTAGCCCCGTCGAATCTGATGCTTCTGATGACTCAACGGACGAAGCAGGTTCCCAAGCCGACTCGGCGATGACGTCATTCAATCCTGCCAGTTCTGAACTTTCGTTTGAGACAACTGCTGCCGGGCCTGGGCAGTTGCCATTGCTAGACGAGGTCTCTGGTTCCCTTGATGTGCTCTACTACGGGCCCCTCTATGTGGGAACACCTTCCCAAGGGTTCACAGTCGACTTTGACACGGGCTCGGCAGACCTTTGGTTACCCGCAAATTGTCGAAACTGCCATGGTCGCCAGTATGAAGCCGGGCGTAGTTCAACCTATCACTCGACTAATCAGGAAGTCTCCATCACCTACGTGGGTAGTTTCCCACTGGGCGTGCGCAACATATTTACTGACGTGTTTCTATCTTACTTTCTGTCCCCCTTTCCCATCTTTTTCTTCGTATGCTTCGAACGAATTTGACTACAAAAGGGAACTGGCAAAGTTTCGGGAAGCGTGGTGAAAGATGTCGTATCTGTCGCTGGGCTGATCGTCGCAGGTCAAGCATTTCTATCTGTGAACAACAAGTCAGATGAGTTCAACAGGCAGCCAAATGACGGTCTCATCGGCATGGCGTTTGGGACCATCGCCCAGTCCCGCCAGCCAACATTCTTCGAAAACCTGATCAGGGAGCGTAAACTCGCCGCACCGCTCTTCTCTGTACACCTATCGCGCCACGAGGAGAGAGGCTCTTCCGTACGTTCTCATTTATCGCACCCCGTCGTTCAGTAGAGATGTCAGTTTTCGAGCCGCTTGTCCTAATAGGTGTGCCTCGGCTGTGTGGACCCCAGATGGGCCATGGGCCCCGGGCCCGTAATGTGGTTCCCCGTCGTATCGAAAGTAGGCGATTTGTTTCATTTCGTGGCACGGTGCACGGCGGGCGGGTCTCTCACCTAAAGCGTCCTTGCTGTCGTCAGACGTACTGGGCCATTGCCATGGACGGCCTGTGGGCTAACGGTGTCAAAGCACCTGCCAAGCTGACTGCGGTCCGTCTGAGTGTCGCTCCACTCATCATGCTCCATGTGCCTGAGCCGAGCTCGGCTTACGCCTTTCTCGCTTCGATCTTCGCAGGCTATAGACACCGGCACGTCGTTAATATACGTTCCCCCCGCGCTCGCGTCCGCATTCTATGGCCTCATCCCAGGCTCCAAACATGCCAACCAGTACGGGCCCGGTTAGTTGTCCCACACGTCCCAGCGAAGGACAATCAGTCGCTCATTTCTGTTTTTTTTTTTTTTTTTGAATAGGTTTTTGGACCGTGCCATGTTTCTCCGTCAAGAGCATCGAGCTCTCGTTCGGCGGATATCGCTTCGCGATCAACGCGAGTGATTTTTACCTGGGCCGTGTGAGCGCGAGCTCCACGGACTGTGTCGGGGGAGTCCTCTCTATAGGCAACGGCCTGCCTTCGAACCTCGCCATCATTGGCGATGAGTTCCTCAAATCTTGTGAGCGGCTTTGGCCCGGCGGCATTTACCCCATTTTAAAAACATTCGCCATAAATTTTTAGGGTACTCCACATATGACTACGGGAACGGGGCCAGAGTAGGCTTCTCCCAGGACACGAATAATAATAAGTGAGAACGCGGGGAAATTTTAGAAAACTCAGGCACGCGTTATCTTTCCACCGCCGCTGTCGACGCCCCTGTATCAAATCTTAAGCTGTGGCACTGTTTATCATGTCATGATACGAGTCCCTACATGCCACATGGAAATCCGAGTCATGTAAAAGTTGATTTACGTTCTCTAATGAATGCAATTAATCCACACGGCGCCCCCATCACAACAAAGAGTGTGTTAGTGCGTCTTGGGTTTTGCGCCTAGTTTCTGCCCTCCATACACTTTGCGGCGCTGCTTGATCATATGCGCATACATCACATACAAACCTAGTAACAATCCAATCCACCCGTGAGCATCGGGAAACGAAGGGCAACAAATCAAACCCAAAAAAGGGAAAGGGGAAAGGAAGAACATAGACCGATAGGCTCACCTGGCCACCACATGATGAAGAACACGCCGCGCATATACGAGTATTCGTCCCACCGTTTGAGCGGCAGCATGGAGAACCAGGAACCCCCGGTCGCGACGGAGACGGGCAGCGTAGCAAGGTTGACGAGCGCTTCGGAACCTGCGCCGGTCGGGTACAACACGAAGAAAGTCGAGTAGCGCAACCAGAGGAGCGGCGCGAATTCCCATCTGATGAGCGAGGCGGCATAGAAAGTATAGCGGATGACTTCTGTCAACGCCCACGAGAGTACCATGCTGGCGTAGAACGGGCTACGTTGGGCCTATAACAACAAAAGTAAGAACGGAAAAACAAAAACGATAAAATAAACAGGTGAGATCGTGTTTTTTTTGGGGGGATGGGGAAAGCGGACGCTTACGGAGGGAAACTTGTCCGCGAGACACCAGACGGAGAAGAGACGGCTGGCGACCTGCATAGCGGTCGTCGGCAGCGGGCTGCGCACGAGTCCAAAGAGTACATGGACGATCTCGAGCACAGCGGCGCTCTGCACGATCGCGGTCGTCGAGCCCACCACGTCATACGTGGTACACGCGCGCTGGTAAAACGGCACGAGGTGCGCGGGGAGGATCGAGGGCACCCATACGAGAGGGGGCAGGCTGCTGCTCGGTTGTTTGAGGGCGGCGAGGAGAGACGATGATGCGCCCCTGCCGCTCGTCGTTGTTGCCAAGAGGTGCTCTAGGGTGCGGTAGAGCACGAGTGTCCAGCCCGCTGCGGAAAGCACGTTGTACGCCACGAGGTACGCCCTGACGAGCGTTCCAGAGCTGTCGCCGCCACTGCGTTCTGTGGTGTCAGATTCATGAATTTTAGTGGCTGCGCAAGTGATGGGGAAGCACAGGGACGTGGGGTAAAGAAAATTAAATTAAACGGACAGACCCTTACTTTTTTTCTGCTGTGTTGCTGCAGGAGAAGACATGACCGAGACCGCGCGCACTTTTCCGGGTGGTTTCCGTTTCCGGGAGGGTTCCGTGTGCGGAGGATAGACGAGTAGTGGATGATGACTAATGGTCCGTTGAATAGATGCCGGTATCCTAATTAGGAAGCGAACCGCCACTCGGCGACGGCGGCGGCCGGGGCCCGGGGTGAAGAAAAACATGGCCAACTAACTAAAACGGTTCGGTCGGCGTTTAGTGGACTGCCTCTGACAGTGGCTCATTTCTCCGAGTTTGCCGGGTCTGAACTATAATCGTGAATTATCAAACAGCAACAGCGAAGAGAGAGAGGAGTAGACAAAGAGAAAGAAGAAAAAAAAAAAAGGAAAAGACAAAGGCAAGAGATGATACGAGCTACAGGAGGGCGCACCATTACAACTAAACAACTAACCTAATGACATATCTGGTGGTCGGGAAGGCAACAGAACAACTCAACGCTAACGAGCCGAACTAAACGAACGTGCATGATATGGTATGCTTGCAGGCATGCAAGCATGGCGTGCGCCCCTACAATCGTCATCCAAACATCGGCCGGAGGCGAATCGTCTCCCTGGCCCCCCCAACCGCTTTCCACACTTACACGCAACCCTTCACTCTTTCGACTCGTCGGCACTCTTCATCCCTTCGACCCGGGCAGGTTTGTTCTCATCACTGGGGCCCAACATCTGGGCCTGGCTGAGTGCCGCCCGCAGAGCCGCGTTCTCTATACGCAGCTGGTCGACGAGCGCACGACACTCCTCCCATCGTCGGTTCGCCTCATCGGCGGAGGCGAGTGCGGCATCGAGTAGTTGTGAACGTGATTCTAATGCTTTAACATGTCTACGGGTGAGACAGAATCGTCAGCCACGTGAAAAAAAAAAAAGGGGGGGGGGATGACAAACGTACTGATCCCTACGTTCACGGAATGCACGCTGCGCTTTGCGATTCTGCTCGGCACGTTTACTCTGACTAAGCGTGCGGCTTGTTCCCGGAGTGCCATTAGAAGATTGACTCTGAGGACGCTCTTGATCAGGATCCGTGGGAGGAGGGGCGAGCGTATGAGGTGGTGGGAGACCAGTTGAATAATCTCCAGGCGGATACTGATAACCGGGAGGGGGCATGACGTGACCAGATAGGTGTGCCGGAGGGACTAGGGTGTGCGCGGGAGGTAAGGTGTGCTGCATGGTGGCTGGGGGAGGTGGAGGTGGAGCGGGTTGAAGAGCTTCTGCGCTTGGAGGTGTTTTGCGTTTTCGCGGCCGGGATTGAGATTGAGTCACCGAAGGGGCATCTTGTCGGAGACGCATTGTTTGTATTGTACCCTGTTGAGACTGCTGTGGCTGTTGCTGCTGTGGCTGTTGTTGTGATTGGGACTGCTGGGTCGCCGACTGATCGGAGGGCGAGGTGTTTTGCGATGGCTGGGCGTTTGAAGTGTTGGGAGATGATTGCGCATGGTAAGGTGATTGAGCTAGCATCAGGTCGATGGAAGGAAATTTGGTTGGGTCAAACGGGGGGAGCGTATTAGTAAGAATTGGCTCCCATCGGGTTTGGCCGGTACTCACGCTGTCTGCCTTCTTCCTTGCGGTGGATTTCGTGCATGCTAACGTCGTCTGTTGTACGGGCCTGACAGGAACCTAGGGTCAGAAAAACTGCGCAGGACCCGCAGAGAGCTCTTCGGGATGCTGAATTACTTTTGTGGGGTGGTCGAGGCAGCTGCTTATGTATTCAATCCCTATAACCCCGTGTCACGTCGGCTGACTAAACCTAATCACGATCACGGACTGTCACACAACACAAACAACAACGCCGAAACCCGGTTCCTTCGGCGCGCTCAATCATCATGTCAGCTGATTACGAAAGATGTCTGACCTTGAAATTTTGATTGACGCGCGCGTGCCAATAAAAAAGGAAACCGTGAGAATATCATACGTAAAAGTTGACATGATGGCGGGGTGGCCCGAGTCCTGTTTCCCGCCGTCCAATGGCCACGCGGTTGTCTCGACTCAACCCGTCGTCGTTGTCTCTGCTTGGGTCAGCCTCGAGTGCGGCTCATCCTACCTTTCTTCCTTCCCCCCCCTTCTTTTCTTCTCCCCTTTGACTCCTTACGCCATCTCTCTCATGGCTACACAACCCCAGGAAGTTCCTCAGGCTGTCTCACAACAACAATCGTCACCTCCAAAATCTTCAAAGCGTTCCTTTTTTACCCGATCTTCTTCCTCCAACCGTCGGTCCAAAAATAAGGAAATTCAGTCAACCTCTCCTCCCCAGATCAACCCGGACGGCCAGTCCCCATCATCCCAATCCGACAATCCTCCTAGCGCTCCCTCTCTTTCCGCCCCCCCAGTCGCCACATCCCCTTCTTCGTCTTCCTCACCTCCAAGCACGGCCACGGACGGTCTCCCCAAATCTGACACTGCGAATTCCAATCCCAGTGCGAATTCGCAGCAGGACCCTGTTCCGACGACTTCACAAGCCCCCTCTAACCAGGCGCCAACTCAGCTGGCGACCACGTCGTCCACTACCGTAGCATCGTTGCCAGGGAATTCGACGGCGTCTGCCCCCGCCGCTTCCGAACCTACTGATGACCCCGACCGGGAGAAGGAAAAAGATAAAGGTTCCCTCTCAACGACTCTCACGAGCACTCATCCAACTCGTGTTTCACGGAAAGGCGCGCAGACAGCCTCTGAAGGCGCCCACTCATCTACCGCGGTAGAACAACCGTCCTCCCCAAAATCCGCGACCAAGCACAGAGCCCCAAAGACCCCGTCTTCCCCCCGCGTGTCTTTCATTTCCCGTCTGCTCCGTTTCTTGGTGCCATGTGTTGCCCCATCGCACCTCCTAAACGAGGCTGCCAATGAGGTAGTCTCTGATGATCCCAACTCCTCCGCTACTGCCCTGCGCGAGAAATCATCCGCTCGTGATGCCGAGAAGGACTCGTCGTTACGTCCAGTCCAAGAAACCCCCGTGACGAACGAGTCGGTTTCGGAGCAACCACATGCCAGTGCTGAGCTGGCCCCTTCCACTTCTGGCGCCATAGCCGAATCAGGTCCCGAACCATTACATGTAACCCCTCCTGTGGCTTCCACTTCGGATAAAGATCTGGATATCATTGTCCCCCCGACGCCAACGAAGGTCGTCCCAGAATCTGAGACGGGTGGAGTCACCTCTAGCGCTGTTGTTCCACCCGGTTCAACGGCTGAGGAGGTAGCTCATCTCCGTGCGCTGCAAGCCCACGAGTCGTCATCTGGGGATGAGAGTGACGGGACGAGTTTCACAGAGGATGAGGAGGTGGAGGATGTTCCGGGTATTGATGAAGCTGAGGACGACGAGGACAGGTTGATCCTGAGCGGGGGGGCAGGGATACCTATTGGTCCCGTAAGTGCAATGACATCTGTTGTCTAGCATGTTCACTGATCTCACTGGTCCCACAGGACGGTGTTCCACGACCACTACTCCCCCCAATCTCCCCTCAACACGTGGGACGCAAATGCCTCGTCCTTGATCTCGACGAGACCCTGGTGCACAGTAGCTTCAAGGTATAGTCTTATTTCACACTCCGATGGAATTCGATGCCGAACCTTCCTGTCTAGTCGATCCAGCAAGCTGATTATGTTGTACCTGTCGAAATCGAGTATCACTGGCACAATGTCTACGTAATCAAGCGCCCGGGTGTGGACAACTTCCTGAAAAAAATGGGCGAGATTTATGAAATCGTCGTATTCACAGCAAGTTTGAGCAAGGTTTTCCCTTTCCATTCTTGATGATTTCTATACTTGTCTCACCAAACCTTCCCTAGTATGCGGATCCCGTGTTGGACAAGTTGGATGTTCATCACGTCGTGGCACATAGACTATTCCGAGAAAGTTGTTACAATCACAAGGGAAATTATGTCAAGGTAACTCGTTGTGTTGACCTTTGCGTTGCATAAGCCATACAATGACACCTCGCAGGACCTGTCCCAACTAGGTCGTCCAATCGCAGACACGATCATCCTGGATAACTCGCCCGCATCCTACATCTTCCACCCGAACAATGCTGTCCCGGTGTCTTCCTGGTTCAACGACCCTCATGACACGGAACTCACTGACTTGTGTCCGTTCCTTGCCGACTTGAGTACCTCAGACGATGTACGGGGAGTACTAGATGGTGGTCTTTAGACTGGCATTCGTGCCACCCGCGGTACCCTCACTTGTTCATTTCTCTTGGTCGTTTCCGGTTAATTGGTACATACAATCAATTTCTTTATACCCTCGCAATCAAGTCAGTCACATTCGTATCAGCTTCGCTCATTCACTTGCGCAATTGCTCACTGCTCTCCCCAATCCCTCCATACCTGCTGGTGGCACCGATTCCCCACCTCAAGCACTTGCACATATTCATTGACCGCTGCTACCTACCTTCCAAGCCCGCTCCTCGTTTTCCTCTTTCGGTTGACTACCCGATCATCGGAACCCACCCCTCCCGATACACGCTATGTCATGTTTACTCCCACCTTCCTTTTTGCGAACGCCGGCCATTCTTTCCTTCCCGCAGTTAGGAGATCCGTGTACGTTTCATCGCTCCTTTTTACGTTGCTTTCAACCCTTCCATGACCATCTTGTATCCCTCGTCGCCTGCTCCCTGCGACTGCTTCCTTCCACCGTTCATTAAAGTCCTCACCACAGGGTATATCTCTTTTCAGGCCGTATTTGAACTCTGTTTTGGGACCCCCTTTCTTACACCACGTGGTGCCGAGCTCTCTTTTTGCCTTGCCTATAGTTTTCTTTCTTTTTTTCTGCTCTTATATTTTCTGCCCATTTCCGCCACCTTCTATCACTATTCACGAACTGGTTACGAAGAGAAAACAATGCGACGACTCTTTTTGCCCACACACGATGTCCGATTTTGGTCTAGTCTGTGTTGAGACAAACGGGGCTAACAAGAGCCGATCTACTCTTTTGGTGATAACGCGTAGGGTTGCCAAGTGAAACGCTAAAGCCATTAAGGTAAACGCTAAACCAGAAAATACAAGCTAAAGACTGCGCACCATATAAACCCTTTCATCTAGGTGGAGTGGCGTCACGGCGGTGTGGGTCAGCCGGAGTGGGGCCAACAAAGGCGGTGGGGGATTGCCATGACCGTCTTAGGGTGCCAAGCCCATATTCAAGACATAAGTTATGCCTACTCCGGACTCGACATATGAATTTGCATACGTAGGAATATTGTTTGTGGATTTGTCTGCTGCAATGTGTCAGCACGCCCCAGAAAGTCAGCGACAGCGTCTAATCGTATTCAATTTCGCTTCTCAGTGACGGTATCATAGCTTCTCCCACTTTCTCCCAAGTCTTCCCTATCGAGTTTTTTTGGTCATGATGACTGTGTGCCAGCACCGAGAGCCTCTCTAAACCCACGTACCCGCTCTCACTGGTACCCTATCACGTCATCGTCCACAGTCCTCAGGGCTCCGAAAAACTTCTCGCCGGTTCTGCTCCTGCTTGAACTGCCGGATACCGTATCGCGCAGACTCCAAGCATCAACACCAGATGTGGTGGTATTGCCTCTCAGCTCCCTCTGGTCAGCACGTACAGTTTTGGTACTGTACCACCGCTGGGAAACCATCTGTTTTTTTTTTTGCCGTACCTGCCGTTCACGGGACATGAACTACATTAATATTTATACCGCTGTGGTCCTGTGGAGAAATCTCGGAATATTATTATTGACTACCCCACCGCTCCAAGAAGAACAGTGCATGGAAGCGGAAAACAAACTTGGAGGAGCCTTTCCCGTTACCGTTACACAACATCAACATCGAAGCGTCATCGCGTCATCATCCGATGTTCTCTCTCTCACCAGTCTACCAGCACAGCAGTTCAGAAGGTGCGGTAAGTGGAAAATCAGTCACAGGCCCTCCGGCAATGCCTCGTTTCCTCGGCATCGCGTCATCCGCAGTACAGTACACGCCTTCCCCCGCTTCTTGTTAGAGAAAGACAGGTGCCTGTTTCTGATCATGTTCGAGTCGACCTCGACGATCCCCCATGTTTCCCGTTTGCTTGCTTCAAGTTGTGCCTGTGCTCGCGTTCTGTCTTTGGTACGCAACTTGGTCGGAAATCCTGTCCCGACGCGTCGGTAATACGACTTCTGTCTCTTACCGACATCATGATTCGGCTCTTTTGCGACGGTTTTGACGGGAGAGGTTGGGGGGGAAGGACTGAAGGCAAGGTACGGACGATGATGACCTGGGACACCGTCGATCCCTCTGCGCTAATTAAAATGAAAAGGGGAACGAGGGAGGCTATCATGCCTACAGTACGTTTCCATCTCATACGCACACTACTGTATGCTCTACTCAGGTTGCGGTACTATTGAAAATGCTGTTTCACTGCCAGGTACTGATGCGCGCAACGGACGCGGTCGATCACTCGGATAGGACCATTCTTCACGCCGCTCTTTTTTCTCCGACAACATAGGGATCTTTCACTGGCATCACCATTTGATGGATGTGGATGCGAACTTACGGTCACGGTCACGGGTGAGGGCGGTGGGCTGTGTTGAGGTGCAGTGTGATGTGAGTGTGGCGCTCGGGCTACTTGGAGTACAGTACGTAATCCCGTTTGGATCAATACATGCAAACGTAAGCAAAGAGACCCACTTTTCCTGCTTCTGCTTCTGCTTCTCAGCGGCTCCAGACTGCGCAGGAAAAAAGGGAGCGGAAGGTTGCGAGAACGGAAAAGCACGCACAGCCATGAGCGTGTTGAACGACACAAACGGGGATAGTCGGTCCCGTTCTTTTCGTCTTTGGCACCACCACGAGTACGTTCTAGGTGGGCCTTCTCTTTTCTGCTTGAGGCTTCTTCTGACCCCTTTCGGAAGACCAGTGACAGTGATCTCGTTTCGGTTTCGGAGGGAGAGCCGCTCAGCGCCATTTTTAGGGGTCCTGGCGCAGTTCCTTGGCGTTCTTTGTCTTTCTCAGAACACATAGACGGTTCTGGTCCGTCACGCGCATAAACCTCGATCAGACAGTCTTTCTTCTCGTTTTCTCGTCCATCTTTGGGTTATTGGTTATCGGGACAATGACTAGGGTCTCTTGTTCGACCCTCTTTTATATCGTACCACCCAATGGGCCGTCTCTTTTCCTCGGCGGCAAGCTGGTCAGGCGACCCCTCTCCTCTCGAAGATCCTGTAGGGCAGGACCATACAGTATTGCGCCACCCCGCATTCATCTCAAAATGGGCCCACTGGACGCCGCCATGCTAATTAAATTGTATTCACTAATCTCCGAACATATATGTGTGGCAGTCTTCATTTGAGACCGCAGTTCTTCTTGGCTGTCTTGTGCATGTGTTCAGTTGGTGTCAGCAACATGCACTGACATTCCCACTGGGTAATCACGTCCTGGTCAGCATCACTCATCATCGTGTCCCAATCTCGTCCCTCTTCCCATGGGATGGCGATGATCCGTGTGACAGAAGGCCAGCATACTGGACTAAACACAAACCCACGCGTCATGTCACCATCGCACTGCACATGGACACCTTGTCACCTAGAACATACTCAATCGAAGGGCCGGGAGAAACGGAGACTATGACATTCGATTGCCCTCAAAAGTACATGTTGCATGGCACACGCGCAGCATTTAGTTGACCATAGCATCGGCTCTAATCCACGTCTTTGTTCCGTGTTCCGTGTCCGTGTAAACCAGCACGACAAATATACGTATGATAAATATGAATCAACGAAAAATCATGATGATTGGAGGACAGACGAGACGGAAGGGGACAACAGCAGATAGGCGAAGCAGAAGGAAACAAGAAAGAAAGCAGACTCCCAAGGGTCCTGTCTCTAGGTGTACGCCCCTGTCTCGCGACGGTGATGTCGCTGTCCGCGTGGCGGAACGGGGTTCTCGGGCCTGAGCGAGCAATACAAGAAATGACGACGCGGGAGCGTCGCACTAGCCATGCCTGCAACAGCCGCGACGCGAGCCCCGAGCGGTGCTGTATCTGTACCGCTTCCCCGCACGCCAAGCGAGAACATGCGATCGAACACTGTTGGTATTTAAACCCGTTTCAACGAAAAGACTGCACACAAAAAAAAAGGGTGGTGGATACGGCGTACGTGTAGCTATGAAGGCCTTGGCGGTCGTTTGGCAGGTGAGATGGGAGAGCGCGAGCGGGGGGCTGACGCCTTCGAGCGTGCGGAGGTAGCGGAAGACCATCGAAGGCTGGCAGGGTCCGAAGCGAAAGACGGCCTGGTAGGCCTGGCGCCATTTTTCGTCGAGCAGTCGCGCGCATGTAGGCGGGTCTGGACAGGACGGGCACTGCATGAACCAAGCACCCCCCGTAAGTACCGTGACTGATTTTGGGACAAGGGACGTACGCATTCATATTCCTTGGCGATCTGGACGAGACCCAACTTGAGCACTCGTTCGAGAAACCAGGTACGTCTATAGGATGTGCGATTGTCAGCAGTGAGCGAATCGCGACGCGGACGGGCGATCTAGGGGGAAACGCAAAGAGGAAGGACGGGACCTTACCGCTTTTCGAGCTTGAGTAACGTATCGCTGCTGAGCGTGCTGAGCTCCTGCTCTGGCCACCCGCCCGGATTGTCGAGCACGAAGCGCGAGGCCTCGCGATACAGCTCTTCCTCCTCGAAGATCTCTGCGATACGCATCGCCTTGATCGGGCGTCCGGCTGCATGTGTGAGCAGAAAGTTCATGCAGATTCGTTGCAGGGAGGGTACGCAGAGCTTGTTTCCGATGTTCATGAGGCCTTCCACGTTGTTCCAAGTGATCGTGCACTCCATGCTGCGCGACAAGTCAGTACGGTGCCGTCACTCCCACTCATGTATGAGGGAGAAAAGCGTACCCAGGATAGACGAATCGGAGAAAGTCGTGAAAGGTGCTTGCCTGAGGGGCGAATGCGATGAGAATGGGGACGGCTGTAAATGCGTAGCGAAGAAGCGCACCTTCTCCTCTTTGAGGACGATGACAGCATCGGGATTGCTCGTCGTTTGTTGATATCTGGCGGAAGCCTGCGAGTTTCCGCGCTTCCAAGAAAGCTTGACCATGCCCTTTCCTTTGCCCTTGTCGGAACCCCTGGACGATTCTACAGAGCCCGTCCCAGCATTCCCGCCGGCACCCCTCTGAAGCTTTTCCAAGCTCTCCATTCGCGCAGCCTCGTGGGCTTTCTTCTCGGCCTCGGCCTCGTCGCGCGTGCCGCGTGATTCTGCCGCGGGCCCGTGGATCTTCTTATCGTCTTCTCCGGACCTCACGATGGTTGAGGTGGACGACTCGAGGACTTCTGGCTCGCTCGACTCTGAGACGTCGAAGTCTAGCTCGTCGGGGTCCAAGTCGGGGTCCACGGGCGCGAACGTCATGGCTGTAGGCGCATCGGGGTGTATCTTGTCCCCGGGGACTATGGGTGGTTGAGAGATCGTTATGACCGAGGACATGGAGAGCGGACGCCCGGTCTCTGCCCAGTTGCCACTCAGAGCGGCCTGAAAGAATGGAGAGGCGAACCAGAGGACCTCCTTGTGTGCCCTAAAAAGGACCACTCCATAATCAGCGACTGAACGTGACGGGATTGGGATTTAGCAGTCAGTCCGACACGCACCAGAAGGTTGTGCTCTCGACGACGATTTTGACCGTCCCGGGAAACTTGGAGTGCTTGGTGAATGCTTCGTCGACGTCGATGGGCTCCTGAGAGTCACTGATGCTGACCTCCGAGACGGCATCCTCGGTATCCACTCCCTCGAAGAACCACGGAGGAGATCCGGCCGATGAGCGGAAGATGCCCGCCGCTGCGGCGTGGGTCTCTGTGGGTGAGCTCAGAGGCGCATTGGATTGGCCACGGGAGTTTCGCGCGATGAGGATGTGCGACGGGTTGGTTGTCATTGCGGTTGGTTTGATGTTCGGTGGAGTAGGTGGGATTTGCTTGGTAGTGGATACCCAGTCAGGCCATCAGACGTCTAGCCTGAGTAACTTACGAGTTCAAGGGGGATCACTTGTCGTGCACCTCGGCCCTGAACCCCGCTTCTCGAAAGGCACAAGCCAGCTCACGTGTTGAAGTATTAAGGAAGGATAATGCGCAAATAGGAACAGTAGATGAAGTGGCTATCACGACGGATTTTGACTTTATGGCGTTTTCCTTTAACCCATGGTCCGAACCCTGGTAGTGCCTTTTTGATCTGGTCTTTACACGCAAGGGTGACGCATTTTGGCGGTGGCATGTGTGGTCCGTGTGTGAGACCTGAGTGTGTCGGTGGCAGATGATAAACCGCATTTTTTCTTCCCTTTTATCATGGCGCTATAGTGTAGTGGCTATCACAACGGATTCTGACTTTATGGCATTTTCCGTTAACCCAGGTTCGAACCCTGGTAGTGCCTTTTTTGATCTGGTCTTTCCATGAACGGTGATACATTTTGGTGATGGCACTTCATCACACAAATTGCTCAAATGGTCAAATGGGTTGTGCCGTCTGTGTGTAACCAGGGCGCTTAGTGTGGCGGTTTTGATTAGCCTCCATGGTGACACGAGTCACGAGAAGCGTTAGCATTTTGCACAATCAGACTGGGCCGACGTCTACACAATGTAATGTAGCTACGCCACCCTTCTTTGTTTTACTCACGAGCGTGTTTCTGTATCACTTAGCTGGGTGTCAGGGTGTCAGAGATCACCTTGGGTAAAGTGAGGGCGACCGTATTCACGGTGGGCAATTCTTGCATTTATGTACTGTACGGACTACATCACTGCTAAATTTAGTAGGGCGGGCCCACTTGGTGCAACCCCTGGCGCCAGGCACTACTGTACACCGTGGTTGTTTCAGATTGGCCTCGACCCTTGGCTACCGTACCCACGCCGTGTGATGTAAAATGGTGGTGTTTAATACAGCAGTGATACCACTGGGGGTTGGGAGACCGGCAGCGTGAGACCGCACACAAGTGTAACCTCAGGCTGAAGGTAACCACAGACCCATTGACGGAATGATGAGGCCAAGCCCAGTGCTAGAGTTAGCAGAAACCTGTACAATTGGGTTATTGCTCTGACCAAGCTTTGATCACTGAGGAACCGCTGGGTCTCGTACAGTACAGCAAGGGTGATGCTGCACCATAAATGTGATGTAAACCCGTCAGTTCATATCACATCATGATCGGTGTGTTATTAATGTCGGTTCTTCTGAGCGGCATGAGAAGCTGTCAACCCATACAGCAAAGTCAAGCACTCGCCGCACAAAGCCCGGGTGGCCACGTAGCTCCCCACTAAACTCGGTTGATATTAGGGGCCCAGAATTTTAAAAAGCAGCTGTAGTGCTATAGTGCGTGACACATTAGTGTGCCACAACCGCAGGATGAGTTCCTAAAATGGAGGACGACGACAGAAACAAGCGAGCAGAGCACCAAGATCGGGTAGAGCGTGGACGTATGGAAACAATTAATAAAAGAATGATGTGCTGTTTCGGGCGTCGGAGCTTGCCAGGGGAATTACAAGAGAGATAATAGATCAGTAGAAACAAGCATGGGAATTCGGGCGATCGTGGAAGACGGGGAAATTTAGCTGCCTGGCGTTTTCACAAAATTTGATCCAGTACCCAAAAATGGAGAATAGCAACTCATTAAAGCGGCGTATGGCGCAACAGGACGCACAACGTGTTGGGCGATGAGGTTGACATGTCCATATGTCAATACGAGTGTCCATCCGGGATATGGAAGGCTCCCAAATGCCGAATCGCCCGCTGAGATTGGCCCGGCGCTGAGCGATCTGTGTGTCTGGAGGGGTCACCAGTCACCTGTTGACCGCTCAGGTCGAGACGGATGGAGCTAACTTAGGGAAGAGTGAGAGTGCCCACGTGCACGCGAGAACAAGCGATGCCGTCAAAAAGAGTCAGAGACAGAGACACGTTGGGCGTCCATTCACGCTAACTTATAATAAGTACAGTATCATTTTACCCCTCTTTTTTTCTTCATCTTCTCGTCCCTCTTTTCTCGCCATCATGTCCTTCTCTCGTCCTCTGGTCTCGCCCTCGGCCCCCCAGGCCCCGTCTAACCCCAGTGTATCCAATGTCGAGTCCATGTTCGGCCAGATCATGGAAGTGGTTCTCAAATCCGTCAGTGCTACGCGTCGTCGAGCCTGTTCGCCACCCCCTTGATGCCCATTTTCCACAGCGCTCAGAGATTGCTGAGCTTCGTCAGGAATGCACCGAGTTGCGCCAGGCCAATTTGAGCCTCGAGCGTCAGGTCAGGGAGGGCATCGTCGCCGCGGTGTGTGTTCCTTCTCCCTCCCCCTCCCACCACCCGAACAAGAAGAATGCTAACCCGCAGAGCAGCAAATGCGTAGCCCCCATCTAGGGACTCCTGGTTTCAACACACCAGCCCCTAGCTCTCCTCAACTTCGCGCAAAGTCTCCTTTCCTCAATCCGAACTCAATTCCCTCACTTAACGTCCCTTCAACCGTGCATATTGCATCGCCACTGGGGGACAACGGCATAACAACTTATCCCTATGGGCCTATTCGTGAAATTCCCGGTTTCTATGTGGTCATCCCTGCCGGAGGCGCTGGTACGCGCCTGTGGCCCCTCTCGCGGGAGAACCATCCCAAGTTCCTCCTCGACGTGACCCTCCAAGGTCGCAGCCTGATTCAAGCGACCTGGGATCGTCTAGTGCCCCTCAGCGGCCCAGACCGTCTCACCGTCGTGGCTGGCCCCGCGCATGTCAGGAGCATCCACGAGCAACTCCCAGATTTATTGCCACGTAACCTGTTTTGTGAACCTGGGCCGAAGGACTCGATGGCTGCCATCGGTCTCGCTGCAGCGATCCTCGCACAGCGTGACCCTGATGCCGTCATTGGCTCATTTGCGGCTGACCACATGATCTCGGGTACTGATGCATTCCTCACTGCCGTGTCGGAAGCCGTCCAGGTCGCGCAGAAGGGATACTTCGTCACTATCGGCATCGCTCCCTCTCACCCATCAACCGGTTTCGGTTACGTGCGGCTCGGCGACAAACTTGGTATTCCCGAGGCGCCAAACGCGCGCCTCGTGTCGAGCTTCAAGGAAAAACCCGACGCGCGCACGGCCGCCGCGTACATTGCCACGGGTTCTTACCGCTGGAATGCAGGCATGTTCGTCACCAAGGCTTCGTTCTTGCTGGAACTGCTAAGGGAGTATAAACCCGAACTTGAGGAGGGTTTAACAAAAGTCGCAGCCGTCTGGGATGACGAGGAACGTCGTAGCAAGATCCTAGAGGAGGTGTGGCCAGGCCTCGAAAAGATCGCTATTGATCATGCTGTGGCGGAGCCCGCAGCATTGGAGGGCCGCGTCGCAGTTGTGCCCGCAACGTTCGGTATGTGTTATACCTTTTTTTTTTTTCAAACACGCCAGCTTAATTGGTGGCGCCGCCACAGGTTGGGATGACGTTGGGGACTTTTCGTCGCTTGCCGAACTTTTGCCTGCAGAAATGAATCAGCCCCGTATCCTTGGTGATAGTGGATTGGGTGCGTCGTCCGATCGTTTCAGTGGTCCCTGCTCACATACACTCTCCGACTCTCCGATAGTTCTTACTGAGCAGGTCGCTGGTGGCATCGTTGTGCCTGGTTCAGGCAGGCTTGTCGCGTGCTTGGGTGTGGATGATCTCGTCATCGTCGACATGCCAGACACGCTCTTGGTCACGACCCGTGCCCGTTCGCAGGAGGTGAAAAGGCTTGTCAAGAAGGCCAAGGAAGCTGGCTGGCGCCAGCTGCTATGAGCTGCTTCCGCTGCTCCATTTCACGTTGGGTAAGGGTAATACAGATTTATCCCGTGTTGGTTACCACTTGTTCTATTGTAGTCGTCTGCCCTTTCGTTTCTCTCTCCTCATAGACCCTTAGGTTCTGAAATTGAACAGAAGTACAGTTGTAGTTACCTCGCCTCGTTTCACATTGGATAGTGTACTTAGGACGCGTTGATACATGGACCCTTTAACAGGGATAATCGACAGTTGTTTCGCTGAGAACATCACCTCGGCCCGAATGCTCCCTCGGCTCAACGATCACGCCGTTTCGCGTGACTTCCGTTTCCCCGCATGGTCTTTTAGCTTTAGGGCTTACTGTACAGCACTCTTCACTTGCTATTTATCACCACATCATGTCAGTCTTGCGCCGCCAACTCACTACTCGTGCTACCACCGCTTTCTTCTCCTCACCACGCAAGCCCACTTTTATCGCCCCCACCCGGTTCACCACCTCCACATTCACGTCCATGTCCATGTCCACGACCGCGTCCGCATCCTCAGCGTCTCCCGCGTCGGTCTTTGATGCGAAATACGAAAACATAATGACGTCGCGACCGGCGTCGCGAGTCGCTCTCGTGACGCTCAACAGGCCCAAAGCTCTCAACGCGCTCAACATGGCGCTGATGGCAGAGCTGACCGAGGCGCTACGCTTGATCGATACGGACAAGGAGATCAGCGCGATCGTCATTGCTGGATCAGACAAGGCGTTTGCGGGTGAGTACGTTCGCATATGTGGCGTGTGTGTGTGTGTGGTGTGGCGCAGCCCGGCAGAGGGTCTGGGATGGTCCGGCGTTTGGGGGTGGTTTCAGACACACATTCTCTCAGTTTTAACTTTTCGGGTCTTCGAGTCACGGGGTAATGCTGACTGACCCTGACGACGTGAAATGGAATCACAGCTGGTGCTGACATCAAAGAGATGAAGGACAAGTCATGTGAGTGACAGCATGGTTTTCTTAATCCACGCTGACCTCCGTCCGGTGGTTCACAACAGTTGCGGACGTGTACCAGAACGGGTTTTTAGAAAATTGGCAGGACATCGCCAAGATCCGCAAGCCGATCATCGCCGCCGTTAGCGGCTATGCGGTAAGTCGTACTTCCACCCTTCGCCCTGGCCCCCAACACTCACCGCGTGTCTTTGTATGCGCAGCTCGGAGGCGGGTGCGAACTCGCGCTGATGGCGGACATACTCCTCGCCGCGCCCAACGCCAAGTTCGGCCAGCCCGAGGTGAACATCGGCACGATCACGGGCGGCGGCGGGTCGCAGCGCCTCGCGCATGCCGTGGGCAAGTCGCGCGCGATGGAGCTCGTGCTCACGGGGCGCCAGTGGAGCGCGCAGGAGGCCGCTGCGTGGGGCATGGCCAGCCGCGTCGTTGAGGAGGCCGAGGGAGAGGGAAGTGCGGCGGCGGTTGTGAGAGAGGCGGTCACGCTTGCTGGGGAGATCGCGAGTAACAGTCAGATTGCGGTGCAGGCGCAGAAGGAGGCCGTCAACGCTGGTACGTTTCTATGGCTCCTTTTTTTTTTCTCCTGTGGGTGTGCGAGGATGATTCTCATCCGTATCTGTTCCCGCTGGTTTGTTTGTAGCGTTTGAACAGGGCTTGTCGGAAGGTCTGAGGACTGAGCGTCGGTTGTTCCATATGACGTTTGCGACGGCGGATCAAAAGGAGGGTGCGTGAAATTTCCTGGTCTGAGGTTTTGTGACCTCTCCCCTTCTGATATTTGCGAGTAGGCATGGCGGCGTTTGCGGAGAAGAGAAAGCCGAACTTCACCAACTCTTAAAACAGTTTTGCGAACTTTTGCTATGCTGGGTGCTTGTATCATAATTAATGATATTCTATAACGACATACGGCTAGGTCGAACGTGTAGAACTACACGCTACCACCCCCGCTCTCCCCCTTATTCGAAAATGGTGTTGAGCCAAATGGCGAGTCGGTACCCCTGCTTTGCTATCTGACGGTCGATCTATGACGCGTGCTTTTAAGTGAGGTTCATCGAGGACGGTCCGCGACAGGAGACTTACAGCTGGGATGGCATTATCGTAGTACGATGATTCGCACAAGTCCTGGCCCGTTGTAAAGTTGAATACGACAGTCTACAGCAACGGCCAGGCAAACGTCAACATAGCTCCAAGATCAATTATGCAGAGAGGAACGCGGGATCCACTCACGCAACCAAGGGAGTTCGCTTCTTTCGCCCAGGTCAACGGGACATCAGTCCCGGATAGCGCAGTTCGGTCGATGTCGCTAGTCCACCCGTGTGCTTCCGACCTGTAGGAACCGTCCTGGATCGGCCATCATACCATGTCTCAGGACATGTAAGTAGAGACGAGGGACGCCAAGGAAGCCTTACCTTGATTTGAGCGGCAAGGACCGAAGCGTAACTCTGCGGGTTGCCACCGAAGATATTGTTGACGTTCTTTGTGACCATCGCAGTGTCTTGGAATGGGGGAAAGGGAGGAGCACCGTCAGTCTTGGGCAGGACGTGAAGGTCTGCAACGGTTGTGTCGCTCACCCCAGATAGCATGAAGGGCCGTGTCGTTGCGATCACACGTAGCCGCAATCTCGTACCCTCCTCGGCCCCGTGCCTGGGTGTGCCACATCTCAGTCACTCATGGACTACAATATATACTCATGTGCGCGGCCAGCGTCCGTAACGCACCTCGTTTCTCAATGGCTGGCCAA
>Ga0307512_10000766_pt1 | contig 47681 bp, 42 predicted proteins | sample 14_EM_MG_FD_200267 | JGI IMG/M metagenome (GOLD analysis project Ga0307512, IMG submission 200267) | Populus trichocarpa ectomycorrhiza microbial communities from riparian zone in the Pacific Northwest, United States - 14_EM | ecosystem: Host-associated > Plants > Roots > Unclassified | place... | reverse complement strand
CCGCCCGGCCCTGTGCGGCCACGTGATGCCGGGCTCATGGCGTGAGCCCACAGCAATCCACTCCACCAGCACGGAAGTCAGGAAGATGACAAAAAGCGCCGCGGACGTGTCCGTGAGGCCACCCAGGAGACGCAGCACCTACACCATCGCGCCGCTCGTCCTCATCGCGGCCAATGTCGTGCTCTTCGCGCTGTTCTTCGTCTGGCCGGCGGTGATCGGGCTCGGCTACTCCTTCACGAACTACACGGGTGTGGGGGCGTTCCAGTTCATCGGACTGGACAACTACCACAACCTGTTGGGGGACTCCACCTTCTACGACGCGCTGACCCGGACGCTGCTGTACACGGTGTTCTTCGTTCCGCTGAACTTCGTGCTCTCACTGCTCGCCGCCAACCTGCTGGTGAGCAAGCACGCCAAGGGCGCGTCCGTCGCCCGTGTCATCTTCTTCATTCCGTGGCTGCTGTCGCCCATCGTCGTGGGTGTCCTGTGGCGGTGGCTGTTCGGTGAGAACTTCGGACTGGTCAACTACGTCATCGAGAAGTTCGGCGGAAGTGCCGTTCCGTGGCAGTCGAACGCGGACCTGTCGCTGGTCGTGGTGGTGATGGCGGCGTCCTGGGCCTGGACGGGCTTCTCGATGCTGCTGTTCATCGCGGCGATCAAGAACGTACCGGTGTCGTACTACGAGGCGGCCTCGCTCGACGGCGCCGGTCCATGGCGCCAGTTCATCAGCATCACGCTGCCGAGCATCGCGCCCACCTCGTTCATCGTCATCCTGCTCAACACGATCAACGCGATGAAGGAATACCCGCTGTTCGTCTCCCTCAACAACGGCGGACCCGGAACGTCGAACAACCTGCTTGTCCAGTACATCTATGAGACCGGCTTCAAACGGGGCCAGATCGGCTACGCGAGCGCCGCGTCGTTCGCGCTCATGCTCATCCTGATGGCCGTCGCGATCATCCAGCTGATCGTCAACCGGCGGGTGGAGAACCGATGACAACCACAGACATGTCACGCCCGGTCGACGCCGATCCCGGACGGGCCGTTTCCAAAAAGCGGCCCCGCAGCGCGGGCAGCGGTGGGCTCCGGCGGGCGGTGCCGGCGACGACACTGCTGTGGATCCTGGCGTGCCTGTACGGGTTGCCGGTGCTGTGGTTCATCCTCAGCTCCCTCAAGCCCGCCTCGGATCTGTTCTCCTATCCGCTGACGCTGGTTCCGCACCACCCCACCCTGTCGGGCTACCTGACGGCGTGGCGCAGTGCCAACTTCTCCCAGTACTTCATCAACACGACCATCGTGTGCGTGATCACGACGATCCTCACGGTGGGAGTCAGCTGCTGCACCGGGTACGCGCTGGCCAAGTACGACAACAAATGGCTCAAGGCGTTCTTCATCTGCATCCTGGCCACCACCATGCTGCCGAGCGAGGTCATGCTCGCCCCGGAGTTCCTGGTGGTCCGCAACCTCGGCCTCTACAACTCGTTCGCCGGCATCATCCTCCCGGCCGTGCTCACCGCGACCGGATGCTTCATGTTCCGCCAGTTCTTCCTGACGGTTCCCGACGAACTCGTGGAAGCCGCACGCATCGACGGCGCCCGCGAACTGTCGATCTTCCTGCGGATCATGGTGCCGCTCTCCCGGCCCATCATGCTGACCCTCGCCATCCTGTCGTTCCAGTGGCGGTGGAACGACTACATCTGGCCGCTTCTGATGCTCAACGATCCCAACAAGTTCACCGTGCAGATCGGCATCCAGAGCATCGTCGGCGCGCAGAACATCAACTGGTCGGTACTGCTCGGCGCATCGGTCATCTCCATGATCCCTCTGATCGTCATCTTCCTGGTCTTCCAGCGCTACGTCATGAACGCCGACATCAATGCCGGACTGAAGGACTGACCTTGCCCACCCCGCTCGACCACGAGTTCGTCCGCGAGGTGGCCCGCGCCGCCGACCGGCTGGCTGTCCCGCTGGCGGCCGGCCTCGACGAGGAACCCGCCGGTGTGACCCACCGCGCTCTGGCACGCCGGGTGAAGACTCTGGTCGCGGCGTACCGTTCCCCGGACTCGGCACTGCACGGCAGCGCACAGGCGGTCGCCGCCGCGATGACCCACCTGCGCGCCCTGCGGGCCGTGCAGACGCCCTCCGGCCTCTTCGCGGGCGGCGACAACGTCCAGTCACCGCCGGACTCCGCGTTCACCGTCAACGACGTGTGCGACGCGTACGTCCTCGCCGCCGCCGCGGGACCGGAACTGGCCGAGGTGACGGCCGGGCTCGCCGAGATCGCCGGCGCCGCCACCGCCAGTCTCCTGACCGGTGGCGTGCACACCCCGAACCACCGCTGGGAGCTGAGCGCGGCCCTCGCCCGGCTGCACCGGTCCTTCCCCGACGACCGACTCCTCGACCGCGTCGAGGAGTGGCTTGCCGAGGGCGTCGACATCGACACGGACGGCCTGTACTCGGAACGCAGCGCCGTCTACGCGTCCATCGTGACCAACCCGTCGCTGCTGTTGCTGGCCGAGGTGCTCGGGCGTACCGACTTGCTGGACGCAGTCGAACGCAACCTCGCCACGACCCTGGACCTGCTCAGGCCGGACGGCATGGTGGAGACCGTCCACTCGCGCCGCCAGGACCAGAAGCTTTCGTTCCCGCTGTGGCCCTACCTGCCGCACTACCGGCTGCTCGCGATCCGTACCGGCCGGGGCGACTTCGCCCGCGCGGCCCGCCTGGCGGCCGCCGACGGCATCGACGACCCCGACCTGCTCGCCCAGACCCTCCTCACCCCGGATCTGTGCCGCGCCCTGCCGGCCCCGGACGCGGTGAAGCTCCCGCGCGACCGGTACCTCCCCACCGCACGCCTCGCCGCACACGTCTCGGCCACCGTGCACACCGTGGTGTACGGCGGCTCCGACGTGCCCGAGCACCGGCGCATCCGCTCGGGCCTCGCCTGCAACCCCACCTTCCTGCGCATGTTCGCCGGTGCCTCCGTCCTCGACGCGGTCCGCCTCTCGCGGGTGTTCTTCGACCTGGGCCCGTTCCGTGCCGCCGACATGGAACAGCTCGCCGACAACCGGTACCGGCTCACCCAAACCCTCACAACCGCCTACCACCAGCCGCTCCCGAAGGACCGGAGGCGCGACGACGGCGCCTACCGCCTGGCGGACGAGGGCCGCTTCTCCGCGGCGATGGCCTTCCCCGACCGCCCTCAGGACGAGGTCTCCCACACGACCCGAGTCGAGGTCGACCTGCGGGAGGACGGGGCCGACCTGCGGATCGACATCAGCGGCCCACCGGTGCCCTGGGCCCTCGAACTGACCTTCCGGCCGGGCGGCGAGCCGCAGGGCGCCGTACCGATCGGCGACGGGCGCTGGTGCCTGACGACCGGGCCGATGACCTACCGGGTCGGTGACGACGAGATCCGGGTCGAGGCCGACGTCGAGGCGGGCGAACCGCTGGCCGGGCCGGACCGGAGCGACGTACTGCGGTACGACCCGGGGCAGGACTACACCGTGGTGGGCGGCACCGATGCGACGACCGGGAACCGCGTCTACATCGGTGGACACGGTCCGCACACACTGACCGTCGCGCTGCGCGCCCGCCGGCCCGCACCTGTCTTCTGACCCGACGACCCACGCCACGGCCACCTCCGGCATGAAGGGCTGATCCACCCGTGCACCTCCTCCACCAGCGCGGCCCGCTGCACGACCTACCCGACACCCCGGAGGCCTACGACGCGGTCCTCGCCGATGTCGTCGAGCAGGCCCTGCGGCGCATCACGCCGGAGGGCAACCTCGAACACCCCGACTGCTACGACGACATCGGGGACACCTCGCTCGGGATCACGTCGCTGCTGGCCTTCGCCAACCAGCGCACCCAGGACCCGCGCCTTCCGGAAGCCGTACGGCGCAGCCTCCACTTCCACCTCCGCGAGCGGGTGTTCACGGAGGACAATCCCGGCTACCCGAACCTGAGGGTGCGCAACTCCGGCCTCCCGTATGCCCGTTACGTCCTCGAAGGGGGCGCGCACCCGATCGGCGACTGGCCGAGCACGGTGTGGGCGCTGCTTCAACTGGTCAATGTCGTCGAGGTCGGCGACCGGATCATCGAGGACGAACTGCGCTATGAACTGGGCGAGTTGGCGCTCGGCTACTGGCGCTGGCTCACCGAGGCGACCTTCTTCAACCCGCAGGAGGCCGGCAACCAGGCGATCGGCTGTGTGGTCGGCGGCTTGATGCTGGCCCGCCAACTGCCCGGCGACGAGGGGAGGACCGTCCGTGAGCGCGCGCTGAGCCTGTACCACGACGAGATCCGCGCCCACCGCGTAAGCGACAGGGGCGCCCTGCTCCCGCCCGAGCACGGCGGCGCCTACGACAACAACTACGGCCCGATCTCCCTCTCCTTCCTCGCCCAGGCCCACCGGGTCAGCGGCGAGGAGATCTTCGCCGAGGACGGCGACGCGCTCGCCCGCTACATCGACGCCCGCCTCACGGGCGGCGGCTTCGACAACGGCGGTCCCCGCTACAGCGAGCAGCACTCCGGCTTCGAGTCGGTCCTCGGCCTGCGCTACTTCAGCCGCCGTGTCGGCTCCGACCTGGGCCGCTACCGGGGCGACACCCGCTGGGGGCGGCACGCGGCCAAGCCCGACGGCGGGGTCGACGGCCACTTCGCCTGGATGCTGGTCTGGCAGATCCAGGACCCCACCCGCTGGCACCGCACGCCCTCGACCGAGCCCGTGCGCCACCAACTCCGGGCGGGGACCGTCTCGGTGGCCTTCGACGACCGTATGACTCCGTCGCTGGTCGAGGCCGCGGGCACGTACTACCTGCCGGCGGCCGTGAACCGGCAGCACGGCTTCGGCCCCGTGCTGGACGGATTCGTGTTCTGTCGTCCCATGGGTGCGGTCCGGGTACGGGACGTGCGCACCGACGGCCTGGCGGCCAAGCTGGTCACCAAGCCGGTGGTCGGCCGCGACCACGTCCTGCGGCACGTGCGGTCTCTGTACGTCACCGACGGCACGGGCCTGTGGACGACCGTCGCCGTCGAACGTCTGCCCGGAGAGCCGTATCTGCTCGCGGGCCTGCCGTATGCGGCCGACGACGGCGACCGTGTGCGCCGGGCGGCCGAGGGCGCGGTGGCGTCGGCGGGTGCGCTCCGCCTGACCCACCCGCAGGTGCAGGGCGAGGAGCACTTCGACGCCCGCGCGGAACTCAGCCAGGAACAGGCGGCGTTCGCGCTCGCCGCCGACCCGCGCGGCTACGGCAACCCCGACGACGGCTGGTGCCACCTGGTGAGCTCCACTGCCCTGGAGGCGGGCCCGATCCCGGGCGCACCGGATGATCTGCACGTGTTCGCCGTACGGTACGGCTCCGAGGGGCCGCTCACGGTGTCGGTCGAACGGGCCGGGGAGGGGCTGTGCGTCGCAACCTCCGCCTTCACCGCGGTGATCGGCGCCGACGACGAGTGGGGGGAGCCGGAGCTGACGCTGCGCGCGGTCAGTTCTTGAGGGCGAGTTCGCCCACCGGGATCACCAGGTCCGCCCGGTCGCGGGTGGCGGCGACCAGCTCCGCATTGCGCTGGTCGCTGCGCAGCACCCAGGACACCGCCTCCTCGTGCCCCTTGCCGAACTCCTCGTGCCGGGCGATCAGCCGCCGGAGGCGTTCCTGCTCGTCCAGTTCGCAGAACCACACCTCGTCGAGCCGGCTGCGCACGCGGGGCCAGGCCCCGGTGTCCAGCAGAAGGTAGTTGCCCTCGGTCACCACCAGCCGGGCCGTCGGCGGCACCGGGACGGCGCCCGCGATCGGCTGCTCCAGCAGCCGCTCGAACCCCGGCGCGTACACCACATCGCTCTCTTCGTTCTCGCGCAGGCGTGCCAGCAGCGCCGCGTACCCGGCCGCGTCGAATGTGTCGGGCGCCCCTTTGCGATCCCGGCGGCCGAGCCGTTCCAGCTCGACGTCGGCGAGGTGGAAGCCGTCCATGGGGACATACGCGACCCATGGCCGGCCGGACCCGTTCAGCTCCCGCACCAGGTTCTCCGCAAGGGTCGACTTGCCCGCGCCCGGGCTGCCGGTGATGCCGAGGACCGCACGCCCACCGCCCCGGGGGAGAGCACGCGCACGGGTCAGGAGATCGTCGAATGTCGGCGGCACACAGCAGAGTGTGTCACCCGGGCGGCGGCGCGATGAATCGAAGCGGCCCGGGGAGTCGTCCCTGTACAGGGGACACGTCCCCGATGAGGGAAGGGAGCCGGTGCCGTGCCCGACGACGCAGCACAGATCCGCACACTGATCGAGAAGTGGGCCGAAGCCGTCCACCGCGGCGACCTCGCCGGCGTCCTGGCCGACCACGCCGAGGACATCGTGATGTACGACGTCCCGCCGCCGCACGAAGGCATCCATGGTCTTGCCGCCTACCGCGCGACCTGGCCGCCGTTCTTCGAGTGGCAGGCCCAGGGGGCCTGCTTCGTCATCGACTCCCTCGAAGTCACCGCCGGCACCGACGTCGCCTACGCGCATGCCCTGCTGCGCTGCGCCACACCCCAGGAGCTGGCCGAACACCCCACCCTCCGGCTGCGGCTGACCTTCGGCCTGCGCAAGGAGCTGGACCGCTGGGTGGTCGCGCACGAACACCACTCGTTCCCGCACGACTGACCTCGGTGAGCGGTGCGGGCGTTTCCGGCCGTGCCGCTTCAGGTAGGAGTGGGATGTCGGCCCGACGAGGAGGGGGAGTGGCATGACAGCGAGTGACACGGGTGGTCAGCTGGGGGAGGAGTTCTTCACTCCGGGAACCGCGTCCTTCACCGAGTTCCTGGCGGCGCACCGCCCCGGACTGCTGCCCACGCGCCGCCCCTTTCCCGACGGCGTACGGGCCGGGGCCGATGAGTTCCCGCACGGCACCACCGTGCTGGCCCTCGTCTACCGCGACGGTGTGCTGATCGCCGGTGACCGCCGTGCCACGATGGGCAACCTCATCGCGCAACGCGACCTGGAGAAGGTGCATCCAGCGGACGACCACACCGCCGTGGCCTTCGCCGGTTCCGTCGGACTCGCCCTGGACATGGTGAAGCTGTACCAGGTCGAGCTGACGCACTTCGAGAAGATCGAGGGCATCCCCATGACCCTCAACGCGAAGGCGAGGCGCCTGGCCGGCATGATCCGGCAGAACCTCGGCCAGGCCATGCAGGGCCTCGCCGTCGTACCGCTCCTCACCGGCTACGACGAGTCGGCCCCGGACGGTGAGAAGGGCCGCATCTTCAGCTTCGACATCGTCGGCGGCATGTACGAGAAGACGGACTTCCACGCCGAGGGCTCCGGATCGCCCTATGCCCGGGGCGCGTTGAAGAAGCTGTTCCGCAGGGGCATGGACCGGCGCGAGGCGTCCCTTGCCGCTCTCCAGGCGCTGTACGACGCGGCCGACGACGACTCCGCGACCGGTGGCCCGGACATCAACCGCCGTATCTTCCCCATCGTGTCGGTCATCACCGAGGAGGGCTTCGAGCGGCTGTCCGAGCCGGAGACGGAGGAGCTGAGCCGCGAGACGGTCGAGCAGCGTCGCAGCCGCCCGGACGGGCCGACCGCCGCCCTCTGAGCGGCTGCCACCAGGTCTTCTGTCCTTTTCCCTTCCATGGTGAAGTGCTGCCGCGGCCTTTACTGCACATGGTTTGCAAGTGCGGAATTATGGCACAAGGTTGTGCTTCGCAGCCTCTGTGCACCCGGAAGAAAGATCTCCCGTATGACGGCCGTCAAGGGCTCGGCCTGGCACCGCGTCCGCACCTCGATGACACGGGAGGAGTGGATCAGGGTCGGCGGGATGGCCGCCTTCGTCCTCGCCCTGCACATCATCGGCTGGTTCACGCTGGTCGGGATCGTCGCGCCCGAGCACTACAGCATCGGCGAGAAGTCCTTCGGCATCGGTATCGGCGTCACCGCGTACACACTCGGCATGCGGCACGCCTTCGACGCGGACCACATCGCGGCGATCGACAACACCACCCGCAAGCTGATGGGGGAGGGGCAGCGGCCGCTGTCGGTCGGCTTCTGGTTCTCGCTCGGGCACTCCAGCGTCGTCTTCGTGCTGGCGCTGCTGCTCTCCCTCGGCGTCAAGGCCGTGGCCGGACCGGTCCGCGACGACAACTCCCGGCTCCACGACGTCACCGGCCTGATCGGCACGACCGTCTCCGGCACCTTCCTCTACGTCATCGCGATCATCAACATCGTGATCATGGCGGGGATCTGGAAGGTCTTCCGGCAGATGCGCTCCGGCCACTTCGACGAGGCCGCCCTCGAAGAGCAGCTGAACAACCGCGGTTTCATGAACCGCCTCCTGGGCCGCGTCATGAAGTCGGTCACCAGGCCCGGGCAGATGTACCCGCTCGGCCTGCTCTTCGGCCTCGGCTTCGACACGGCGACCGAGATCGCGCTGCTCGTCCTCGCCGGCTCCGGCGCCGCCTCGGGCCTTCCCTGGTACGCGATCCTGTGCCTGCCGGTCCTGTTCGCCGCCGGCATGTCGCTCCTGGACACCATCGACGGTTCGTTCATGAACTTCGCGTACGGCTGGGCCTTCTCCAAGCCCGTCCGCAAGGTCTACTACAACCTCACCGTCACCGGCCTCTCCGTCGCCGTCGCCCTGCTCATCGGTACCGTCGAACTCCTCGGCCTGCTTGCCGAGAAGCTCCAACTGCACGGCGCGTTCTGGGACTGGGTCGCGGGCCTCGACCTCAACGTCCTCGGCTTCGTCATCGTCGGACTGTTCCTCGCCACCTGGATCGTGGCCCTGCTGGTGTGGAAGTTCGGCCGTATCGAGGAGAAGTGGACAGCGGGCCTGTCCCGGCCCGTGGAGCAGCCCGCGGACTGAGAGCCTGAGCCGCCCGCCGGGCAGGCCCGCCGTCCGTCAGCCGCGCAGCTTCAGCTCCTTGCGCCACTTCACGAACTGCTGCTCCGGATCTCCCGTGTACGACCAGGGAGTTCGCGTGGCCCGCCGCCCCATCAGCCGCAGCAGGGCGGCGCCGATGTCCTTGTCGCCCGCCTGACAGGCGGCGTGCGCCAGGTAGTTGAGGTCGCGCAGCTCGCCGGGGGCGACATCGCTGTGGGTACGGCCCATGATCCAGCGCTGCCAGGTGCGGCGTACGTCGCTGACGGCGCCGTCGTGGTTCCAGTGCTGTCCGAGGCCCACGGCGGACTGGCTGCCCTTCGCCGCGTCGAGGGCATAGCGGTACTCCTCCACCCGCGCGTACTGCACCAGCACCGGCAGTGCGCACCCCGGGGGGCCCACGCCCGCCGCGTCGCGGGCGAAGTCGTACATGAGGCCGTGCGTGCCGTGCCAGCGTGCCGAGTAGTAGTGCAGGATCTGCAGGTGGCCCTCCACGCTGAACGGGTCGCGCCGGTGCAACTCGTCCCACCAGCGCGCCAGTTCCTGCCTGCGCACCCCCGCGGAGTACAGCCGGGCCACCGAGATCAGGGAGATCCACGGCGTCGGGTCGTCCAGGTAGGCCTCCGCGGCCTGCAGGCACGCCGTCACCGCGGTGTCGATGCGGTGCTGGTCGATCGGCACGCCCCGGCCCGCGGCGATGGCCTGGTTGAACGTCCGGGCCGTCTCCGTCGCCGCCCGCAGCACCAGCGCGTCGCCGCTGTGCGGCTCGGCCGCCAGCCACGACTCCGCCGTCGAACTCCCCGCGCAGGCCTGCGCGAGCAGCCGGACCCGGTGACCGCGGGCGAGCCAGTCAGGGCCGGTGACCCGCAGCAGGTCCCTCAGGCCCTGCCAGCGGCCGATGACGATGTCGTGGCAGGCGTCGGTGAGGGCCTTGTCCCCGCAGTCCGGGTCGAAGTCGGGAGCGAATCGGTCTCTCGCCATCGGGTTCTCCCTCAGAAGTCGGTGGAGAGACCCTCGTGGACACGGGAGTTCGTGACCGTCCGGCCGTCGGGAACGTACTCCGCCTCGACGGTGCGGGTGGCGTCCAGCCGTGCCGGCCGGTAGTAGTCGCTGCCCTGCTTCCAGTACCAGAGCATCGGAACCAGGCCGACGGCGAGCCCGCCCACGCCGATCGCGATCGCCGCCGTGCTGAGCTCGCCCAGCGACTCGACGAAGATCCAGAACATGAACACCGCGCCGAACAGCGGCCACACCCCGCCCAGCAGGAAGTCGGTCGGCGACTTCAGCAGCATCTTGCGGTACGCCACGACCACCGCGAGACCCGCGAGGCCGTAGTACACGGCGATCTGCAGGCCGATCGCCGAGATCGCGTCGGAGAGGATCTCGCCCACCGAGCCGAGGGCGTTGGAGGCGATGAACATCGCCAGCGCCACCCCGCCGACCACCGCGATGGCCACCCACGGGGTGTTCCAGGTGCGGTGCACCCGGCCTAGCGCGGCGGGCATCGTACGGTCGCGGCCCATCGCGAACAGGGAGCGTGTGACCTGGATGAGCGTGGTCTCCAGCGTGGCGATGGTCGACAGCATCACCGCCACGATCAGCAGCTTGCCGCCCCAGCCCGGCCAGATCTCCGCACCGAGCACCCCCAGTACGTTCGCGTCGTTCTCCTCGATCTGCTTCGAGGTCAGGATGACGTTCGCCGCGATGGTGAACACCTCGAACAGCAGGAAGACGACGCCCAGCCCGATCAGGCCCGCAAGTCCCGTCGTACGGCGGCTGTTGCGGGTCTCCTCACTCAGGTTGCTGGTGACGTCCCAGCCCCAGTAGTAGAAGGCGGCGACGAGTGCGCCGGACGCGAAGCCCGACATCCCGTCGAAGTGGCTGAAGCCGAGCCAGGACCAGTCGAAGGTGCCGGCATTGCCGGTGTGGAACAGGGCGAGTACGGCGAACAGCGCCAGGATCGTCAGCTCGATGCCGGACATGAGGAGCTGGGCGCGTACGGTCAGTCGGGCGCCGCCCAGCACCACGAGCAGCATGATGACGAACCAGGCAGCGCCGACCACCGTCGACAGCGCCGTGCTGTCGGCGAGGTCCTCGTCGAAGAGTGCGAGGGTCATCGAACCGGCCGGCAGTGAGCCGGCCACCATGAAGATGGTCGCCGAGATGACCAGCGCCCATCCGCTGATGAACCCGAGAAACGGATGCAGCGTGCGCCCCACCCAGGAGTAACTGGCGCCCGCGTTCACGTCGATGCGGCCGAGGTAGCTGAACGCCAGCGCGATGCCCAGCATGGGTATCGCGCAGTACAGCAGTGCGGCCGGGCTCGCCAGGCCCACCGCGCCGACGAGCACGGCCGTGGTGGCGGCGACGGAATAGGCCGGGGCGCTTCCCGCGACGGCCATCACCACCGTGTCGAACGTACCGAGGGCATTGGCCTGCAGCCCTCTGCCCCTGATGTTGCTCATGGTTGCGCTGCTTTCCGTCTTGCACGACGTGGGGACGACCTTGCCCCGACGACGTAAGGGGAGGTGGGGGGTGACGAAGCCGCCCCGGACCACGGAGGGTTGGCCTCGGGCCGGGGGCGGAGAAAGGCGTGGTGGAGCCCGCACGGCCGGTGCGTTGCCGGGCAGTCACAGCGTGTGTGCGAGTGATGATAGCCCCACCCTTTGAGCTTTCAAGATTGACCAGGGGGTAACCTCCCGGGCCCCCCGGTCCCCCGGCGTCGGACGGCGGGCAGGACCGCCGACGCGTTCGTCACTCGCCGATACGGTCGATCTGCCGGAGCTTGTTCGTGGCGTCCAGCGCGGCCACCTTGTAGGACTCCGCGAGCGTCGGGTAGTTGAACACCGCGTCGACCAGGTAGTCGACGGTTCCGCCGCAGCCCATCACCGACTGGCCGATGTGGATGAGTTCGGTGGCGCCGGTGCCGAAGCAGTGCACGCCGAGCAGGGTGCGGTCCTCGGGGGAGACCAGCAGCTTCAGCATGCCGTGCGAGTCGCCGATGATCTGGCCGCGGGCCAGCTCGCGGTAGCGGGAGATGCCGACCTCGAACGGCACGCACTCCTCGGTGAGTTGATCCTCGGTCCGCCCGACGAAGCTGATCTCGGGGATGGTGTAGATGCCGATGGGCTGCAGGTTGTGCATCTGTCCGACCGGCTCACCGCAGGCGTGGTATGCGGCCGCCCGCCCCTGCTCCATCGACGTGGCGGCGAGCGCGGGGAAGCCGATGACGTCGCCGACGGCGTAGATGTGCGGCACCTGCGTGCGGTAGTGCTCGTCGACCGTGATCCGGCCGCGCCTGTCGGCCGACAACCCGGCCTTACCGAGGTCGAGTTCGTCGGTCAGGCCCTGCCGGCCCGCCGAGTACATCACGGCGTCGGCCGGTATCTTCTTGCCGCTCTCCAGGAGGGTGAGGGTGCCGCGCGTATGGCGCTCGACCGCGGCGACGGTCTCGCCGAACCGGAACGTCACGGCGAGGTCCCGCAGGTGGTACTTGAGCGACTCGATGACCTCGACGTCGCACATGTCGAGCATCCCGGCCCGCTTCTCCACGACCGTCACCTTGCTGCCGAGCGCGGCGAACATGGAGGCGTACTCCATGCCGATCACACCGGCGCCCACGATGACCATGGAGCGGGGCACGCGTTCGACGTTGAGGACGTTGTCGGAGTCCATGATCGTGCGCCCGTCGAACTCGACGGTGTCAGGCCGTGCGGGGCGGGTGCCGGTGGCGATGACGATGTGCTCGGCGCTGAGCAGCCGTTCCTGACCGGTGACCTCGCGCAGTGCGATGGTGTGAGGGTCGACGAAGCTGCCGGTTCCGGCGTAGAGGGACACGTGATTGCGGGAGAGCTGGCTGCGGATGACGTCGACCTCCCGGCTGACCACGTGCTCGGTGCGCGAGGTCAGGTCGGTGACGGTGATGTCCTCCTTCAGCCGGTAGCTCTGCCCGTACAGATCGCGCTGGGTGAGACCGGTCAGGTACAGCACCGCCTCGCGCAGGGTCTTGGAGGGGATGGTTCCGGTGTGGATGGAGACCCCGCCGACCATGTCGGGGCGGTCGACGACAGCGACCCGGCGGCCGAGCTTGGCCGCAGCGATGGCGGCCTTCTGGCCACCCGGGCCGGATCCGATGACAAGCATGTCGAAGTCGGGCACCTCGGGAGTCTGTCAGCCCGAAGGCCCTCTTCGAAAGGGTGAACGGGCAACGGCCGTGCACTGATCGATCGGAACGCCCCTTGATCAGCGGGGCAATTGCGCGGGCAGCGACCCGGCACCTGTTCCTCCGGACTGCTCGGTCCGGCCGTCCGGGGAGATAATGCGCCCATGGGCCATCGACTCGGTGACACGAGCGCACCCGCCCGGCTGGCCGCCCCCGACGAGGGCATCGGCCGGGACGAACTGGCGCTGGCCGCCCGCAACCACGGCCTGCCGCTGGAGGCGCTCCGCTACGACGTCACCCCGCCGGGCCTGCACTACGTACTGACGCACTACGACATCCCGTACGTCCCCGACGACACGCCCTGGCCGCTGACCGTCGGAGGCCGGGTCCGCCGTCCGCTGCAGTTGGACCTGGCCGAACTGCGGGCCTATCCCGAGGTCACCACCCGCGTGACACTGGAGTGCGCGGGCAACGGCCGGGCTCTGCTGACCCCCCGCCCGGTCAGCCAGCCCTGGCTCGTCGAGGCGGTCGGCACCGCTGAGTGGACGGGCGTACCGCTGCGGCTGCTGCTCGCCGAGGCAGGCGTGGAGACCGGCGCCGTCGACGTGGTCTTCACCGGCGCCGACCACGGAGTGGAACGCGGGGTCGAACAGGACTACCAGCGCTCACTCCCCGTGGACGTGGCGTTGGGCACCGAGCCCGAAGTGCTGGTCGCGTACGCGATGAACGGCAGCCCGCTGCCTCCGCAGCACGGTCACCCGGTGCGCCTGATCGTGCCCGGCTGGTACGGCATGGCGCATGTGAAGTGGCTGCGCGAAGTCACCGTCACGGACGTGCCGTTCACCGGTTTCCAGCAGGCCGTGGCCTACCGGCTGCGACAGGAGTCCGGTGAGGAGGGCGAGCCGGTCACCCGGATCGTGCCGCGCGCCCTGCTGGTCCCGCCCGGTTTCCCGGACTTCATGTCACGGGCCCGGGTGGTACGGCCGGGCCCGGTGCCGGTCGAGGGGCGTGCCTGGTCGGGGCGGGCACCGCTCATGCGGGTCGAGGTGAGCACGGACGCGGGGCACACCTGGCACAAGGCCGAGCTGGAGCCCGACGGCGGGCGGCGGTGGGCGTGGCGCCGGTGGCACTTCGGCTGGACGGCGACCCCTGGCGAGTACGAACTGAGCGCGCGGGCCACCGACGCCGATGGGCACACCCAGCCGCTGGACCAGCACTGGAACCGTGGTGGCTTCGTCAACAACCTCGTCCAGCGGGTGCCTGTGCTGTGCCTGGAGCCCGACGAGGCGGACTGAGACGGCAGCGGGTCTCCAGGCGGTCGTGGAGGGATTGCGAAGGCGGTCCGAGGGACGGTTACGGCAGCAGTTTCTCGAGGGCGGCGGGGCCCTCCGTCTCCAGCTTGTGCCTGGCCCATGCGAGGTTGCGCGGGGTGATGTCCCTGCCCGTGACAAGGACGAGGTCCTCCGGCGACACGTCGGTGCCGGTGCTGGTGTGGAGCAGGCCGTCCGGGGTGACGCGGTCCTCGGACGGCCCGGACGCGTCGGGCTGTGACGTCGGCATGAGTGCTCCTCGGGTCCGGAACGCTTCTGCTAACACCATTCAACGCGCGAGCGCCGCGTGCATCCGGAAGCGCGGGGAACCGCCCGAGATGCCGGGGTGATCGGGCGGGCGTGTAATGAAGGTCAATGACCGTCCCGATCGGCAGAGAAGACCGAGGCCATGTCACCGACCCGCAATGACGCCGGGGGAGCGGGCACCGCCGCCGGAGGGGTGCTGCGGCGGCTCGGAGAGTGGTGCGCCCGCCACTTCGTGATCGTCATCGTCGCCTGGCTGGTCGCCATCGTGGCGCTGCAGGTCCTCAACCGGTCCTTCGGCGGCGACTACTCCGACAACTTCACCCTGCCGGGCGCGCAGTCCCAGCAGGGCCTGGACGTCCTGCAGAAGCACGACCCCGCGGCCGGCGGATACGGCAGCCAGATCGTCCTGCACGACGGACAGAAGTCCCTGAGCTCGCTCGGTTCGCAGATGTCCACCACCGTGGGCGATCTGCAGAAGCTGCCGCACGTCCTGTCCGCCCAGAACCCGCTGTCCACCTCCGCCTCCAAGGTCGGACCGCTCTCCTCCGACGGGAAGACCGCCTACATCACCGTCCGCTTCGACGTCCAGCCCTCGACCCTGGGAGACGGCTACCTGACCGGTGTCGACAAGGCGGTCCAGCCGCTGCGCTCGGCCGGTGCGCAGGTCGAGTACGGCGGACCGCTGGGCGAACTGGCCCGGCCCGCCGCCGACGACCGCGTGAGCGAACTCATCGGCTTCGGCGTCGCCATCGTCGTCCTGCTCGTCGGCTTCGGCAGCGTGATCGCCGCCGGTCTGCCCCTGCTGACCGCACTGCTCAGCGCGATCGGCGGGCTGGCCTGCCTCGGACTGCTCGCCGCCGCCTTCGAGTTCGCCACCGTCTCGCCGACCCTGGCCACGATGATCGGTCTCGGCGTCGGCATCGACTACGCCCTGTTCCTGATCACCCGGCACCGGCAGAACCTCATGGACGGCGCCGACCCGGTGCGCTCCGCGGGCCACGCCACCGCCACCAGCGGGCGGGCCGTCCTGGTCTCCGGCTGCACGGTGATCGTCGCCCTCGCCGGGCTGTACACGTCCGGTGTGAGCTTCATCGGGAAACTCGGGCTGGCCGCCGCCGTGACGGTCGTCTCGGCGGTCATCGGTGCGCTGACCCTGGTCCCGGCCCTGCTCGGGCTCATCGGCAAGCGCATCGACCGCTACCGCGTACGCCACCCCGTGGCCGAGACCGACGCGGCGCCGGGCGCCACGCCCACGGGCACCTGGCACCGCTACGCCCAGCGCGTGGAGCGCAGACCCTGGCAGTTCCTGGCGGCCGGCGTAGCCACCGTCGTCGTCCTCGCGATCCCGCTGTTCTCCATCCAGCTGGGCCACATCGGCGACGGCGCCGACCCCACGTCCTTCACCGACCGGCGCGCCTACGACCTGATGACCGACGCGTTCGGCCCCGGTTCCAACGGCCCTCTCACCGTTGTCATCGACCAGACCGCCGTCTCCTCCTCGCAGCGCTCCGACCTCTCCGCGCAGGCGCAGAAGACCCTCAACGCCGTGGCTGGCGCCGCCACGGTCACCCCGCTGACGCCCACCAGCGACGGGGACGTGCTGATCGGCACGGTCTACTCCCAGCAGTCCCCGCAGAGCGCCACCACCACGGACCTGACCAACCGTCTGATCCACGACACCCTCCCGGACGCGGTCTCCGGCACGGACGCCAAGGGCTATGTCACCGGCACGACAGCGGCCCAGGTCGACTTCCGCGACATCGTGGCGAGCCGGCTGCCCCTGATCATCGGCGTCGTGGTCGCCCTCGCCTTCCTGATCATCCTCGCCGTCTTCCGGGGACTGCTCGTCGCCGTCAAGGCCGCCGTACTCAACGTCCTGTCGATCGCCGCCTCGTACGGTGTCGTCGTCGCCGTCTTCCAGTGGGGCTGGGGCGGCCCGGCGCTGGGCGTCTCCGGCAAGGTGCCCATCGAGAGCTATGTGCCGATGATGATGTTCGCGATCATCTTCGGCCTGAGCATGGACTACGAGATCTTCCTGCTCTCCCGCGTCCACGAGGCCTGGCTGCGCACCGGGGACGCCAAGGCGTCCGTCGCCCATGCCCTGGAGATCACCGCGCGGGTGATCACCTGTGCGGCACTGATCATGGTGAGTGTCTTCGCCGCCTTCATCCTCAGCGACAACATCGTGGTCAAGATGCTCGGCCTCGGCCTCGCGGTGAGCGTGCTGATCGACGCGACCGTCGTACGCCTGCTGATGGTCCCGGCCGTGATGACCCTGCTGGGGCCGCACGCCTGGTGGACCCCCCGCTGGCTCGACCGGATCCTGCCGCACATCGACGCCGAGGGCGACCAGGAGCAGGGCGCCGGGCAGGACGTCAGCGAGCGTCCGGTGACGCGGGCGTGAGGACGAGCATCGTCACGTCGTCGACGACGTCGGGGCAGTGCCGTACGAGATCCGCCCAGACCCGGTCGGCGAGCACGGCCGGGTCGCCGTCGGCGAGTGCGGTCAGGCGGTCGGCCAGCGGATAGAAGGTGCCGGCGGTGTCCCGGGCCTCACTCACGCCGTCCGAGGCCAGGAACAGGCTCTCGCCGGACTCCAGACTCATCGTGAGGCCGGCGTTCGGGCCGCCGTCGGAGAGGCCGAGGCCGAGCGGCGTCCACGCCACGAGTTCGATCTCGGTGGCCTTCCCGCCGCCGAGCAGCAGCGGCGCCGGATGCCCGCAGGAGACCATCCGGACCGAGCCGGCGTCGCGGGAGAACTCCAGCAGTACGGCGGTCGCGAACAGCTCGGCGTACTGTGCCGCCGCCGAGTCCACCACCAGCCTGCGGTCGAGCCGGGCGGCGACCGACTCCAGGTCCGGCTGGTCCAGCACCGCCTCCCTGAAGGCCCCCAGCAGGGAGGCGACGGTCGCGACCGCCGCCAGCCCGTGCCCCTGGACGTCGCCCATCACCGCTCGGACGCCGTACGGTCCCTCACGCACGTCGAAGAAGTCGCCGCCGACCAGCGTTCCGCGTTGTGCGGCCCGGTACAGGCCGACGCAGCGGACCGGACCGACCCGCTCGGGCAGCGGCGGCACCACGGCGCGCTGAGCGGCCTCGGCGACCGTGCGCTCCAGGTCCAGCTGGGCGTCGCGGTGACTGCGCACAAACGACACGAACACGCTCAGCACAGAGACGAAGGCGATGGTCAACAGGTCCGTGTTGCCGGGGTGATTGAGGTGGAAGGCCGGGATGTTGAGCACGGCGACCACGAGAGCGCCGAGGACCGCGGTCGCCCAGGGGCCGTACGCCAGGACGGCAAGCGGCGGGATGGCTCCCAGCAGGAAACCGATGTCTAGCCGATCGGGGCTCACCAGCGTCGCCGTGCACACGCCCGCGATCAGCACCACCGGAAGGACCTTCACCCAGCGCGGCGGCGGCGCGCCCCGCAGCCAGCCCCGCCGGGCGCGGTCCCGGCGCGGTGACGGAAGGAGCACCTTTCCCACACCACCACGCTCCTACGCCGGGGCGCGTCCCGCATGCCGGACAGGACACGGCGACGCCCTGTCAGCCGACGCCGGCGTCCAGCAGGGATTCCGCCTCCGTGAGGATCTCCGTGACCCGCAGGCCGAAGGCCGCGTCGCACGGGTGCGGCCGACCGCTGTCAGCGGCGGTGAGCAGGGCGTCGGCGGCGTGGACGAGGGCGGTGACAGCCCCTTCGGCGCTGTCCGGAAGCACGGCGATCCCATGGCGGCCCCGGAGCTCGACTGTGGCTCCCGCCGCCGCGGCCGGCGCCGACAGGCTGAGGGTGAGGGTGCTCGACGCGCCGCTGACATGGTCGAGGACCAGGTGGACCGTGTCGCCCGGGCCGGGCGCCGCGGCCGTCACGCGGCGGGCGTCGCCGAGGACGGGCAGCAGCACGGAGAGCGCGTGGGGTCCCACGTCCCACAGCGCGCCCTTCTCCTGCCGCCACGGAGAGTCCGCGAACGGGCTGTCGCCGTCGCCGCCGAACAGCGCCCCCAGCCAGTCCGCCCGTGCGGTGAACCAGCCCCCCGTGTCCGCCTGTTCGGTGATCCAGGCCTCGGTCTCCGTCATGAAGCGGCTGGTGAAGAAGACGACCGACGCGACCCCGGCCTCCCGGACGGCGTCGACCACGGCCCGCCCCTGCCCGACCGTCGTCGCGAGGGGCTTGTCCAGCAGCAGATGACACCCCGCCCGTGCCGCGCGCACCGCGAGATCCGCCTGCACGGCCGGCGGCAGGGCCACCGCGACCGCGTCCACGTCGGCGAGCAGTGCGTCGACGTCGTCGTAGGCGCGTGTGCCGTGCCGGTCGGCGAGTTCCTTGGCGGCCTCCGTACGGCGGCCCCACACCCCGACGAAGTCCAGCCCGGAATGTTCGCTCAGGGCGGGCGCGTGCGCCATCCCGGCCCAGGGACCGGTACCGAGAAGTCCAATGCGCATGCCGCCGCCTCTCCACTGCGCCGTCCGTCGTGACGGCTGGTCGGCAGCGAGCGTCGCACATCCACCGGCCGACCGCGCAAGCCCCGTTCGGCATAGCGGCGATTCAGTTGTCCGGCTGCTGAATGCGTTCTCTTTCCTCTATTGGACCTCGGGGCCGCGGGCGGGTCAGGCTGGAATGTGTTCCGGCACCGCCGCACTCCACGTGCGGTGGGCCGAACGGCATTCGGTCCCGCGCGACAGCCGAAAGAGGTCACGAACACATGGACACCCGCCGCATCGGGGACGTCGAAGTCAGCGCGATCGGCCTGGGCGGGATGCCCATGTCGATCGAGGGACGGCCGGACGAGGCGCGCTCCCTCGCCACGATCCACGCCGCGCTCGACGCCGGCGTCACGCTGATCGACACCGCGGACGCCTACCACCGCGACGCCCACGAGGTGGGCCACAACGAGACCCTGATCGCCAAGGCCCTCGCCTCCCACGACCGGGGCGGGGACGTCCTTGTCGCCACCAAGGGCGGCCATCTGCGCCCCGGGGACGGCAGCTGGACCCTCGACGGCAGCCCCCGGTACATCAAGGAGGCCTGCGAGGCGTCCCTGCGCCGGCTCGGCGTGGAGGCCATCGGGCTCTATCAGTTCCACCGTCCCGACCCGAAGGTGCCGTACGCCGAGTCCGTCGGCGCCGTGCGGGAGCTGCTGGACGAGGGGAAGATCCGCATGGCGGGCATCTCCAACGCGGACCCCGACCGGATCCGGCAGGCGAACGAGATCCTCGGCGGGCGCCTGGTCTCCGTGCAGAACCAGTTCTCCCCGGCCTTCCGCTCCAGCGAGCCGGAACTGGAGCTGTGCGACGAACTCGGCATCGCGTTCCTCCCCTGGAGCCCGCTCGGCGGCATCTCCCGGGCCCGTGAACTGGGCTCCGCCTACGCGCCGTTCGCGCAGATCGCCGAGGCCCACGCAGTGAGCCCGCAGCGCGTGTGCCTGGCGTGGATGCTCGCCAAGTCGCCGGTGGTGGTGCCCATTCCGGGCGCCAGCCGCCCGGAAACCATCCTCGACTCCCTCGCCGCGACCGGCCTCGACCTCACCGCCGGGGAAGTCGCACAGCTCGACGCCGTCTGACACGCCACACCCGGTCACTACGGAGGACCCCGCCGATGGCGTCGTCGTCGGAAAGACCCCTCGACCACCGCTACCGCGACGAACACCCCATCCGCACCCTCGGGTATCTGTTCCGCGCCGACCGCCGCCACCTGATCGCGGCGGTCGGCGTGTTCACCGTCAAGCACAGCCCGGTCTGGCTGCTGCCGCTGATCACCGCGTCCATCATCGACACGGTCGTCCAGCACCAGCCGATCGACCGGCTCTGGTGGAGCACCGGGATCATCCTGTTCATCCTGCTGGTCAACTACCCCCTGCACCTGCTGTACGTCCGTCTCCTGTACGGCAGCGTCCGCCGCATGGGCACCACCCTGCGTTCCGCGTTGTGCACCCGCATGCAGCAGCTGTCCATCGGCTACCACTCGCGGGTCAGCGCAGGCGTGCTGCAGGCCAAGGTGGTCCGCGACGTGGAGACGGTCGAGCAGATGGTGCAGCAGACCGCCGAGACCGGGCTCGGCGCCATCACCGTGCTCCTCGGCGGACTCGTCATCATCGGCGTGCGGACACCGGAGTTCGTGCCCGTCTTCGTGGTCGTCGTGCCCGCCGCCGCGCTCGTCGTGGCCCGCCTGCGGGCCCGGTTGCGCACCCACAACGAGCACTTCCGGCACGAGGTCGAGACCCTGTCGTCCCGGGTGACGGAGATGACCCGCCTGATCCCGGTCACCCGCGCCCACGGCCTGGAGGGCAAGGCGCTGCGCCGCATGGACGGCACCCTGCGCTCCCTGCTGACCTCCGGCATGCGCCTCGACCTCGTCAACGGCCGGTTCGGCTCGCTGGCCTGGGTCGTCCTCAACGTGGTCGGCGTGCTGGTCCTCGCCGGCGCCGCACTGGTCTCGTACTACGGCGTCTGGGGCGTCACGGCCGGCGACGTCGTCATGCTCAGCGCGTTCCTGACCACCCTCACCAACTCCACGACCACGCTCGCCGGTCTGGCCCCGGTCATCACCAAGGGCCTGGAGTCGGTCCGTTCGGTCGGTGAGGTGCTTCAGGCGCCCGAACTCGAGGACAACGAGGGCAAGGCGGAGCTCACCTCGCTGCGTGGCACCGTCACCTTCGAGAACGTCGGCCACGCATATGAGGACGGCGGCCGGCCCGCCGTACGCGACTTCACGCTCTCCGTCGCACCGGGCGAGACCGTCGCCCTCGTCGGCGCGTCCGGCGCGGGCAAGTCCACGGTGCTCAACCTCGTCATCGGGTTCATCCGCCCGACCTCGGGCCGGCTGCTCCTCGACGGAACCGACATGAACACCCTCGACCTGCGCACCTACCGGCGCTTCCTGTCGGTGGTGCCGCAGGAGTCGATCCTCTTCGACGGCACGATCCGCGAGAACGTCGCCTACGGTATGGACGAGGCCGACGAGGAGACGGTGCGCGAGGCGCTGCGCGACGCCAACGCGCTGGAGTTCGTCGAGCGGTTGCCGCAGGGCCCGGACACCGTGGTCGGCGAGCGAGGGGCCCGGCTGTCCGGTGGACAGCGCCAGCGTCTGGCCATCGCCCGTGCCCTGATCCGGGACCCCAAGGTGCTGATCCTGGACGAGGCGACCTCGGCCCTGGACACCCGCTCGGAGGCCCTCGTCCAGCAGGCGCTGGCGCGGCTGCTGCGCGGGCGGACCACGTTCGTGGTGGCGCACCGGTTGTCCACCGTGCGGGGTGCCGACCGGATCGTGGTGATGGGCGACGGACGCATCCTGGAGACCGGGACGCACGAGGAACTGCTGCACGGCGGCGGGGCGTACACCGAACTGCACGGCGGGCAGGTCGCCTGAGGCCGGCTTCCTTCCCCCTCAGGCGGCGCTGCTGCGTCGCGTCCGGTGCGGGCAGGTCATGTCGTGGTCGGTGCCGAGGCTCGTCCACCAGCGCTCGCAGCACGCGGCGTTGAGCTCCCCGTGGACGATCTCGTCGGCGGCCGTCCGGGCGGGACGGCGCGGCCCGGCGGCGGAGTTGAGCAGGTCGCGGATCAGGGTCTCGCGGACGACGGCGATGACCGGGACCAGGCTCGCCGCGGCGAACAGGAACGCGGCCCACCGGGGGCCGTGGTGGAATTCGAGGACCGTGGTCCAGGCAAGTCCGCCGCTGGTGGCGAGGTGGAGGGCGCAGAGAAGGCGGCCGGAGCGGTTCATGGCTTCACCGTTCGTGCTGGGAGGGTTACCCTCTGTTCAACGCCTAGAGGCGCGCCGGGAATCGGGTCGGGCGGCGGTATTGCGTCAATTGAGGCCCGGGGTGCGGAAGATGTGATTGATCCGGCCCTGCCCGGGAATACGAGGCGAAAACAAGAGAGGGGCGCTTCGTGCTCGTTCCGGACCCGAAGGTCGTCAGGACGTTGCTCACCAGATACGCGTCGCTGCGCATCGCGCAGGCGGAGCGTGAGAAGCCGCAGGCGGCACGGGAGTTGGCGGATGTCTGCCGCACGCTGTGCGCCGTGATGGGAGCCACGAGCGTCGAGGACGCGATCGTGAAGGCGGACGCCCTGCTGACCGCCGCGCGGCGGACGGCAGGCGGGGGCGGCGGTCTGTCGCTGGCCGTCTGACGCGGCGGCGGCTTCAGGAGAGTGCGGCCGGGACGCGCGCCTTTCCGTGGAACGCGGAGCGGTACGCCTGCGGAGTGGTCCCGACCACCCGGCGGAACCGCTCACGGAACGCCGTCGACGACCCGAACCCCGCCTGCTGCGCGATCCGTTCGATCGCGCGGTCGCTGTTCTCCAGCAGGTACTGGGCCCGCCGTACCCGCGCCCGCAGCAGCCACTGCAGCGGCGTCGTGCCCGTCTGTTCCCGGAACCGTCTGCTGAAGGTGCGCTCGCTCATCCCCGAGCGTGCCGCCAGCGCACCCAGGGTGATCTCGCCGGCCAGGTTGTCCTCGATCCACTCCATGACCGGTTCGAGGGTCGAACCGCGCGGCACGGGCGGCTGTTCGTGCACGATGAACTGGGCCTGCCCGCCCTCCCGTTCGAGGGGCATGACGCACATCCGGGCGGCATCCGCGGCGACGGCGGAGCCCAGGTCCCGCCGGATCATGTGCAGGCACATGTCCATCGCGGCGGCGGCACCGGCCGAGGTGAGGATCTGCCCGTTGTCGACGTACAGCACCTCCGGCTCCACCGTGATCTGCGGATACCGGCGCGCCAGTTGACCGGCGGCCACCCAGTGCGTGGTGGCGCGCAGCCCGTCCAGCAGCCCCGCCTCCGCCAGCACGAAGGCGCCCGTGCACACGGACGCGATCCGGGTGCCCGCCTCGGCCGCCTGTCGCAGCGCCGCCAGCGCCGGCTCGGGTGTCGGCCCGGCCCCCGGAGCGCAGCCCGGCACGATGACCGTGTCGGCGTCCGCCAGCGCCTCGAGCCCCCGGTCGATCCGCAGGGACAGACCGTCGCCACGCACCTCCGGCGACTCGGCGCACAGGCGCACCCGGTACGGGCGGCGCCCGTCGGGCAGCCGTGCCCAGTCGAACACCTGCAAGGGGGCCGCCAGGTCGAACGGCACCACATGGTCGAGCGCGAGGATCACCACTGCGTGCATGAGCGCCACGATAGGTGGATTCCCGCCATTCCCACGACCTGGGGCCACGTGGGAAACAGCTGGCATCAGCAGTGGCGAGAATCCGTTGGATCCTGTCGATTCAGCCTCTGTGCGATCACCTCGAAGATCCCTAGCGTGAGCCGCGCACGGCTGATCGCTCCCCGGAAAGGCGCCCGATGACCAAGGTCCTGCTCTCCCTCCATGTGCTGGCCGCGATCGTCGCGGTCGGCCCCGTCACCGTCGCGGCGAGCATGGTGCCGCCGGCGATGCGCCGCGCCGGGGGCGGCGACGGGGGAGTGGACACGGCGGCGGTGGGCACGGTCCGGCTGCTGCACCGGATCTGCCGTGTCTACGCCCGCATCGGCCTCGCGGTCCCCGCGTTCGGGTTCGCCACCGCGGCGGCGATGGGCGTCCTGGGCAGCGGATGGCTCATCGCGTCCATCACGCTGACCGCCGTGGCCGCCGGCATCCTGATCGCCTTCGTCCTGCCCCGCCAGGACGAGCTGCTCGGGCAACTGGACGCACGGCAGCCCGTCGAGCGGGCGGGCACCGTGCAACTCGCCATGTTCACGGGCCTGTTCAATCTGCTCTGGGCGACCGTCACGATCCTGATGATCGTCAGGCCCGGCTCGACGACGGGGGCCTGACCTGGCGGAAAGCATGCGCGCGCAGGCCATCCACACCGCGGTGCCGACGTCAAGCGCTCCTGGACAATTCACGCCGCGGTCTGCCCGGGCGCTTACACTCGACAGCCGTGCCCATGCGCATGGGCCACCACACGAAAGGCGCGTTGGTGTTCCAGGATTCCCCGATCTACGACCGACTCGTCGCCGAGCGCGGCGATGTCCCCACTCAGGCTCGCCGGGAGGCAGAGCGCGTGAGCCGGGAACTGGAGTACGCCATGCGGCCCCTGCAGTCCTTCGGAGCCGTACCGCCCCCCGAGCGCCAGGCCTCCGCGGGCGCGGGATGGCAGCGCACTGCCCTGCTGCCCGGCTCGCTGCCCCACTGACATCCGCCTTCAGCACACCCTGGTGTCCGAGCCGTTGACGTGTGTCTGCGGTTCCGGGTCGGGACGGGCGAGCCACTCGGCGAGCGTCCGGGCGATCGGCAGCCCCGTCTCCACCTCGACGAAGCCGAACTGCCCCGACTGATTGCACTCCAGGAACCACCAGGTCCCGTCGGCGTCCTCGGCGAAGTCGAAGGCGCCGTAGGCCAGTTCGGCCGCGCGCAGGTACGAGCGGACGGCGTCGGCGATGCGCGGCGGAACGTCGGTGGCCCGCCACGGTATGTCCGGCGAGGCGAACCGCACGTCCACGCTGCCGGGGTCGTCGGGATCCGCGTCCGCGGCGGTGGACTTGCGGGCCGCCAGCAGCTGCTCGCCCACCACGGTCAGCCGGATGTCGGCCCGCTTGCGGACGCGCCGTTGCAACAGTGTGGGCCCGAACGCGACGGCGGAGAAGTCCGTGTCCGGCGCGACCCGGCTGGTCGGCACCGCCCGGGGAGGATTCTGCGGGTGCGCCCCGGAGACCGGCTTGACCACCAGATCCGGATAACGGTCGGCGAACTCGCGGGCCGCCTGCGGGAACGTCGTGATGAGCGTGGCCGGGACGGGTAGTCCGCAGCGCTGCGCGAGCCGGAGCTGCCAGGGCTTGTGGCGGGCCCGGCGGGCCGCGTCGGGGTGGTTCATCCAGCGGGCCCGAGAGCCGCGGAGCATGCCGTAGAGCGCCTGGGAGGTCTCCTCGGTGAGCCATGCGGAGGGTTCGGCCGCGCGCGTGGCCGCACCGCCCGGCCTGCGCACCCAGACGGACCGCAGCGCGGCGATGCTCACCAGGCGGCCCGCGGACTGGAGGTGGCCGCGGAAGGCGCCGTGCACGTACTCACCGGACAGCGCGACACCGCCGGGGAGGTCGGCGGGGTCGAGGCGTACCACCGGGACCCCGGACGCGTTCAGGTGCACGACCACCATGTCGGCCGTCACGTCCTCTTCACAGGTAAGGATCAGCACGGTCATAGTCGACGGTTCCGCGTTCAGTCGTCGAAGTGTGTCTTGGAGCCCGCGGTGGAGGTCGTGGTCCCCAGTTCTCCGAGCAGAGCGAGGTCGCCGGCGGCGACCCGGCCGTCCATGAGCACGTTCAACTGCAGCCCGGAGTCGTAGACATAGGGAGTCGTGCTCCCCAACTCCACCGCCGGACGTGCGTAGTTGAGCGCGAACGGTTGCATCGTCTCTCCCTCGTCAGTGCAGCACCTACCGAGCGGTCCGCGCCCCGCGGCGCCGCCCGTTCCGCCGACTGCATTGCCCTTCCAGTCACTTATACGAATCGAACGAGTGATTGGTTTCCTTACTCTGCGTAATCACAGGGAGGATTCATGACGATTCGGCCCGTCGAGAGAGCCGCGCAGGGTGCGCAGAGCGAGGAGAAGAACGCCGATGTCGTCCAGGTAGATCGGGTCGGGCAGCAGGTCGGTCGGCAGCAGGAAGTAAAGGACTGCACCCCAGAAGACCCAGCGCGGCCCTGTCGGCAGCCCGGCGCGCCTGAGGTCGCGCCGTGCCCGCACCAGCCGCACGAACAGGGTGACGGCCACGGTGAGCGCCAGTGCCGCGAGGGCGACTGTGATGACGATCACCGTTGTGGTCGGTTTCACGGGATCTCCTCCGTCCGGCGTGCCGAACGGCGGCCCGCCCTCTTCCCGGATTCCCGCATCCGGCGGTTGTACGTGTCACTGTTCCCCGCCGGGCGGAGGGCGTTGCCTCATACCGGTGGCCCACCCAAGTGGCACGGGGTGGAAGCAGCACCTAGTAATGGCACTGCACAGCAATGTCGTGAAACGCGTCGGGAGACGCGAGAGCTGGCGAACCGTTCCATCTCTTCCATGGAGGAGAGTCATGAGCATTCGCGCTTCATCACCCCGTTCCAACGACCCCTCCATAGCCGCCGCGCACGACGACCCGGTCAGCGCTCTGGTGCACGCCGCGGTCGCCGACCGGCCCCTGGAGGAAGTCGCCGACCTGATCACCATGCTGGAGGAGTCCCCGCAGTACGCGCAGGCCACCGTCGACGCACTGCGCGCGGTCGGCACGGACCGCTCCGTGGAGGACGTCACCCGTCTGGTCACTCTGCTGACCCGCCCGCCGCGCGATGCCGCCAGCGCGGACGAGGCCATCCGTGCGGCGGCCGAGAACCGTCCGGTGGAAGAGGTGACACGGCTGATGGCGCTGCTGCACCGCACCCAGACGGAGAGCCGCTTCGGACAGGAGGCGGCGCGTGCGGCCGCCTCGGCACGGCCCGTCGAGGACCTCGTGGAACTCATCGGGCGGCTGAGCGAAGAACGCGAGGCGCTCACCACCCTGCCGGAGACGGAACTGTCGGGGCAGCCGAGCGGCGAGACGGAGTGGGGCCCGGGCGGCGCGTTCCCGCCGCCGGTTCCCATGGCCCCGCCTTTCCTCGGCGCCGACCGTGTACCGCACCGGGCCGCCCGTACGCCGAACAGCCCCACCGAGCGCCTGTCGTGGCCGGGCCTGCTCGTGGCCGCCGCGCTCTTCCTGTGCGCGATGCTCTGGTTCCCGCTGTACGAGGACGGCGAGCCCCTCGGCCTCTACGCCTCTTCCGTCGCGGTGTCGGCCCTGTGTGCGGTGCTGGCCGTGCTGGTGACTCTGCGGCCCGTCCCGCCCGCCCTCGCGGTCGCTGTGGTGGTGCCGGCGGTGCTCGCCGCGGCCCAGCTGTACCAGGGCCGGTTCCACTCGGTGTGGCTGTCCCGGGCGCTCGACCTCACGCTCGCCCCGAGCTGGGTCGCGGGCCTGTCCGCCGTCAGTGCGGCACTGGCGGCCCTGATGGCGCTGGTCGTACGCATCGCGTCGAATCCGCCGACGGTGAGTGCGCCGACCCGGCACCTGGCCACGGCGAACCGGCCGGAGTGATCCGTCGGCTCGGCAGCGTCCGAAGCCCGCACGGGCGCCCGCGGTTCTCCGGACCGCGGGCGCCCGTGCGGGCTTCAGCGACCGGACTCGTCCGGTCGCTCCCGCGTGCCGTCCTCTTCCCGGCCGCTGTCCGCGGTGGACGTGGGACGCAGGGCCTTGGCGGTGTCCTTGAGGCGCTCCAGGCGTCGTGTGAACTGCTGGAACGGGGATCCCTGGGGCGCGGCGGGCGGCTGCGGCCGGGCAGGTGCCCCGGTGCCGTTCTCGCGGTAGACGGCCAGCGCCTCGTGGGCGCGTTCGGCGGCCTCTCGGTACAGGTCCCGGGACTTCGTCATGGCATCGAGTGCATCGGTGTACATGGCCACCAGCCTGCGCTGGCGGGCGAGTTCCTCCTCCAGCGTCATCAGCTGCCAGTCGTCCCGCAGCGCGGTGACGACCTCCTCGGCACCGTCCGGCAGCGGAGTCGGCAGCGCGGCGAAACGGGTCAGGGCGTCGACGAGTTCCGTCGGCCGTGAGCCGTCCAGGAAGACGGTGCGTACGGAGAAGTCGTCCGCGTCGAAGCCGTCCGGGGCCGGCGTCGGGGGCAGCAGGACGGCGCCGCCGCGCGGGATCTGCACACCGAACTCGCGCAGGGCCCGGTTCACGATGCGCAGCTGGTTCGGTGCGGCGCGGTGCTCCACCACACGGTGTCGCAGGCTCGGCGGCAGCAGCCGGCCGATCGGCAGCCGGCCGCCCTCTTCGGGCGTCATCGCCTCATGCATGACGACGTTGATGCTCCAGCCGGCCCGCACGGAGTTCCTGAGCAGCCTCCGGATGTCCTTGTCCTCCGTGGGAAGGTGGTTGACCTCCCTCAAGCGCAGCCCCGTGACGGGCTCGTGGTCCCAGGAGGCGTCCGGCTCGTCGGGCCAGAACATGGCGGCGGGCGAGGGCCACTCCTGGTTCCACGGCCGTTCCGCCTCCGCGGCCAGCAGCCACCGTTGGCCGTGCTCCGCGCCGCGCGCGAGCGTCAGCCGGGCCCGTACGGTCACCGACCGGGCGACCGTCCAGCGTGCCTCGAAGACGAACTCCGCGGTGCCCGTGGCGGTTTCGGTGTCGGACGCCTCGAGCTGGTCGTCGATGGTCCCGTCGGCCTTGAGCCGTTGCAGGGTCCGGCGTACGACGTCTTCGGCAGCGGGCCCGGCGTGGCGGCCGCGGGCCAGCCACAGCGTGGGGGAAGGGGTCGGGCGGACGGAGGGAGTAGTGCGCATGAGTCCATCTGACGGCGGGGGCACGTGCATGTCCCAGTATCGTCGGCGCGGGTCGGCAGGGTTCACCCGGGGGGTGGACGCACGGGAAGTGCGCGGCGCACTCGGGGTGCGCGGAATCCACCCCAGGACGCCCAGTTCACGCGTGTTCCTCCGCGCGCCGGGCCCGCCACAATGGCGCCCGCGAACAGGGCCCGCCCACCATCCGCTTTGGGGCGGGTCCTGTTCGTGCCTCGCTCGGCGGAGCTGCGACCCCGCGAGGACCGCGCCGACAAGGCTTCGGCTGCCGCACCGACCGGGACCACGCCACGCCGTGTGACTCACCGACGCGAGATATATCGGAAGCCGATGTATCATGGCTGTATGGCATCGAGGAACATGACCCAGGCGGCGTTCTTCGTCCTCACCGCACTGGCCGACCAGCCCCGGCACGGCTACGGGATTCTGCGGGAGGTCGAGGAACTGTCCGACGGCGCAGTGCAGTTGCGTGTCGGCACCCTGTACGGCGTGCTGGACAGGCTCACCACGGATGGGCTGATCGTCCTGGACCGCGAGGAGGTGCACGAGGGCCGGCTGCGGCGTTACTACCGCCTCACCGACGAGGGGATGCAGGCCCTCGACGTGGAGGCGGAACGCATGGCGGCCGGCGCCAGTGCCGCCAAGGAGCGGATCGCCGAGGGGCGCAAGGCTCCCGGAGCGGCCGCGAACCCCACCCCCCACCCGTCCGCGGGCCCCGGACTCGCAGGAGGTCTGGCATGACGACGCTGCTCGAGACGCGCTACCGCACGGTGCTGCGCCTGCTCCCGGCCTACTACCGGCGGGCCCGGGAGGAGGAGATGGTCGAGGTGTACCTGTGGGACGTCGACCAGGAGACCCAGGACCAGAGCAGGCCGACGCCGGGCGAGGTGGCGAGCGTCGCCGCCCTCGCCGTGCGCAGCAGGCTGGCCGCCGCCGGGGCGCCACGGCCGTACGCACTGCTCGGGTCGGTCGTCCGGCACTTCGCCCTGTTCGCGGTACTCCTGCAGGCGGCGGCCGCGGTCGTCGACCGGGTTCTCGGGCTGACCTGGGCGTCGACCCACGGCGCCCGCGACTGGGACATGTTCCTGTCGGGATTCACCGGCCACGGGCCGCTGATCGGTGTCGCCGAGGTCGCCCAGTGGGTGCTTCCGCTGCTGTGGGCGGTCGGTTTCTTCGCCCTCCTGCGCGACCGCCGACGGCTCGCCCGGGTGTCCGTGCTGCTCGCCGCACTGCCCACGCTGTGGCTGTTGGCCGGTCCGCTGGTGAGTGAACTGGTGTCGTCCGACCCGTGGTTCGCCACCGCCAGCGCGCTCTTCGCCTGGCTGCCGGCGCTCGCGCTCTGCGCCGCCTTCCACCGGGATGCCCCCGCCGCGGTGCTGCCCGTCGGCTCGGCCGGACTCGTCTTCGCGGCCTGCAGTGTGGTCATGGGCGCGTCCGTGGTCGTACTGCCCGCCATGGCCGACGCGGTCTGGGCGCCGGCCACCTGCTTCGTCGTCGGAGCGCTCGGCTGGCTGCTGCTGCGCAACCGCCGTACGGACCAGAGTGCGGCGTGCGGCGCCGTCGCCCTGGCCGCAGTCGGCCTGCTGCTCCTGGCGGTGCGGGTCACTGCGCTGTATCCGTGGCTGGGCCTTCCCGTCCCCTTCGCCTTCATCGGCGGCGCGCTGGGCCAGGCGGCCGCGCTCACCCTGCTGACCGTGGTGCTGGCGGTCGTGGCCAGGCGCGATCTCGCCGCGCGCTGAGGCATGCGGGCGCCCGGTGCATTCGGCCGGGCACGGGGCGGGCCTGCCGGCCCGCCCCGGGATTCGTGGTCGGCAGCCGTCACCCGTGGAACGTGATGTAACCGTTCCCGTCGCGGTCGTTGTCGCGCTTGGTGTACGCGTGCGAATCCGCGCCGCTGCCGGACGGCTTGTACAGGTAGATCGTGTCCTTGTCGTTGTTCCACATGAAGTTGCAGTTGTTGCGGTAGACGACGTTGTTTCTGTCCGAGTCGGTGCCGCGCCCGCCGCGGAGTTTCACATAGTCACCGGGCTGCAGGTAGTGGTTGTGGGTGAAGGTGAATCTGTTGCCGGCCTTGTCCTTCACGACGTACCCCTTGAGGTTCACCGTCGTGCCGGACGAGTAGTTCTTGATCGTCAGGTATTCGTTGCGCGTGTTTCCGGTCGTACAGCTGTTGGAGTCGCGGCCGGGCGCGTCGTACTGGACGCCTTTGATCTTCAGTGCGGACGAGTACTCGGTGGCGTGGGCCGGGACGGCGGCCAGCACGGCGAGTGTGCCCGCGGCGGTGGCGGTGGCGGCGACAAGGCGTATACGCATGTAAATCCCCCCTGTTGTGGATTTCCCGTGAAGGATCTGGAGCGTATACAACAGGGGCGGTTTAAGAGCCCAATTTGCCGAAATAGCCGCAGAGCGCCTCGGGTTACCAGACCTTGCTGTCCCATTCGAGGAGCCGGACGAGCTCGTCGTCCCCGGGTCGGGACGGGGGCGCGCCGCGGGGGGCAGGGGGCGGAGAGGGAGTGCCGCGGGAGATGTTGCCGGAGACGGTGATGTTGTGCTCGACGCGTGGGCGGCGGAGTTCCTCGTAGCGGGCGAGTGCGGTCCCGGTGTCCGGCGCGTCGCGCAACGACTTCGCGAGCACGACGGCGTCCTCCAGCGCCATCGACGCGCCCTGTCCGGTCGCGGGTGAGGCCGCATGGGCCGCGTCGCCGAGGAGCAGGGTCCGTCCGGAGCGCCAGGGTGTGCCGGTGGGCAGCTCGGTGGCGTTGGTGACCATGAGGTCGTCGGCGGTGGCCGCGACGATGTCCGCGGCGGGCGTGGCGTCCTTGCGCAGCAACGGCACGAGCAGTTCGCGCCAGGCTGCGGGTGAGCCGTGCGTGATCTCGTCGGCGGGCAGCGGCTCGCCGGCCACGCGCGCGAACCAGTACGTCTCCCCGTCGGGCGATACGGCGTAGCCGAAGGCGGCCGTGCTGCCGCGCACCATGGTGATGCGCGCGTCCGTTCCGGACAGGGGCGCGGCGCCGGCGTAGCCGTAGAACACTCGCTGGCCGGCGTAGAGCGGCTGTGACGTGGGGGTGAGCAGCTGTCGGAGCGTGGAGTTGAGTCCGTCGGCGCCGATCAGCAGGTCGCCGGTGGCGGTGCTGCCGTCGGTGAAGTGCGCGGCGACGCGGTCGGGGCCGTCCTCGACGGAGGCGAGCCGGGCGCCGTGCCGGATGCCGATGCCGCGGCGTGCGGCCTCCTCCTGCAGGGCGGCGTTGAGTTCGCCGCGGCGCAGGCAGCGGTACTGGAGAAGGGGGTCGGCGGCCTCGCCGAGGGGCACTTGTGCCAGCTCGGCGCCCGTGTGGTCCAGGACGCGCATCGAGGTCAGCGGGAAGCCCAGTGCTGTTGCCGCGGCGGAGGCGTCGATCTGCGCGAGCGCCCGCATGCCGTTGCTCGCGAGGGTGAGGAACGCGCCCAGGTCCTCGGCCGAATCGGGATGTGCCTCGTACACGGTGACGTCGAAACCCGCTTTGCGCAGGGCCAGGGCCGTTGCGGTGCCGCCGATTCCGCCGCCGATGACAAGTACTCGTGCCACGCCCCACCCCGCTCGTGTCCGTACGGTTCCCTGCGCGTCCGCACCTGGGCGTGCGCGCACATAAGGAAACGCCTGGGCGGCGGCCGGGGTTCCGCGGAGGGTCGACGATCCTTGCCGGTCGCCCACGTCACCTGTCAAAATGGTGATGTGAATCTGGATCATGTCTTCCTGTGCGGAAATCCCGCCCTCGACTTCGCCGCGACGCTGCGCGCGCGCCGGTCGGAGCGGTTCGAGATGTTCGCCGCACCGGACCGGCTGGACGCCTGGTACCTGGAGTCCGGAATCGTCGACGCCGTCACGCCCAGCCGGGAAACGGACGTCGAGCAGGCCGTCGCCGTCCGGGAAGCGGTCTACCGGCTGGTCGCCGCTCGCCTGGCCGGGGAGGCCTACGACAAGACCGCGCTCGCGGTGATGAACAACGCGGCCCGCAGGCCTCCCGTGACACCTCAGCTCACCCCGACGGGGCGGTGGTCCGACGCAACACCCGACCAGGCCCTCTCCACGGTGGCGCGCCAGGCCGTCGAGCTGCTGAGCGGACCGGACGTGCCGCTGATGAAGGAGTGCGGCAACCCCGAATGCACCCGTGTCTACATCGACCGCTCGCGCGGCATGCGCCGCCAGTGGTGCGGTATGGAGTCGTGCGGTAACCGGCTCAAGGCGGCCGCCTATCGTGCACGCAGGAAGCAGTCGGGGGCGCCCGCCACGCGCTGAGCCGGTGTTTGTCCTGCATCACCGGGTTGACTGGTGATGGTTCGACTGCGAGCATCGTTACCGGTCGAACCGGTAACTCCGACAGAGAAGAGAACCCGATGAACGACGGAACGCAGGGGGCGCCGGACGCCGCCGAGTCCGTACGGCACGCCCGGTTCGGCAAGCTGCCGGAGCGTATCCGTCTCGAGGACACGGTCGAGGAGCGGCCGGCCACGGTGCCGGATCCGGCGAAGGACACGTACAACCCGGACGAGTGGCTCGTTCGTACCTGCCTGTGAGCGATGCCGCCGCCCCCTCCGGAGATCCCATGACGGAGAAGATCGCCCTGTCGACCTGGCCCACACCGCTGGAGCCCATGCCCCGTCTCGCCACGGAACTGGGCCTGCGTGAAGACGACTTGTGGATCAAGCGGGACGACCTGATCGGTCTGGGCGGCGGCGGCAACAAGGTCCGCAAACTGGAGTGGCTCGTCGGTGCCGCCCTCGCGGCCGGCGCGGACACACTGGTCACCACCGGCGCCGCGCAGAGCAATCACGCCCGGCTCACCGCGGCCGCCGGTGCCCGCCTCGGCCTGGACGTGGTGCTCGTTTTCCCCGGCACGCCCGGCAGCGCGGCGAACGGTTCCGGAAACCTCGTTCTCGACAGTCTTTTCGCGGCTCGGATCCACTGGGCGGGAGACGGAGATCCGAGCACCCTGGGCCTGGTCGCGGAAGACGTCTGCGAGCAGCTGGGCCGCGACGGAGCACGCCCCTACCTGATCCCCTTCGGCGGATCGAGCCCGCTCGGGGCGCGAGGGTATGCGGAGGGCGGTGCGGAGCTGCGAGCCCAACTGCCGGACGTGGAACATGTGGTGGTCGCCCTGGGCTCCGGCGGCACCATGGCCGGCCTGATCGGCGCCCTCGGTGAGGAGCGGGTGCTGGGCATCCACGCCGGCGCGGTGCCGGAACCGGCCGCCACCGTGGCCGGTCTCGCCGCTGCGCTCACCCGCCGCACCATCGGCCCCGGCTGCCTGCGGGTGCGTACCGACCAGGTCGGCACGGGATACGGAGTCCTGCAAGAACCCGTTCTGGAAGCGATGAAGACGGCAGCAACCACCGAAGGGGTCGTCCTGGACCCCGTCTACACCGGGCGGGCCATGGCCGGCCTGATCGCCGCCGTCCGGGACGGCGACATCCGCCCCGGCCAACGCGCGGTGTTCCTGCACACCGGCGGGCTTCCAGGACTGTTCGGCCATGCGGAGACGGTGCGTCGCACCGTCTCGGCCCTGCCGTCCCGCAAGCCCGCCTAGGTCGTCAGGCGCCGCTGGCCCCGAGCATGTCCTCGCGCTCGACGATCTTCACGCGCTCACGGCCCTGCGGCTCGCCCAGCGCCTTCTCCGCCGCGTCCAGCTGGTACCAGCCCTCCCAGGTGGTGAAGCGGACGTTCCGCTCGGCGAGGAACGCGTCCACGGCCTCCGGGTCCGGCGAGGCGGGGGTGTGCAGACGGCCGCGGGCGTGGTCGTCCAGCAGGTTGGCCACCGCCTCGTTGGCGTCGCCCTTGGTGTGGCCGATCAGACCCACCGGCCCGCGCCGGATCCAGCCGGTCACGTACGTCGACTGCAGGTGCTCGCCGCTCTCCTGGATGACCCGGCCGCCCTCGTCCGGGACCGTGCCCGAGTCGAAGTCCCAGGGCAGCTTGGGGAGTCTGTCCGACAGGTAGCCGACCGCGCGGTAGATCGCGGTGGTGTCCCAGTCCTTGAACTCGCCGGTGCCCTTGACGTTGCCGGTGCCGTCGAGGGCGGTGCGCTCGGTGCGCAGGCCGACGACCCTGCCGTCCTCGCCGAGGATCTCGGTGGGCGACTCGAAGAAGTGCAGGAACAGCTTGTGCGGGCGGTCGCCGACGTCGCGGATCGCCCAGTTCTCAAGGGTCTTGGCGACCATGTCGGCCTGCTTGTTGCCGCGCCGGGTCTCGATCGAGCCTTCGTCGTAGTCGATGTCCTCGGGGTCGACGATGACCTCGATGTTGGGGGAGTGGTCCAGCTCCCTGAGCTCCATCGGCGAGAACTTCGCCTGCGCGGGGCCACGGCGGCCGAACACGTGGACCTCCAGCGCCTTGTTGGCCTTGAGGCCCTCGTGGACGTTCGGCGGGATCTCTGTCGGCAGCAGCTCGTCCGCGGTCTTGGCGAGGATGCGGGCCACGTCGAGGGCGACGTTTCCGACACCGAGCACGGCGACCTTCTCCGCCTCCAGCGGCCAGGTGCGCGGCACGTCCGGGTGCCCGTCGTACCAGGACACGAAGTCGGCGGCGCCGTAGGAGCCGTCGAGCTCGATGCCCGGTATGGACAGCGCCCGGTCGGCCGTCGCGCCCGTGGAGAAGACCACGGCGTCGTAGAACGCGCGCAGGTCGTCCAGGCTGATGTCGGTCGGGTAGTCGACGTTGCCGAAGAGACGGATCTGCGGCTTGTCGAGCACCTGGTGCAGGGCCGTGATGATGCCCTTGATGCGCGGGTGGTCGGGGGCGACGCCGTACCGGATCAGGCCGAACGGGGCGGGCATCCGCTCGAAGAGGTCGATGGACACGCCGGGCTCGGCGGCCACCCCGGACTTGAGCAGGGCGTCGGCGGCGTAGATCCCGGCGGGGCCGGCTCCGACGATGGCTACCCGCAGGGGGCGCGGCATGATCAGGTTCCCTTCGAGTGAAAACAGGCGACTCGAACGGGAAGCCTAAACTAAGGCAAGCCTAAGTCGGTACGCGGGTCCGGTCTATGAGCTCATAAATCAATTTTATGAGCCAGGAACGGGAACCCGAACGCGGGTATCGGCCAACAGCAGTCGACCATGCCCGCGACCTCGAGGGACATCCATGAACCTGAAAGGCGACCCGTGACCGCCTTGCCGAGCATCGGAGACAGACCGGCCCTCGGCTCGTACGACGACTCCCTCTCGGACGCCTCGGTCGTCGAGCGGTCCTGGAACGACCCCGACGCCTTCGCGGTCCTCTTCAACCGCTACGCCGACGACATCCACCGGTACGCGGCCAGACGGCTGGGCACGGAGGTGGCCGACGACCTGATGGCCGAGACCTTCGTGATCGCCTTCCAGCAGCGACGCCGCTACGACCTGTCGCGGCCGCACGCGCGTCCGTGGCTGTACGGGATCGTCACCAATCTCGTCGGCCAGCACCGGCGCGCGGAGGCCCGCCGCCTCAAGGCCCTCGCGCGGGTGGCCACCACCTCCCCGGCCGAGGGCGAGCCCCTCGCCGACCGGGTGGCCGCCAGGGTCAGCGCCGAGAACTCCCGGGGCCAACTGGTGGGCGCCCTCGCGGGGTTGCCCGCCCGTCACCGGGATGTACTGCTGCTGATCGCCTGGGGTGATCTCGACTACGCGGAGGCCGCCGAGGCCCTGGGCGTGCCGGTGGGGACCGTGCGCTCACGGCTGCACCGGGCGCGGACGAAACTGCGCGCGGCACTGGGCGGGTCGGATCCCACAGCCCTTCACGAGGAGACCGAGGAGACCGAGGAGACCGAGCAGACCGAGGAGACCGAGGAGACCGAGGAGACCGATCGTGGATGACCTCACCGCAGTGCGCGAACTGGAGGCCGACGTAGGGCCGTTGACCGACGAGGCCCGTTCCGCCGCCCGTGTCCGCCTGCAGCACGCCATCACCCACGAGGACCGTCCTGGCGCGCTGTCCAGGCGGCTGATGCTCAGGGTTGCCGTGGCGGGGACGGCTGCGGCGGCGGTCGCGGGAGGCGTCGTCGTCGCCACCCGGCGCGGCGGGGACACGGACGCCCCGCGGATGACCGCCCTGAGCGCGGCGCAGCTGCTGCACAAGGCCGCGGACAGGTCCCGGTCCGACACCGCCCGGACGCCGGTTCCGCGCAACGACCAGTACGTCTACACCAGGACCCGCATCACCCGGACTTATGTGAAGGGCGGGAAGACCAAGACCTGGACGGACGAGAGCTGGCAGTCCGTGGACGGCTCCGGACCGTCCCGGCGCGAGGAGTACGGCAGGATCCACAACGATCCGCCGCTGGGCGAGCACGAGGTGAGGTGGCCGCCGACCGAGTACGCCGAGCTGGCGAAGTGGCCGACGGACCCGGACACGCTCCTCGACCTGCTCAGGATGCACACCCCGGGGGCCGACAAGGAGGCGTTCGTCAACGCCTGCCAGTTCTTCGTGGTGCCGCGGATCATGCCGCCCGGTCTGGAGGCCGCCACGTTCGAGGCCGTCGCGAAGATTCCCGGCATCCGGATCGACCACCGGGCGGTGGACGCTCTCGGCCGCCGCGGGATCGCGGTCTCGTACCCCAAGATCGATTTCGCGTTCATCTTCGACCCGAAGACCTGTGCCTACTTGGGCATGCGCTCGAAGGGGAGTACGGCGGACCTGGTCGACGGCAAGTTCGTGTACCACGACTGGTATCACGAAGTGCACGGCCTGGAAGAGCTCGGCGTCGTGGACCGCATCGGCCAGCACCCCTGAGCCGAGGGGCTGCCGTACCGCCGGGGGGCGGTACGGCAGCCCACGGGCACGGTCAGCCGATGTGGTAACTGTCCCCGTACACCTTCCAGTCCAGCGGGGTGTCGAGGCACAGGTTGCCCTTGCTCAGGAACACCCGCTGCTCCGTGTCGACCCGGCTGGTGTCGCTGTGCGCCTCCTCCTGCTTCATCGCCCACACCCGCGCGTCGAGGAAGGCGTTCAGGTACGCCACCTCGTCGCCGCCCTGCGCCGGCGGCTGCGCCTGGTTCAGGGCCCGCCCCCGTATGTTGCGGAAGCTGGTCGGGTCGTTGCCGTTGCCGTGCATGACGATGGCGTCGTAGTACGCGAACTGGCCCAGTGTGCCCAGTCCGTCGGCCTCGCCCTGCTGTACCGCCGGGTTGAAGTACACGCGGTCGCGCTCGTCGTTCTGCGCCTGCTGGAACGCGGAGTCCTGGGCCGCCTCGCGCCAGTCCCCGGAGAAGCCGGGGTCCAGCCCCTCGTGCGAGTCGGAGCCGTTCACCGCACGCAGAGCAGGCAGGTACTTGGCGAGTACGTTGCCGGGATTGCGGTCGGTGTAGAGCTGGACGAGGTCGAGCATGTCGCCGGTGCCGGAGCAGAAGCCGATGATCCCGGCGGTGTAGCCGCGGCCGTCGCCGATGTCCTCGATGTACTGGTACTGCGCCTTCCAGTCGAGCGAGGAGTTCTCCGCGCTCGACACCAGTTTCATGGCGATCTCTTTGTTCGCCGGGTCGCCGAGTCCGGCGCAGCTCGCGGCCGCCGAGGCGTGCGAGGGCCGCAGGAAGGGCGCCGCGGCCAGGGAAGCGCCGACCGCGAGCAGGACGCTGCGGCGCGGGATGCGGGTGGGACGTGCGGGGTCGTTGGAGGGGTGCCTCACGGGGGCTCCAAGTGTCGGGGGGGGGTGGGGAGTTGGCCGTGCCTGACACTGATAGGAAGGTTTCCTATCAGAAGAGGCCGACGGAGCACACCAGTCGCGGGAGAAGTTCGTAGAGACGTACGAAGAAGGTACGGACCAAAAGGGGGTGAGTCAGGGCAGCGGCTGCTCGGCCCAGATGACCTTGCCCTCGGGGGTGTACCGGGTGCCCCAGCGGTCGGCGAGCTGGGCCACGAGGAACAGGCCGCGTCCGCCCTCGTCCGTCATCGCCGCGTACCGCAGATGCGGCGACGTGCTGCTGCTGTCGAAGACCTCGCAGATCAGGGTGCGGTCGAACAGCACGCGGACGTGGATGGGGTCGGCGCCGTAGCGGATCGCGTTGGTGACCAGCTCGCTCAGGATGAGCTCCGTGGCGAACGTCAGCTCGTCGAGCTCCCACTGGGTGAGCCGACGGCTGACGGAGGCACGTACCTCCGCGACCGCCGCCGGGTCGTTCGGCACCTGCCACTCGGCGATCCGGTCGGCGGGCAGTGCCCGGGTGCGGGCGACGAGCAGGGCGACGTCGTCGCTCGGCTTGGTCGGCAGCAGCGAATCGAGCACCACCCGGCAGGTGTCCTCCGGCGACTCACCGGCGCGTTCCAGTGCGCCCCGCAGGAGTTCGAGCCCCTCGTCGATGTCCCGCTGCCGGTCCTCGACCAGCCCGTCCGTGTAGAGGACGAGACGGCTGCCCTCTTCCAGTTCCAGGTCGGCCGTCTCGAACGGCAGGCCGCCGAGGCCGAGCGGGGGACCGGCGGGTACGTCGGGGAACTCGACGCTGCCGTCGGGCCGGATGAGGGCCGGTGGCGGATGACCGGCCCGGGCGATGGTGCACTTCCGGGACACCGGATCGTAGATCGCGTACAGACAGGTTGCGCCGGTGACCGGGGCGCTGCCGCCGTCCGCGGTCTCGTCCTGGTCGATACGGCCGATCAACTCGTCCAGCAGGGCAAGGAGTTCGTCGGGCGGCAGATCGAGGGCGGAGAAGTTGTGCACCGCAGTGCGCAGCCGTCCCATGGTGGCCGCGGCGTGCAGCCCGTGCCCCACGACGTCGCCGACGACGAGGGCGACGCGGGCACCGGACAGCGGCAGTACGTCGAACCAGTCGCCGCCGACTCCGGCCTGCGCCGGCAGATAGCGGTAGGCGATGTCCAGGGCGGTCTGCTCGGGCAGCCGGCGGGGCAGGAGGCTGCGTTGCAGGGTCACGGCCATGCTGTGCTCGCGTGTGTAGCGGCGGGCGTTGTCGATGGAGACCGCGGCGCGGGCCACCAGTTCCTCGGCGAGGGCCAGTTCGTCCGCGTCGAAGGGGTCGGGCTTCTCCGAGCGCCAGAAACTGACCACGCCCAGAACCAGGGATCCGGCGCGCAGTGGCACGGTGATCAGCGAGTGGATGCCGTACTCCAGGACCTGCGCGGTCCGCTCCAGATCCTGCGCGTGCCAGCCGGGCGCCACGGCGAGGTCCGGCTCCAGCACGGTCTGCCCGGTGTGCAGACTGCGGGCCTGCGGCGAGGAGTCGACGTATCTGATCTGCCGGCCCACCTTGTAGAGCGGGGCGTCCTCGCGGATCCCGCTCAAGGCGGTGCGGCGCAGCGACGTCACCGCACCCGGCTGGCCCCCGTCCAGCACCGCGTCGAACAGGTCGACCGTCGCGAAGTCGGCGAACCTGGGCACGGCGAGCTCCGCCAGCTCCTCCGCGGTACGGGTGACGTCCAGGCTCGTGCCGATGCCCACCCCGGCGTCGTAGAGCATGTTGAGGCGTTCCCGCGCCGTCTCGGCACGGCCGGACAGGGCGCGCAGCTCGGTCGAGTCGCGGAGCGTGGCGACGCTGCCGGGCGGGCCGCCCTGGACGTCCGTGGGCCGCTGGTTGACCGCCAGGAGCCGGTCCTTGACCAGGTGCACCTCGTCCGTGGCGACGCGCCCCGAGGCCAGCAGATCGGCGGTGTCGGCGGCGAGGCCGAGGTCGAGGACGTGCCGGCCCTCGGCGTCCTCGGGCAGGTCGAGCAGACGGTGCGCCTCGTCGTTGGCGAGCAGCAGACGTCCCTCGCCGCTGACGATGAGTACACCCTCGCGGACGGCGTGCAGCACGGCGTCGTGGTGCTCGTACATGCGGGTCATCTCGTGCGGGCCCAGGCCGTGCGTCTGGCGCAGCAGCCGTCTGCTCACCAGCGCCGTGCCCGCCGTGGCCAGGGCGAGTCCCGCGGCCGCGGCGACCAGGACGAGCGGCAGCTGCCGGTTGGCGGCGCCGCCCACGTTCTCGGTGGTGATGCCCGCCGACACCAGGCCCACGACCTTGCCGTCGGGCTCCTCGACCGGCACGACGGCCTGCACCAGCCGCCCGATCGTGCCGTTGACCTCCTCGGTCACCGTCTTCCCGGCCAGTGCGGGCGCGATCGTTCCGACGAACTTCTTGCCGATGCGGTCCGGCTTGGGGTGGGTGTAGCGGATGCCGTCGGTGTTCATGACGACGATGAAGTCCACGCCCGTCGCCTTGCGGGCGGCCTCCGCCCGCGGCTGCAGAACGGCCGTCGGATCGGGGCTGCTGAGTGCCTCGCGGGTGCCCGGCGCGTTGGCGAACGCCTCGGCGACGGCGACCGACCGGTTGCGGGCCTCCTGCGTGCTGTCGTGCCGGACCTGCAGATACAGCGCCACCACCGCGGCGACCACCAGCAGCAGCACGATCACCACCTGCAGGACGAACACCTGCCCGGCGACGCTGCGCCCGGTCAGTGCCGACCGCAGAGCCGCAAAGCGGCCCGGCTCCGGTGCGCTCGGGTGGCTCCTGCGGCGTGAGTGCGCACGGCCCGACGTCCGCGTCGATCGCTGCCCGTGCGCTCCGTGGGCGCGATCGGTCGCGCGCCGGGCACGGGGACCGCCGGGACGGCGGTGCGACCGGGTCCCGGAGCGGTCCGGAAGTCGGACCATGTGCCCATGTCTACACTGCCGGGCCGCATGAGGCGAGAGACGTCACAGAGGGTGACAGTGTCCGCCCTTGTCCGTGTTCCGGCGGCACGGGCAGGGCGCGGATTCACCAATGTCCAGGACCGGCCTCACCGCTGGTTCCCCTGCGCCGCACGGCGCGTGGCAAGGAGCAGCGCGATGTCGTCGGGGCGGTCGGCGGAGTGCCGGGCCGTCGCGGTCAGACGGTCGGCGACCCCGGACAGCGACCGGCGGCCCGGGCGGACGGCAGGGGCGCCGGCCTTCGACAGGGCCACCCGCAGAGCCGTGATGCCTTCGTCGATGTCGACGCCGGGCCGTTCCACGAGCCCGTCCGTGTACAGCGCGAGGACGGCACCGGGCTCGATCTGCAGCTCCGCGACGGGGTAGTGGGCGTGCGGATCCACCCCGAGCACGACGCCGCCGGGCAGATCCAGCACTTCGGTGTGGCCGTCCGGGTGGCGCAGCAGCGGCGGCGGATGCCCGGCGCGGGCCGCCCGCGCCAGACCCGAGGCCGGATCCAGCCGGATGTAGCAGCAGCTCGCGAACTGGCCGGGGTCGAGGTCGATGAGCAGATGGTTGGTGCCGCTCATCACCTCGTCGGGCGGACGGTCACCGAGCGCGAACGCCCGCACGGCGCTGCGCAGTTGGCCCATGGTGGCGGCCGCCTGCACGCCGTGTCCCTGCACGTCGCCGATGACCAGGGCCAGGCCGTCCCCCGCCTCGACGACGTCGTACCAGTCGCCGCCCACCTCCATGCCCTGGGTGCCGGGCAGATAGCGCCCGGTGGTCTCCACCTGCGGGTGGGCCGACAGCCGGCGGGGGAGCAGGGCCTGCTGCAGCCCCCGCGCGAGCGCCGCCTCGCTCTCGTAGCGCTGCGCCTTCTCCATGGCGTGCGCGATCAGCCCGGCGAGCGCCGTGAGCACCGTGCGTTCCCCGGTGCTGAAGCTGCGGGAACGGTCGAAGCCCAGGATGCAGGAGCCGACCGGACGCCCGGAGGCGATCAGCGGCAGGAAGGCACGGGCTCCCTCGTCCGCGTCCAGCGCGATGCCGGGGTAGGCCGCCGCCAACTGCTCCATCGAGTCGAAGAAGAGCGGCCGGCCGCTGGTCAGCGTCTCCACGCCGGGCAGCCGGGCGTCCAGGCCCACCCCCTCGAAGGGGGCGAGGAACCCCTTGGGGAAGCCGCTCTCCCAGGCCAGATACAGGTGGCGGTCCTGCAGCAGGTAGATGGCGAGTCGGCGGCCGCCGAACGCGGGCAGCAGTTCCTGCATGACCACGGCCGCCACCTGGCGTGCGGTGACCGCCTCCGTCAGCGCGATGGCGAGCACGATGGGCCGGTACAGCGGAGCCATCGACGGGCCCGAGGGCGCGGAGGTGCTGCTCGGCTCCGGCTCGGGCATGAGGTCCGCGGCGTCGTCCGCCACACGGTTCGCCGGACGGAACGTGCAGGTCAGCACGTCCGGGCCCGGATAGACGCAGACGTCGAGCCAGGTGCCTTCGTGCGGCGCCTCGTCGCCCTCCCGGTCGGCTGTGCCGGGCTGCCCCACATGGAAGCGGACCGGGTCCGGGGACAGCAGCGCACTGCGCAGATGGTCCTCGAAGGCAGGCTGGTTCAGCAGGGGCACGCCCTCCCACAGCGGACGGCTGAGCAGCTGCGTACGCGAGCGGCGCAGCAGCTGTCCGGCACGCGGGTTGGCGTAGAGGATCAGCCCCAGCCGGTCCAGGGCGAGCACGCCGATCGGCAGCAGGTCGGCCGCGGCGTCGGCGGCCGCGCCGGGACCTGGATCGACGACGAAGCCCCGGACGGGATGGGCGCCGGACGGGGTGCCGGGCGGGGCGGGGGCGGCGTACGGGCTCCACAGCTCCACCAGCCGCAGCGCGCCGTCCTCGGACCGCACATACAGCGGCAGGGGCGGCGGTCTGCCCGCGGCCGTCTCCCGCAGCGCGGCCAGGACCCGCTGCGTCTCGACCGGGGCGACGGCGTCCGCGAGGGCCTCGACGGACATGGCGAACTCGTCCGCCGGCATGCCAAGGAGCGCGGGCAGGCGCTCGTCCGCCGTCACGACGTCCGTGACCGGGTCCCAGGCGAAGCCGCCGGCGCGCCCGGCGGGCGGGCGGTCGCCCGGCTGCCGGACGCACACCGGCTCGCCGTCCCAGGCGACCGACGGCCTGCCGCCGTCCTCCAGGCGCCGCAGGGACGCGCCCAGGTCCTCGGCCAGCCGCACCATGCGATCGCGGTGGTGGAGCAGCTCGGTCGCGTCCGTGGCGGAGGGACGCAGCACCGTCAGCACCCCGTAGGTCGTCGTTCCGCCCACGACCGGCACGTACAGCGACCCGAACTGGAACGGCAGCCCGGCTGCGAACTGGGGGTAGCGGCGCATCGTCTCCGTGGCGTTCGGCAGGACCACCTGAACCCCGAGCCGGTAGGCGTCGGCCACCGGGAACGGACGGTCCACATGCAACCGCCACCAGGGCCGGAACAGCGGCCCCGGCAGCCCCGCGAGCACCGCCAGCCGCAGCAGTCCAGGCGTGCCGGAGCGCAGATAGACGCCTCCCGAGTGGCCGCCGGCCGCGCCGATCGCCTCCATCGAGGCCTCGATCAGCAGCGCGGCCAGCTGCCCGGGCGTCCGGCGTGCGTCCTCCGCGCTCCCAGTCATCGGCCCTACCTCGTCCGTGCGCCGTCCAGCGGGCGACACAGATAAGAATGCGCCACTGCGGGGCTGCGGCGCACCTGGGCGGACGGAGACGTCGGACAGACCGGGATGTGACGTGAGTATCTCCGTTCGGGTGCATCGGGCGAAGGTGACATGGGCATGCTTTTGGGCGTTTGATCCTGCCCCCACGAGGAGTGATCGCGTGATGAGCGCCCCCACGGCACCCATCCCTACACCCACAGCCCCCGGCGGACTCCCGCTGATCGGGCACGGACTCCGCCTCGCCCGCGACCCGCTGCCGTTCATCACCTCACTGCGCGCATACGGCAGTGTGGTGCGCATACGCATCGGCCCCACATCCGCCTACGTGGTCACGGACCCCGAACTGACCCGACGTGTCCTGGTGACCGACGCCGCCCACTTCGCCAAGGGCGGCAAGTATTACGACGCGCTGCGGGTCTTCCTCGGTGACGGCGTCGCGACCGTCGCCGACGGCGACACTCATCTGCGCAACCGCCGTCTGATGCAGCCCATGTTCAACAAGGCGCATATCGCCGAGCGCGGCAACGCCATGATCGATCAGGTGCGGACGATGGTCGGCGCCTGGCCCGCGGCCGAGCCGCGCGACGTGTTTGCCGACATGAACGAGATCACCCTCGCCACGTTCCTCGTCGCCGTGTTCGGCGCGGACCTGCCCGCACACCTGGAGGGCGAGTTCACCGCCCTCATGCCCGAAATCATGAAAGGAACGATTCGGCAGGTCATTCTTCCGCCCTGGATCACGCGGCTGCCGCTGCCCGCCAACCGCGCGCACGCCGACCGTGTCGCCCGCCTGCGCGCCCTCATCGACCAGGCCATCGACCATCACATCGACGTCACCGCACCCGGATCCGCTTCGGCGGACGGTGCGTCCGGCGCCGAGGCGTGCCCGCATGCGTCCGGGGCACGCCGGCAGGAGGGGGGTCTGTTCGACACCCTGCTCGGTGCGGAAGACGAACTCGGCCGCCGGCAACTCCAGGACGAGGCCATCACCCTCCTGGCCGGCGCGATCGAGACCACCGGCACCACACTCGCCTGGGCGCTGTACGAGATCGCCGGCAATCCCGCCGTCGAACGACGTCTTCGCGAGGAACTGGCCTCGGTGTGCCAGGACCGGCCGCTGCGCTACGACGACATCGACCAACTCCCGTACGCCCGCGGGGTTCTGCAGGAGGCCATCAGGAAATACGGGGTGTCCTGGATGGTGACGCGGACCGCCGCCCGCGACATCGTCCTCGGCGGACACCTCATACCCGAGGGCGCCGATGTCGTGTGGAGTCCCTATCTGCACCAGCACGACTCCTCCTATTTCCCCGACCCGGACACCTTCGACCCGGACCGTTGGGGGGCGGACCGCGTCGCGGCCACCCGAGGGTCCTTCCTCGCCTTCGGCGACGGCCGCCGCAAGTGCATCGGAGAGAACTTCGCGTGGGTCGAGCTCCACATCATCCTCGCGACCGTCCTCCAGGCCTGGCCCCGGTTCAAGGTGACCTCCCCTCCGCCGCGTGCCCAGGCCGTCATCACGGTCAAACCCGACGCCTTGGCCATGGAGTTCCGTTCGGACTCGGCCGACTGACGGGTCGGTCGGGCGGCCCCGCATGTACGGGGCAGCCATCCGTTTCCCAACGCCGGGCAACGTCCATGTAGCGACCAACCATCGCCGGTCATGGCTTGGCCAACTCCCTACCGCACGTTGGCCACATGTTCATCACCCACCCCTGATGTGCCCCGCTGCTTCGAGCGGAGAGTGATCGACGGCCCGCCCGCCGTGCCGGGCCGGCCGCCACTCCGCAGAGCTTCTCCCGCTCAAGAAGGGGCAATCATGGCCGAGTTGACACGTCGTAGACTCCTGGGTTCCGCCGCGGGCGCGCTGGGCGGCGCCGCGGCTCTCTCCCTCCTTCCGCCCAGCGTCCAGAAGGCCGTCGCCGCCGGGCCGCCGAAGAGCGGCTCGCTGGACGACATCGAGCACGTCGTCATGCTGATGCAGGAGAACCGGTCGTTCGACCACTACTTCGGCACCCTGTCGGGGGTCCGCGGCTTCGGTGACCAGCAGGCGCTGAAGCTCGACAACGGGCGGTCCGTCTTCTACCAGCCGGACGCCGTGAACCCGAAGGGTCATCTGCTGCCCTTCCACCTCGACACCCACACGTCGAGCGCGCAGGCCATCCCGTCCACCAGCCATGCCTGGTCCGTACAGCACCAGGCATGGAACGGCGGCAAGATGGACCAGTGGCTGCCGGCCCACCGCAAGGCCGACGGCGCCAACGGCCCCTACGTGATGGGCTACTACACGCGCGAGGACATACCGTTCCAGTTCGCGCTCGCCGAGACCTTCACCGTCTGCGACAACTACTTCTGCTCGGTCTTCGGCCCCACCTGGCCCAACCGCCTGATGTGGATGACCGGTTCGATCGACCCGGCCGGTGCCCACGGCGGCCCGATCATCAGCAACGTCGCGCCGACGCCGTACCGCTGGACGACGTACGCCGAACGGCTCCAGGCCGCCGGCGTCAGCTGGAAGGTCTACCAGCAGGACGACGACTACGGCTGCAACATGCTGGAGCAGTTCGCCACGTTCAAGAACGCGCAGCCGGGCTCCGACCTGTACGAGCGTGGCGTGCGCCCGCAGCCCGAGGGCACCTTCGAGGACGACGCCCGGGGCGACCGGCTGCCGACGGTCAGTTGGATCATGCCGACCGGCTACCAGTCGGAGCACCCCGACTACCTGCCCGCCGCCGGCGCCGAGTTCGTCGCCTCGAAGATCGAAGCCATCGCATCCAACCCGAAGGTGTGGCGCAAGACCGCCTTCATCCTCAACTACGACGAGAACGACGGCCTGTTCGACCACGTGGCGCCGCCGACCGCCCCGGCGGGGACGAAGGACGAGTACATCCAGGGGCTGCCGATCGGTGGCGGTTTCCGGGTGCCGGCCATCATCATCTCGCCCTGGACCGTGGGCGGCTGGGTCGCCTCGGAGGCCTTCGACCACACCTCCGCGCTGCAGTTCCTGGAGCGGTTCACCGGGGTCGAGGAGCCGAACATCAGCGACTGGCGGCGCGAGACCTTCGGCGACTTCGCCACGGCCTTCCGCTTCCGTGACGCCCGCCCCCGTTCGCCGCGGCTGCCCGACGACACGGCCGAGCAGCTGGAGAAGGCGAAGGAGGAGGTGGCCACCCTGCCCAAGCCGACGCTTCCCGGGGCCGACCAGACCTTCCCGCACCAGGAGAGGGGCCGCCGCCCCCACGTGTGAGGCAGGAGCGTGGGTCCGGACCGTCCGGTCCGGACCCACACCTCTTGTGGGAGCGCTCCCAGACGGGACAGGATGCCCGGATGACCTCGACTCCCGCCATCCGCCCCTACCGCCCCGAGGACTGTGAAGCCCTCGACGACATCTGCATCCGCACCGCGCACAACGGCCAGGACAGCCGCCCCGTCTACGCCGACCCCGGCATCTTCCCGGTGATCTTCGCGGCTCCGTACGTGCATCTGGAACCGGAGCTC
>Ga0307512_10000765_pt1 | contig 47693 bp, 50 predicted proteins | sample 14_EM_MG_FD_200267 | JGI IMG/M metagenome (GOLD analysis project Ga0307512, IMG submission 200267) | Populus trichocarpa ectomycorrhiza microbial communities from riparian zone in the Pacific Northwest, United States - 14_EM | ecosystem: Host-associated > Plants > Roots > Unclassified | place... | reverse complement strand
TTCGAGCGACATTCCATGGTCGACAAACGACCTCATACGCCAGTCCAGCTGCGACCCCTCCCGCGACTAGAGTGAAACCGTGAACCACACGGGGTAAGTTTCGCTGCGTGGCAGTCGACCGGCCGTCAGCTACCTTGAAAGGCTGGACAAGTCCCAGAGTGAAAAGCTTCAGTTCCGTAGCCACACGGCGGGTGACCTCAAAAATCGCAAAGAACACAGAAAATCCTTCCCAGAACACAGGTGTCAGATGTCAGCCCTCAAGGAGAAAATGGGGCCGCGCTGCTCACCAGTGACGTCTTTAGCTAGCCCCCAACCCCACCCTTTCCACCCGCGGCCTGCCATATCGCGAACGTCCATCATCCAGCCTCGGACCTGCTTTGCTTCGTGGAGACTTTCCACCCTAATGGACTGATTTCGTGCTGTCCCTCGGAACATTTCCCTCCATGCGTGAGACCAGACTCCTCCTGTCGTACTTCGCTCGATGGCCAAGCGAAGGTTCTCCGCGGGAGCAGCCACAATGGCTTGAGCACCGCCAGCGATGGCACCTGAGAGGGCCGCGATCGTGATCGGATGAGCTTCCAAGCCGTCATAACTGCTCAAAGCCGAGGAGCTCTCCGAGTAGGTCGCCCACAGGACGGTGCCAAGCGCTGTGTTGACGACGATCGGTGGAACGAAGTGCTTTGGGATAACTAGTATCTTGGAAAAGACGATGAGCAGAGCGGATGCCATCGATGTACTTCTCCGGACGCACCCCATGCGTTTTCACGAGCCGCGTGACAAAATCGGGGCTTAAGGACGTCCCACCACCAGCAGCGAGACTCCTGAGAGAGTGCCAACCACTGACTTTGCTTGCAAGTTGGAATTTAGAGAAAGCACAATAAAAAAGAAAAAAAGAAAAAAAAAACTCGCTTGCAGTGTTATAAGACGATGCTTACTTTTGGAAGGTCTGAACAGCCGTATGGGTCTGGAGAAATATAATGCGGCTCCACGCGTCAGTGATCGTGCGACGGCGGAGTACACTGGATTCGTCGTTCCTCGGGCGTCGTGGAGTGGGTCGTGGTCATCCGACTCGTTTGACATCTCGTCTCATGCGAGAAGTTCACGACCGAAACTTTTGCGTTTTCCGGACGAACGAGTTTGCAGTGTGCAAATGTGCAACGTGCACGCGTAAATGCACGGTCAGGTACGAGAACGACACAAAGGAAAATCGGAAACGGAGCCTTTTGCCACACAAGCGCAAGTACCCGCGGTCGGCGTTGTAACCCCCTGCTTGCCACATACCATACCTCTGTCTGCCTCCGACGCGCCGCATACCGTGCGCACATTTCAGTTCCTTCCTACAACCGACACCTCGACTCTGAAGAGTGGTGCACAAACCACGCTGGGCCGGGGGGACCTTGCCATACGTTGCTTTTCACAAAATGTATTGCGGCTCTCGCCACGTCCTTCGTCGTCTTTCTTCTAGATCAATCTCGCGCCGCCACCACCATCATGGCACACGAGCTGCCTTGCCCGCCGACGACGACTTTCAGTGGTTCCCGCGCTTCTTTAATCTAGTGGAGCAGCACGCGTTCCTTTCCGCCGCCCTTCGAAAACTGGACGCCGCAGAACCGAGGGCTTCGCGTAAACGGCGCCGAGATTTCCTCGCGTCTCGCCATCGGCCAACACTGGACCAACAACGGACGCATTGCGCCGGAGTCCTGGAAGACTCTTTCCTTCCTGGCGATTTGTACCATTTCGAAGAGGTCCGTCACCGACTTAGTTTTTTTTTTCTTCTTCGTCCCTGGCGATTGCAACCGACTTGGCGCGGGAGCCCGCTCCTCACCGCGGAGAGCAGGGCCATTATGACGGTGTCATTCGACGCTTCCGGGAAATGCGCGTGTCAACCTGGGATGACGAGGAAGACCCGATTCTGAAATCAGCTCTTGGCCGTCTGGAGACGCTCTACCCAAATGCGGACGCCACACAAACACACATATTGCACTTGGCCTCCAACGGGGAGATACTTCCTCATATTGACAACATCAGCGCGAGTGGATCTTGGATATTGGGTGTTAGCCTAGGCTCTGAGAGGATTTTACGAATGGAACCTATTGGAGACGACGTGGACGGAATTCCAAGATGCCCGTTCGACATCTCACTGCCATCAGGTAGCGTTTACATTCAAAAGTGAGGAAAGTTATCTGCTTGATGGAGTTGTTGTTTGAGAATCGTAGGGACTCTGTTCGCTACAATTTCAAGCACTCGATATTGTCCACCAACTCGACACTGGGAAAAGGGACGTCTCACGGGCAGCGTGTGAGCATCATGATCAGGGTGCGCTTCCAACTCTGACTTATTCGCCGAGATCGGTAATTGACAATTTCCCGCGTCGAAGGACTGTCTACCTCCTACTGCTTTGCAAGGGGAGGCCCCTCGTCCGACAAGATAAAATACACACACAAAGACACAGTGAGACTGAACACCTATGGTACCCTTTTCAAAACGTTTGCCCCACGCAGGAGTCCCTTCAGAGTAATTCTCGCGCTGACAGGTACTGAACTGAGTGCGAGACGTAGAAGGGGATACAAACCAATAGTATAAGTGAATTTCGGGTGCCTGGAGATGAAATAGTGGCTAGGTGTTGAATGATCGTAAGGAACACGCACCGTGATTGCACAACGCGGCGGAGGACGGTAAATAGGAGATTGTCCTGGACAACAAGTCGCTTGGATATATTATGTCGTAATCCATTAAATGCTCCCTGCCAGTCTTTTGGTAGATGATCAGAGGATATTGGACAGCTGGAGCCCAGCACATGTACCAAAAGGTTGCGAGAATCGTCTGTTGCTGCGGATACGACACACGTGTGAGAGGACAGGCGAGCCAAGCTAAGTCTGCACACATACCTATTGACCATGTGGCGCTCTGGTAGCAATCCCATAGAGTACTGTGCCAATGGCCCAAAATAAATCGATGAGACGCGAATCCCTTCAGACTCTAGCATTTCGGCCAAGTTTTGTGCTGCGGCCGTACGATTCGTGAGGGACAAAGATGCAAGGGGGGAGTCTGTTTCGATATATCAGATATTGGGGTGAAGGACGCGCGCCTACTGCACCGACCCTCAGCAAAGTTGGACAGTATGATTACTCGCCCCGAGGCTTCTGCGAGGAGTGTCTTGTAGTCGTATGTCATGAGCACTGGTTCTATCACCTCATCGAGGACGCTGATTCTCCACGCGTCTTCGTCGATGTGACCCTCAGAGGCTACATCAGAACGCTCTGTCACGTCCAAAGCGCCCACGAACGACAGACTCGTGCCGTGCAGTGGTTTGGAGTCGTGCGAAATGATCAATGCTACGAGGTGAAGGCCATAAGTGATACAATGCGCGCGGACTGTCTCGTGTACTGCTTCTCGTTGGGATCGAGACCACAGATTCAGTTGCATCGGCGCGACTAGACCCCAGGGAATCGATCGTGACCTCTCTTTCCTGTTGTGCCAAATGTATAGTAGCTTTGGATAACGGAGTTCAAGTTTCCATTGGTGAGATAAGCCGCTGCCAAGCAAAGAGGTGGTGCAGGGATCTCACCGAAGCAACGTCTCTTGATCTCTCAGACGGTGGAAGGTGTCCAGGTCCAGACCCTTCTCTTCGATTTGGACATAGCGCAAAGACGGTATAGCCCAGCTCGGAGAATGACAGCGCCGCGTTTCTTCCCACACCTGAGAGGGGGTATGCGTGGATATGTAATGCCAGTGGAAGGAGTAACAGATGCACCTTCCTGAGCCCCTAGGATTAGAATGGCACATTTTTCCGTCGGAAAGGAGGCGCGGGGGGGCACCCCATAGAAGTCAGAGGCGAGCTCGAAGAGAATGGAGGAGACATGTTCGAAGGAAGAAAGGAGGACGGAGATCGCGGCTAATAGAGCAGATGTTGACAATTGGACTACCAAGAAGGCGATATAGAGCAAGTAGTGGATCACCATCGTCGTGGCAGCAGTCATTCGCAACCCAATCTCCAAAATTGACCACCCCGTCTTTCCCCGAACTAAGGAACCGAATATCCGAACGAAGAATTATTTATTATTATTATTTTTATTGGCTGGGCAATGGGCAAAGGACGACTGAGCCCTGAACGGCCCACAGTACTCACGGTTTCCGAACGCGCAGCACTGGTAAGCGTGCGATCATCCTCATCATCTAGATCTCAAAATCAACCCAAATTTACACTGCAGACAGCACACAGTCTACACTCCTCGTCTCCTCCTACCCTTGGTCCCTCTTCCAAGCCCGATCATGCCGTATGATAGATGGATGGCGGAGTGCCAATCATCACGTGTTGTAGTCTAACTGGGCCCGTCATGCAATGCGCAACGGTACAGCGTCCTGGCCACTCGTCTTCCTTCGTCATTTTGATTGATAGTACTGTTGCACGACGCCACGGTGCGTGTTTCGCTCCACCTACTTTTCACGTCCTCCCAGCCGATTGTGACACCTCGGAGGCACTTCTTATCTTTTTATAGCCAAGTCATAATAAATGACTCTGCTCCCGAGCTCGACTGCCGTATTGCACTGCTCGTTTTCCGAGTTCTAAAGCCCGAAATGGGCGATCATGGCTGTATCGCATAGGCTCCCCTACCGGACGTTGTTTGCGGTCGCACCATTTGCACCGTATTTCCGTGTCCACGCTTTGGGCGAGACTGGCATCTAAACCCCAATTCTGCCATGCTTCTTCCATTGGTCAAATATTCTAGACCTTTTCTTCTTGTCCCTCGGACTCATGCGGGGACTCATGAGAAATCAGATTTCTCTTTCCGCATTACGGGTTCCTCGAGGGCTGTGTGCCCAATACACCTCTTTTCAAATACTGTCCCTCTTCTTCCAGTCGCGACTGTCCGTTGGTTGCACATGTGCAGATTGACGTCATGCTTCTCGCGCCACAGCCCATCATTTTCGAACAGGACTAGATGCTAGATTATAGAAAAAATTGTGCCATGCTACAAAGAATCGTGATAATAAATTATTGGGTGCGATCTATGTGAATACGGAATGTCCCGTCTGTCCGCGGTGCAACTAGCGATACATACTGGTCTATCTCCATCTATTATAGATACAATCAAGGAAGGGAGGTCACTCCACGCTGTCTCCGTGTCAGGGTCGTATAGAACAGTGTGGGCTTTATTACTGTTATCCCGCCAGCTGAACGTGGTCGATGCTGGTTAAATTAAGTTCAGATAGGGTCAGATAGGCAAAGTACACTGCCACACATACGGTAGCGTTACTGTGGATGGTTGGCCGTCATCCACTTGGATTACAACGACCTGTGAGCTCTAATTGCAAAATTAGATGAGGATAGTTCGGGTGTAGATCGGACGCACGTCGTTCAGAATATTGAATGCTTTGACCGTCCCATGCTTCAGCTGGCCCCTAGTGTCCCACCACCTGACTCGGCTGGCAATCTATATCTCCATTGTCAGAGCTATGCAGCGTGTCAGAGAGGAATGTCAATCTAGCCTGGAGTGGAGGATTCATAGCTGAAACAAGGGGGAGTGCTTTGTGGGGTTGGCTCCAAGGCCTGAAGACAGGGCAAGCTCCTCCGCCTTATGTACCAATCCAGATGTCACTCCCACACAAGTGCCACGCCTCTGTATTCGGATGGATGAGTCGAGGTAGGAAGAGCGCGTGAACGAAAATGAATGACCTCGCGTCTGATCAAAGGAGAAGGACTGGGACATTTTCATCACATTTAGGTGAGGGGTTGTGTCAAGGAGAGACAGTGACAGCCGCTAATTGAAAACTGTGATCACTGGAATACGTTAAGAGTTCCGGAGGGCGAAATATCGGATCCGTTACACCAAGGTCGAGGCCTTTCGAAGCATGGATTGGGAACCAGGGCCCAATGTAATACTGCATGGTGCGGTGCGTGGCGAGAATGAAGACGTTTGCCGAAAGCGAAAAGGGTTGCCGGAGGGGTGTAGTGAGAAATTCCGGGAAAAGAAAGAAAAGAAGCAGGCACCGTAACCAGACATTTACACGTAATCGCAACGCGCGAACCGACAAAATGCCACGCGGACCCTCACAAGGCATGCCCGGTCGGGGATGTACGGCGCGAGGCTTCCGTCGAAAAGTGCCATTGGATCGAGGTGGGCAAGAGTGGAAACACTGCATACTTTCGCGGCAGGAAGGTGACCACTGAGGGGCACTGAGGTCGAGCGCATGGTCGGAGCATGTGTGGAGTTCTCATAGGGCGGTCGCGCATGAAAGACGGAGCATGATCGTAAATGGTAGAAGGCCATCATCCCTAGTGGGCAAAGTGGACCGAAACAAACGAAATGGTGGTGTTGGTCGTGGGTAAAGACGAGTCGTCAACCACAGGAACACCCCACGCCCTCGTTCCAATTACGGGTTTTACTTGTCAAACAGCCTTTTTCCCTCCCCCTCGTCTCGCCACACCCCTCGAGAACGACATCCTTCGAACCAACCCCCTCGAAGGGTTTTGATCGAACGGCAATAATTCGCGAGGCAAAACTCGTTCTAAATACAACCAAACGCGGCAGTAGAGCACCGACGCCTCCCCCTATTTGACAAGGGCGTGACAGTTCTCCCCCTACCATGCCCAATCAACCCGCGGCCCCTACTACGGCACGGCACGACATGTCAGTCATCCTTGTCACCGGTTCTTACGACCACGAAATACGGTTTTGGGAAGCCTGGAGTGGTATATGTTCTCGAACGATCTCTCGTTCTGGCGAGTCAGGAGTAAGGCATAGTCCCCTATTCAGGCATCCTCCCTCACCTCCGACTTATGGTATTCTAATTCTAACAGCAAGTCAATCGTCTCGCAATCTCTCCAGAGTGCGTCCGCGTGTATCCCGGTCTCTACCCGTTCCCCTAATCCGATCCTATACAGCAAACGTTTGTTAGCTGCCGCAATTCATAAGAAAGTCAACATATACGAGATTGCGAGTTCCTCATCCACTCCCGTAATTGGATCATCGATTTCTTTCACCCTATCTTCTCAAGCGAGGAAAACCTAGGTCATAACTTTCGAAGGCCACACCTCTAATGTCACCTCGGTATCTTTTCATAGTCAGGGAAAGTGGTTAGTGACGGGAAGTGAAGACGGGACTATAAAAATATGGGATCTCCGGTAGGCCCTTACCGTTATATGCACCGCCATGCGTTACGATAAATACCTTTGCAGGAATACGCACCTACATCGCAATTATAACAACGAGGCGCCAGGTCGCTCTTACGCCCTTTACTGCCATGATCGTGACTCAGGCTACCCATTTACACAGTCAACGATGTTTGTGTCCACCCTAACCAAGGGGAACTGATATCGTGCGACCAAGCAGGCCGAATCAAGCAATGGGATTTGTCCGAAAACATTTGCACGCATGAATTAGTGTGTATTCTCGTTCGCCTTTCATGTTATCTCAACCAATTTGAAAACGTACCAGACACCTGCTGGAGACGTCCCGATACGATCTGTTACGCTAGCGTCAGATGGATCGTGCTTAGTTGCTGGCAACAACAAGGTGGCAGACACGTGAGACTGTTATGACCCGAGTTCATATTGGTTGATCAATTTTCCAGGGAAAATGCTACGTGTGGAAGATTAACGAAGAAGGCTTGGGTTTACCTCGCTTCCAAGCTGTCACAAAATTCCAGGCGCACAGTAAATATCTGACGCGGTGTCTTCTCAGCCCGGATGTCAAGTGCGGAATCTTCTTTCGTTCTTCGCGGTTTTCCAACTGAGATATGGGTAGATATCTCGCCACTTGCTCGGCAGACACTACAGTGAAGATCTGGTCGATCACTTCCAATTATGAGTTCAAACTCGAGAAAGTCTTGCAGGGACACCAACGTTGGGTGTGGGATTGCGCATTCAGTGCCGATTCGGCATACCTTGTGACTGGTAGGCAGACCCTGAGGAGTCATCTAATTCGGTTCTTCTGATGCGCCACAAGCATCTTCTGACCACACAGCACGCTTGTGGGAGATGAGTTCCGGTGAAACTGTCAGGCAATATAATGGACATCATAAAGGTTCGTCCCACGTGATTCCAGAGGACGTCAACCTGACTCTAAAAGTTGCAATCACAATAGCTGCTGTTTGTTGTGCCCTGCACGATGGTGCTGGTTGAAAGACGAGGCAAGAGGGTGTGTGTGTGTGTGTGTGTGTGTGGATATCAGGAGAAGATATGATCAACGTAAGTAGTGTCGTACAAACCTGTCCGTGGCGTTGATAGTGTGAGTAACTGCTCCCACCGGCTTGGCCAAGGAGACATACGGAATGGGGGCGGGTGACCAGACTAGATCTTTTGAGGATATGAAAGAGGAGAGATAAAGCCGCTGGGATGGAAAATTTTGAATGAATGAACGTTGATAGGTTCAGGGGTTTATTCGGCCGATTGATTCGGAAAGGGCGGGTGAAGATAACGGACGAGCCCACATCCCGTCTCCGCTCCGAGGGCGCCAACAAAACCGATGACTCGCAACGCTCCAACTTAAAAAGATTTCCTCGCCAGCAACGTTCGCCTCTTCGCTGCCAGCGTTGAGAGTTACAGCCCTTCTATGTCGCGTACTCCACCCTTCGACACCCTTCCTGACCCTTCCATCCCTCTTGTTGACGATGTCGCCTCCCAGTCTTCTATCGACAGCTTTCATGCAGTACAACGCGACCCCTCCTCCTGGGCTGGCGCAATGCCCGCCAGCCAGGGCCTTTATATGAATGAGCTCGAAAAAGATTCTTGTGGTGTCGGTTTCGTTTGCCATATCAAAGGTGAACAGAGCCACAAGATTGTCTCAGATGCCAGGCAATTGCTCTGCGCCATGACCCATCGGGGTGCCACTGGTGCTGACTTCCGCGACGGTGACGGTGCCGGTGTGATGACCGGTATCCCTCATACGTTCTTTAAGCGTGAGGCAGAGAGAGACCTTGGTTCCGCCTTACCAGAGCCTGGCGAGTACGCCGTTGGCAACATCTTTTTCAAAAACAACAATCCAGCGTCATTGAAGAATCATCAGTCCGTCTTTTCCGATATCGCCAGTCAACTCGGCCTCAGAGTCCTCGGGTGGCGTGAGGTCCCGGCTGATGGTACCATCCTTGGACCTGCCGCCACCAGCACCGAGCCCGTCATTCGTCAGCCCTTTGTCGTTCTCCTTTCTCACTATGGAGACGGTAATGTCAGCCAAGGAGGCGGACGTTTTGACGAGAGACACTTCGAGAGGCAGCTCTACGTCCTCCGGAAACGCGCGACGCATAGCATGTTTGTGGTTTCTTATCTCTGTGCAACGCTCTAAGCTCAACATATCGGACTTGTCCCATATAAAGTACGCTCGCGAACGGTTTTTACATCTGCTCCTTGTCGTCCAAGAATATTGTGTACAAGGGACAGTTATCCCCTCCTCAAGTGTACAATTACTATCACGATCTCAACCATTATCTGTACCAGTCCCACTTTGCCTTGGTACATTCCCGATTCTCGACGAACACATTCCCTAGCTGGGATCGTGCCCAACCTATGAGATTGGCAGCCCACAATGGTAAGCGAAGTTGACCCTGGCCTCCGGGGATGGCCCGCGTTGACTTGTCTATTTATAGGCGAGATTAACACTGTCCGCGGGAACAGGAACTGGATGCGCGCACGGGAGGGCGTTCTGCACTCCTCTCACTTCGGTGATCAACTTGACCTGCTGTATCCCATCATCGAAGAGCGTGGTTCAGACTCGGCTGCTTTCGACAACGTCCTGGAGCTGCTTGTAGTCAATGGCGTCCTCACGCTTCCCGAGGCCGTGATGATGCTCGTCCCCGAAGCTTGGCAAGGCAACGACAGCATGGAGCCAGAGAAACGCGCGTTTTACAATTGGGCATCTTGTGTTCAAGAGCCGTGGGACGGTCCGGCGCTCTTCGCCTTCTCGGATGGTCGATACTGTGGCGCCAATTTGGACCGCAATGGCTTACGCCCATGCCGGTCTGTGTTCACCAGTGATGACATTCTGATCTGCGCTTCAGAAGTTGGAGCTTTATTCGTTCCCCCAGAAAAGGTCGTCTGGAAGAATCGCCTGAAGCCGGGAAGGATGCTCTTGGTCGACACAGTTGAAGGCCGCATCGTTGACGACAAGGAGCTGAAGAGGAGCACGGCAATAAAGCAGAACTTCGCTTCGTGGGTTGAGCATAACGTGCTTCGGGTGCCGAACATCGTCAAACGCGTCACGCGCACCCAGTCCATCGACGTGACGGTTGACGATGCACCGCTGAGGACTGATGCCCGGCTCGTAGCTTTCGGCTTCACTGTGGAACAGCTCAACCTCCTCATGCTTCCCATGATCACCACCGGAACTGAAGCGCTCGGCTCCATGGGCAACGATGCGCCTCTCGCCGCCATGGCCTCTAAAGCTCGTATTATCTATGATTACTTCCGTCAGTTGTTCGCACAAGTCACCAACCCTCCCATCGATTCGATTCGAGAAAGTATCGTCATGTCTCTGGAGACCTACGTCGGACCCGAGGGAAATCTCCTGGAAATGAGGCCAGAACAGTGCCATCGTATCCTTCTACCCTCCCCAATTCTTTCAATCGAAGAAATGAACGCTATGAAGCATCTCAAGTACGCGTACGCCACATGGCCGTCCCGCATCATCGACGTTACTTTCCCGAAGGAGGAGGGCCTTCCCGGTTATAAGAAGGCACTCGACCGGGTGTGTTACGAGGCCACACAAGCTATCGAGGATGGCATAAAAGTTGTCATTCTTTCGGATAGAGCGACCTGCTCTACTCACGTACCACTCTCCGCTCTCGTTGCCTGTGGTGGAGTACACCACCACCTTGTCCTCCAGAAGAAGCGAGCAAAGATCGCTCTAATGGTGGAGACGGCAGAGGCTAGGGAGGTTCATCACGTCTGTGTCCTCGTCGGATACGGCGCAGATGCCGTTTGCCCTTGGCTTACGATGGAAGTCATACACAAGGTCGCGCGTGAAGACTTGTGAGACGAATTTTTCCAGAATCTGTGCTTGATTCACCAGGCCCCTAACCTCTCTCTATCGGACAGGGTGAAGAATGACTTGTCAATCAGCGAACTCATGAAGAGGTACCGATCCTCACTGAACAACGGTATCCTCAAGGTCATGTCGAAGATGGGCATCTCCACGCTCCAGTCGTACAAGGGAGCTCAGATTTTCGAGGCGCTGGGGCTGCACAAGGAAGTTGTGGACCGTTGCTTCGTCGGCACGGCAAGTCGCGTTCAGGGAGCAACATTCGATCTCCTTGCCATGGATGCATTCGAACTCCATGAGCTTGGCTGGCCATCTCGTGAGACTTTCATCCCTCCCGGGATGCCAGAATCCGGCGAGTATCACTGGCGGGACGGTGGAGAGCCACACATCAACGACCCAGAAGGCATCGCGAATCTCCAGCATGCCGTCCACGTGAAGAACCATAAGGCATACGAGACTTATTCGCGGAATGCGGACAATCAGTCAAAGAGTATCCATCTCCGTGGCCTGCTCGATTTCCGCTACGAAGATGCCACGCCCATTCCCGTCGAGCAGGTGGAGCCTTGGAATGAAATCGTTCGCCGTTTCGTTACTGGGGCCATGTCTTATGGCTCGATTTCGATGGAGTCTCACTCCACCCTTGCAATTGCCATGAATCGACTTCACGGCAAGTCGAATACCGGCGAGGGTGGCGAGGATGCCGAGCGATCAATGAGAATGGCTAATGGCGATATCATGCGCTCTGCTATCAAGCAAGTGGCCTCTGGCCGGTTCGGAGTCACCTCGAATTATCTCGCAGATGCCGACGAACTCCAAATTAAAATGGCCCAAGGCGCAAAGCCTGGAGAAGGAGGCGAACTTCCTGGTCACAAAGTATCCACTTCTATTGCCCGCACACGTCACTCTACCGCCGGTGTCGGTCTCATCTCTCCACCACCTCACCACGATATCTACTCCATTGAAGATCTCAAACAGCTCATTTACGACTTGAAGTGTTCCAACCCACGCAGCCGTGTATCTGTGAAGCTGGTTTCCGAAGTTGGTGTAGGCATTGTCGCGAGTGGTGTTGCGAAAGCAAAGGCAGACCACATCCTCATCTCAGGACATGACGGAGGAACCGGTGCATCGCGTTGGACCAGTATCAAAAACGCGGGGCTTCCTTGGGAGCTTGGTTTGGCTGAAACGCATCAAACTCTCGTTTTGAACGATCTTCGGGGCCGCGTGGTCGTGCAGACTGATGGGCAGCTGCGCACTGGGCGCGACATCGCGGTCGCGTGTCTCCTTGGAGCTGAGGAATGGGGATTCGCAACTGCGCCGCTGATCGCCATGGGATGTATTATGATGAGGAAGTGCCACCGTAAGTCTGGCGGTTGCTGCGCTTCTATTCGTGATGATGGGCTCTAACACTTCTGGGAATGTAGTCAACACCTGCCCTGTTGGCATCGCCACACAGGATCCACACCTGCGCATGAAGTTCGCCGGTCAGCCTGAGCATGTCATCAACTTCTTCTATTACCTCGCCGAAGAGCTCCGCGGGTATATGGCCAAACTCGGCTTCCGAACGATCAATGAAATGGTCGGGCGGTCTGACATGCTCAAAGTCGATGACAGCCTTCGCACTCCGAAGACACAGCATCTCGATCTGAGCGAGATCTTGAAACCTGCATGGAAGATGCGTGAAAATGTTGCGACTTACCGCGTTCGACAGCAGGATCACAAACTCTATATCCGCCTCGACAACAAATTCATTGATGAAGCAGAACCTGCCCTTACGAAAGGGCTTCCCGTTCGCATCGAATGTACCGTGGTCAATACTGATCGTGCCCTCGGAACCACTCTATCGTATCGTGTATCCAAGCAATATGGAGAAGAGGGACTTCCAAAAGATACCATTCACATCAGCATGAAGGGATCGGCGGGGCAATCTTGCGGCGCTTTCCTTGCCCCTGGCATAACGATCGAACTGGAAGGTGACGCCAATGATTATGTTGGCAAGGGCCTCTCAGGCGGCAGACTTATCGTTTATCCTCCCCGCAATTCCCAGTTCAAGGCGGAAGAGAACGTCATCATCGGCAATGTCTGCCTGTATGGCGCCACTTCGGGTGAAGCATTCATCCGTGGTATTGCCGCCGAGCGATTCGCTGTTCGGAACTCCGGAGCCAATGCTGTTGTCGAAGGTACGGGCGATCACGGATGCGAGTACATGACCGGTGGGAGGGTCGTCGTTCTCGGCACCACAGGACGCAACTTCGCCGCAGGAATGAGTGGTGGCATCGCATATGTTCTCGATACCGCTCACACGTTCGCGTCAAAAGTCAACCAACAAATGGTTGAGCTTGATACGGTGACCGAACCACGCGAAATCGCTGAACTTCGTAGCCTCATCGAAGATCATCGTCATTATACACGTTCAGAAGTCGCAGATCGTGTTTTGCGGAACTTCCATCACCTCCTACCCTCTTTCGTTCGCGTAATGCCCTTAGACTACAAGCGAGTATTGGAAGAGCAAGCAGTCAGAGCCAAAGAAGACAGGTTGCGCCTGAGCGTCATCGATCTTGTGCCATCACGGACCGCGAGCCAAGTCGATCTCGCTTCCGGCGTTCTGGAGGAGATCCTAACTCCGAAGGAGCCGAACCCGCCGCAGGTTGCCCCCACCAAGCGCCATGAACCGTCGGTTGTCGATGTTGAAGATTCGATGGCTGATGAAGCCTCGACGAAACAGCGCATGCAGAAGTTGGACAAGATGCGCGGGTTCATGAAATACACGCGCCTTGGAGAGGCGTACAGGCCCCCACGAAAACGCACGAAGGACTGGAAAGAGCTCACGACCCGTTTAACCGAAAGCGAGTTGAAGTATCAATCGGCGCGTTGCATGGACTGCGGTATCCCCTTCTGCCAGTCAGACACGGGATGCCCGATCTCCAATGTTATTCCGAAATGGAATGACCTCGTGTTCAAGGGCCAGTGGCAGGATGCGTTGAATCGCCTGCTCTTGACCAATAACTTCCCTGAGTTCACGGGTAGGGTCTGTCCTGCACCGTGCGAGGGTGCTTGTGTGTTGGGAATCAACGAGCAACCTGTCGGCATCAAGTCCATCGAATGTGCAATTATCGACAAGGTTAGTAGTGATCACATCCCCCTCGCAAGACCCACCACCCTTATTTCATTGTCACAGGGCTTTGAAATGGGCTGGATGGCCCCTAATCCGCCAACATTCAGCACCGGAAAGAGGGTTGCCATTATTGGTTCTGGTCCAGCAGGGCTTGCATGTGCGGATCAACTGAACAAGGCGGGATACAAGGTGACCGTTTTCGATCGAAACGACCGCATGGGTGGCCTCCTCATGTATGGAATTCCCAAGTATGTGACTGCCTTATCGAGAGTTGTTCGACTCTAAAATTCTCCCACGTTCAGCATGAAGCTCGACAAGTCCATCGTGCAGCGCCGCCTAGACCTGATGGCTGCAGAGGGCGTGGTAAGGCTCGTGCACACCATGTTTTAGGGTCCACTAAAACCTCCGAGCTGTAGGTATTTGTGCCGAATGCGCATGTTGGCGTGGACACCGACATCCACGACATTCGGGCCAACAACGACGCGGTAGTTTTATGTACAGGTGCGACCTGGCCCCGAGATTTGAAAGTAAAGGGCCGTGATGCAGATGGCGTCCATTTCGCGATGGATTATTTACAAGTAAGCAATACTCCACTCCCTGGTGGGAATCTCCCTGGCGTTGCGGCGATTAACGGGATTATCTCGTTACGATTAGCTGAACACTGCATCCCTTTTGGACTCGGAGCTTCAAAACGGCAACTATATAAACGCAAAGGGCAAGGATGTTATCGTCATCGGGGGTGGTGACACGGGAAATGACTGTATAGGCACGGCCATGCGGCATGGCGCCAAATCCGTGACCAACTTTGAGTTGCTCCCACAACCACCCGCGTCGCGTGCCCGTGACAACCCCTGGCCCCAATGGCCTCGGTGCGTCTGGATGTCGTCCCTATTATCCACCATGAGACTAAACCGCATCTAGCATTTTCCGCACAGATTACGGACACACAGAAGTCGCAGCACACTTCGGTAGCGGTGGGTGTCCTTTTGGATATAGACTCGATCGTCGCTCAAGCAGACTGCCCCACAGACCCTCGCGAATACTGTATTCAGACGAAAGAATTCACCGCAGACGAAGAGGGGAAGCTTCAAGGCCTCACAACGGGTAAGTGGTTGCATTGAGTCCTTTCTCCAAGTCGCGTTACTCAGCTGGCGTTGTTTGCAGTCCGTGTCGAGTGGACAACGGACAGCACCGGTCGTTGGAAGCCGGAAGAAGTGCCCGGCACAGAGAAGTACTATCCAGCGCAGCTTGTGTTCCTTGCTCTTGGTTTCTTGGGCCCGCAAGCAGAGGCACTTGAAGCGCTCGGGGTGGAACAAGACGCACGTTCGAATATCAAAACTCCCAACAAGAAGTACTCAACAAACGTAGAGGGTGTCTTCGCGGCGGGCGATTGTCGCCGTGGGCAATCGTTGATTGTCTGGGGTATACAGTGAGCACGGCTGACTTGCTCCGCCCAAAGCTGAGTCTGATCACATCTATGCTTTCACAGGGAGGGGCGTGCTGCCGCAGCGGAGGTAGACATGTGGCTGATGGGCAATACGCGACTTCCGGCTGCGGGAGGCATCAAAGCGAGGGTGAGTGCACCCTGAATCAGCGAGCTCACTTGCAGTCTGACCTTATCCTTTTGCAGAATTTCGTTCCGCCACCCAGCAAAGTTACCGTCCCCAACGAGGTTACCGTCCCCAACGGAGGTCCTGCTATAATTGCCGTAGCCGCGTAAATTTAAAGAGGAATGAAGAACACTCGTGCAATTTCTGATCTATGTACTATCTCTATTGTCGGCCTCGATCGTGGATGGAATATTCCCCCATGTATCATTGATCAATAAACAACAAAAATAGTATCAATTCTTTTTCATGTGTTCGCTTGTTAACGGGGAATTAACGACAGGGCGGAAGTGCCAAGGTTTGACTAGATAAGACCCATCACACGAAAGTACAACGCTACACATTCTTCCATCTCGGGCATAAACTGTGAAAGGACGTAAAGAGACTTTTGGCCATTGAATGGGACATCCTGACCCTGATAACGGACTTTCTCCTTATAGGCAGAATGTATTTCTTCTCTTATTAGTGAGTTTTTCGTCATTTCCTTTTCTCACAGAACAAACCTTCGCAATGAAACCCATTGAATTGCAACCATCACTGTATGAGGGAATCGTACATTCGGCAAGATAGATAGAGGTATACTTCTATTCTTGATATATTCGAACACCATCTCCGCCCCACTTTTCCATCAGTGCCTTTCCCGAGGCCGTGGGTTGGGTAAACGCGACCTCGCCACGACGGGGATTCAGTGGACAACCATGCACAAAAGTCATGGCTGCAGCATCAAGGAGGCGGAGAGCGATGCCGCGCCTTTGGAACGCAGAAGGTACGAACACACGCGGGATGCCCATCGGCGTCGAGAGGGGCTCCGGTCTGCAAAATAGGCTGGAGTTGGTGTCCACGGAAACTAGGCGAGCTGTTGGGGGCAAGGGACTCGCTTCCGAGAGCGTTTCGGTGGCTGGCCCTTGGACCTCTGCCGGAGAGGCGATGGCCATAGCAGTAGAGATGTGGGTGGCAATGATGCAGCCCGCAATGGTTTCGCAGGAGAGTGACTTCTCGGATGGAAGGAGGAAGAGGTAAACCTTTGAGACGCGAAGTACATCGCGGGTGAGTGGAGGTGATGAAAGGTGCAAAGATATCGTTTGTAATAGGGTTGCCAGCTAAACACGATCATTCAGCATCTATCAGATGAATCTCCATGGTTATCATTGAAACATACCTTCGAGCCTATCTTTCCCCCGACATCGGCGTTGATAGATATGATCCTGCCTGGCTTGCCGTCTTTGAGCTTCACACCAGTGGCGATCTCGGAGACCTTGGCCTCTGTGGCTGCCCTTTCATCATCGCGACGCCACTGCATACCCCTCTGAACCCTTGCGCAGTGGGAATTATGCAAAGTCTCATCCTCCGGTGCACCCTTCGTGTAGGTAAGATCGCAGAGAGGACATGTGCGTAGGACCGAGGAATCGAGGGAGAAATGGAGTTGGGTAAGGGTCTTGGGAGGGCGATCTTCTTTACTCTTGTACTTATGCTTATTCTTTGGCTTTTGTTTGGAGACTGTCGTTGAACTAGAGGCGATCGTGCGAGCTCGCTTGAGAGGCTGGGGCGTGTTGTGAAAGGCGAGGCGTTCGGCAAGGGGACGCTTCTTTGTATGTTCCTGAGAGGATAGATCAGAAGGAGAAGAGGAACGCAATTGCGTGCGAGAAGAACGAGAAGTGGAATAAGTTCGCATGATGGAGGAGTCAAAAGAAAGTTGCGCACACCCAACGTACCTTGTCGCGGTCGTGTGTCGTTGATTGGCCTTGTAACTTGTCAACGCGTCAGTCACGTGCTTCGGATCAAATCACCTAATCACCTAATCAGTGGTGTCAGTGCCAGTGCCTAATCGCCAGCTGGCCTCCTTGGCTTGCACTTACTGGGACGCATCGTCATGCCCGTCCTTCACAATGTTAGATTATCCCTCGCTTGTCTCTCAATTGCTGCAAATGCGTACGTTCTACCGCTCTAATCTAGCATCTCGCCGAACACCTCATCACTTACCTGTAGTCTCTTTGCCGGCGGAATCTTCACCTTCCCCTTGCTCTCACCCGCTCTCGCCCTTCATCTCAAGCTCACACAACCGCAGTTGACAACAATCGCACTTCTGTGAGAGTTTTAAACTGCCCAATCCGCTCTTTCCTTTCTGAACCGTCACAGCGGAATGGTGGGCCAATATCCGTTCGCTGCGCTTGTGGGCAAAGTAATCGATGAATATGGCCCTTGGGCGTGTTCCTTGCTCGCATCCTTCCTCTTTTCTACTGGTTTTGGTGTCTTTGCTGCTGAGATTGCAAAGACTCCCGATGACATTGCGGCACCATCCAAGTCATCCTTCAGAATTCTTGCCGCTTGCTTCTTCCTGACGGGGCTTGCGACAGTTTCCTCGTATGTCTCTCAACATAATTAACGTCTGCTCTTGTCCTCACCTCCAAAAGCTATTTTTCATCTCTCTTTGCAGCCTCTAGAATTTTCCCTCAATACCTGGGCGCCGCATCGGGAGCAAGTATGACACTCTTTGGCTTGTCTCCGCTCTTCTTCTCTCTCCTGGCATCCAGATACTTTACCGACTCGTCCACGGGCTTGAATGTCACGCATTTCTTAACTTTTTTGGCTCTCGCTTCTGGAATTACCCATCTCGTCGGCGCCTTCACCCTACACATACCCAAACCTCAATGCAATACCGTGTCAATATCCGACGACGCTGCTTCTTGTGATGAAGAAAGTTCCATAGACGAACGCCGGCCCCTTTTGCGCAACAAAGCACCTGTGTCGAGTATGCAGGCCATACCCAGTGACGAAGGCACTTCTGTCATGTATCTGTTTAGCGATCCCCATTTCTGGCTCCTAGCTCTCGTAATGCTCATCATACTTGGTTCCGTGAGTTACCTAGTTGCTACCAATCCTTGTGCATTTTTTAAACAATAATCTGTAGTGCGAAATGGTCATTTCGAATATTGGAACCATTGTGCTTTCCCTATACCCCGAGGCCGTGTCTGGTGTTAGATCCCTTTCCTCTTCTGTAGAAAGTGTGACCGCAACTCAAGTCCGCCTTCTTTCCATTTCCAACACATTGTCACGCCTTATTTCTGGCCCTCTTGCGGACTTCATATCTCCACTCACACCCCATATTCCTGGCAATGGGCCATCACGCCCACAAAGTTACCGAATGAGCAGAGTTATTCTCTTGTCTGGCTCTTCTCTTCTCTTGGCAGGCACATTCATCTATCTAGAACTAGCTATCAGAACCCCAGATGGCCTTCGAATACTCAGGTATGTCTCATAAACCTGTTTGCGTTCGCACATCACTCAGTGACGTATCAGTATCGGTACCGGTGCTACCTATGGTGCCGCATTTACAATTCTGTTCGTCAGAGTTTCTACTCTTTCTCTTCCTACATCACTCATATTCCTCGCCCTGAACCCAGGCCAAGCATTGTATCCTCCATCTGGGGAAATTGTGACTTCGGGCGCAATTTTGGCATGATAACCTACGCTCCCTTTATTGGCACACCCCTCTTTTCCTACCTCTACGCATTTGTCTCGGCGCACAATAACGTCGGTGGTGGGGTTTGTATTGGTGTCACATGTTGGAGTCTTACATTCTGGGTGGGCACTGGCGCATCCCTTCTGGCTTTCGTCACAAGCATTTTTTTGTGGCGGCGATGGAAGGAGTTAGTCTAATCAACCCTTCCCGCAACTTCCGTGGCTGGATTCCACTTCAGTCGTAGCACAGTCATATTCACGTTGTTTACACGTTAGACCTGATCATACATGTATCATGTAGTATTCATTTTGTTTCGTACGTTACGTTCATCAATAGTCCCATCCATGGAGTGTCGATCGTTCGTTTTAGTCATATCCCCCAAATTAATTTCGGACTCAATAGAATCATTTCGGCCGCGTGGGCTCGGCAACAGTTAGGGTTAGCTCTTTGAGTTGCTATTGCCGTTTTTCTGTGCGCTTGTAATGTGAACCCTGGGTTCTTGTACACAGGTTTGGCTCATATGGATCAAGCCATGTGATGTGAAAGCTTAAGCTGCTTGATAATGCTTGGGCACTAAGTGCGAAGTAACTCCTGCCTTATAAGACTAAGTCAAGAGGGGCCATAAGTCAGTGGTGTTTGAGAGGTGAATACAACTGCAATTAGAGAACCAAGTCAAGCTTGAGGCCCAAGCATTTAGCTATAAATCAAGGGGCCAGGGTGAGCCTGTAGAGGCTGGCAACACACCTCAGAACTCTGACAACAGCATCAGACATATCATATGGTACCACCCTTCCAAGACCCCTCACAAGATTCATGAAGCTCCAGGGCTTATTGCCTTGTGATTTTACTTAAATCTTGATCATCAGGCCATCAAGGGTGTCTGCCAACATGCAACTGAATGTCCCTCAGGTTGGGGCTGCCTTGTCTGAAATCCGGCATGCATCCTCATTCCCTTCATTGGGTCTTTTGATCGTGAAAGACAGAGGCAACATCCATGGATCGTGATCGCGTGATCTCTGCATATTTAAGCTAGCAAATTTCCAGCCTGTATATTTTTACGTATTTCGTGCGGCTTGTCGATTCATTCAGCGTTTGAGATAAGCCCCGCGTCACAAAAAAAGGTGAAGACTGATTCCCGCAGGACCGCACCAGTTTGCAAATAATGATGAATAGGTGAACAAGGTTAACCGAGTGTGATCATCGTGTCGTGCATCATTTCACGATCACAGGAGGCGAAAAGTGTCTGATACTGGAGGTGGAAGGTGAGTTGCTAAAAGCGGCTGAACACCGGAAGCACGAGGCCGGGGCGTTGCAACTTGCCACCGATCTTTATTAAAAACAATCACCACACGATGGCAGAACCTGCCAAGCAGAAACTATGGGGTGGCCGCTTCACAGGAAAGACTGATCCCCTGTAATTCTCCTTCATCTTCACTTTGCATAGGGTCGGGTTACTGACTACTCAGATCGACGAAGCATGCATGCATTTAATCAATCATTGAAATACGACCAGAGGATGTACGACGCAGACATTCGCGGCTCGATCGCATATGCCAAAGCGTTGACCCTTGTTGGTATTCTAACTAAAGACGAGGAGAGCAAGATCGTCCAGGGTCTTATCGCTGTCGGGAAAGAGTGGCAAAGCGGCCAGGTTGTTCTCACGACCTTCTTCACCGCGACCTCCTGATTTGCTGATTCACAAGCAGTTTCAAGTTCAACCAGATGACGAGGACATTCACACCGCTAACGAGCGCCGCTTGAGCGAACTGATTGGGCCGTTGGGAGGGAAACTGCACACCGGCCGGTCAAGGAACGATCAAGTCGCGACGGATATGCGCCTCTGGCTGATCGAACAAGTCAGCGAGATAGAAGCAAGCCTGGTCGCGCTCATCCGGGTCATGGCCGAGCGCGCTGACAAGGAGAGGGACCACCTCATGCCGGGGTACACACACCTCCAGGTTTCATTTTCCTGCTTATCTTGCGCCCGAGCGAATGCCTAATCGACGATGCCGTTGCTCTAGCGCGCACAACCCATCCGCTGGTCCCACCTCCTCCTGTCCCACGCCTTTTCTTTCAGCACGGATCTCGAACGCCTCCGTCAACTCGTCCCGCGGATATCTGTTCTACCCCTCGGCTCCGGCGCACTCGCGGGTAACCCCTTTGCCGTCGACCGTCACTTCCTCGCAAAGGAGCTGGGCTTTCAGTCCCTTGCGGAGAATAGTCTGTGGGGCGTCGGCGACCGCGACTTTATCATAGAGTTCATGATGTGGGCCAGCCTAACGACGACGCATTTGAGTCGCATCTCGGAAGATTTCATTATTTATTCCTCGGCTGAGTTCGGCTTTCTCACTCTGAGCGATGCGTATAGGTATGCTCTCGCCGTTGTTTCACTCTCGAGCGAAGCCATGGCTGATGACCCGTTTTCAGTACTGGTTCGAGTATTATGCCTCAAAAGAAGAATCCTGACTCGCTAGAATTGCTCCGCGGCAAGGCTGGCCGCGTATTCGGAAATGTCAGTCTTTGGAAGCTCACATTTGGAGCCGTGTAACTTTGACAGCGGAATAGATGGCAGGGTTTCTCGTGAGCTACAAGGGCCTACCGTCTACTTACAACAAGGATCTACAAGAGGACAAGGAACCCCTGTTCGACACCGTCGACACCATTTCTTCGTGTCTCCGTATTGCCGAAGGAGTGATAGGTACATTAGACGTAAGTCCTCCAGATGGTGCCAATGACGCCATGGATTCACGGATTTTCAGGTGCACCCCGAGAGGATGAGACAGGCGCTCACCATGGATGTTTTGGCGACTGACTTGGCCGACTATCTCGTGCGCAAAGGGGTGGGTTAACTTGTTTATTAACCTCCACAACCCGTTGTGATGCTTCGCAGGTGCCGTTCAGAGAAACGCACCATATATCCGGACGCGCCGTGGCCCTCGCCGAGTCCCGAAAATGCCAACTGAACGAGCTCACGGTCGCGGATTACAAAAACCTCCATCCGGACTTTGGTGACGACGTCCATGACGTGTTCGACTTTGAAGCAAGCGTGGAGAGGCGGCAGGCAGTTGGCGGGCCTAGCCGTGCAATGTTAGACAGACAGGTTGCGGTGCTACGTGAGAAGCTTGATGGGTAGTGTAACTGGAATGTAAGCGGAAATATACCGATATCAGTGCTCGCCTTTGTCGATACCTTGGGAGTCACAGGACGAAGATAGGAGACCTCAAGTGACCACACCCTTAGTTTTGCAGATTGGTCATCTTTTCTTTTTCTTTTTTCACGCACGGACGTCCGTTTTACACGGGACTTGGTAGTCAGGACATCGAAACGTTCCGAAATGGCCAGAATATGGTAAAAAGTGGTAAAAAGGGGTTAAAAGGGGAAGTGAGGGGAGGCGCAACGTAGGTGACAGTGGATTCTGATTGCGGCGTTGGCCGGCTGTGTTGTGCTGTGCTATTGTCACTACAACTGCGGCCTCGAATCATTTGGCCCGTGGAACTCCGTCTCTCCTCTCTTTCTCCTATTACTCTCCATTCTTCTCTTCGACATTGATTGTTGCTGAGGACTCTACCTCATCCATTTTCCCACTCTTTCATACACATATCACACCGTCACACCATGGCTAGGGACAGACTTGCAGCGATGAGAGTCAGTTGTTGCCATGTTCGACCCACTGCAGTTTTATTGATAGTAGTTTTCTTCAGGCCCAGCAGACTGGGGGCAACTATTCTTCTAACAAGTATGTCCCGATTGAGTTTCTCTTCTTTGAGCGTCAGCCTAAGTCATTCTTTTCAATAGTTCGTATCCAACGCAACGCTCTGACGGAGGGTATCCCCGCCAACAAAACCCCTACGCCCAACAAGATGACGATCCCGGCTATGAGATGTCCGACGTGGCGAATCCCAGCACAACCCATTTAACTTCAAACATGGCCGGAGATACGATGGCTCCTTTCTATGACGAGGTATACCCCTTGCACAGGATAAGCAATTCTCTTAGCTGACCACCACCGTCGTCTTGTCTGGCATAGATCTCATCTATTCAAGACAATATCAGGCTCTTCAATGAGAACATCTCGAGAATATCGGACCTACATGCGCGGTCACTGAACAACACAGACGATGCTGCAGCTGCTCGCAATAACCAACAGCTAGAAGAACTCGTCAGTGAGACAAGTGCCCTGAGCACAACCCTTAAGCGAAGGATTCAGTCTCTGGAGCGCCAGGGTGGTTCAGCGCGGGATGCGCAAATCAAGAAGCAGCAGGTCAGTGCCGCGTTGGCGTCGGGGGTTTTTTTTTTGGGAGCGTTATTTTTTCTAACCTCCGTGGTTCGGTATGGTAACCAACAGACCGCATTAGTCAAGTCGAAATTCGTGGAGGCCATTCAAAATTATCAACAAGTAGAGCAGCAATTCAGGCAGAAACATAAGCAGAGGATGGAACGCCAGTTCAGGATCGGTGCGTCTCCTAGTACACTTGTATTCGTACATCTCAAATAAGGATCACGTCTCCAGTCAAGCCCGACGCGACACCAGAGGAAATCCGTGCTGTTGTCGATGATGACCAAGGCGGACAAATATTCTCCCAGGCTGTGCGACTCATTCTCCTCATTTGTCGAGTGGTCGCTGAACCCTTTATTAGCTCATGAATTCGAATAGGTATGGCGAGTCTCGTGCTGCCTACCGTGAGGTGCAAGAACGTCATGAAGATATCAAGCGTATTGAGCGGACTATGGCCGAACTCGCGCAGCTATTCAATGACGTCCGTCTCTATGCATATCACGCGATTCCTTGCTTAATTCTACTTCGAACTTCAGATGAGTATCATGGTCGAACAACAAGATGAGACTATCAATGTTATCGAGGCTCAGGCTACCGAAGTTGAGAAAGATGTCGAAACTGGGTGAGTGCGGGTCCTCGACTGCATGGAGTACTTGTGTTTCATCACCCTTTGCAGTCTTGGCTACACGGAAAAGGCTGTCACATCTGCACGATCTGCACGCAGAAAGCGCTGGATTTGCTTCTTCATATTCCTCCTCATCCTCGTTATTGTCGGCATCGTTGTTGCCATTCAAGTGTTGAAAAACAAGAAGTAAAATGAGACTACGAACTGTGCTGACTCTTCTTCCATTCTTTAATTATCCCTATGGCCGCATCATCTGAACTCTCGATGTATTTACGCGGGCTTTTTGGATCTCTCGCAAGCCATTCATTTTACTCCTTCTGCTTCTGCGTTACTTTTTCAGGTGTTCTCTTACCTCCTCGGACATGCGGCGTCATTAGCATACTATCAATTTACAATTCAGACGGCTAGTTTGCACTGAGTAATTCCTCTGAATAGTATACCCATTAAATTATGACATGCCTGGAGAGGAACGACGCGATCCGGTTCCAAGGGTAAACTTGGAAACTAGCGGACTCTTAAGCGCACACCGAATTATCCCATGATGATGCCGTGGCAATACCCTCGTGAGAGCGGCCTTATCACGGGTCCCGTCTACAACCGTAAGTGGCGTCACATGACTAAAATTTTGCTCTGTGATGGTGGCAAGTGGCACATGTGGAGCGAAAAGGCGATGAAAATTTGGAAATAATCTTGGAACGCCTGATCGTCAATAAGTCCCATACTGGCAACTTAGGTCTGGATTCTTTCTCCGTGAAAAAATAGTACAGTACGCACGAGAGTATCACCCGAATCTCGGAGGGGCTCGCCGAGTCGTTCGCTTACTGAGACAAGGTCGCAGCAGTTAACGAGGAGCGACAAAGTGCCGGGACCATGTCACATGCCGTAGGTGAAACAGGAACGTCGAGTAAAGCTGAGACTGCCCGGCTCAATGCAACGCTGATGGAATATACTTGGACCTCGCCTGGGCCACAACTCGGATTCGAACGAACAAAACGTAGAAGACGGGGGAAGAAGACTGAAAAAAAAAGTTGGCCCTGGAATGGAATTAAATGCGGGTGTGTGGTTGCAGCATGTTGAGAAGTTTGACAGGCTCTGGACTTGTTCGGTGGACCCGGCTTTTTGGGAGCCCGCTAGTACTGTATCAGCACTGGCACTCACAACGGTATTATACAAGGTGCCGCACCGCGAACACGAGGAGAGCAAGCGCAACGAATTTGATTTGATTGCCTGTTAACCGGAAAATGCCATGAAAATGTCGATCTTAGATCTGCACATGCTGACGCGTCCCCCCTCCCCAGTCATATAAATCAAGCCTGCCACCTACCTCCCTCTATCTCAAGACCCCTCCAAAGAGTGCGCCTCGAACCGTCCTACTCCTCCATCGTACGTCAACTACCGTACCGTCTTTCTTGTCCATGTCTAGAAACTTACAACTGTTTCTACTCAAGGCTCTCCAAACCTTCTCATATTAACCAAACCGCAGGCAACCACCTCGACGCTAAAACATGCCAGCTAAGAAGCGTTGTCAATTCCACAGCGAGCAGCAATGCAACCAAGCTGCTTTGCGCATCATTGGAAACTGCCCCCATTGTCGCTCCGACTTTTGCGGAACTGTGCGTATTACCAGCCTTTTTTTTTTTTGCCACCGTACACACGTTGTTAACGTGACCGGTTTTTTTGCAGCACCGGTTACCAGAGCACCATGCGTGCAATAACCTTGAGGATTGTCGACAACAAGCCTTTAACCGAAACAAGCTGAAGCTAGAGAGCGAGAGGACCGTAGCCCCCAAGCTGGCCACCGCATGATTGCGTTCCGTGTCACACATCCTGTCAAATTTGACGTCGGCTCGCTTGCTCCCCGAATCTCCTTCTCATCGGCGTTTGATCATATAGCATGAACAACCCGTCACTATACACATCCCCTCTCTCCTCGAATGGATACGACTTCATCGTCTGTTGTCGACACGCTTTTTTTTCCTCGTTTGGTGCATATCACTCATGGACATATTTGGATACTACCTATCCCTCCCCCTAATCTTGCCCTGCCAATTTTTTTTTACCTTGGGCAATCTACGTTGTAGATTACTACTGTCGTCGTTTTGTATCGAACTCCAATGACGTTAACGTTATGACCGAAAAATACTTTGCGGGAGAGGAATGACGTATACGTAAACGACATTGCCATTTCGGACCGTAAGTGGACAAGATCATAAAGGGATAAGAGTAAGGGTGTGGAAAGCCTCGGGGGGGAGCTTGAGCGGAAACGGTTAGCCATTACCTCCGAGTCCCGCGACCTATGTGTCGCTATATCCGATGATAATTTTCAGTACTGGTTTTCCCCGTGTCCGTACAGTGCCATTACGACCTCGCGGTGCTTGAGCGGCCATCATGCTGTGTTGAGGCGATGGACGGGCGCAACCGCAATCGATAAATCAGGTCGTCTCCTGCCTTCCGATACCAAATTCCCCGCGAAGTAGCACCTGCCGGTCTACAGCGACTAGACTCCGGAAACCAGTGCGTTATTGGGCTTCAGCTTACCCCGTATGGTTCCAACAGCTCTCTGTCTGTCTTGCCAACAACCTCCTGACGGTGACGGGCCCCACAGAGATCAAATTATCACGTGTGACGGCGCCTCCTTCACACTTGACCTCAAAATTTGTGCGCATTCCGCATCTCTCCTTTCCAGTCGACTCTCGACTGGCTCTTCCGACCACCATGTCTGATAGATTGCGACAGATCACACGGCATATCGATCCGCAGCAGAACATGACCGCAGGTGTGTCACTCTGAGACATCATGACTCGGTCGACAACGCTCACCCCACTGAATCCGTAGAAACCTGGGACGTTGTTCCGTTGGCCCCACCAGATAGGTACGTTTACCAGTAGTACAACGTCGATGAGAGAAGCGCGCTCACCCGTGGCGACAGCATCTTCAAGCTCACGGCGGCCTACCAAGCGGACACCTACCCAAACAAGGTCAATCTCGGCGTCGGCGCCTACCGCGACGACGACAACAAACCGTGGGTGCTACCTGTTGTTAAAAAGGTGTGCGATATCATCCCAGACATCACTCTACCCGTTTCCCATGCGAACATCACATCGTATAGGCTTCGCACATCCTCCTAAGTGATCCTACGCTCAATCACGAGTACCTTCCCATCACTGGCCTCCCCGAATTCGTATCTGGCGCGGCACGCTTGATATTGGGAGGCGACTCCCCAGCCCTCGCCGATGAACGTGTCGTCAGCGTACAGACGATCTCCGGGACCGGCGCAAACCACTTGGGTGCGCTTTTCCTGAGTAAATACTATCGGTTCACCGGGGAGAAGGTGATCTACCTGAGCGACCCGACTTGGGGTGAGTGAAGTGCTTGCCGGTGCTCGATGGGATAGACGCTTAGAGACCCGCGCGCCGTGCAGCCAATCATTTCGCCATCTTCCAGAATGTCGGCATCAAGCAGAACGTGTATCCTTATTACAACCCCAAAACGATCGCGCTCGACTTTGATGGGTTCATCGCGACGCTGGAGAGTGCCCCGGAGCGCTCGGTGTTCTTGTTGCATGCGTGCGCACACAACCCCACAGGTGTCGACCCCACGGAAGAGCAATGGACGGCCATCGCGGGCGTTTTCCTCGCGAAAAAGCACTACGCTTTCTTTGACTCGGCGTATCAAGGCTTTGCGAGCGGTGACCTGGACCGAGATGCCGGGGCAGTAAGGCACTTTGTTTCGCGCGGCGTGCCCATGCTCGTCTGTCAGGTGCGTAGTTTTTTCATTGACGTCGAGAAGAGGTTGAAACGGGTCGATCGCAGAGCTTTGCCAAAAATGCTGGGTTGTACGGAGAACGAGTCGGGGCGCTTCACATCATAGCACCGAACAAGGAAACTGCGGGTCGCATTCGCAGTCAACTGTCTGTGCTACAGAGGAGCGAGATTTCAAATCCTCCGTCGTACGGTGCACGGGTTGTAAGCAAGCAATCGCGCCACCAGTCACCTTGCTCTGTATTGATTCAATCATTGATCTCGTCAAGGTCGCACTGATTCTGAAAAATCCGGAACTATTTGAGGAGTGGAAAGCGGACATCCGCACGATGGCTGGCCGAATTATTGACATGCGCAAACAGCTACACCACCTGTTGACCAACGAGCTCAAGACTCCCGGAAACTGGGACCACATTGTCAACCAGATTGGAATGTTCAGGTGCGTGGGACATCCAATGGACAGCTGAAGTGTGGCACTTAGTCCGATTCTGTGACGTGTCTGGAATTATAGTTTCACTGGAATCTCCACGGCACAATCCAAGGCGCTGATTGACGATGCGCACGTGTATTTGACCGCCAATGGTCGGATCTCGATGGCGGGGTTAAACACTAAGAATATTCGGTACTTCGCGGAAGCACTAGACCGAGTTGTCCAGTCGGTCTGAGGGGTTTGCTGGGTGTCGTTTGTGTTGAATATCGGGCATTAGCAGAACAACAAGTAGAATGTACGTGGAATTACAATGAAAGATGACATGTCAGACAGTGTTGGTGGTCGGGCCCCGGTTACTACGCGCCTTTCAAGTTGGTGACTTGGTGAGCCTGAGTGCTGGCACTGCTGCATGTTACATGAGGGAATTCACTGGGAATTCTTGATTCATGCATGCGGCCGTCTGATGACCTGGCCCATCCGCAATCTATCGTCTCCATGGTAACTTGAACCCATGCGCTTGTGTGGAAGTTGTCGTCACTTGGTAGTTGGATCAGTGTTGGATCGTAATTATTCCGTTGTACAGTAATAGTAAGGATCAATGGCGGAGATGAACAACTTGAACACAACAACACATGCATCAGTTGCGGTTTCATCCACCTTCATTATTCTCTCGCTCTCTGCTCAGAGTCTGCTGTGGGCATGTAAGCACTACCATAGTATCCGCATCCTAAACCAGCGGCTCGGATGCAGGCGCAAAATGGGCTAGGCCGATCTTAACCCGCACCATGACCGCCATCATGATGATCCGAGTCCATCCATCCTACAGCGGTGACACCCTACAACTGTCACCCACTTGACGACTCGTCAGCCTTTCCTCATCACCCTTGAAAAAAAAAAGGCTCTGGATCTGAGATCTGTGTGAATGGGTTCTATGTTGATCCTTGATTAACCGTTTGGCTTCAAGTTGTAACTCATCTCGGAACCCCACTATCGTGCCAGCTCTCATCGGCCAGCGCGACCGCGGGACTCGGGACTCAGGACGGGTGAAACAACCGCCGACAGCCGACTCGGACGCGGAACTTCTCCGTCATGAACGGATGTACTAGTATGCCAGGGTCTGAACTTGAATAACTTGAATCCTCGACAGCTGGACGTGTCGGAACGCGGGTCGCCTGCTAGACCCCCACGACCCCGTTGACTCCCCGTTGTTACTCTCGCTTCTGTTTCAACTCCCGTTCAAGTCGTGTCAGCGGCGCAGGTATTCCCACAGCCACAGCGCGCTGCTGCGTTTGCCCCTTCCCGAGTCTCGTCTTGGCGCCATGTGCCCGAGGTCTATTCTTCATTCTCCACAGCGTGCTGGGTACTCATAGCCTGAGGACATATCACCTGACTATTTGTAATGCCAGCAATCTTCCCTCTGTTTTTTGCCTGTGTCATTTCTCCGTCGACGTGTGTCTGACAATGTGTCTGCCATTATCTCGATTGTTCTCCCATTGTTTGCGTGCAGTTTTTTCGTGGATCGTTAGTCCTCAATGGCTGCGGCGACCTGGGTTCCACATCTTGGCCACAAAGACCCACCAAGTCTACTATTCTCCCTTGAGCCCATAAGGAGGCTGGCTACCTTTTACCTCATCCGTTCGTTTCCCCCTCCAATTAACCCCCCTGCGGTCTGTCCTGGCGCCAGGCCCCCCCAATCAGCTGTTAACCTTAACACCTTAACTGCTATACTGGAGTGGCGAACGATGTCGACACCTCAGTGGGAACTTCCTTCCAGTCTTCTGCTCATCAAAAGCCCATTCCTTCTTGTCCGATTTGTCGTTTTTTGTCAGTAGAAACAAAAACAACCTTTTCGCTTTGACGCACCACGGCTCTTTTTCTCTGAACTTTAATATTGACTTGGTTCGTTTCTAGCTTTACAGATTTATCTCAACTTGATTGCGCTGGCATTCGCAAGTTGGAATGTGGGTGCAAGCAGGGCAGCCGGAGCTCACGGTGGGTCCTTCATCCGACGGTTACACGCTGGTCGACTGACTACTGAGGGTTGTGGTTCGATAGTTGATGGAGCGTCTGCCTTCATAATTTTCAACGGCATCGCGACATCCCTTTGTATCGTCTCGTGCGTGTCCCCTCTGCACAAGCGAAATCTAGCAACCTTTGTTGATGACAAGAATTACAGAGCTTTGATGGACATCAACATTTCGTTTCTCTCGACTTCGATGATAGGGTTCGAGTGCATTTGGACGGGTGTCTTCACGACGTTACAGATGGGTACGTATTACTATCACGACTGCCTGTTCGCTCCTTTCGGGTTGTCGCTGATGTTCTTGGAATCAATAGCGGCGACTATCTTTGTCACCTTGAGCGGACCTCCCGAGTCCTGCGACGCGAAGACGCCTATTTATGTCTGTTCTTCGATCACGATCCTGGTTCCTATATCGTGGTTAGCCGCCACCTTACGTGCGTACAACGTCCTCCTGCTTCGACGCCCTGCTCCTGACACCCCGCTGTGCGTCCAGTGCTAGGTTACTTTGTGGCCATATCGACGTTATGCATCACGCACCTGCGCTTGCACCCCGAGCTGTGGTTCACCTCCATTTATTCCATCGTCTGGTTCGCCAACGGCTCGGACATCGTCGAAACGGACAGGCGCAGCTCCTCAGCTCCTCAGATCCCCCAATTGGAAGACTCCGCTTCTACGCGTCTATCCGTCACCTCCCGTCGTCATTCAACTTCTTCGCTCCCTCGAGACGTGGAGAATCAGCTCTCGGGCAATCCTGACCTGGACAAGCCCCTGCCGTCGCTCGCGCAGTCGAATACTTGGTGGGGACGTCTCGTCCCCGGTCGGCCCGGTAAAGATCACCCTTTCGGATTCCGCCGCGCGAAAGGACCGGAGTACAGGTGGTGGGTGAGTGGGGAGAACAGGGAGGACGATAATGAAAATAATGATCAGGGGGCTGGCGACAACGACAACGACCCACCCGAGTACCCAGGTTCGCAGCCACCGACCCCGGGCCCTGAGGCCGAGCCTGACTCGGTGGAGGCTGGTGAATCGCGGTTTCTGCCACACCCCCCGATTCCATTGAACGAGGACGAGCCTATTCCTGTGGATAACCGGTCTGAGTGGGTGCATGCTGAGCGCGCTCTCGGGTCCTAGACCGGGCGACTTGTGAGTCGACGCATAAAGTTACCCCATGATGGGTTTGCTGTGCTTTTAGTTACTGGCTGGATGTGTTCCCACTCCTCCTTAAAATGTACTGATAGTCCTCCGGAGTGTTAATGTAACAACATATGATACTGTACATGCAAAAAGGTAACCTAGTCCGAGCCTTAAATATATACAAGAGATCAACGAGAACCGTGTCGACATAAACTAGCAGATGCAAAAAAAAAAAAGACAGCCAACTACCCTAAGAGACGGGAGCGGCATGAGACTCAAGCCACGCAATTCTTGCGTGAAGGTCGTGGTTCTCATCCTGGGCCCGGGCGAGTGCGAAACGAGAATCTTCCAGCTCTTTTTTCACCCGAGCTAGGTCCTTGTACGTGTCTTCCTCTATCTCTCCGGCGCCGACCGCAACGCCTTGTCATCACGTAAGTTGACATCATCGACTTGGCAACAATTAAAAAAAAACACACTCTCACCTCCCACCAACTTCAAAAGACGCCAGAGACGGAGGACGACGAGCAAACCGGCCAGCTCGCGTTCCTTGCCCCTCAAGATGACCTCGAGCACGAACGTCGTCACGATGACGACGGCATCGAAGAGGTGGAGCGATGCGTGTGTGACGCGACCGTACGGATTGTAGAATTCGGATCCGAGCGCCCAGAGCGAGAGGGGAATTTCGATGAGGAAGAGCGTCGTGATGATGGTCGATATCAGGGAGAGCACCTCGAGCCAGGCTGGGGCACCGGGTGTCCCGGCGGTCCCGCAATCGGAGGACAAAAGGGTATAGGCCAGGTCAACTAGGACGCATGTGGCATCTATGACGATCTACAGAGGTGTTAAATGTCAGTGGAGAGAGGAACGACACGCCGTGCTAGGAAAGGGCGGACGAGAGTGATGATGAGCTTGTGAACGACGACGGATTCTAGGGCTTCGGAGAGGCGATCGCGCCAGGTGGGGAGTGGGCCCGTCGGGGACAGATATGCTTGTTCTGGCTGTCCTCCAGGGTGCGTCGACGGAAGAAGTGGGTCTTGTTCGGACGACATGTCGGTCACTGCTTTCTTTTCTTGGTCGAACTGTTCCTCTTTCCGCGCCCTTCGTGCGACCCCCTGTCTTCAATGCAAAACGTTCGTCTCACGTGCAACTGACAGCCCGTCGGGCACTAGGCAGCGTGGGGAAGGCAACATTTTTGATGATTAATTTATTACAGGTACCACTACAGAATAGTAGAGAGAAAGTCGAGAGAGAATGAGAATTATTTCAATGACTAATATTCAAATTGGCCGAGTACACGAGCATCTGTAGAGAGATGCTCATAGCAGGAGAGCCACGAGATCACGATATGAAGCGTGGTCGTGAATGACAGCGTGCCACGCAATCGTGGGCCTCGGATCCTGACCATCATCCTCATTCTCACCATATCTCCAGATCCAGTAAACCTATCCTGAGGCTGCGCCTTCAAAGGCCGCATCCGTCTGAGGCCTGATCTGCCGCATGAGGGCATTCTTGCCCGATTCCCAGTGCTGGCAGTTCTTCATTTTGACAATGAGAATGGTTCTGGAGGAGAGTTGGGGTTGACATCGTGATCATGGCGACTTCGACATAGAAGTCCGGGGAGTATGCCTGAGAGTCATTCTGCTACGCGGTGCCGCGGAGTGACGACGTAACCTTGGGACGAAGGGAGCAGGGTTGTGAGAACAACAATCAAGGTCTGTACCAAACATCCTCGGTACGGGGTGGGTTGTTGATTTAGTGCCGTGGCACGGTGCAAGCGGTGATGTCAAGAGGTATAACAACTCTCTTCCGAATCGTGGCGATGAATGTGACGAGGAGTCTGTCGGGTTAGGTTACGCACCGCACAATATTCTGGGTGGGCACTCACTGGCGGTTGCAGTGCAGGCATAGGCGAGGAGACCATCGCTCCTATCCCCCATGTCGTCCATCAGGCACTAATTTTAGCCACTTTGAGTCCTCCAAAATTAACCCCGAAATTGGGGGTCTGATGGGTCCAGTGGACTTGTGACTTGGACCAGTCTTGATGCTTTTTCCACAGGAACACTGATGATGAGGGTTACAACAAATAACAACCAGATTCGCTTCTCTGTGATTTCATTCTAGGCGCGACCTACCAACTCGAAAGAAAAACAACGAATGACAGTTCCGACTGACCGGCTCCCCCTGGAACGTGTGCTGGACTACAGCTCTGAGTCTGAGATGGCTCCATGTTGCGCAAAAGACGTCCAAGAGTGCCACTCGATGTTGGCTGATCGATATTCTGTCAGCCCTGCGATCAATTTTCGAAGTGAAGGTGGCTGTCCTCAAACTTACTGGAATGCTGGTTGAAATTTTGGACAAGAATTATCCGATCTCGCATCAGCCTGAGCATGCTTGGGGTACTTGTTGTCATTGCTCTTGTTTCGGCTGACGCCATTGCGAAATTCATGCCGTGCCAATTGATGCGAGAATGTTGTGACGTGACGACAGCCCCGTTCAGAATCCCCGACCCGATAGTTTAACAATCATATCTTAAGCCCGTAGCACTACCGCACGGGCCACGGCCGGTACTTCAGAGATGTGAGTTGTTCGCCTTTAAGCCACTTTGGGGGGTAGCCTGGGCATTTGTTTTGCACAATTCCCGAGAAACTGTATGTTACGTGGACACGCCAAGCAATTCTCATGGCGGATTTGGATTACTTTGTTTTCGCAAGATGAGCGCTGAGCCCTAATTCTTCCAACCGGCAGCCGTCCCCACATTCGCAAAGTGCCGGGGTACTCGGAAGAGAGCAAAGGCAAGCACCAGTTTGGGAGCCTCGAGCGCATGGGAATGGGAATATTGCGCAGGCCGGCGGTGTACTGTACGAGACATGTGATGGCGGTTGTACGAAGGATGAGACAAGAAAGACGTCTAGTACGCGATCGCATAGCCACATGTCCATGGGGCCGTCGTGCCGTGCTGACCACTGTCCAGGAATGATGCACCATGCCCCGCTCATTTGTACCAACCAAATCGGTCATTTATCTCTCACCTTTGGTGGAACGCATGGATATCCTTCAGACTTCTCACACCCCTTGCTGCGACGGGGTACGGGTACATTAATGATCACGTTATTGGTTTCGCCCATTAATGCCTTTCGACATCGGGCCATGCAACCAGGTGGGGGGCTCTTTGGTTGGGATTTCACGGGCTACAGACAAACGGTGGGTGTCCCACCTGAGTGGTGGTGTGCGCCCAATATCAGGGCTGTCGCGAAACAGAATGATGTGTATCACGACAAAGTTGGACTTCGAGATGTTGCGGCGTTCACTGCCCAAATCGCACGGCCCACGTTTGCATCACATGACCAACCAAACTGAATGATAGTATGTGCAGTGCCAAGTCAGCGCCCGACCTGATCTCAAAACCCTCCAGACATCCAATCCCAAGCCGAGGCTTCACGGACCAGCGCTAGCACTTATTGGCACATTGCATAACAACATAACAACCAATGTTATCAGCGTCCATCCGTCAAAAATTCTCTTAGCCGCCTAGGGATGATTGGGTCACCCAAAAGGCTGCTCCTGGGGCATCCCCCAAAACACGAACCATCATCTTTCGTTCCCTCACTGGCTGGCTCAGTTTTCCGTTCGATCTTGGTATCCCCGTACTTTCGGGATCCGAGGCGCAGGCTATCGCCTTTCTGCTTTCTTCTTCTCCCTTTCTCCACGCTCTTTTCTATTTCGTTATGAGTGCTTGGGTCATTTTCCGCAGGGCGAGGACGATTTTGTTTGGTGGGTGTCAGTCTTCTTGACCACGACCCGATTACTGAACCGTCTCTTTCAGCCTTTCTTGCTTTGGTCTGTCTCGCATGGACTACCCTCTTCGCTGTCTTCCTATCCCGAGAGTCGTCACATTTCGCTCGTGTCCAGAGTACGCCAGCCTTGAATATGAGTATGCGTAGCCCCCTGACTGTGCGAGGCAGAGGTCGTTGTTGTCGGCTTATTGGCACTTTATGGTTTCTCCGCTGTCCTTCTGTATTTGATGTAAGGTGCCTCCCATCTTCGCCATGATTTCCAGTTTAACACCCACACCCAGGATCGTTGTACACTATGTGTTCTGGTGGGATGTTGCACGCGTGATTGCACTTCTTTCTATCCATGCTGGTAAGCCGTCGACCACAAGAACGAGGGACAGTTTAACCTGTTAAGTAGGAAGCTCTGTGCTATTCATGCACTTTAGCCCCAAATTTCCTTGTCGCGGTTTTAGTGAGTGATGCCCTGTACTCTTTCGTTTGCGTTTTTCTGAACTTAATCGAAGGTACGGAGTCGATGTGCAGAAAATATGTCCACACGATTCTTATTGGTTGCTGGGTCTTCACTGGAATCAGTAAGATTTCTTGTATGCATTCATGACTGGCGATATTAAGACCTTCTATGCTCACAGTTCTCTGTTTTGCAATCGCTCTTGGAATCATGGCGTTCATCCCTCGGTCAGTGGGGTCTTTGCCAGGGGAAGAAGAGGATGATGTACCCCCGAGTCCTGCTTCGTTCGGTACGGGCAGCCCCACGGATGAGGAAAAACACACATCTTTCTATTCTATTGACTCCCGCACGGGGTTGGTTACTTATAAGGACCAGAGTGCACTTCTAGATGTGGCACTCTCTCCATACAGTGACTCCACACCCATCAGCAGAGCTCATCAAGAGACCATTACCGAGGGACCACCTCGCCGCCTGCAAGGGTTCCAGAACTCACCAATTCTGAGTCCCAGCCATGATAATTCTACAAATGACAGAACGATATCTAGGGGAGGTACCCCAGGAGACCGAACCAGCGTTGGTTCTGGGCCACAGCGGAGCGAGTTGTTTCAAAGTGATCCCTTTCGCGATCCCACATCTCCGTCATCTTCTATCAATTCGCAGGCGTCAATGATTAGAACTGGCGTGGGAGGGGAAATCCCTCCTTTTTCAGAGGATAGGCCAGACCGCACTTTACCCTCGTTCCCTCTCCGCGACCCACCGACCCTTGTCACCACACAACGCGACCGTGCTACTGAATACACGCCTACGTTCTACTCCATCTACCACCACCACCACTCACTTCCAACGTCCTTCGAGAGTAATTCGAAGCCGGAACAGACATCCCCAGATCGTTTGCAAGCAATGACACCTAGCGCATATTCATTCCACTCCCTCGCAGCGAGTGTCCATTCCAAATGGGCGGAACAAACCTCACATGCTGTGCCCCCTCCGGCTCTCACACCAGGCGTCTCGCGTTTCCGTGAGCCCGTTGCGTTTTGGGGCCTGACGGGCCCAACGTACGTTGCGCCGTTCGGGGCCTGGGGATCAAAACTTGGTCTTATGCGCAAGATATCCGAGCCCACCGGAGCTATGCAACATTTTAGCGGGGATGTGGTGCGTCAGCCAACCGATCTTCATGTCAAGGAGAGCCCGTTTCCAAGGAGGGGAAGTGATGGGCAGGTGTGGGATCGAACGCAGTGGCAGCGACTTGTATTGAGTGCGGCGGGGAGTTCCTAGATGCGTACAGTATGTGTATTCTCAAACGCCGTTAGCAGGTCTTGGTGTAAACGTAAACGGGCGGCTAGGCTAGCTATTTATTTAGTTCGAGTATGATAACGCGGTGGTTATTTTGTAACATCAACTCCAGTCAACATCCTCTGTTTCTGATAGTTTTCACCTATATGTTATGTTCAAGTGGTTTCCAGCACTTCATGTGGTGCCGGCGATCTTCTGGAGCGAAAGACGTACCAGCCCTCCTGGTTCCAACAAATTATGATCTCATTCAAGCTACTTGGCGTCAAGGGCTATGTTAAGTTCCTAGGACCCAGAGGGCACAGGGAACTGGACACATAATGACACATTTTCCCAAATACTTGCCAATAGTGACATCTCTCCTGTGGATTAGCTTGGGGGAAGCTGGTTGGTAAAAGCCTTTTCTTCCAGGGTTGTCACTGTTGATAGGTATTTGGGTAGATGTACCCACTGGCAGTTGTCGGCACCCTCTGGGTCCCACCAGGAAGAGGAGCACCATCATGGTGATTGTTCGCCTCTCTTGCCATCACTGGGTTCCGAGCCTTGGAAACACAACCCCTGCTAGTACATTTACGTTGCTCACTCGTCAGCGGATGATGTCCCCTTGTCTTCTAAGTTCCTGTCTATCGATCACGATGCTCATCAACGCATGGAAGTTAGCGACTGCTTGATCGACGATACCTGCCAATCGGACACGAATACACGCGAAGGCCCCAGCGCGAGGGTATCCTGCACAGCCGGTACGTACACGTACAGCCCATTTTTCTCGTAATGAAATACGGTATGTGACGCACATATTCTTACACCTGTTGATCTTTCATCGTAGGGCCCACCCACCATTATGATACCTCTCTTCACGATCTCCAACACTGATGTCGTTATCTGCCCCCCTTCTCGCGCGCTCGGGCTATTTGGTTGCATGTGGTTTCCGGCATGGCACCCATCCTTCCATTGATTGATCTTGCATCACCATCATTACATCCCGCTGCCCAGGGTATTATGGTGTTTACGCTTCCCTACACTCTGCAGCAATTTGTCTTCGCTCCTTCAAGATTTCACTCATCGGCGTCCTGGTGCCTACAGTAATCTATGCGAGGACAAATTAGACTGGCTTGGGCTTGTTGAAGTACCCCTAAAGCGGATGTTGATAGACATGTCAGCGATCGGGTTTCTCTTCTTCCTGGTTATAATTATAAGGGTCCCAAGGCATCCACTTGACTTCTCCGCCTGCGCGCGTTGGATGAAAGGGGCGAGGACCAATAGTACATGACCAACACCTGGGAGGCAATCGTCCTGTTTTAAACTTCTGTAGACGATCGCACGATCGCTTCGTCACTATGTTGTGCAGTGAGCACAGCTGAGCCCGACGAGCTGAGGATGCGCGGATGCGTCACCCCTCCGGATGTTCAGACATCTTCAACACCTCACTGGCAGGCAAAACCTCTCTCGTCTCCTCAGGGGAGGATTCGGCATTCTTCGATTCGGACCGCACCCCGCATTTCTGTTGGTGTGGTTTACTCCTCGTGGGACACCCGCCAGTGCGCGGACATCGGCTTGGGAAGCCAGAAATATCTTGCTATGGGGTGTCACGGGAGTATCGTCAAACAGTCTGCATCTCTCTTTGTGACCTTGCCATAACAGGCTGTATGAGTTTGCTTACCGCGTCCTAACAAATAGAACGAATAGACTCCCGATCTCCTTCTCGAAGGAACACTGAAAATGTCGACCCGTGAGTTGGAAAGAGACAGACATAGGACATAATGAAAAGGCAGGGTTATGCAGTCGACTGTTCCTGTATGACCCTATTGGGTGGTCCGTAGAACCCGTGTTGTGCTGTAGGAAAACAGACGATACAGAGTTTTGAGAACGATAGCTAGTTAGAAAGCTTGTTGAAGAATCTTGTTAAGGAAGTGTCAGAGTGCACATACATTGGTGACCAACGACCGATTCGTGATGTCCCCTCTCTGTGGTATTTGTATTGAGGCCAAAAAATTCAAGATCGCATCTCGACGGCGGTTCTGCTCTCTTGGGATAGTTCGCAAAACACTCTAGTACACTATCTCCATGACCTGGGTTCTGGTGACGGCCGTGCCCCTCGTGTGAGACTTGCTAACGCCGGCTTCTGTGCCAACAGCTAATATGAACGTATGGGGAAATTGAGATATTGTAGGGGATGGCCCAGGCATCGGATAAATTTGTGCAAATAGTCTTTGCCGCGATATCTGTGAGATGAGGGGGGCTTCCTGTTTGCATATACCAGCCCAATGCTAGTCAGTTATTCACACCTGGACTCGGAGGCGGCGCCAACTATCAAATGCTGTTACTGGTAACAGCACGCCCGGAGTATGTTGGGCCCACGTATCACCATGTGATAGCGTCCAGACGAGCTAAGGGAGCGGTCGTCATAACTCTCGCCCGAATGGGGTCAAACCATTGCAGTGTGTTAGAAGAGTGTCGTGCGGATGCCCCGTGTGGCGACTAGGCATTAGCCAACGATCCGACGAGGCCGCAGATGATCATCACTGGCTGAAGCGAATCAACCGATTAATTGGATGAGAGCGGCGTGTCGTCGAGCGCACTGTTGGCGTTAACCGTATCAGAGATCGGGTCAACGAGCCCGCTTGGTTGATGATCCTGTGGAGCTACAGCCGTGGGAGTGAACAAGGGTGTGAGCTGACAGGAGATGCTTGCCGATGACGCGTTGAACTTTCCTCATGGCATCTGTATTCACACATATATTCTCGCACCAGGCAGCCCTTCGTCGTACATTCTTTCAAAATAGCTTGAAACGCGCGACGCACCCTCTACAGAGGGCTCCGATCATATCCCCACTTAGGGCCCGTCCTTTGAGTAGCTATGCAACACCCCGCAGGTCGATAGTTGCCCTCGGCACTGGCCTTGCTGGAACCGGTCTTGGACTTACGTTCTATGCGAACTTCCAGAGATTGAATTGCGAGTGTGAGTTCATCGTTCTACCTGCTCATGAACAGCAGCTAAGAATCGACAAAGCCATGGCTCCTGCTTCGCAACCCCGTACAAAAGCGACGTCGGGATCATCCGACCCAATGGCCCTTCCTCCTCCCCCAGAGTCCACCGTCAATATGTATGAACTCACGTTTGGAACCCTCTGCGGAGTTTGCGCAGGCATTTTCGTCAAGAAGGGCGCAAAGGCTCTCGGGTTTATTTTTGGTGGGATTTTCGTAATGCTGCAGGTGAGCCTCATAATCGTACGGACTGTTCCCTTTGAAGTGCGCTCATGCAAATCCAAAAAAAAATAGTATCTTGGCAGCACGTCGATAATAAAAATAGATTGGGTCAGGGCCGCATCTCGCTTCGAGAACTTGTTTTATACTTTGGAAGCTAATGGGACAAGACGACCGCCGACTGTCTACTCGTTGTGGAGATGGCTGATTGACTTTTTGACAGCCGATTTCCAACCAAGGGCCTCTTTCATAGCAGGATTCGCTTTGGGGATAAGAATGGGGTAGTTGTATTATTAGTGAATAAACAAGTACCACTCCAGTGGTCGACCTAGTAAATGCCTGGACCTGATGCCTCTCACGTGCGGTCTAACCCGATTAGGAAGTTTTCACTTTTTCACCGTCTCAGCCCGTCCTCTCCGACCCGCCTTCATCATGGGGAGACGTGCTAAGAACAAGCAAGGCGACCCTGAATCTCTTCAAGAGCTTGTAGAACATGCCTCTCCCAAAAAATTAGGGAAGCGTAAGGCGGACACAGTTATCGTCCGGCAACAACCAGCAAAGAAGGTCAAGAACTCTGTAAACCCTACCCAAAAGCACACGACATCGGCAAACTCGAAGGAGGCTTTAAAACACAAGTCCGAATACGAGAGTGAATTGCAGGTCGACGACTCCTGGAATGGTATCGAGGAGGATGGAGACAGTGGAGGATGGGAGGATATCCAGGATCTGGATTTACCAAACCAGACTAGGTGCGTTGTCTTCGTGCGCAAGCAGAGCGGCCACACATCTCACGATTTAAACGCCGTAGATCGTTGTTTCAGGATAGCGATTTGTCCTCAACTGATGCCTCCGACTCCGACATCGACGAAAACGAGGACGAGGATGTACCTATCACAGCATCGAACTTCGCAGCCCGGTCTCGTGCACTCGACGCCAGGGCTGCTCGAGAGGCTCAGCTTGACGCAGAAGAGCTTCAGATGGCAGCACAGGCCGAAGCGGATGAGTTTGATGGCGTTGAAGACATGGACGACGACGAAGAGGAGGTGGACGCACCTGAAGCGGAAGCCGTCGTTTTACCGACGGCAGAGGAGCGCTTGGAAGAAAAAAAGTCTGGTGGACCAGATGTACACGTTGTTCAAAAACGGATGCGTGAATGTGTCAGAATATTGAAAAGGTGGAAAGTATCTGGAACCAAGACGGGCAGGTTCGTCATCTAACCTAACGTACACTTGAAGCGTTTTCGCTGATGATAGGAGTAATCTGGACAGGGCCCGCTCTGAATTTGTCGAACAGCTCGTGTCAGATATCGCCAGTTATTACGGATATAATGACTTCCTGGCCGAGAAGTTATTCCAGTTTTTTCCTATAGCAGAGGTACGTCCACTAGACTTCCCGATGCGGCATATGTGCGTGACGGCCAATCTAGGCCATCGAATTCTTTGATGCAAACGAAGTTCCTCGTCCGGTTACGATCCGGACGAACACTCTCCGCAGTAGACGTCGAGATTTGGCACAAGCACTGATCAATCGCGGCGTCAATTTGGAGCCTATAGGCAAGTGGACCAATGTCGGGCTCCAAGTGTTTGAAAGCAGTGTACCGATCGGTAAAACTACTTGCCACCACTCCTTCGTGCTTTCACTGATAGGCCAATTTCGCAAGGGGCGACTCCGGAATACCTTGCCGGTCATTACATGCTGCAGGCCGCATCGTCGTTTCTCCCCGTAATTGCACTCTCACCTGAACCTCACGAGCGTGTGCTCGACATGGCATCCGCACCTGGGGGCAAAACGACACACATGGCTGCCCTCATGCAGAACACGGGGGTTATCTTCGCTAATGATGCAAACAAGGCTCGCACTAAGAGTCTAACGGCGAACGTACACCGGCTAGGGTGCAAAAATGTTGTGGTATGTTCGTATGATGGACGTGAGTTTCCCAAAGTCATGGGCGGTTTCGATCGTGTGTTGCTCGACGCGCCGTGTAGCGGGACTGGCGTCATCAGCAAGGACGCGAGCGTCAAAATCAACAAGGTGCGTCACTGGGCGCTGCCCCGTTACATCACGTCACTGATGTCAAAATCGTCTAATTCACCTCTTCTGGTGGCGTCATAACAATCAGACAGAAAGAGATTTCACACTGTTATCGCATTTACAGAAGCAACTCATTCTGTGTGCCATTGACAGCGTAAATCCGACTTCAAAAACGGGCGGATATCTGGTCTATTCGACTTGTTCGGTCACAGTCGATGAGAACGAAGCCGTTGTCGACTACGCGCTCCGAAAGCGGCCCAATGTTCATTTGGTGGATACTAGCCTTGAGTTTGGGCGACCGGGCTATTCTAGTTTTCGCGGCAAATCTTTCCATGCAAGCATCAAGTTGACACGACGATTCTACCCACATGTACACAATATGGATGGTTTTTTTGTGGCAAAGTTCAGGGTCACAAAGCGCGTGAAGCAGGCCAAGGAGGAAGATGAGGTAGAAAACGATACGTTGATGGACGAGGATGTGGTGCAGAAGTATGTCCAGTTTGATGAAGACGAGGACAAAGACTACATTCAGGGTACGTTTACGCTAGCGTTTCAGCGTTGTCGTTGGCTCACAGGCCATTATTCACAGAGGCCAAGAGGAGACGGCTAAAGGCGAAAGGTCTCCGAGTTCCGCCTCGGAATCAACCTTAGGGCACTCGACCAGTGGCTAAGACCATGCACAGGTTATTGCGCCAGCGTCACATCAATGATCCTGTGACCCCCCAATACAGTTGCCATTTGAACTTACTCGTATCGGCCCCGTGAGCTGAAATGGAAGGGTGAGCCGGAGGCGGGTCTTGATTGCCATAATTGATAGGCCGAGAGTATGAGTTTGAAAATTCCAAGATGTCAATCGAGTCAGGTGTGATATACGTGGTGGTACTCGACCAAGTACTGGCCAAGTCCACCACAACTCGGATAGTTCTCCTTGTCGTCTAATTGTTGAGAGCATAGCCATCGTGAGTGCAATGCGACGACGGAGGGTGCCGCGTATTGTCAATGGACAGCGGTCGTAACAAAAGTCTAAAGTGGCATGCACATATCGATAACGGAGAGTGTGAGGAGTCATCAACTTCCAAACGAGGGATTCGTCCATCAGATTGCGGGATTGCGGGAGGGAATGGTGAAGAGTGACTGAACGCGCACAGCAAAGCTGTGGGCGTCGTTTCGGCGCGATGTAAAGGACAGACCAGTACAACCGGAGATAAGGATGGATTATATTTGTCGCTGAGATAGGACAACTACAGTATGCGGAAGAGCCGAGGGAGACACATTCAGAAGGAAATGTTTCGAGTGGTGCGAGTGGTGAGCCAGAGGAGAGGGTCCTGTACGTGTACGTATTCAGTAGATGGATCTCCTCGGAGGGCGGCAGCACAAAGCGTGAGAACTCGCGATAGCGTGATAGCCGGATCACCCAGGCTAAAAAGGTACGGAAAAGGAACCAGGCTTACGGCCTAGCACGAGCAGCACAGCTCCTGAAGGGCGAGCCTCAGGTCGTGGACCGCTCTGGGGGGGTCTTAATAGGCCCTTCGCGCGTATGAAGGATACTACGGTCGAGGGGGTGGAGGACGTTTGATGGATAAAAAATGGTGAAGAGTACATAACGTATGATTTAAATATTGTGACAGGTAAGTAAATTCATTGCGCTTCGAGTGCTGTCGCGAAGGCTTCCCAAGCGGTATCGGTCGAGGCAACCAGAACGCGTGATCGGGCGTTCTTCTCCCGACATTACTCGTTACCATCCTTGTTTTTTTTTCCTCTTGTCTTTGCTTTTTCATTGTCACATTTTTATATATTTTTTTTTGTCCTCTCTCCCCAATCCTCGCACAAACCGTGGAGGAACTGTCTGGCGGATCCAGTGTTGGGAGAATAAATTGTCAAAAAAGGGTGGCGGTGGCATTAGCCTTAATTGGGTCGCAGGGATCGAATAGAGTTCGAGCTCTGGTCACCCGTTGTTTGGTTGACGCGGGCGGAGCCAAACACGAATAAGAGGGGGCGGAACAGGCTCAGCCGACCGTATCTCTCTCTTCCTCCTCTCTCTTCTCTCTTCTCTACAGGCCCAGCCTCCCCTCTTCTTTCTCGTCTATAATACCTCCCTCGTTCGTGCCCATATTCTTCCTTTCATCGTCTCTTTCACTTTTTACTCACTGGTTGCTTGTGTAGTTCCCATTTATCTCTATTTTAGTAATGTCTGCCACCGAAGCTGCTGCCACTCCCGCTGTCGCCGTCGAGGAGGTCAAGCCCTCTGAGGCCCCCGTCACTGACACCTCTGCCCCCGCTCCGGAGGTCCCAAAGGTTGAAGCCGCCGCGGCTCCTGTAAGACTTTTCCTTTGTGTAACGATTCATTGTTCAAATTTTTTTTTTTTTTTTTTAATATTCCAAGGAGGCTGCGAAAACAGAAGCTGCTCAGGTAGGTCACCATTCCTCCTTATAGTTTCTGTTCTAATTTTCCTCTCATTCAGGAAGGTGCTGAGCCTGCATCAGGTGCGGAACCTGCTACCGAGGATGCCAAACCCGTATGTACTTTTAATTTCAAATGGATCTACCTTTTGCTTATCCCTGGATTTCTAGACCGAGGCTGCCCCTGCAGAGGCAAAGAAGGAGGACGCCCCGAAGAGCCCCTCCCTTCTTGCTAAGCTTCTAGCTCCATTCAAAAACGAGAGGAAGACAAAGGCTCCCAAGAGCCCCAAGAAGGACAAGAAAGAAGAGGTCAAGGTAAAGACAGACGTTGTGTCGTGTTGTGGTCACTGCTTGATGTGCACATTTCTTTTTAGGCCGAGGCCACCTCTGAGCCTGCTAAGACCGAGGATGCTCCCCAGGCTGATGCTCCCAAAGTTGAGGAGGCTCCAGCCCCCGTCGAAGCAGCAAAGGAATCGTGAGTCGCTATGCAACTCCAGCTTGTCTACTCCCTCGTACTCACATATTTGATAGGGGATCTTCAGAGGCACCCGCTGAGCCTAGCGGTGAGCCTGAGGCACCCAAGGAAGAATCGGTGGGTTGGGATTCTCAAACCTTATTAGTCGAGCCTAATAGTTTTTTAACAGAAGGAAGAGAAGAAAGTAGAAAGGAGGGATGTCAGGCAGACTGCTGCGAAGGTCGGCCGTCGGCTGTCTTCGCGCGTTGGCGACCTCTTCAAGGCCAAGAAGGCGGAAACCCCTGCCCCCGCCAAGGTGGATGAGAACCCGCCGAAGATTGATGAGCCTACTCCAGTTGCTCCCCTTGAGAACCCCGCTTCCTCGACCACGGCGACCGCTACCGAGGCCGCCCCGGCCCCTGCTGAAGAACCCAAGGCGGCGGAAGTTCCCCCCGCTGCTCCTGTGGTTGCCGCAGCGGCGTGAGGGCTTGAGGGTATTTATCACTGAATGACTATCATGATTGTGGCAGGATTTGGCCTACGTCTTCCCATCTTCTAACCATCTTTATGCCTTCTGGATATCCACGTCCACTCTCTTCTGATTCATTTTGCTCCAATATTGCATAGTTTACGTCCGGATCTCGTTCTGTCTCGGCCCATGTGTTCATGACATGTTTTAACTTGATCCGTCCCAATTTCTTTGACTAATAGCGATCCTACGTTCTATTTGATACCCTCGTCTCCCTTTTACCCTCTGGGTCGTTGCTTGTGATTCGTGCATTTTCTTTGTAAACCAGTCATTCAAGGCTCATGTTTCAAGGATTATGTTCATTTTGGACTTTGCGAACGAACAATTGGATGTGAGTCAACCCTAATAAGCACGTGATCCAAACAACGAGAAAAGAAAAGATATCCCCCGCACAATACTGGCACGTCCTTTGCACACCGACATTGAGTACATAATGCCGTCAAAAAATGCAGAACATGAGGCGGACGAAGTGCTTCAAGCCGTCATCCTTGCCGATAGCTTCAACAAGCGATTCAAGCCCTTGACCACTGATCGACCCAAGGTTTAGGCCCTGCGTGCGTTGTCTGTCCACTCTCTAAATGGGTTAGCTAGTGCCTACTTCCTATCTGCAATGCCCCTCTGCTGGATTGGACGCTAGAAGGCCTTGCTCTCGCAGGCGTACAGGAGGTTTTCGTCATATGTCGCTCGCATGCCGAACAAGTCAAAGCAGCAATTCAGTGAGTCAGTAACCAAAAACTCCCCCTCGCCCGCTCAACCACCCCACCCACAGGAATTCTAGGTGGTCACACCCATCGACTGGCCTAAAGATCGTGCCTGTCATGACGGCCAAGGAGACATTTTCACCTGGAGACGCCATGCGTGACATCTACACACACGGGATCATCACTAGTGACTTTATCCTTGTCTCTGGTGATTTGGTGAGCAACATCCGCATAGATGAGGTTGTCCGCGCACATAAGGAGCGGCGAAAAACCAACAAAGACGCCATTATGACCATGGTCGTTAAAGAGAGCGGGACCACGCACCGGACGAGGTGAGTGGTGGCCCTAACCAGATAAGATCGTGATCCTGACGAGGGTGTCGAGGTCCAAAGGTGATTCTGCTGTGTTCTTGCTTGATCAAGAGACCTCGGAATGTCTGCATTACGAGCCAATCACGGGTTACCCTCCTAGGAGCATCGCAAAGATTCCCCGAGGGATTCTTGAGGGACATCCGAACGTTGACATTCGCTACGATCTCATTGATTGTTCAATAGACGTCTGCGCTGTTGAGGCAAGTCAACCGTCGTTCTTGTGTCACAAACCACTCATCCGATACTCTTGCAGGTGCCCTCACTCTTCCAAGATAACTTTGATTACGGTGATATTAGGCGGGACTTTGTGCACGGCGTACTCACTTCGGATTTACTCATGAAGAACATATACTGCTACGTCGCGAAAGAGGGTTACGCTGCGCGGGTCCAGGATACGCGTAGTTATGACGCCGTTAGGTTCGTAATCGGGTCAGTTGTATCGACTTAGGTCGTCATTGACACGCTCGTTTAGCAAGGACATCCTCTCCCGGTGGACATTCCCACTAGTACCTGACGACAATCACCCAGGCGCCCATGCTTACGATCACCTACGTGGTAATAAATATGTTCCCAAAGACAATTCCGTTGTTCTCTCGCGGTCAGTGCCTGAATTCTTCGTAGAATTTTCCCCGGCCGTCTGATGAGGCTCGCAGGACATGCAAGATCGGTAACAATACACTCATAGGACCCTCGACCCAAATACATGACGAGGCACAGGTCACCACAAGCACCATTGGCGCACGCTGCTCTATCGGCGCTGCGACTGTCTTGCGTAACGCGTACATTTTCGACGATGTCGCAGTAGGTCCCAATTGCGTTCTTGAGAGCTGTATCATCGGCGCTGGGGTGCAAATCGGGGAGGGCAGCCGTATCGCCCGAGGCTCGCTTGTAGCGGATGGCGTCAAGCTTGGGCCAGGCACGGTTCTCAAGCCGTTTGATAGGGTATCAAAGCGGAGGCAAAAGTCCACTCCGACAACGATCGGGGAATCCACCACCGAAGAAGACGAGAGCGACGAAGGCGACGCCGACTCGGAGCTGGAAGAGGCCGAGCAAAGTACGCCCGGTTTT
>Ga0307512_10000764_pt1 | contig 47702 bp, 39 predicted proteins | sample 14_EM_MG_FD_200267 | JGI IMG/M metagenome (GOLD analysis project Ga0307512, IMG submission 200267) | Populus trichocarpa ectomycorrhiza microbial communities from riparian zone in the Pacific Northwest, United States - 14_EM | ecosystem: Host-associated > Plants > Roots > Unclassified | place... | reverse complement strand
TATATATAGTCGGCTCGCCACGAGCCTTAGATCTCTAGCGATAATCTTACCTTTATACTACTCTACAATATTGACATCCACGTGTGCAACCGTATCTACTGATATACCTTCCTACGAGGCCATACACAGGCGTATGCCTTTACACTCTTTCTTACCAACTCCATCATGGGACAGCCTGTAGCCAACACCAATTCCTATACCGAGCAGCAGCTTCTTGTGCGAGAGAATGGGGCGGCTGCGTTCTCGGCAGCCAGTTTCTTCTCAGGTGCTGTATCTCTGTCTGGCAATTCAAATTCATATGGGTCTGAGTGGAGTTCCTCCTGCGCGGTACTGGATGAAGGATGCAGTTTACCTTACCAAGGATGGATTACCACCGGCTGCCTACCTTGGCAAGACTCACTTTCAGGAGATCCACCACTTCGTCCGTGTTTCTCCATACAATTCCCCAACCGAAACTCCTGAAGGGCTATCTTGTTGGCATTCAATTGTGGATATTCTGCTGGAGTAGCTGTGGTTTTTCTCACAACAGTCCTGAGTACCTGGCAGCAATGTAACTAATAATGAAGCCATGATTCTATTCACAGGCAGGTCTATTCACATCACAAAGATGCCAAACAAGCGAATTAGTCAAGGATATCAGATTTTCTGCACGGGGTAGAAGGGCAATGTCTGGGAGTTCCACCCATTGTCGAAAGCGGTCGGAGGGGATTCTGTCTATGTAGAATCCGGTCTGTCAAAGAATACAGATACTGTAAAGATGGTTCACCACTTGATTCGACGTTTACACCACACGCATTGAAAGCTCTCCTTTGATGTATGCATGAAAAACTTCTTCACAACACAGCAGCTGTTGGAAGAGCTCCGTCGGATGGGGAGAGGAGCAGGTGGCACATGCAGGCAGCAGTTCCAAGGATTTCCCAAAGAGCTACATGTTGGGAACAATGCCAAATTGCCAGATCATTTTCGAAGTGGAGCAGATAATGTTGGGGTTGAAACCTTGATATTGATGGACAGTTCTCTCGCTACCGTGATGTCGACAATCCACTCTCTGAAGGTTGACAATCCACTCGTGCTGAGAATGAGAAAGCATCCCGGCAACAAGAGTACCAATGCAAGAGGAGCAAATTCCACATTTCTTCCTGCAGAACGCCAGAAAGAGCTTGATATACCTGTTATTGTTGATGCCTACAACCAACGCAAGGTGGGTGTAGATGTGGCTGACCAGTATCAAACCAATTATGATACACAGCACGTATCCGGACGCAATTGGTAGCCACTTTAGTATTAGATTTTGGAGACAGCCCACATTTATATCCTTATAATCTATCAAGATCTTGAGGCAAACACAGAGCGTACTTTGGAGCACTTTGACTTCCGTCTCTCCATTGTGCATGACATTCTGCAAGCTGGATGTTCAACAACAATGAAAAGTTCCTCCCGCATTGCTGCTTCTCAAAGAATTACTCGATTGGCTCCCACCACACATATTGAAATGTGTACTGATTGATCTTTCTAGAAGAGACAGAAAGACCGTATATGTACAATGTACCATATGCGTACGCATATGCTCCGCTTGACATGAGATGTATAACCCTGGTCCATATGCATATCCTCATAGAAGTCTACATCCTCATACAAGACTTCAGACGATGCTGGGACTGACATGCAACACTCCCCACTCTTGCTACGCTCCGTGGAGCAATAAAACAACTTGTGATTCCCATAGTAGCCTCCTTGAAACCCTGCATGAGCAGGGAATGGGTACTACCATAGCCTGCAGATGGCCATCCATATAAACAAAGAAATCCGTATTCCCAAAAGAAAAGTGAAAACAACCTTAAATCAAACCTTAAATTGACCTCCAGTACCATAGACCCATTTCGTTTGTAAACTTCATATGCTTATCCTTAGTAAGTGCCATTGTGAATACATCTGCCACATTTTCATCCCTGTGTACATAGGAGTAGTTGACTATTCGGTGATTGTGCAGAGCTCGACTATTGTGGTAACAATCGTCGATGTGCTTGGTGCGAGCCTTTATGATTCCCCTGGTGATGAGAGTGAGAGCTCCCTGGTTGTCACAGGTGATTGGCAGCGGTGGTAAGTCTTTGCCGTGAATGTGTCTCTGTAATTAGAGTAACCATATCTCTGCGCTGGAGGCCTCTGAATAGGTGATAAATTCGGCCTAGAAAGTTGACATGGCAATGTGGCCTTGCTTCCGAGACTGCCACTAGACTGCTGCACCATTGCTGGCGAGAAACACCTGGCCTCCCTGGGACTTGCGGTCCGCGCTGTCAGTGGCCCAATCGGAATCTGAGTACTCTATGAGGATATTGGGGATGCTGATGCCGAAGCCGATGCCGATGCCATTTCCGTTTAAATGTAGTCGGAAATGGGCTGTAGATTTGGGGTACTGAAGAACTGTTTTGGCAGTGGTCATAAAGCTGGTGAATGGCCGCAAATTGTAACAGGCCAGAGCAGCAACCTGATACGAGATATCTGGCTGCGTTGCAAGTGCTGCATAAATTAGTGATCCCCAACAGCTTGATAGTCTGTGATATCGTCCTGTTCCAGTTCTGTCTCCCCCCGATCCTCGGCCAAGTCCAATTTTCCATTGCGAACCATGGGCGTCGAGGCACCGTGAGTATGCTCCATGCCGAATGGTCTGAGGATTGTAGCAATATACGCTTTCTGACCGAGAATGATGTTGGTATCAGGGCAGTGGATTTCGATGCGGAGGAATTGGCGTCCCGGGCTGAGGTTCATAATCTTGTAGTTCTCTTGCAGTTTCGCTTTGACTTCGATCGCGGCTGTTGTAGCAGCATCCGGATATGCCATGGGGATATCATCGTCATACTGACGCATCAGAATACCGTCGCTGCGGAGATGGAGGTTAGGATCAGCTGAGGACTGTGTCAACCAAAGAGACAGTGGAAAGGCTTCGATATCGTCATGCCATAGCCAAGGAGCTTGTTTAGGACCATAGTGAGCTCTCCTGAGTCTGACAACGATCATTGGGGCGTTGGAGCTTTCTGGCCATCCTTCTGGTAGGGTCATGTGGATATCATCATCGTCGATTTCGGGATTTACGAAGGCTGTAAGGACATCTAAATTGTTCATATTCCACCCGGTTTTGAATTTCCCGGTGAGAGAGTTGAGATCCCGGGATGTAGTTAGCTTCCCAATGAGGGTATAAGTCTCACCGAAGTCCATCTGCTGTCATCCATTTATGACTCGCCCTGCTGTGTACCATGTGGACCCGTCAGGACTGTGTGTGGTCTTATAAACCAACTTCGAACCAATCAGCTTAACTTGCAGTTGCTGTGCTTCTCGGAAGTTGAGCGCGGAGATGGTGTTATTCAGCCGGATCGTTGAGCTTTCTTCCTCCATGGCTCTTTTCCAGTGATCTTGTTGGAGGCTTTGCATAGCTTCCACATAGGTGTATGGACCTCCAGTGGCTGCGGATGTCATAAGTGCTTCTGCCAAGGTTTTACTTTGACTTCTCATGACACGACTCCCTAAAGGCTGAGCTGGAGCTGGAGATACTGGTGGTGCGTAGCTTCATTTCTTGATTGCTGCTTCCGAACGCTGGGCAGTCTGATCCTCTCTGCACATGCGCCGGCTGTGGGCGATGTGTTCTGCATCTGCTGCTAAATGCTGGGCAGTCTGATCATCTCGGCGGAGGCGCCGGCTGTGGGCAAGTTCTATCTACCTTGGTTGACTTCCTTGACCTCGGAGAGGATCATCTCCGGTATCTTGTGCTTGAAGAGGCTCATCCCCGGTATCTGTTTCCTTGACATATTCCTCATCTTCTGGTAAACCAAATATATCAATCACATTGATTCCGTGCTGACACAACTTGAGTGCATTTCTGTCTTTGTCGAAGATGACTTCTGATTGGGCGTTAAGATTCTGGAATTTGGGATCCCATATGCTCGACAATGTCTTTGAGTTGAGTGTGTAGCCTACCATCATGCAGGGCTTTGACCTGGGGCCGAACATGCACTGGCGGAATGCAACTTGACTACAGAGTCGTCTGGCGTAGCATCCAAATTGAAGTACATTGTGGAGTGAGGTTTGATATGATAGTGTGTGGCCATGAGTCACATGTGTTGGTTTGCCAAATCCATGAAGAATGTCGAATGGGGTTTGGTACGGTGCTTTATAGCCATCTCGGTCATTTCTGTTCAGACCTTCATTCGGTGATCTTTGATGGAGATACAGTGCGGAATCAACTGCTTCTCCCCAGAACGGAACGAGAGCTTGAGAGTCAATCATCATCAGCCGGTCCGTTCCAGTGATTGTATGGATCATTCATTCGGTAACACCGGGAGATCCACCCTAAGTTCTAATCACCAAAAGCCCCTAATGACTTCCAGACTGATAAAGAGAAGAATGATTAAAGCTTCACTCAAGATGCGCATAAGGATGACCACCCAAGGGAACAATGTGACTGTTCCATTCTCTGCCTCCGAAGGCTATTATCGACTAAAGGGTATCGTGTTGAAGTTATGAGTATGCTGATGTACACAACTCCAGGAACACCTGAAAGAAGTATGCTCTGATCAGCCACACTATCGTGATGACTCTCGGACTTCCAACGGATGCGAGAGTATCGTCCCAACAACAGCCACTCCTACTCGAGGACTGACTAGTCCAAGAATGCGACGACTTCAAATATCGACTTGTCTGATAAGCAACAGCAAAGTAGTATCGCGTCAACAGATGGTGTAGTGCCGACTGAGGAGTATCCTTTAATCCTCAACATTATCAGGCTGGTTCATCCAACTCAAGGGCATCGTCTTGCTCTCTTCCTGATCAACGACTTGCTTCAACGAACGTACTAAGAATAACCAAGTATAACGAGTGATTGGTGTATCCGTGATGTAGAACTCAAGCGAAACGTACAATGCCGGACTTCAATAGAGAAGTAACCTTGTTGACTTCCATACAGAACTAATAGAAAATACACGGGAATGAGGTTTAGGCTTAACCTGCAGGTTGAGCAGGTCAATAGGTATCCGTAGATACATCTTAAGGTAGATTGTATGTTCGATAGAATGATTATCGATGTCCTTCCTCCATGTCAGTATCGCTGATATATATCAGAGGATCCACACCCTCAACTATCCTAAGACTGCCAGAGCGTGTTTCGGAGTTCACATACGTAACTGCCTTACCATTCCTGCATCCTAACATTGATGGGCGAAATCTAACTCCCAGGAGTTTTGACTACGTCATCAAGGTAATGAGCTCAGATTGCAACACTATTGCTATTGGCGATGCCTCCTGGAGTTACAAACATATCTGAAGCCAATTATCAACTAATAGATTCGTATCACCAAGGGCCAGTGACAGTGCCCTCTCGTATACCCACCGGGTACATAACGGTTTAATGATTGCGGCAAACGACAGAACCCCTTATATGACTACGCATTATTGGAGCCAAATATACAGCATTCTGCAACTGAGTTGATTTGCCATAGATTGAATGGAGAGTATCCCACGCCACTCAGGAGATATGAATCCAAGGTTCCACTCTCCCAGAGCCAGAAAGTGTGGTCGAACTGAGGGTTGATTTGTATAAGTCCATCCAGTTGACTGGACTCCGATGTATCAATTATTGGTTATCGGCTTATCTCCAATAGGACTCTGCATATCTCGAGATGTATTAGTGTTCTGATATTGACGACATCTCATCTCATAAGGAATCAATCACTGGAGCATGAGGGAAAGGTTGTTTGTTCGGCGACTAGGAATAAGGTTTCCTGACAATAAGGGATGACCATTGACAATTGAGTTCCTACAATCAATACCAATCTACAGATGATACACATCTTATCTGCGCTCGGCCTGATCGCTGTCGGTGATCAATAAGTAAGGTGGTAGGGTAATGGAGATATTACCAACTGGTGAACAAATCGGGAACAGTGATCCTATTTGGACATCTGAGTGATAATCAATCATGTCGGGTTGAGTATCCATATGTGGATTATCGAGTGATCCTGTATGATCCCGGAAGAATACCTGTAACACCAAAGGGGTAAGAGTGGCCGTATGGAGGGCATGGCTCGAATTTATGACTGCAGGCCATGATGACCAACCGGAAGGTCATATTGGCGTATTCTCACCATCCATTATCACACTGGAATTGCTTGAGCTCGTTTCCGATTGAGTCCAGTCGGGCCTGAAATGACGGTTAGGCGGAAGTGCAGGTCTGGGTGTTGTCATTTATGAGCAGGCATACAGATGTGCATCTCGTGAAGTCGTCAATAAATAGTATATAGGATCGATTGTCTCCCAAGGTCGGTGTAGAGAAGGTACCACACCAATGAGACTGTACAAGTTCAAAAGGCTTCGTAGTGTGCCTGACTGGCACTCTAATGACAGTTTGCTTGTGATGGGGTTGAGTGCAGACTGTGCACATTGAATAATCGTTTGAATATCTACCAATCAGAGTTGTCATGGCGGTGGGAGTCATATGGGCTAGTCGTCGGTGCCATTGTCTTGACTTCAGCATAGAGGAAGTAGTTGGACTCGTAAATGCAATCGTAGGTGTCTCTGAAGACTCGATTGTAGGTTTGGTGGTAGGTTCTGTGATCAGTTCTCTTGAAAGTGAGCTTTCTCTGTTTCTGTATCTCACTTGTTTGGATGTCAATGGTAGGAGTGTGGTCACGAGGACTAGACATATATGCCATTGAATGTATCTGCGGTGAGATTGCAGCCAGATGGCGAAGTTATGGAGCATTTTTCGTCCCGAATTATAGTTGTATGCCCGCCCAAATCCAATTGGTTGATAGATAGAAGGGAAAGTCAAAATGTAGTAGTATGTAGGGCTTCGACTTGATAGCCCTGTATGTTGACGAAGCCAAAATGAGTGGCGGTGACTGGGTTGTTGTCTCCGAGTTCAAATACTATAGGATGTGAGAGTTTTTTGAACTTTTGGATGCTGCTGCGGTCATTGCACATGATGTGTGATGCTCCGGAATCAATGACCCACTTGGGAGCTTCGGGGGCGAGAGCACACGCAGGTAGTCAGAAGGGGTCGCAGTCTCCGGTCATCACGAGAGCTGCTGTTGCAGTGGCTTTCTCCACTTTCCACCACTGCATTATATGTTTGTAGGAGATGTAATCCAGTTTGACGTGTCCAGGGAGCCCTCACTAGAATCAAATGCTCTGAATGTTGTTTTCTCCCTCCTGAGCGCGTTTCCACTTTCAGCATGCATCTAGAGTATGGCTGTCAATTCTGCAATAGATGCACTTACTTTCGTGGCTGTCTCCGGTTCCACTGCTTCCACCGTGTCCACTGTGTCCACTGAGTCCTCCACGTCTGCCGCGACCACCACTGTCTGTTCCTCGGCCACGGTAGCGGCCATGTCGAGAGATGAGGGTGGCCTGGGTCGATGCATTTCCAAGTTCATTGGTGAGGCTAGCTGTAGTCTCTTCCTCTAGGAGGTCATGCATGGCTTCTTCGGGTGTAGGTGAGGGCCTTCTATGCTTCAAGACCATTACTATCAGCGCATGATGACATTGCAGTGATGTGAATATTTGTATGCGGAAAACTCGATTGGTAATTGCGTCGTCTGTATGCTCCAGTTGTATGCCGTCACTACTGAGCTTGGTGATGTATGTTCAAAGTGGTTCATCCTTCTTGGGTCAGCAAGGATGGAACTGCCGAAGAATGTCCTGTCTGCCGATATAACATCCAGTGGTGTCAAGGCTGATTTCTAGTACATTCCACATCTCTTGAGGGATTCTTGTACCATTGACATTGCACCATACTGCGGGGGCACACGACAGTCTGATTATAGATGAAACCTCTGCTGCCTTAGCCTTCCAATCATGATAGTTGTCGTCATGGTTCAGACCGAGGGGCTGCAGGTCAGGATCCTCACCGGTGATAATTGCATATGCTCCCATGGCAGTCGAGACGATTATCATGTCATCTCTTCTTTCATCGTAGTTGGCGTGAGTGAGCTCAAGGATGTCGCCCCCGTTGGTTTCGTTGAAGGTAGGTTTGGAGGAAGACATCGTGAGATTGTGGAGATGATGTTGAGTTGTAGTGATATTTATGCGGCTGTTGCTACGGCGACGAGGTTGAGGGTACTTGAGGATCTTCTGCAGATCGCGATACAGATTGTGAGATTTACATAGTAGCCATATCCGGGCTCATAACCTGTTGAATAGTGTACTGATTGATCCATCCATAAGAGACACGAAGAACATATACGTACAATGTACCATATGCATATGCGTATGCTCCTCCTGACATGAAATGCATAACCCTGGTCCATATGCATATCCTCATACAAGTCTACATTCTAATACAAGACTTCAGACGATGATGTGAGTTCAGATGATGCTGAGACTTCCGATGATGCTGAGACTCACATGCACAAACACAATTAGCCTTGCCCCCACTTCCTACCAGGCTCAGTACCAAGCACACCCCCCTTCCCCTCTGCCGAAAGATACCAGGAATGCATTCTCCACTTTGGTTGGAGAGTAGAGTAGATTATTTCCTTTGCAGGTGGAGAAGAAGTCAGGGTGGTAGTGGAGAAGGCATGAAAACCAGCATAAAGTGTGAGGACTGCAATGAGGCTTTGTGTTTCACACCCAAACGAAATTGTTTCTATCAATTTCAACATATGTGGAGTATTTTTATTTATTCTGGGGGCATTTGGCTGGATTGTGGTTGTGAGATGTGTATTTTAAAAGCTGGCCCATCTGTGGGCCCAAACCCGGTTACCGGCAAAGGGATAATAGTTGCAACCAATGCAGATATACCATGTACCGGCGGCATCGCTCGACTGAGTACTATCCCGAGTACTATTCCGAATGAGATCTCGACTCAGCCTCGGCTATCAAGAGCTGTACCACTACTGTTGCAGAATCAACTTCGAGATGTACACCGAATCAAGCCAGATGACAAATCGATGTGGCACCAAAAAAGGCCATCCAAGATTAGTCGTCAGCAGAGCAAGGATCTTCAAAGAGGGGGATGACCGTACCAGAATCAAAAACCCCTACAGCGAAAAGTCATCGTACCGGAAGTGCTGCAATAAAGTACCGCACAGCTCATTCACCAATAGAGACGGTTAGCAGAGACAACCACACCCCAAGAAGAATTGACAAACTTGACTCTGAGAACAGCTATAAGTGCATCCAGACAAGTCACGGCCTGCACACCTTGAGATGAATCGAGAAGCCCACCTGAAGCAAAGTCGTTAATCATACCTGAAGAAGCGGCAAGCACACCAGAGGAAAGCCGGCGAGGGCACCCTGCAATTGGAAATGTTAAGTTCACTGAGCATACGATGGATGTCAAGTGTACCTGCAAGTGCACCTATGACATGATGAGAAGTCAATACCAAAGCACGATTACACTGCTTTGGAGCCATGATGGCGATTGACAGTGGATATATTTACAAGTCGTCAGCGGAGCAACTTTCAAAAAGGGAGAGATAGCTGTGTCTACACAATCAAGTACTACCAACAAGTGGAAGCCAACTGATAGGCTGTCTACCGAGGCTTCCATCGAATAGTCTGCCGAAAAGTCAACCAGGATTCTACTGAAATCGCCTATCAAGAGCTCACCAATAAAGTCGATCATATGGGCACCGAAACGGACTTCGAAAGATGCTGACCGAATCAAGATAAATCTACAAGTCAATGCCACATACCGATGACTACCGGCTGCAATATATACTCTACTGAGCATGCAGAAGCACTGCACAGAGCTCAGACAGCACTAGTGCGCTCGAACTTGTGAAGTGTAACCAGCTTAGAGAAGCTTACATATTAGATATCGACGGATGAGACACAACTACGTGAACTTGACATATAAAACTAATAATCACCGATGGCTACGAACGATGCCGGCAGCGGAAGCTCCCATTGATGCCAAGTCATGAGCAGAAGCTCAATCACAGTGATGATTCTGACAAAGACCTACACCGAGATACGAGCTACGGGAATGATGGTCGTTGGAGTATGGGTTCGAAAGTGAATATATGGGGACAGGATCACTTTTGGATATATACTTATTTCTCTCCACATCTCTTCTTCTCTTCTTTGGATCTTGGCCTAGTACAAATGGCATCGGCTTGGGTTTTTACCACCTTCAGAGTCAGTCAAGTGGAGGTGGATTTTCCCCATGCGCCAGATCCGCCGAAAGGTTGCCGTGTGTGGTACCGATTGGTAGCTGGACTTATGAGTTGGTATGAGTACGTAAGTGGGATGATTGCTTTGTGTAGTTCCTTTCCGTTCCTTTCCTTGTACAGGTGTTTGCAGCCCAGGAGGTCTGCGTCCGAAGTGGAGGATAATGCAACGGCAGCGAGTGTTCAAGATTCCTGAGGCTGGCATGTGACGTGTTCAGGGCTGGGAAACCGCTGCTTCATCTAGTCGGCTTGTGGCGAGCCTTAGATCTTTAGCGATGATCTTGCTTATTTACTACACATCTATATATATAATCTCTGGAGTTCACATTTGCAACCATATCCACCCAATTATAGTATGTAAGCCTATGAGGTCGAGCGCAGGCGTACGTGCGCTTATACTTACACTGCTCCAGCTATATCCTTGTCGATACAGTCATGCCGCATCGTCCGACATCGCAATACATAAGACCACTTCCTTATCATACTAAATACTCCTGATACTACTATCATACACCTGCAAAGGCGAATACCGGCACGTACGGCCGTGTACCGCTCGAGATGGTAATTGGGAGGATACGGTTGCACACGAGGATCCGAGTGATTGTAGGTGTAGATGTGTACGTAAGATTATCGCTAAAGATCTAAGCTTCGTGGCGAGCCGACTATATAAAACGGGTGTTACCCAGCCCTAGACACGTCACGTGCAACCGTGCCAGTACACGATCCCCTTCTTTAGGTGCAGACCTCCTGGGCTGCATAACCCCGTACAAGAGTAGGAAAGGAAAGAAACAGAAAGGAAGCAATCAAACAACCGTTCCACGTACGCCATCGTACGAACCCATATGTACCACAACGGATCTGTACCGCTCAGGGTGACCTTTCGGCGAATCCGCGCACAGGGAAACTCCACCTCCAGTGGCAGGTGGTAAAAACCCTTGCCGACGCCATTTGTACCGGGCCGAGATCCAATCAAGAGAAGAAGAGAAGAAGAGGGAAACAGGCAGTAGAAAATATCCAAATTGACCCCGTCTCCATATCTCGACTTCTTAGCCCATGCTCCATCGACGATCATTCCCGTAGCTCGTATCTCGGCGTAGGTCTTGCCGGAATTGTCAGGGCGGTTGAGCTTCCGCTCATGGCTTGGCATCGATGGGAGCTTCCGCTGCCGGCATCGTTCGTAGCCATCGGTGATCATCAATCGTATACGTCAAGTGCATGAAGTCGCGTCTCATTCGTCATCTAACACATCAGCTTCTCTAAGACGGTTATACTTACCAAGTTCAAGCGCGCTAGCGCTGTCTGAGCTCTGTGCAGTGCTTCCGCATGCTCTGTAGAGTATATCTTGCAGCCGCAGTCATCAGTACTCGGCATTGACTCGTAGATGCATCTTGATTCGGAAATCGTCTTTCGAAGTCCGCTTCGGTGACCATCCGGTCGACTTCATAGTTGCTCAATAGACGGCTTCAGTAGAATCTTGGTCGACTTCTTGGTAGACTTGGTAGACTTGTCTGTCGACTTCTCGGTGTGTCTCGGTAGACTGCCTCCCGGGGGGCTTTTGACTTGTCTGTAGGACTTGGTTGTTCAGACACGACTATCTCCCTCTTTTTGGAAATTCGTTGCTCCGTCGACGACTTCTCCAACGTATCGATTACCATCGTGGCTCGGTAGCAGTGTAATCGTGATTCGGGATTGTAATCGAAATCTCTCTGATTCGACACATAATTCGGTTCGGCTTTCGCTTCGTCTGCAGACTTCCGGTCATAAGTTCCCGACCTCGACCTCAGGCGTCACGGTCTCCCGACCTCGACCTTCGGCATCACGGCCATAATTTTCGACCTCGACCTCAGGTGTCACAGTCTCCTGACTTCGACCTTCGGCGTCACGGCCCGACCTCAACCACTGGCGTCACGGTCTCCCGACCTCGACCAGCGGCGTCACAGTCTCAATGTATTCGACCTCGTCTTTAGACTCCGCGTTGACATTCCAGTGATCGTCGTGCTTGTCGTCCCTTGATTTCCCTAGGCTTCCACCGTGAATTGACGTGTTCAGGGGTAACGTGATCGTGTAGTCGTGACTTCTCCGGTACCCGGTGCTCGATTGCAGCCGTCGGAAGTAATTGATGTAGTCTTGAACTCATCTTGATCAATCGTATGCAATTAAAGTCTGTATGCGTTCGGTATCATCTTGTGATCCAGTTGTTGAGAGTAAAAGAGAAAGAACGAAGAAGCTCAATTGTCTATCGATTCAAAGAGAGAGAAAACTATGGACTTATATACGAAAGAGAGAGAAGGAAACTCCATGCCGACTGCCAAAGCCGGAGCCCGAAGCCGAACATCAGTGCCGAGGCTAGGCCTCCTGCTCAGCATGGGGGCAGGCGAGGCCGATGGGGGCAGGCGAGGCTGGTGGGGGCAGGCGAGGTCAATGGGGGCCGTAAGCCACCGGCCTCATGCCCGAGCCCGCCAGCACTGAACACTAAGAAAGCCACCGGGCCAAATCCCTAGACTATTCGGTACGCATTGGGTGGTCATATTCGATCTCCTTCAGGACCAATTCGGTAGTCATATCGCAGTCTTTCTGCATTTATCAAGCGGGCTTGACTTCTCATCGTCTGGAGTGGGCTGGCAGTCGAATGAATGGTTTGCTTGTGAGTGGAACTGTAGGTACAGTTGATATCCGGTCGCTAATTGGACTTATTCGTTCTTGATCATGGTGTGTGTTACCGACTCTGCTTCAGGTGCACTTGTTGACTCTTCTCCAGCTGCGCCCGTCAACTATTTTCCATATGCCCTTGTCGAGTCTTCTCCAGGTGGACTTATCGTAGTCTCTTTCGAAATGTGCTTGCCATGTCTTCTTGCGGTGCACTATGTCGCCTCTTCTGTAGGTGCGATCGTTGACTATTCTCGAGGTGCACTCGTCGAGTCTGAGTGCAATGATGGTGTCTGTCTTCTCTGCCGGAGAGTGTGCTCCGCGGTGCTTCATCCTAGCACTTTCGGTATGGTAATGCTTTGCGGTAGAAGGTGTTTTCGGTTCTGTTAGTTATCTCCCCCTTTTAAAGGTCATTGCTCCGCCGACGGCATATTTTGGTACGAGGTTCATTGATTGCTACTGAGGCTGAGTGGCTGGTTGCTCGAGATCTCCGAATTGCAGTCGGGATCGTAGTCAGAATTGTAATCTTGGTCATACAGCTTTGTAGCCCCGTATCTCGGAATAGTACTCGAGATCATTCTCAATAAAGTCATGCCGCTGGTACATCCTATATCTGCGTATCGGCATATATCCACTCGATTGCACTTTGGTAGATATTAATCAAAAGTAAGAGATCTCAAGGGTCGAGTTTCACATAACCTCGTATATCGCCCTAAGGCAGTAGACTGATTTTCATCCATCTCCGATCCATCTCTGGGACCCGCAAGTTCCACTCATGCAGGTCACATCCCGTGGGTCCGTAATAGTTTTTGCAAATCTCTAAAAGTCGCTTCTGGGATGTTTCAGGTGTCGTTTATCACAATATTGTTGAGTGGACTTTGAGTGCGGTCATCACGTGGCATTGGGTTAGGGTTGAGCGGCTGAGCCGCAATCCAGTTACTTCTTGTGTACATGTCAAATAGATGAATAGACAAGTCAACATACGCATCACCAAATTGGCAGCTGCACCATCAGTCGACGTACACTTCCCTCTGCACCAACCTTTGTCCAACAGATTATAAGCCCTGTCACATTGGGATTTTGGCTATTATGAATTGACGACTACAGAGGAAACGTGACATTGGGAGATGAGTCTTGATGACCAGCTGAGTACACTTGAGGAGATGGACACTGATGTCCTCACATTATTTTCTTTCACAACATCATTTTAAAAGTTCAATGTGTTTCAGATCCAGGAGGAGATTTGAGCAGGATGCCTTCAGGATTATCACAATATGGAGACTTACAGTGGACGGATTGACTAGCTGGTCAAGCACTCCAATGTCTGTTCCAAACAATTGTCCCTAGATGAAACTAGGACCTTCGCGAATATGTTCAAAAGGGAGCATGGCTGTTAACCCGCGAGAGGAATCCCAAGGAATGCCAAGGAATCATGATTGGCAGTTCTTTCTGGAATTGAAGATGGACAAACACATGTTGTTAATAGTTACTCAAGATGAGATTGTCGTGAAGCTGGATGAGAAGGAGACCACGATTGAGACTGAGAAAGTCCAAGTTCAGGAAGTCTTACTGTTTGCCAACCGAAATTGCAAAGGGCAAGGCAAAGTCAAAAGAACACCCAAGGGAGAACTTTATGGTACAGGTGACAAGAGTAAAAAGTATCAGAGTGACAGGAATTGTTGAACACCATGTTTCGTTTGCCTTGATATAGGGCATAATCCAGTGAAATGACCCGGAGTGATGCATGCTGATCCTTAGGTCATGCAGGAAATGATGGATCCGGCAACCGAGGATGATATCATTACTGCCGTAACTGTTTCGCCAGAAATCACATTACTCAATAACTAGCAGGCGACGAAGTCTGGTACAACTTAGGCCCTTCCAAGCAGTGTTGGTGATATGAATGTGCATCCACCACATTCATTCTTAGACATCGAATGAAGTTGATTCATTATATGAGATATATAAAAATAGAAAAGTGGGAAATTCACAAAATTGGTGGGAAGGGTGGTGGGCAAGCCTATCACAGCTGGAGATGTTCGACTGAAGTTTTGCCTACCTGCCAATCACACACATGGAGTAGTGCTGAAGGATTCTCTCAATATGGCAGGAGCACAGATTCCTCCCTCCCGATCTTGGTATAAGGACACGGTGTTCTGAATTGTCCCTGTCAGTCACTGTCACAGGGGTGCTTAATCCCAATAATCAATACAACATATATTGAACTAAGTAAAACTACCAATCCAAGCACTCTTTCTTTCCTCATTTGATCCTAGGACTCAACCGCGTGACCTCCATTCATGAGCACTCAGGGTTATCCCAAACAAATTCCTGGTGCAGTCTTCGTATCTGAAAACTACGCCTCTCCCAGAAACAACCAATATTCTGAAAACTCTTTGAAGGGGAATAACCCTGTAGATACATATCGATGAGCTGGGAGACCGATACCGATAGTGACCATGGAATGCCATACGAATCGGGATGTATGGATCAAAGCCTGCTCATACAGCCGAGCAATAAGATCTCCAAAATGTACTACGAGCTCCTGGCGTGTGAACTGAGATTGTGTCTACCTGTCTCGAAGCATATAATACGTGGTTATGTAGACGTATGAGAGAAGTAATTTTTACAAGGTTTAATAGATACAATTCTAAATGAGATTTTAAGATCGTCTTCAGTGTTCTGAACGTGTTGACTGCGGATTGCTGCATGGTCTTGATCTTCTCATTGCCGGAAGAATGCCATCTGGTTATAGTCGTCGTCGAGGGTTTGTCCACGCATACTTCGACACTACGACTACAATGCTCATGATAGCGTTATGCCGGTCACATCATGCGTTTTCCGCATGGGCCAGGTTATAACTTCCCACGCTTCCCAATCGGTTATCGTGTTCATGCAATGTGGTTTACACGCACTGTGCTCTTGATAACAATCAGGCCATCATCATATGATATCACGTCAGACTATGTGTCACATGAAAATTGAACGTAGACATCTTCCTACCCGTTTGTGCCAGTAGTTGAAACGTCTGCCAACAAAATAGTAGGCAGCGCTTATCACTAATTCATGCCTCACCATAAAGGCTATTGGGCTTGCATCATAGAATAAATCGGCGACCAAGTGATACTATGCCAACAAACAATTTGACGCGTCAGCTCATATCGAATCTGAGTCTGACGTTGCAATGCACACTAACTTATACCAATGAGCAGGGTTGCTTCAGGCCTCTTAACTTTGGCCAACATCATAATTCCCTCAGTCACATCATGCTTAGGTCGAGACCATTGAGTTGACTGGGGAGTACCCTGGTGATTCCTTATCCGCTGAGGCATTAGGGCAGGAGTCCCGCTTACTCACATATTCACTATCGACTGCTCTGTCTGTGAGTCACAGTAATCTCAAGTCCAATCAAACGTATCCCGCTAGTACCAGTGGAAAATGAATGTGGTCGAAATCATTATGCTCGGCCGAAGTTTTGTTCTTTCCATCTGGTGATCACGATGCTTTATCGAGAATGAATCCGCTAGGTAATAACATCACTTATTCCATCGACAGGCGACCACTACGTATCCCGGCCAAAGGACATAGAACTGGCTCGGTTGCGAAGTGAAGAATATGTGTTAGGCATATCATTTGACTAGACAGAGAGTAACTCCGTGACATGTATTCTTTTACTATCGCAAATACCATTATCGCAATTTAGAGAGAACCCTTAAAAGTCACTTCTGAATCGAGATAGACCACAAATGCAGTCATGGAAGTCGTTTTGCCAAGCCACTCCAGGTTGGAGGGCAATTCAGGTTCATTGTGAATAATCAAGCATAGTGTCATCCGTCAAGAGATGAATCTAGGGACAAGCGAAACACAATGCAGAAGTGAGTTCCAAAAGATCAAACCCTGTCGGACACCTTTAGTCATGACGAGTGAATGGAAAAGTTATACTGGCTATGTATCTCATCGACTCCCACAATGCACTGTCCTCTGACAGCAGCTGACACGAATTACAATGGTAGTAATTTAACCTGTATTTCTGCAGGTCAGTTCAAAAATTCCACAGGATTCCAGCAATGATATGGAAAAATTCAATGCGAGTGAGATTGATGATGGGGACCATCCACCAGATGCGATTGCAGAATCCACCATCTCCCAATTCTCATGGATAATTGCAGGCTTTGATGGAAGTCTCGAGAGTGCATAGGAAGGTCCTGGGGATTTTTAACAAAAATGATGCCTGACTCATCATCGCCATCAGAGGAGTGGCCGGCGGGAGGTGAACTGTACAGAATATTACTGACCAGACCAAGCTAAAGCCATTGGTAGTGTGCTTTGTATCAGAACTGAGTTTAGAGAAGAGCGTATTGGTATTATTGTTTCATGGAAGGATATTGTATTTGGAGGAGCTTTGAGCATGGTCGATTGTTTGGGAGGAGCTCTGCATATGGTTCTGGATCCCTCTGTAGTTATTATGTATTGTGTAGACATATGGTCATGATACTACTCTGGAGAAGTTTTGAGTGGACATTGGGAGCAGCCAGTACATGGTAGTACATTAGGGTAGCGTAGCAAAGCTGTATTCACTTGACTTTTTGTGTACATGTCAAATAGATAAATTGACAAGTCAATAGATATGTCACCAATTTTGCAGCTGTATCATAGGTTGCCATACCTGTCCCTCTGCACTAGCATTGGTCCAATAAATACGAGTCAATCACCCCCTGGCAGATATACTGGATCAAAATCTATGATCAAATTCTCCCACAAAAGATCTGTGTGCTGTCTTTAATGCTATGTTATTGTGTCATATTTTGATAGGTAAATATTTGTTCATACCACATTTGATCCAGAATGACTTAGGGCACTGTGCCAATTCCCCTTGACTGCTGAAATTATCTCTGAACTGAATATCTGTACAAACTAGTATGACTTCAAATCTCCTGCATCATTGTTAGCCCAATGGGGTATCTGCAGATACTGAAAGCAGTAATGGGTAGTGCCAGGCAGTCTTCTCACCAATTGTTCAGTGACAAAGGAGGCAAACTCTACTGTCCGGTCTCTAGCTTAGTCACTTGGCAAGCCAGCATCAGTCATTCTAGCACTGTCAATCAGTAACTCTTCTGCCACAACTGCCCTCCCTGCTCCCTGCATATTGTGTCCGGTACAAATACACTCAGGCATTTCAGTAGAGGTACTTTGCAAACTAGCTCCCAGCAGGCCAGTGTAATCATCCAGTTAGTTTGATGACAGCCAGTCAAACCTCATTACTATCACAGTCAATAGATGTGCTAGGTCAATTTTTGAGCAGTTCCACTTCCATATGAACTTTGGTTGAATCTGATGGTGCAAAATTTGAACCATGGCAGTCAAGTTCCCAGATTCCAGTTGGGGCTTGTAAGGTTGCCAAATGACTGAACGTTTTTTTGCTCATGAGTAGAGCTAGGGCCACTCCACTCACAACCATCAGAATCAGAATCACATTGGATTTTTCAACCAGGCCCTCGATAAGTACCTATTCCACTACCATTCTGGGTTCCAGCAACACCAGAATCGATTTCCATCCTGAGACATGATGCAGAGATGATAATTCCCATTTGCAGTCTGACTAAGGATGATAGATCTCACTTCCTATCCACCGTAAGGCAAGTAAGATGGTCTTTCCATTGCCGAATTGTGTGATATTCATTATTACCACCCAGGGTACAAATTGTAAGATTGTCTTCACATTCCAGGATGGAGTTGAAGTTGTTATGTATATCCACTGTGAGGCAAGTAAGAAGTTCCTCGCATTCCAGCAAAGAGCAGATGTGACTATTCTCATCTAGGGTAATACAAGCCAGGTTCTCCTCCCATTCTGGGATCAAGCAGAAGTCATCATTCCCTTCTAAGGTTATGCAACTATGATGCTCCTCCATTTCCAGGACTCAGCTGAAGTGATCATTCCCATACCGGAAACAGTGAAGAGATACATTTCAATTCCCACTTAAGATTTGGGAAGAGATATTGATTGATTGTGGTTCAGTGATGACAAGACGGATTTCTACTGCCATCTCCTGATCTGGGAATGGTAAGTACTTCAATAGTGAATGTAAAACATTGTACTCATACAGCCAGAGCTATGTGATTTCGCGTTTGCAGAATCCACTGCTATAAGTTTCAATTGACTGTCACATTGATATTCCATCTGGATTATAGGTGCATTTCGTGTTTGGATTGATTCTTCTCCACCAGAACTTGCCTTTGAGCATGGAATAATCCTCTGACATTCTTCTTCATTCATCACATTATACAATACCAATTTAGATATCACTTGGTTGAGAGTGTGCATTTTCCAATGACGGATAGGGCACATCTGACAGGCTGATTCAAAGCAATTCAGAATTACTTATTTTTATCGACCATCAAATGGATCATCATAAAAGTGACTGTGAAGACGATATGATTGACATTCCAACAGGAAATACTTCGATCTTACAATGTGTCCACTGGATGTCCACATCAATCAGTAACAGATTTTCTCATCAACAGGATAGTGTGACAGCCGATCTGCACCAATGCATTATATTAAATAAATGAATCATTTTGAACTCATCCATTAAATCATCTTTGAATATAGCAGAGCATGAATCTTGAGTTGATGCAGTGAGTGGTAACATATACTTGGCAGTGAGACTTTCCGAAAGTCTATAATAATAATACAATGAATTGTATACAATATCTCTAACCACTTGGTCTCACTGTGTTGGGCATGTTATTTGATGCAGTGGAGTATTAAATATTCCGCCTAGATGCATGTGTCTTCATAAGTGAAGATTTGAGATATTCCCTGAATATAAGAACTGATATTATTCAATGGTGATTCTACTAAGAATCATCGCTGTAATAATTGTCAGACACCTGAACCTCAATGTAGTTAACCCTGTCAATGATTGACTTGTCATTCACATGTCAGGATAAGAGACAAAGTATATACATCAAATCCTATAAGCAAAACATTTCTGTTTACTGAAAAGTAGAAATGGTGTAAAGGTAAATATGAGTACATGCAGCTGTTTACAGCTTGGGATACCAATTTGGTGACTACAGTTACCTACAAGGATTGTAGTGGTGTAAATGCAGATGTATATCAAGGGGGGTTACCCTGCCCTGGACATGTCACATGCAGCCATGTCTTTAAAACACCATCCCATTCAACCATCTTCAGATATAAATACACGTTCATAATTCTCTGTATCTCCTGCTTCTGTGAACCAATCTGATCACTCCTAAACATTGAACATCATAACTACCAATTACAGTCACACCAAGGAGTGATGTGAATTATAATATTAGTGCTGGCTCAAGATAGAGAACTAATAACCTCTGTAGTGAGGACCAGTTCAGTATCAAGTGGAATATGTATATAGCCACTGAGAGTATATTAGTGCTATTGATGTACTGAACACACCATTGAGGGAGTGGGTAAGTAAGCAAGTACACAGAGGGACAGGATAGGTATGACCTCAATAACCTTTTCATGATAGACATTGGACCTATATCAAATTAGTTACCAAAGCAAATGCATTATCATCAACACCCAAGCCGGATGGCCTAATGCCAACCAGAAGCAGTGCAACTCCTCACGGAGTATGAGAGTAAATTTGGATAGGAAGCTTATCACGGAGAACGGTGGATGCAGGGTGTATGTCCGTGCATCTCAGGTCACGTGTGTGGCTCTGTGCAGCTTAACGAGTATATATAGAGATCCCGACCTTCTTAGAATAGACGTCACGTTTCTAGCAACTTACAGTACACTAAATGCCTAAGTACTGTATGTAGCCGGTTAGCGTATCCCCACAAGATGGTTAGCACAATATGGAGTATTCCAGTATTTAACCACAACAGGTACAGCCATTGAATAGTTGAGCTTCAAAACCGGGGGTACGACCAGGAGGTTTGACCCCGCTTTAAACCTCTAGAGGCAGGATCTATACTTTTTGATTTGCTAGATTTCTTTCAGCGATGGCACAGCCAAGGGAGTGCTTTCATGGCACCACTCACTATTGAGATTCATTTATCCCATGTTAAAAAGTATTTATGCCGTAGAAAGCAAGATCAGTGCATATCTCAATTCTTCTTTTATTAGCTGTAGATAGTCTAGATCTGGGGGAAGGAAGGACCTCTCGCTTAAGACTTTGATGAGCGACCAGCTAAGTCGTAAGTGGGCTGCACCACAAACATCCAAAGTTTTTGTCCCCTGTATTACGGACGCTGTATATCGATGCGCTATGAGTAATATAACATCTTATTCACATTCAGGACGTGTAGTGCTGATTGTATCGGGACGTCTAGAGTATATCCTGACTTAGAAACACAGGGTCAAGTATGTAGAATGAGGTTGTATCGCATACTACCTCCTTTACTTTACCTGCATCTGCAGTACTCATACATGCGTATGCCGGACCCAGTGGGGTCGCTCTATCGCTTAGATACAGACGTGAGGCAATTCCCAATACACCGGGGGTGTGAGGTATATTCAAGCGGGGAACACAGATCGTGTCTTGCAGCAACATGTTCAGTTGACTATGCAGCGGTACCATCGCTCTATTAACAGGGTAGTGGATTAAGTCAGCGATGCTGATTATTTGAATAGGGCCTCTAGCATCCGGAGCTTGAAAATATTCTCTTTAAACACAAGCTCCTTCTTTGCCTCACTTTCATCGTCACTCCACCAGCCCCATGTAAAAAGTCTTCATTCGCATTGTATTCTTAGTTGCCCTCGTGGCTACGTACTCCAACTATAATGATTCTTAGCATGACACTGACCGGAGTTAGAGGTTTGGTTTTTGTGGAAACTTGCCCAGAATTTGTCATTACTATAACTGGATAAGATGAAGTGCTTGAGCTTATGTGATCATTTGAATGATATGCCTGGAACATCTGCTACTGCGTGAGTCATTAAATTCTGAATGTGCTCGCGTGGTTTGAGTGAATATCCATTTTTGCCACGTTGTACCCTGGCCTCGAGCGTCCATGGAACAGGGATTGTGCGTTACGCAACATCCTGCTATTAGCCAAGTTCGCGTGTTGTAACCGATATACGACCTGTGTTGTTTTTTGGGGATGCATTCAAGAATTGCCGCCATGCACGCTAGTTCGCGAGATTTAAAGTTATTTTCGCGAGCTAATCAAATATCGCATGCTCTCTTGGTAGCTTCCGGGTTGGTAAGGCTACCAGCAGGAACAGGTGCCTCGATTACCGGTTCTTGTACCTAAGTAACAAACGCATGGGATAAAGGATGGAATTTTGAGTACCTGATTGCTGCGAATACATCGCCCATTTTCATATGGATCCATGTCGAGAAGTCAATTGATGTTTTGATATTGCTACTTTGTTTCTGCCCCTCTCCACCTCCGGGCAATATATATTACGTATGCGCAGCTCTAGAGTAGATACACCAGAAAATGATCCGGAGATCAACTTGGCCAGCCACTGTTTCTCTCACCGGCCTCGTCACCACCCTGTTTTCTGATTCATCTTATCTAGTGCTGTATTTTACTCCTCGGAGAATGATACAAGAGTCGTCCTACGTCCCGCATTCCTCATGTCCATCTGCACACAATACTTAGAAGCCTGCCCGAGATGCACTTCACCAGCTTCCTTCTCTTCAAAGTCTTTCTCACGGCTAGCACTTTTGTTGGTGCAATCCCCCAAGGGATCCCCAATCGGACACTAGGTTTCCCCATCTCGAAGAGAGAGAGCGGTGTTCAATCTGAGTCCAACGATTGGGGGAAACAGGCTTTTGCAAAGGCCCTGGAACACGGTATCGATCCTACCGGTCCACACCCATCTGATTTCCTTGAACACCATGGAGACCACATCTCCTTCAAGGCGGGCAGCAAGTTCGCCATTTGGGCCGCTGCCCAGAATGGGCGAACCGACAAGGCGCACCTTGAGAGGCGGAACTCTGACCTGAACGTTATGTACGCCCCATGTTATCTGGTCACGACCAAATTTGAAGGCTGATATGAGAATAGTGTGTGGTCCGAAGTAAACTGCTTGGGTAACGGTGCCTATTTTACTAATGTTAATTACGGCTGGAATTACATTGAGTATGTTGACCCTATCTAAATGCACCTTCAGCGGCTCACGGTGGATAGTACCTTCATTTACGATTATTCGATGCAATTCACACGAGACGTCGATATGAATTTTGAGAGGTTATGGTTGATGAGATATGATGGGAAATCTAATTACTGCGGTTATGACTTGGATAGGTTCGCCCATGGTCACGCGGGTTGTATTAAAAGCCTACCTCCCTATAATTGTTTTTCGTTGATATTCACTTCAGTACGTCCCGGATAATGATTCTCTTGCATCCTCTGGTGGGTAAAGCTGTCGCTTGTACGAGGTTTCTTTGTAATGCTCAGCTGTACGTAGACGGTAAGAAAACCACATTCGACTTGCCTGTGAGATACAGATTATTTGAAATTTGCGTCAGCATACTCTAGAGAAGAGAATCCGGAGAGGTCGTCACCGGATGCCAGTGATATTCGAAGCCACTCGTGACCAACTTCCCGGCAGTCACGCGGAGAGTATGTCTTCAACCCATTCTGACCCGCCATACATGGCCTCATGGTCGCCGACAGGGTGAAGTTTTCTGTCGGTTGGTTACTATTGCCCCTTCCCGGTAGTAAAAACGCCGGGCAGGTAATATCACCTCGTCCTAGTGGATTTCGCCGTAAGCGAATATAATGGAAGCCGGGAGCCTGCTTATGTTATTATTTCCTCTAGGCTAGGTTGGAAACACGTATATCTTATTGCTTAGGTCACAAGTGGACGTCAGGATGGAGTTCGGTTAAGGTTAAAGTTTGGCATGTACTTGCCGAGACGGGGTAAGCGCAATTTATATAGGTGTTACTAGCACTGGTGGCGGCTTCGCCGCCCCCAGGGCGATAGGAGGATGGTGTGGTTGATGAAATCTTCCACCAAACATTCTACCATCAAGCATCCATGAAAGCACAAATCTGCTCTAGACTGCGCTAAGTGCACATGAGAACAGATCCAGCGCATAGCAACTGTCGTGTGGACCCATGCGTAACATGCAACATATAGTAATCTATTGTCGAATCACAGATATGTGCACCTGGGCCTATCCAACTAGATAGGGCAGGTGGTGGGAGATGAACCCTTACCTGTCTTTAATGCCCGAAGTCTTCACTGCTATACTGGTACAGTACACTATCACAGAAAGTCTGCTTGAGAGCCTGCTTGCAAGCCTCTCCGACAGCCTGCTTGAGTGATATGTTGAGAAAACCCCAAATCGCGAGGAGTAGGGTGTTCCATGAGAAGCTTTTGCCAGATCGAACGATGTGAGTCTGTGAAAGATTTGGCTAATTGAAGGCACTAAATTTGTGCAAGCTTTGATGCTAACATTAACATAGCCAACCTACTTGTCTAAGTGCTTCAGGTACTATGATCACTAGCACCGACATCAGCACAATTGCCATCACGACTATCGCCATCAACACCATCACCTTGATCATGATCACCATATTCGCGATCCCCAACATCACCATCAACATCTCAATCGCAAGCATCAGACCGAATGGGAACTGGTATGTCTACAAATTGTGCAAAGCAAGCAGCGGATGCTGCTGTTCAATCTGAGTATGAGATCTGCTCTCCCAAATATCCAATTGTCTACCTTTCCAGCAGAATCAGAGCTTGCAATTGTGAACACCGTGGCCATCAGGCAATGTGAGATCTGGGCGCGGTGGCCACGCTAAAGAATCATTCCAGACTATCATCTGGACCGACATCAAGATTTCGGCCGGTGAATACCTTCAGCCACCCATTGCCAACCATCGATCACCCACTACGATTCTCATGACACCTGGTGTCTGGCACCTACAACGGAGCAAGTCGCTAGATGGAAATCACAGGAGCATACATGCGAGCATATAGTTTTGTAAGATCGTGAGAGTCTCACCTGTTGAGATTGTATCTGGGAGAGTTCAGCCAAGCAATGATTCCACCAATACAGACAATCCCGGTTTGCAGTAGGGTTCAGTCCTGTCCAGTCAAATTGTCAAGTCAAACTGGACCACTCAACAGAGCAGAAGTCTTGGACTGGACAGGCTTGGTCTGGACCAATCCATTTATTCAAATATTGTTGACCTTCCTGTTTAGCCAAGTACAACTGGAAACATCACTCATCCTGACAAGTGTTAGCAACGGGTCCGGGTAACACGGCAGCGGTCCGCGTTTAGACCGCAAAAACGGGTCGCTTTCATTCCAGACGCGGCCAAAAGCCCAACCCACGGACTCTTAGCGGGCCAAACCCGGACCCATACCCATCAACCCACGGGTTTCACCGGGTTTGGCTAGAACTGTCAGTTCCAATCTCCAGTTCTGCGTTTCAGGTTTCACATTTATGGTCGCATTCCGATATTCTACTGTTAATCGTGAAATACTGACGTTGGTACTGCACGCTTCATTTTCGACCTATTAGCCGCCTGGATGTGCAAAACAAGGATACTCATGCGCCCAACCACATCCTGAAAATGAGCGTCAACAGAGCGTCAACGATAATTGGTCTTGCGTCTTCGGTAATTCAAGTGGTGCTTGATCACAAGCATCCATAATGAAGGATATGGCAGCCTTTATAGGCAGATATGTACAGTATATTCTAGCCACATCCTCTGGGACAGTAACAACTTATTTCATTTACAGAGCTACCACTAAGTATTCTTCAGCCTTTTAGCGTAAAATGACAGTCAAAAAGATGTATATAGACAATAACCGCCACATCACGCTGTGATTGACCATGATGGAAGGCCAACAATCGTTGACACTCTGTTGACGCGCATTTTGAAGATCGGGCAGGAAGTGTTTCACGTCCATTTTTGCCTATAAAGGCAGCCAATAATCAGTTTATGACAATGTGCAACCAGTCGCCCCACAGATTACCCATGATACCTGACCAACAATCGTTGATGCTCCGTTGACGCTCATTCACATGATGGGGCAGGGAGGGTATTGCACTCTGTTTTGCCTAGAAAGGACGCCAAAAATTCGTTCATGACTGGCTCCAACCGATGGGAGGTGTGATTTCCCAGGAGGCATGACTATAAATCGTTGACTGTCTGTTGACGCTCATTTTCATGATGGGGCAGGGAGGGTATTGCAATCTGTTTTGCCTATAAAGGCAGGCAAAAATTGCTTTATGACTTACTACAACCAATCGGAGGTGTGATTTCCCAAGATGCATGACCAAAAATCGTGGACGCTCCGTTGACGCTCATTTCCATGATGGGGCAGGGAGGGAATTGCTATCTGTTTTGCCTATAAAGGCCAGCAAAAATACCTTCATGACTGAGTACAACCTATCGAAGGTTTGATATCCCAGGACGCATGACCAAAAATCGTTGACGCTCTGTTCACGCTCATTTTCATGATGGGGCAGGGAGGGTATTGCATTCTGTTTTGCCTATAAAGGCCGGCAAAAAAACCTTTATGACTAAGTACAATCCATCGGAGGTGTAATTTCCCAGGACGCATGTTCAAAAATCGTTGACGCTCCGTTGACATTCATTTTGCCATGGCTGTATCCACAATATGCAATCAAATAATGTGGCTCAGTCCATCATTCACATTGTTTTGGCTGCCTTTCTGGCGTTTTCATTTACTTTCTTCTTGATCACTAGGTTGTGCTTTAATAATACATAGATATATATAATAATATTCTCCAAAATGCCGTGTCTTTCGGTCACTGCTCGTCATCAGTTGCATGAATGCTCAATCCGCTGCTTTTGTCTTCAAAATGAATGTTAGCCGCAATACCACGGAACAGATTGTGTACTAACCTTCATCAGTCAGTATATCAGGATCAAAATAGGTATCGTGCTGGGTATCCTGATCATCATCGAAAAATTCTGCACTGGGAAGAGCCGTATGCAAATATGTGTATCCGGCCGGCTAATTGACTATTTCAGAAGGTTGAGCTCCGGAAGTGTTACCGGTTGATGCAGGTGGCGCAGGGGCCATGCCGGGCGGATGTGAGGTCGGCTCTGGAGTCCGCACACTGCCTCGGGCGGGTGGTCGTGCACCTGTTCCTTCACGTCTCCAGTGTGTCTGCGGATTCTTTGCCGTGCCATTTTGCGAAGGAAGGCAGCCGGAGGTTTGGTTTTGACGAAGCATTGCCAGGTGTCTTTGTATCGCAGACTTCACCTTGTTATGCCCAGGAAACTCAACACCCAGCATCTTCCCTTCTCGGACCTCGGCGCATGATTTCTTGATAAGATAATTCATTTCCTTGTTTACGGAGCGCGAACCGCCTGCTTTGGCCATTTTGGCCATATTCAACGCCACGCGCATGTCGGACTGTTCCAGCTGTACCCGACCTCCTTGCCTTGCTGTAGTTGAAGACACGTTGAAAACCTACAAGCCATTAGTTGCTGCATCTAACAATGAAATTCGGCTGTTACCTCTACCATATACGCTTCCGTAGCCCCCTCTAGGGTGATTATGGCCTGTTTGGTCCACTCTCGGGGATGCTTATCAGCAAATTCATCTACGAACATCCCATAGCTGACAACATCATGATGTTCAATTTCGGGGACTGTGCGGATAAATGCCTTGTTCGACCATCGAGGTTTCCCGTCAGGGGCAGCAATATAGTCGTTACGTAGCTCTCTACCGACTCCCGCTGTACGTTATACAGTCAATTGACCGCCGATTGGCTCGATATGGATACACTCACATCCCACCGCATGCTGCTTCTTATTGTTTCTGCTTCCAGCCATGCAGACGATGTTTATATGTGCATCCTGGGTCGTATGTTCGGTGGCTGCATTGGCAGCATCGCGGTGAACTAATTTGTGTCTGCGCTATTGTTGTGTGCAAAGGATCTCCGTATTGTATGTAGCGCCCGCCAATCTGCCGGTATTCGATCTGCTCTCACCTGGCGGAGGTAGTTGTGTATCTATGATATGCTGGTGTGGAATAGGAGAGAAAGATGATAACGAGAGGAAGTGGGAAGCCCTGAGGACTATATAGTTAGCTTCATGTCAGAATGGAATAAGTAGCAGCCAAGATGATCGTTATGCTCAAGATCAATCCAACTGAGTATGGCTTCAAGTTGCAGTGGTTTCCCACGGCCCCGCAATTTGCAAAGATTCGGTCTGATGTTGTTCGATTGTTCACTGGGATAAATTATCGTGTGAGACCCCCGGAATCGCTCAATTGCTGGATATTAATAGGATGCATCTCGAGGGCAATGATGTCTGCTGATGTTTGTCTCAAATAAACCCCAGGATATTACATGAAAATGACGCTAACAATCATGTCATATCGTACGGTTAGTGTCTCTATTCCTGATTTCTTGTCAGTCAAGAGGGAGATTTTGCTTTGTTCAAGATGAGTAAACGTACCAACCTTGACATAAAAGACACAGCTTGCCTCCATATTATCCATAACTTGCAACATCCAACATCTCGCCCAACAACAAAGTCCACGCAAAGTAGAATGGTCAATGCTCCGAAAAAGAACTTTTCGCCACTCCCTGCAGTCAGACATGGCAAATCGATAAAGTGCTCAACCCAACGACATCATCAAGCGAATGAATGCAAGAGCGGGTTGGAGGCAAAGAGAGTCTGAGCCCTTGGGGCATTGCGCAGCTTGAGATCCAAAAAGAAGCTTGCTGCGGAAAAGTGACGAGAAACGGACTTCTTAACCAATCAAGGAAAAGAGAAATGGATTCAGGATCATGTTGAGAGAGAAACCACTGGGGCAAGAAAGCGAGTTGAAGACGCAGATGCAGCGGTTGGACAAGAGCAGGATGATATGATGCATGCTGAAATTGCGAGGTTGACGCCCAGAAAGCCCGAAAAGACATTCGAGGAGATGCTCGTTGCTATCGGAGACAGTATAAGTGATCTTGCAAGTTCCGACGATGGGGAGGATGGGGAAGACGAGGATGATGAAGAGACTGGGCAGGGCAAGGTGAGCGATGATGACGAACCCGGCTGGGTGATGGGTACAATCACCAAAACGATACAGCAGCACATGGAGAGCTTTCGGGAGAAGCAGAAGAAGCTTGACGAACTGACTCAACCCGGATGGGAGGATGCAGCTGACTACTTCTCCGAACGAGATAAGAAGTACGGCACATCCAAATTGAGGGTTCCGGCAGTTGTTCAGCTGCAAACGAATGATGACGCTCCGGCGCCTCCGCCGACAACATTTGGAGAGCTTATGGAGAGTCTTGACATTGTCCCAGGAATATTGCAAAGGCCGCAAGGGACTTCTCGCCCAGAAAGTAGTCATATCAGGCTGGGTTCGGTGAAGCCGCAGTCAAAATCGAGCATACCAAATCGTGAGCCAGCTGCGAAGCCCGATTCGTCCACGTTACTGAAAGCGAAGCCAGTTGAACCAGTAAGTTTTACCCCCTGCTGATGGCATCCCGCTAATTACCATATAGGTATCGGATTCCGACGAATTGCTGGTGACGGCTCCTGGGTCTGCGGAGGAATAGATATGCAAACTGTAATTCTTGACGTATGATCGCGGTGAAATGCAAGGTGTTTAGCAATTTTGCTACGTGTCAGCTATTTCTTGATTTCAGTGACCAGATTGTGAGACATAATAATTCGTCTGTGCATGTGCAAGGGTCGCACGCACCATGTGAATGTTCTAAAATCCAAATCACACTGAGAGACCGCCCAACCAGTCAGTTTGCTCTTGCATGTGACTGTTAAGCGACAAAGCAAAAGCAATATTAGTGAAGAAATATGCCAACAAAATTTGTTTGAGTGATGTCATACATGTCATAGAAAGAGCGGTCAGTGCACACGACAAATCGGTCTGAACAACAACCGTCATGCTGAATTCATCCATGTATCCAACTGTATTACTCGCCGCACAGACCTGGTGCACTTGGTTGAGACATTTGAACTTGCTTGTGGTACGTGATGGGAATTGAGGAGAAGGAGCTGGATAAGGAATGGTGAGGAAGTCGAGCTATATTTACTAAAAACTAGTGAAATGATCTACATGCCGTAATTTGCCGGCCGAAAGCGCGAGAATATAATAGGCTACATCATTTCGCACTCAGATAGCGTGGATAGCAGTTGATCAGAAATTGAGAGGTAACAAAACTCCTGAATGCAAACGATAATACATACAAACGTAATACTGGATCTCAAAAATGCCTATATGATTGGTTGCATACAATTATTCAGTGTACAAAGGCTGTTTCAATGTGATTACTGTGAGCGTCAACAGAGTGTCAACGATTTTAAGTCATACCGATTCGGCAATCACTGGGCTGCATTGTCATATCGGTTCAAAGTGAATGTTTAAGTCGGCGTTATTGGGACAAAAGCACATGACACGCTCGTTGCCACATGCTAAAAATCAGCGTCAACGCAGCGTCAACGATGATCGGCACTGCGTCATGAATTATCCAGTAGGCTGTGCGGGTACAGTAAGTCATAATCGAACAATCGGCCGCCAATCAATACAAAAATGGTGGTAGCAACGTTTCTACTATATCCTGAAAATGAGCGTCAACAGACTGTCAACGACTTTTGGCCATGCATCATGGATTATGCATTGGCTGTGCGGCGACGTTACTCCATTATCGCGCTATCGGCCGCCTTTCTAGGCAAAAACTCTTGCAACAACATCACTGCTATGTCCGAAAAATGAGCGTCAATGGAGCGTCAACGACTTTCAGCCATGGATCATGGAGAATCCTATGGCTTTTCGACGACATTGTGCCATAATCAGATGATTGGGTGCCATTCTAGGCGAAAACGGTTGCGACGACACCGCTACTATGTCCTAAAACTGAGTGCCAATGGAGCGTCAATGACTTTAAGCCTTGTATCATGGAGAATCCTAGGGCTTTCGGCCAACATTGTGCCATAATCAGATTATCGACTGCGTTTCTAGACGAAAACGGTTTCGACGACACGGCCACTATGTCCTGAAAATCAGCGTCAACGGAGCGTCAACGACTACCAGCCTTGTATCATGGAGAATCTTAGGGCTTTCCGGCAACATCGTGCCCTATTCGGATCATGGGCTGCCGCTCTAGGCGAAAACGGTTGCGACGACACCACTACTATGTCCTCAAAATGAACGTCAACGGAGCGTTAACGACTTTTGGCCTTGCATCATGGACAATCGGAGGGCAGTGTGGTGACATTAACACATTATCAGACTATCGGCCGTCTTTCTAGGCAAAAACGCTTTTTACGACATTGTCACTATGCCCTAAAGATAAGTACCAATGGAGTGTCAATGATTTGAGGCCTTCTATGTTGCAAAATCAAGGGGCTGTGCGACTACAATGATCCATAATCGCACTATCGACCGCCTTTCTAGGCAACTATGCTTGGGACAAGATCGTAACCATGTCCCAAAATGAACGTCAACAGAGCGTCAACAATTTTTGCGCTGGCATCTTGGATAATCATACCGGAATCGAACGCAGATAAACCACAATGAACCTATCGGCAGCCTTGATTTGCAAAAATGCAACTGACGATATCGCGTCCTCCGCGTATAATTGAGTGCCCATGGTGCGACAAGGCTCCGAACGCTACACAGCAATAAACTGCATCATACTGTTCCTAAATGGAGTCTTACGCGGTCAGTCGTTGCAATCCGTTCTTGTATTCAACTTCACAATTATGCATGCAATGCCTTACTGATCTGATTATTTTCCTTGTGGCTGTAGAGTCAATATTGAACAACCCGGGGTCTGCATTACTGTATCGGGATTTTCGGCAGTCTTTCGAGTCGTTGTACCCAGGTTCCAAATTCCTACCGCCATGTCGGATACAAAATCTTTGAACACCTCATTGCTCGTGGTTATGATCTCTTCCAAAAATAAAGGTGTCTTTTTCGCGATTTAGGCGACCTTACTTTGCAAATCATCTTCGATGCATGGTGGGCTTGAATGAATGTAGGCTTGAAGCGGCCTATTGCTAGGAATGCGTCTAGACATGCGTGTTCGTGGCGATTCTATTAACACTGTGGAATTGAGGAGTCTGGCTGCCCGGGCATCATATGTATCGTTTGCCATCAAGTTCTCCGCCATCCATCAGAACATGGGACAAGCTCAATGGGGAAACACTTGCTGGCAAAAGCTCGCATCGCTAAGTTAAACGAATTAACAGAGTCAGAGGTCACTGAATTGACTAGTTTGACGGTCGATGAAACAGCTTTGGCTATTTTGAAGAGGCAAGGAAGTCGAGGAATCACAATTCTAAGTTTGCAGAGGAAAATCAGATTTACTATCCAGTTTAATCTATATAAACTGAAATGACAGACAAATCGTTCCAAACTGGCAGCTAAGGACTTTGAAACTTCCGAATTTCACCAAGATACGTGGAATCGCTATCTCATTTTAGGATTTGTTTCGGCATATATTCCATCGAACGATATATCAACTCTTGAGCTACAGCGGTCATATAAGGCATTACGCAATGACTAATTGCTACCGTCTGCTACGACTCTTAGTAACTTTTGCCGGAGGGAGTATGCACTTACGGTGGATCCAAATATGAAGCAATTGCCGGTACGAATGAAAGTGAGTTTAGCTTTGGACGGATGGACATCAACAAACAAATTGGCTATAACATCGGTCATTGCTTACTATATGGATCGAAATTGGGGATTGCGTGACGTTCAACTCGCGTTCAATGAGGTTGATCGCCTGTTCTATCCCGTTTAGAAAGCTAATTAAGGATATTAGGTCAAGACCCAACATACTGGAACAAGGCTAGCCGTACATCTGAAGGAGGTGCTGGATCGTTTTGAGCTTACCGACGGCCGTTTGCTTGGTATTACGACCGATAATGCTTCCTCGAATCACTCGATGACAAGCGAGCCGCAATCAACACTTGAGGCCTCTGGAATAGAGTGGCCGGCATTGACGAACCACATACCATGCATGGCGCATGTCATACAGCTCCCTTCTGGTGCTTTTATGGGCAGTCTCGGTGTGAAAGGCCGCACCAAGTCTTGGGAACCCCATGAGTTCGATCAGAAATTTGAAGAGAATCAAAGCATAGACGTTGGGAAGAGTCAAAGACTTCGAAAAGAGGGCAATGCTAGAATCAATAAGGTGTCAGCCATGAGACCAGGATTAGCAAAGATAATTGGAAAAGTACGTATTTCATGATATTTTGAAAGTCCTGACGCTGACCTTCATATAGCAGAGAATGCTTGCTGTATTCATTACGCTAACACCTGATCGCCAAAACGAAGGTATTGATTGTGAAAAAGCCAAAGTCTGCATTGCAGTACTTCCGATTATGGATGTGAAGACACTTTGGAACTCTACACTGGAGTTGCTCAAGCGCGCATACCGTTTACGGGAATTCACACCCGAGTGGCTTCAGAACCCAAAATATAGTGAATACAGGCCACTATTCACAACTCAGGATGAATGGACGTTTGTCAAGTATGTCATGGAAGTATTGACGCCATTTCGAGCTTGGACAGTTTGGATGTCGAAGAGAAATACAGTCACATTGCATCACGTCATCACAGTATACAATAACATGTTCCATCACATGGATGGCGTGATGCGAGCTTTGGCAATGAAGAACAGTCAATGGAGGTAATACTTCTTCTTTGCGGTGAAGTTAGCTCGACAGAAGCTTTCCAAATACTATGCCGAAGTGCCTCCAACGACGGGCATGCATCTTATTTCCGCACATATCCTGGATCCTTTCAGGAAGTTGCGATCATTTAAAAAGTGGGACAAGGGAATGGATATCAATCCTGAGGATGAGACATGCTACACGACACAATACCAGGAGACCATTCTGAAGTAGGTGGAGAATGAATACTGCGCCAAACATCGACGTGTGCCTGTCAATAAACTCGAAACTGTACCGAGCAGCAATCTCGTCCCCTCCGCAATGGCTTCAGTGTCCTATCAATCATCATTTGATGCATATGATTTGTCCAGCGATGATGAGGAATACATAACACCTAACAATGTGGCTGAGATGACCCCGGGACGAAGTGATCGCTCAGCCCGCTGATTGACCGCTGCCAGGCTCTATGTGAATTCGCTGCCTGAAGCCCCAAACAATTGGGGACAAATTAATCCAAATCTCAATGATTACCACTCTGACCCAATGGAGATTAGCAGTACATTTTGGATACCGGACATAACCGATTGGTGTCGCCAACTGGAGGAAACGCTCTCAAAGTATGCTGATCTCTCCAATGTGGCGCACGACATATTCTCTATCATACCACATGATGTCAGAGTGGAGGCCACATTTTCCGTTGGCCGAGATGTTATCAACTGGAGGCAGTCATAAACCACAGGCGAGACCCTTCCTGAAAAAGTCGTGGTAAGGAAGTTTCCTCGAGCCAATAACGGTATTTTGGTAGGCACTGACCAGGATTTGGATACCGCCAACACAGAAAACGACTCTGAAATGAAGACAGAGGCGGAGGAATGGAAATTGCACAGAATGGCAAAGGTTCAGGACTTTTTGGAGATGTGGCAGGGCAGCCAAAACCTATGTGCTACCCAGAAGGAATCTGGCGCTCAAGACAAGTAGATGACCGCTGATGGATACATTTGGACACGGAAGAGATCGTCAAAGCATCCTGCTCACTCTTCCAACATGATTGTGCCATTGCATTTAAATTGTCAGAAAGATCACCTTTGCCACCAGCTTTGTCTGCAAAGGACCTCCCTGGAGGAAGAACTCAAATCCTAAATATTCGCCGGATCCGGAGATTCAACCGTCATCCGGTAGTAAGCGACAAGGATAGCGCACAGGAAAGCATATCGGACACCGATGATTGGCTTAACTGGAATGGCGACTTGGATAGTACAAATTACAGCGAAGATGATTACCCAGAGGACAATGAATTCGATATAGAGCAAAACAATGGCATTGGGGATTCGGAATGCTCATAGCAGCAGGATGTGAGCGCCGCACCAAATGTGCCCGGTTTGGTTCGGCTGACACGGAAGTCAAAGAGACAGGCTGAAGAGGTGTTAGTGACGGTCAATGCAGTGGAAACGCAGAGAAATACAGGAGGGAAGAAAAAGTAGAACAGTATGTATCAATGGTTAACCAGCTTTATGAAGCTTGACCGAGAGTTTGAGTTAGAGATATATTATGGGCGAATGGTAAGAAGTAGCTTGTTAATATCGGTACATAAATAGATGTATAGCTGGCGCAATGAATCATTTGGCACGATGCATCATTTTTAGTCGTGTGATAGTGAACAGTGCAACATAGTTGCGCCGCTCGGCTTTTCCACAGGGCCGAGTCTCAATCAGGCAGAAAGACAACTGATACACTCAAACCAGGATGAAAACAATTATCGACGGCAGATGATGTTGAAATGACAATACATTAGAATGAGTGTCAACGGAGTGCCAACAATTTGTGGTCCGGTAAGTACGGTAATTCACCAGTGACTTGGTCATTGTTATGCATAACGGACGTACTGGCAGCTTTGATTGGCAAAAGAGAAAGCAACACGCTCACCGTCCCATTCTTAGCATGAGCGTCAAAGGAACGTCAACGATTTCTGGTCTTGTAAGTACGGTAATTCACGAGTGACTTGGTTACTGTTATGCATGACAGACGTATTGGCCGCTTTGATTGGCAACAGAGATAGCAACATGGTCACCGCCCCATTTCCAGCATGAGTGTCAACAGAGCGTCAACGATTTGTGGTCATGTAAGTACGGTGATTCACAAGTCACTTGGTCATTGTTATGCATAACGGACGTATTGGCCGCATGTATTGGCAAAAGAGATAGCAACACAGTGACTGCCCCATTCCTAGCATGAGCGTCAATGGAGCGTCAACGATTTGTGGTCTTGTGAGTACGGTACTTCACCAGTGACTTGGTCGTTGTTATGCATAACGGACGTATTGGCTGCTTTTATTGGCAAAAAAGATAGCAACACGGTCATCGCCCCATTCTTAGCATGAGTGTCAACGGAGCGGCAACAGTTTTAGGCCTTGCATATTTCATAAACAAGGCATTGCGCGGATCTTCCCGTGTATAACTGTATTATTGACCGCCTAGCTAGGCAAAAATACCATATATGGAAGGTGAAATACAGATACCAAATTACTCGATATTGCAAACTGCTGAACAACCAAAAGCACATTGTCGGTTGCTGAAAATGCGATTTTGGTAAGATACTATTATCACACTGCAAATTTAAGAGCCTTATATGAATCTATAGATGGACCCGCTGGGCGACCCGCTGACATCCCGCTCAATTCAGACAGATTGGGAGTTTTGCATGGAACCGTAACCGAGTGGTCAGTTCGGGATTATTGACGACCCGGACCGCCAATTTGGCAACGCTTCGGAATGCACCCAGACCCGGACCCGAAGTGACGGTCCCGAACCGTTCCTACCAGTACCTGTATTGCATCTTATTGTAACAGGTCAGGACCCCTGCATGTGCATCCTATTGCAGGTCAGACTTCTGTTTGCACCCCTTCCAACTGCATCTCATGGCATGTGACGTACATCCCACCCATTGGCTGCAGTCACAGGTTCTCTGACCTGCACTACTCCATAGACCTAGGGATTCCATTGAACTATGTGTTGGTCTGAGTGCAGATATGAGAAATATTGCTTCAAACGTCTAAGGTATCACTTCTAATTACCTGTAAAAGATCGTCAGTTGACATTAAAGACCATGGTGAGAAAGGATTAATAGTATCAATACATCTGATAGTTTACCCTTGGATATTGAAATCAATTGATATGTCATTATCTTCATTTATCTTTTCAATTTACCCTTTGCTATTAAAATAGGTTGATGTGTTAATACTTTGGGTTAAATGATCAATTACCCTTCGATATTGAAATACATTGAGATGTTACTATCTTCAGTTATTATTTAAATTTACCATTCAATACTGAAATACGTTGATATGTTAATATTATCTGTCATTATGTCAATTTACCTTTCGATATTGAAATACGTTGATATGTTACTATCTTTGCTTAATATTTCAATTACCCTTTGTCATTAAAATCCGTTGAGATGAAAATATTTTCAGTTAATATCTCAGATTATCGTATGATATTGAACATTTTCAATATCTTTAATATATCATGTGAAAGAGATACATTCATCGTGAGGGACGGAAGAATTAATGAGTAATATTATGTATGTAATATGACTTTTTTAAGCAATGGGATTAAGATGTTAGTAGATAATTGAATTGAGATGACCTTTCGATGAAGAGAAACGAAGTTATACACAATAATCTTCAGTTATTGTTACTTTCATTCCAATAACCTTTTGATAAAGAGAAACAAATTCATACAAAGTATGCATCAGATATTCTCACTCACAATTCCAACAACCTTACGATTAAGAAACACAGGAAACGTTATTGTCTCTTCAGCTCTTGCTACTACAATTGGAAATACCTTACGATTAGGGAAACGACGATATGGTATAGTATCTCCAATTATCCTTACTTTGATTGAAAATACCTTACGATTAAATAAACCAGGATAAGTTGTAGTATCTTCAGGTATTCCTACTTCAGTTCGCAATTCCTTAGGATTCAAGAAATCAGGATATGTGATTTCAGCTTCAGGTGTTCCTACTTCAATTCGAAATATGATACGATTAGTTCAAGGAGGATACTCTATCGTATCGTCAGGTATGCTTACTTCAATTTGAAATACCATACGATTAGAAAAACGAGAATACGTTATGGTATCTTCAGGTATTCCTACTTCAATTCAAAATACCTTATGATTAACGCTAAGAGGATATGTTGCGGTATCTTCAGGTATTCTTACTTCTATTCGAAATACCTTACAATTCGAGAAACCAGGACACGGTATAATATCTTCAGGTGTTCTCAGTTGGATGAGAAATACCCTATGGAGGATTGATGTTTTCAATCCTTTGCAACATAATCAAGAAGAGTGATCAGTGATAACATAATTAGAAGTGCCCATGCTTGTTATCTTTTGGTTCTGGCCATGGGACATGAGAACAGCGTGAATGTGAATTATCGATGTTTGATAGGGATTGCATTATCTACTGGAGACTTTTGGTTATATATGCAGTGTCCGGACGTATTCCGCAAGTTCCTATTTGACTTTGATCTGGGTGATTCCTGCAAGCAGAGAGAATTGATGTGCGGAATATTTCTTGACATCAAAATATGATTCATTAGTACCTGAATTGGGTAAATCTGTCAGGAAAAATACTCTGAAATTTTTTTATTACTGAATATTTTCTCTGAAAAACATAAAGCAAAACAAACATTTACTGTTCTATACATTGTGTCAAGTTAAGATATTCAATTCACGAGAATTGGTTTTGGAACAAGTATGATATAACAATGTTATTGCTGTTCTCAATTCGATACAAGTATATTTTGATCACACATAGTGTGGACTAAATACATGTATAGACTCTAATCTCTACTATATTCAACAATTATAGAAATTACATGATGAAAGAATGTTTCGCAAAGACTGTGGAAAACGTTCAGGAGTTCATGTGTTTCGACAGTCTAAAACCGGGATCTATTTGGGCAATGGACTTCAAAACGATTTACTTTTGTTTCGACAGACTATAAACTTTGTACCTTTGTGTCAATGGACGATAAACGTTATACCAGTTATGGAAATTACCAGAATACGCATGTTATCCAGGGAAGCTGGTTCTACGTACAAAACTTGACAACTATTCACTTCTTTAAACAGAGCAACCTTTGGGTCACCGGTTCTAGACAGGGAGGTAGTTTTAAGCGGTTAAGCTTAACAGTGGTGATGATACATAACGGATCGCAAGAGGGTACATGCACTACAACTACGGCAGATGCATACAAAACACCTACTCCTCAAAGAACCAAGTTATGTTTGTCAGCCAAGTGATCCTTAGCGGGATTACACTTGGGCCACATGTCACTCAATTAGTCATTGGTACACCATAACTAGCGGATTCACTTATAATGATGCAGTTATGTTGCCATCACTGGGAAGTGAAAAACCTTCAGCAGTGCACATAATTATTGGCCACACCTACTATACCTGATCTAGCTGGACAATGCACAGTTGAGTTGCGCGTATGCAAAATTATGTGTACAGCAGACGATAACGCGATATGCATGTAAGAGGGATCTGCAAGCTTGCACGGTAAGCGGTGAGGATTACTTGCGTCACCCCAAACTTCACTCCAGGTCGAGATCAAAGCATGCGGTGTCAGAGGGATTAATTGCATTGGCTGAAGATATGAGGCCTGAAGCGACCCCGCTCATTTGTTTGAGATAGTATGCATTGCAATGTCTTACCAGTTTGATAATCCGAGGAATGCATGTCATATTCTACGTTGGTAGAGTATCTGTTCATCGCGGATTGAATCTCTGACGCAATGCCGAATAACCAGATCAAGGCGAGGAAATTGATAGTGAAGAGCTATTGATAGATATTGTGATAAGGACTGATAAGACTACAAGTCGTCAGATGTTCCAACTGCTGAAGCATACAGGAAAGCAAAATGTCCAAGTTGAGGTATAATCTGATACAATGTCTGACATGATTTGATATAATGGATCGCCTGATAATAGATCTGGAGCGTGATGCTTTAAAACCACATTATATGAACACTATATCCTAAGGGATGCCTGGCAATCAATTACCGGGCGTATTCGTAAGAATGTAAGTCGCGATCGGGATAGAACAATTATCAGCATTCAAAGTGTAGCATGGAAGTATGGGTTCGGAGTACCCTCTGGCATGACTATTACGAGATCACATTATTCTGGCAATGAAAGATCAAGCTCTACCAGCGAAAAGTCAGAAAAACCTACCACCGAAGAAGACCTTAAAATATCATTGTGTTTTGATGATACCTGTATCTATGATTATGATTATCAAATATTAGTAGCTTTGAAGCGGAAACCCCTCACATCAGATGAGGATTACCTGTACACACGAAGCCGTGATTATAGTGTGGACGTTAGGAAAGTTACTCGGTACCACCGAACAAGTCAATACCGATTTGCCACTTAGTGTATCTGGTGGCTCGCAGCATTACTGCTGCTCGAGTACTCACTATAATATTTTATCAATGATTGGAAGTTCCCTTCGGAGAGGATTGAAGAAAATCAATTGCGAGTATCAAGTTGCAAATTTATTGAGAGAAAAATCTCATTGATGCTTCGAGATATTCACCGAGAGTCGGAAATTGATGATTACAAACCTCCATCTGGTATTTATTTCCGAGTCGACCCTCTAAGACCAACACAGAAAGGAAGGGTCAATCCTTTACCAAACACAAAGAAGCAACTTAAGCTGGAAAGGAAGCGACTCCCTCAAGTTGGGAAAAGAGCTTAGGTTGCGAATTATATCTTCAGAAGAATATGTTGCACCGGCGCCCATAACATATCAGATTGATCCTTTTCAACGTACCTGAAAATGAAAGATAAATCCTTCACTTGAAAGCAGGAAACAACTCAAAAACAACAGTAAGAGATTATTACCTATTGAGAAAAGGAAATACAGTATCGACTGATGATATGTAGTGTCAACATTGTTTGACAGTACGGTTGGATCTGTTCATAATTTTGCTGGAAGCATCCGAAACCATGAGCATCATTTGTCCCCTTTGTGTATTCGATCTCTATCGATTGCCCATATATATCAATTGGAGATAAGCCTTGGAAGGATATAGTATCTAGGGCCTTGCAAAAGTATATATACTTTAAGGAAAGCTTCCACCTAACACGATCATTGTGTTCCTTTGCTATACTTCTATTATATTGCATGTGGTAGCCGGGGTGGTATGCCAATCAAGATGTGGATGTAATAATGATGACAAATGCAATCATTCCAGTAGTCCAGGTGTGGACTAGTCCTGATTGGTCCAGTCCAGTCTAGTCCGGGTCCAGTCCAAGTCATTTTCGGACTGTGATCGGACTGGTCCAAAATTCTGGCAGACTGGTCCGGGCTTGGTCCGGGCCAGTCCACTTGGGGCAAATCAGCGAAAGATTCTACGATTCAGTAAATTACTGAACCGCCGAATAGAGTCATAAACAGAGACTCATACGCGCAGACTCATACATGCTGTGGTGAAACAGCGGAGCTTGAAGGCAGAGAACCTATCAATAACACTCCGCCACACCTCTCACGGCATCCAAAGGGAATTCCTGAGAAAGAGGAGTTCTGGCTCGAGGAGCATAGGAAGAAGGTGAGAGGACATGATCGGGTACCCGGCCATGAGGAATGACACAAATTCCATGGATCTATGAAATCTCTACAAGAGTGCGTGGGAACCAAGAGCTGGGAAAGATAGAGTGTGTATTTTGTAGTATGATAAGATGAGATGATGTCTATCTACCCCAGGGTCTCCGAAATATATACTCCCTGTCACTCAGTCCATCTCCGTTATCCCCTTATCCCTGTATTTCCATACGCCGCCGGGCCGGCGTCCCCCTGCCCAACTGAGTGGCGGTGTTGGTGGTGAGAAACAGATTTTCCCGCCACAATGCAGACTCATACATTCAGACTCAGACACACAGACTCATACACACAGACTCCTACATGTTGGCTCAATCGCTACTTTTCACTTGCCACTTGCCACTTGCCAGCTGCAAAGTGTTAGGCGAAGGCTTCGAATGTATTCACCAATACACCGGAAGTCGCCAAATTGACTCACAACCCCCAGGCTCATTATCAGAGGCACATACATCAGTTTTTGCTCGGCCACTTCTATTTTCAATTGTGGTCTTCCATTGACTTCGATTGACTGATGTCGAAATCATGTAAAGTCCAAGAATGAGGGTACGATTTTGGGAATTATGTAACTAGCTTGGATTGATCAGAAGTAGCTTCCTTGGACTGGTCCAGACCAAGCCCATCCAGTCCAAGACTGCCAGTCTGTGGTCCGGGCCGGTCCGACTCTCTTGTTGGACTGTACTGGGCCGAGCCCCACCCCAGACCGGGATCGTTTCGACTGGTGGAATCATTGGACAAATGTCCTGAGGCTAGGTATGTACTATTGAACGTAGGTTATCGCAATTGCACTTTGATTTGAACTGAAAACCTTGCAATGCAAGTTAGCTTCAGTGTCACTTGAGTCCACAGTTGCAACTGTATTATATATGTTCTCATACATTGGCAAGTTTATCGGTATATGCCTTCTATAAAGGCACATATACCTACCCTTGACCACAGACATATGATATACTAATACAGTTGCACACAAAAGCAATTGAGTATATATGTACAAATGAGTGGTAAGTTATGCAATACAGATCTAAGTGCTGTAGCGGCGACATATACTCAGGTGCACTTACCTGGCCTTAGATCACATGTCGCTGTTACACCTTCACTCAGATTGTCTATTAGTTATTTAAGTGATCCTACCAAAAAAGTTAATCCTCTTATAAAATTGACACATGTAAGTAATATGTGATGACCACATGCTTTCTGAGCCATTTCTTGTACTATCACACTGTGAACACTTGGTATATAAGTAATGTAATATATTGAACAGCCCTAATGAATTTCTTATAATGTCTAGAATATTGGTTGTGGTTGGGGAACTGCTGCCAGAATGGTTTTTTGGTCGGGAAAGCCAAGACTTTTGGTCAGTGACTAGCTGCCTTTTCCAGCGTGGATTGTAGTCACTCGCTATCATCAATCATATCATCAATCCATTGATCATATATAACTTGTCGAGCACGGTAGATAGTAATTGAATTGGGCACAGACGGTGTATTATTCGTTATCATCTAACATGTAAGCATTTCAGCAAATGATCATACTTACTATATATTCCTGCACGCCTCTGTTCTCGAAAAGCTGCATTGTACCGGGTATCTTGTGCTTTATCCAGCATTTGTAACAGTCCTGAACTGGAACCATACGGTCCGGCTGCTTGGCAGACCAAACTGTCAGCCATGCACACTGCTCTTCGGAAGCTAAAAACCGGAACCGCACCAAATGTTGACAGGAAAGCAGTCGTACTGATTACATATTTGGGCACCAAAGAAACAGTCCGAGGTCAATCTTGCGAGCTGGCCATTTGTAGTCAGTCCGTTGATTTTAGCACTATCTTAAACCGGGTTCGAGTACCAATTAGAATTCACAGAGCGCATGATTTTCATACATATAAGTGCTTTGATTAGAGTGGAATTGCAAATGTTGGAATAGAGTACTTAGTTTGGGATAAGGAGTATACTCGCCAGTTGGTCCACGAATATTAGAGCTACAGAGACTGGGTTTATATGCCCAATTGGAATTGCGGAGAGCATCATTTTCGTCCATATAAAGCTCTCTGATCTAAGTGCAACAGCGAAAGTTAGCTGAGGGTATGCAAATTCCCGAATTCCATCAATCAATCAATAACAACACCCGGCTACAATTTGCAATCAGATCAGATCACAGAGTTTGTATGGGCGAAGATGACACTCTCCATGGGCTCTAATTGGGCGTCCAAACCCCGGTCTCGATAAAGATACCAGATCAACGTTCAGTACAATTACACCCCGAGTCGAAGCTTATAAATTGAGACGGTACAGCATGGTTAAGATTGTCAAGCTTTGAGGCTTTGCAAGACAACTAGTTTGCGTTTCCCTGGATTAGCCGGCAAGAATTTCTTACTCTGAACATAGTCCAGGTCGGGGAAGTTTGGAAACGGCCTGACATATTTACTCTGGGGATGGCCGGCTTGATGAAAGAAAATTTTCAACGTTTCTCTTGTCTTACACTGCCAATGGGTTCCGAGCTGTTTTTAGCAGGAATTCGGTGCTCAGGTATGACGGTTTCCCAGTCTCAATTCATAGCAAATTCTGCGGAAGCAGGGTTCCCTGCTCCACCCAGTTGAAGCTTCGTAGACACCAGTCGTATTTTACAATCTTGTGGGTGGGAAGGAGAGGATCCCATATTCGCCCAGCTATAATTCTAGGCCTGAAATGCATGGTACGCCTGGAGACTTGCTACATATAGTTTTCTGTTACAGACTTGATTGTATTGCGCCCATGCTTCAGAACCAAGCGTGGGCTTCCCGTATGCGGTTAGCTATACATTCAGATATAACGAACTATTGTGGATCAATTACCAAAACACCAAGTAAGAACATGTGTAGACAACGGATTTAGCCCGAAGGCCGTCGGGTATTAAACCGAAGGTTCCCGAGTTTCCGGCCAAAGTCTCTCGGGCCAGTTATTTTCTCGGCTCCTGATATCGTACTCTACCTTCCGGCGCCGGATATGGTATCTCCTGCTCCGGGTGTGCTGCCTTCTCTCATATATATATGCCTATCGTTCTCTCTGTACGATAGACAATCCAATATCTTTCTTCTCTCTCTGTGATTGATCTCAACAACATGAACCTACGATAGGTCGAAAATATCCGATATGGATGAGTTGAGTCATTAAACATCATGTATTCCCCTTGTCTAGGGAGCCTTCTTAGGCACCAGCAACCATTTCCGCTCACTAACTTTGTTAGAGATAGACGATTAGAGAGGAAAGTTAAATAATGAAAGTGATATACTAGGTAACTGCGTTGCATACACATAATTTGTCTTTCGGCTGTATATGAAGATATCCCGCACGCATGCGACTCCCGGAGAGGAGATATGACCCAAACCTCTCTCTATACATAAAGATACGAAAACCTTAGCTACTCCCGTTATTTCTCTATCTGCCGCCGGGCGCGGGTCATGCAGATTCCCAACACTTCCACTCTACTGAAAAAAAGTCATAGTAGGCAAACACAGCTGCATGGCGGGACAAGATTTAAGCAAAACAGTGACAACAGCAGATTTTGAGCCTGTGGTCTTGATGTTTACTGCACCGGATGTTTTTGGCACTGGGAGGTTATTGTTTATCCGATGATGATATGGGATCATTAGCCTTCCGGTCCTGGAATCCAGAATGCTTTTGGTTCGCACGATAGAGAGCGGGGGACTGTAGGCCCAGGACAAGCTAGGTAGGAATTCTCTAGAATTCGGCATTTGTTGCCCAATTTCCGGCATTAAGTTCATACATGCTTCCGTCGGTCGAACAATATCCGGCCGGCGAGTCGTGAGTACACTTCAATATTTCGAACCTCACTATGACTAATTAGACTGGATTGAGAGCAGTTGGTGTAGCGGGGAAGAGTAATAATTAGTACCGTTTCTTTTTCCCATGAACTATTAGAGGGCATGTTCGCTCAATTTGTGCGGGGCCAATTACGATGTTACACAAATAGCCGCCGCCCCGGTAGCTGAGGGAGCTAATAAAACGCACATGCGATAGGAGAGCTTGCAGTTAATAGTTGAAATGGGGATTTTTTAGACGATGTGCTATCACCCTCCCGATTCGGAGAATCTGTCGCAGTACTACTTTTGGCAGTCGAGCCACCGATCAACAAGCGGTCAAACGAGCGCGGCTTACCAAACCAGGCCCGTTTATGAGAAACTGGCTTTTTACATTCAAGCCACGAGACTTGTAAACACCGGCTAGCATCAGTTTTTGGAAAACGAAACCGAGCAGGATTAGAAAGCACTTTTTCCGATTACCCCTAGTACCTAACAGGGGTTAGAGTTAGTACCTTCTCTCGTACTTCTACACAGTACATTTCTCCAAGACTTGATATGTAATTAATTCAACATATAGAGGAGCACAAATAACATTTTTATGCACTCTAGAGCTTTGGTTGGGGTTGGGGAACTGCTTCTAAGGTGGCGTTTTCGGTTGAATTTGGTGAGGAAAGCTACTATCACCAGGACTTTTGATTAATGGCTGTATACACGTATACTATTTACTCTATACAGTTACATTGAGCATCAGAACCCTCTGTCCTCTTTACGGGGTATCACATAGCCCATATCCCATTCCATAAAAAACCTCAGCGGTAAAGGGGCGAGGCACACTGTCAAAAATAACACCTTATTAAACCGGTGCGAATTATTTTACTCCGGACGAATTTTCCACAATGGTAGTATGTTCAGTTTCGAAAAGGTGACCGGCCGCTGTTGCAGCCGCCACTCCTTAAGCATCTCAGGAAAGCCACTCGCGCACCTCCCTCCCCTACCTTGTCACCTTCAAACCTTCAACTATCCTAATCAGCCCACCATTATCCCGCAGGCGGGGGGGCGGAGATAAAGACCTACCATATCCTCTAAAACCCACCTAACCCTCTCCCTCTCCCCCCTAAAATGTCCCCTCGTAATCCGCCACTCCCCCTTAGTCTTCGCACAATCAAAATCTACCCACATCACTTCCCCCTCCCCCGTAATCAATACATTCCTAGGCATAACATCCCGATGCAATACCCCCGCTTCATGAATCCTCCTCAACGCCCCCACTGTCTTATCGACAATCTCTGGTGAGATGCCCGCTTCGGTGAGAGGGGAAGAGGGAATGTATTCTAGTAGTAGTGCGTTTAGCGGTTCATCGGGTAGTAGTTGCGGAGGAAGACCGTCGATACACGACGCGTCGGCGATGCGAACACAGCCATAGCAGTAAGGCACTACTCTGTTCCCTGGCGGGCGCATGCTGAGTCCATAGTGCCGCAGGGACTTGTAGGCGAGATATTCTGGGGTAAATGAATCGCGCTGGTCTGGGAGGCGAGGCTTATACTATCTTTTGTTAGTAGCGTGTAGTTGAGGAAGGAGTGGGCGGTTAGACAAGTTTCAGGGCGCGTTTTTTCGCGTGAGGGCCGACCGAAACGAGGAGGACCGTGGCGCAGGGGCTGTCGTTCAGGACTGCGAGAAAGCGGCAGTGGAAGTTGGGGATTGTTGGGAGGGAGCGAAGGGATGGGCGTTGATGACGGGGAAGCGGGAGCGGAGGGCGGTAGGAGCGCCGGGAAAGGAGTCGAGGGGGGGAGGAGAGGCGGCTGATAAGGAAGCTGGGTGTTGCAAGCAGTAGGATGGCTAGGAGGAGAAAGAGAGGGAGAAGAAAGAGGAGAAGAGGAGTTGAGGATATGGGGAAGACCTGCATTGCGAGTGTGGGGTGGTGTATGGGCGAGAAAGGGATGAGGTCATGAACGAGCCGCATCAATAGCTAGAATCACGTGATGTTCCAGTTTCCGAGGTAGCATTTTGTTGGTGCAAGACGCAACAGGCGCTAGATCATGAGCGTGTTTCGGGACACTTGATTGAAACTCGATTGAGAGCAGTACAGTACTCCATGTTGCGGGAGCCGAGCCGGTGAGATAAGATGGCAAGATTCACGATCGAGCACTCATCAGTTACACCCCGCACTTCCCCGCCATCCCCGCACATCGTCCCACTGGCATGTCTCAAACCCTCCACACCTACCTCACCGCCTACCCCCCTCCCCCCGCCCCGCTAGCGCCGGAAGTCGCCTGCAAGCGCCCCTCCAACACCGCCTCCGCCGATTTCAGCTACGACGACATCCACCTCCCCATCCCGCGCATCCCACACTTCTCCCTCGCCCACCTCCGGACTCGCTTTGGGACGCTCCTCTCAGCCCACCTCCCCATCCCACCCCCCGCCACCGTCTCCCCCCGCCGCGCCGCCCCCCTTCGATGCGAAAACCAACTCAACACCCTTTGCGTGCGCTCCGTTCTCCTGCACCTCGACCGCGCACTGTCCGTCACCCCTTTCCCCACGGGCCACACGCGGATCACAGACCAGGAGGGGGATTCCCTGCGTGCCGGGTCGAAAGGAGACCGCATCGGCACTACACCAGCCGGTCAGATACGACTTGTTGGCGATGTAAAGCCGAGCTGGAATTGGCGCAGCGAGTGGGCGGAGGAGGAGGATTTGACGCTGAAAGAGCAGTACCTGCAGGTGTTGTCCCAGGTGCATTATTATATGAACCAGAAGGAGTGCAGGTGGGGGTATGTACTCACAGATCGGGAGTTTGTGGTGGTGGAGAGGGTGGGCCGGGAGTATGGGAGG
>Ga0307512_10000763_pt1 | contig 47718 bp, 52 predicted proteins | sample 14_EM_MG_FD_200267 | JGI IMG/M metagenome (GOLD analysis project Ga0307512, IMG submission 200267) | Populus trichocarpa ectomycorrhiza microbial communities from riparian zone in the Pacific Northwest, United States - 14_EM | ecosystem: Host-associated > Plants > Roots > Unclassified | place... | reverse complement strand
TGGTAGCGGTGGATTGCTCACTCTCAGCTCTCTGACAATCTGGCTTCGCTGGGAGCAAGCTGGTAGCAGTAGATCCGGCTTTGCAGGTAGGGGTAAAACTAGCTTCGCTGGTAGCAGTGGATCTGGCTTCGCTGGTAGGGGTGAAACTAGCTTCGCTGGTAGCAGTGGATCTCGCTTCGCTGGGAGGAAGCTGGTAGGACTGGACTGATCACTCTCACCTCTCTGACAATCTGGCTTCGCTGGGAGCAAGCTGTTAGCGGTGGATCTGGCTTCATTGTTAGTAGTGGATCTGGCTTCACTGCTCGTGGACGTGGATCTGTCTTCGCTGGCAGGGGTGAAACTGTCTTCACTGGGAGCAACTTATCTCTCTGACAAGCTGACTTCGCTAGGAGCAAGCTGGTAGTGGTGGATCCTGCTTCACTGGTAGAAGTGAAACTGGCTTCGCTAGGAGCAAGCTGGTGGAGGTGGATCCGGCTTTGCTGGAAGGGGTGAAATTGGCTTCGCTGGGAGCAAGCTGGTAGCGGTGGATCTGTGTTTGCTGGTAGGTGTGAAACTGGCTTCGCTGGGAGCAACTTACCTCTCGAACAATCTGAATTCGCTTGGAGCAAGCTGGTAGCATTGGATCCGGCTTCGCTGGTAGGGGTGAAACTGGCTTCGCTGTTAGCAGTAGATCTGGCCTCGCGCGGAGCAAGCTGGTAGCGGTGGATCTGTCTTCGCTGGTAGGGGTGAAACTGGCTTCGCTAGGAGCAACTTACCTCGCTGACAATCTGACTTTGCTGGGAGCAAGCTGTTAGTAGTGGATCCGGCTTTGCTGGTAGGGGTGAAACAGGCTTCACTGGTAGCAGCAGATGTGGCCTCGCTGGCCGCAAGCTGGTAGCGGTGGATCTGTCTCCGCTGGTAGGGGTGAAACTGGCTTCGCTGGGAGCAAGCTGGTGGAGGTGGATCTGGCTTCGCTGGTAGGGGTGACGCTGGCTTCGCTGGTAGCAGTAGATCTGGCCTCGCTGGGAGCAAGCTGGTAGCGATGGATATGTCTTTGCTGGTAGCACAGAGTCTGGATTCGCTATGAGCTGGCACGAAGCTTTGTATCAGGCCATGCTTCCACAGCTCTGACATCCTTGCTCGCACCACTGTGACATACTCGCTCTTACAACTCTGACAATGTGGCTTCGCTTGGAGCGAGCTGTTGGCAGTGGATCTGGCTTCCGCGACAGTGGGCAGAGATGTATAACTTACCGCTGATGGACGAACTCTGTAAGTGGAAAATACCCCATGGTGGTGATGGTGATGGTGGTGATAGTAATGATGGTGATGGTGGTGGAGATGACGATTGAAAAAAGGGGGTTGATAGAATTGATGCAGTATGAGAAATCTGCTTCGTTCTGTAATTAGATATTACACACGGCAACACTCACGTAGCATTCCCATAACACCTAGCTAATCCCAAAAGTACATGGTTGACAGCCTTAATCTACAGTAAACAACCGTAACACAGTGGTAACAGGGATATATTATCTCCATTTTGGTTGCACCGCAGCTTTTCCCGACAAGTGAAAGTCAATGGGTGAAGAATTGGGCAGTCTGGCGAAGGCTTTGGAATACTCTTCGATGTTGGGTGGTATCCCAGTGTCTTCCAGTGTATGCTGATTTGCGCTCACATCAGAGATGATGAAGTGGTACTTCCCATGATTTTTTGGAACTAAAAAGTGAGCATTCCTGTAGGGGCCCCAAGTGGGCACAAATAAGCCCTGCCAAACCCTCTCTTCTATCATCTCTTTTTCCATGTGAATGACTTTCTTCAGAATGCAGATTACACGATCCTTCCAGACTTTGTGACCGGACTCCAGCCTGATTTGGTTCACTGGCTTAACCTGGTTGCTGATCATTCCCAGTTCCTCCAATGTCAATGACAGAGCATACTCTCTTTTCGATAGCATACCCAGGAGGGCCTCCATTCCCTTCTGCCTTCATATGCTCTCCATCAGTAGCTCTCGTAATCTCTCATGTGTAAACTTTCCACATCTCACTGTATAGGAGAATTTCAGAATAAACCACTCGTCCCAGGGGCCTGGTATTGGGACGGCCGAGGGGATGGCTCTTCCCCTGCTGTCGAGTCAATCATCTGCTATACCTCCATCCAACAAGTGAACAGGCTTCACTTTCCGGGCAACACATTTGTAGCAGGCGCACAACCAGGTTGCTGTGGTGTTTTCATCTGAGTTGCACTTGGCCAAATCAAGCTACAAGCAAAATGGACGTATTTGACTAAGTTCCAGAGCAATGCTATTTTTAGAAACCCACACAAAAGTTGTGGATTCTCTCCCAGTTACCCTCCTTTCCTTAACCAGAGCCTGTTCTCCCATCAACCACTCGTCCGCTACCATCTTCCTACCCAACTCTCCGACTACCAATCCTTCCTCCTCTTCCCACTTATCCTCCCAATTCGTGCCTCCTCCCATTTGTTTCCTCAGCACCTTCAATAGCTCCCTGTTTTTGACTGTCTGTATTCCTTCTTGCTTCAAAGTTTCCTGCTCTTTCTCACTGTCTACTCCTTCCACTCTCCGATGCAAGTGCCCTCTTCCCATCAAATAACTCCTTGTCTTTTCCTTTTCTCACATTTGAGCCCTTCTCATTCCCATCTTCCTTCCCAGAACACTCTAACCTCTTGTCTTCATTGTGCCAGCCCATATCCTTCCTTGTTTCCCTGACCTTAAACAGGCGTATGAGTTTCCTGAGCTGCTAGAGAATGAATACCACTTGCCTCACAGAAAAGTTGTGACGAACGTCATCAGTTCAGACCCATCGACGGTGGAGATGGTGATCTCCCAACTGCCAGTGTCCAGGATTGTCTAACGCTTTGGACCGTATGTCTCCCAGGGGCGGCCCAAGATACCTTGCTTGGATCGGGATTTTGCAATAAAGATAAGGATGGGAATGACGATACCATGGAAGTTGTCTGGTATCGACTCTGCCACCTTCGTGATATCAGACTGATTGCCATCAGCTGTGACTGTCTTACAGTCATCACGTTTCCATCCGATGTTCAACACCCTGCCAACCTCTTCACTCATCACACAGATCTCAGATCCACCATCGATGAGGATGGGAAGCTGGTGCCCATGTATCTTTCGGAGGATGGTTGAGGAGGCCCTGTCATACTGGAATTCAGTATATCCAATGTGGTCTTTCAGGCCAGAGAAGGCAGAAATGTGGGCCATTCCTATTTTCTTTGGTGTGGCTGGGGCCCTTGCAGCAACTCGTTTGTCCTTGGGATGCGAGACTGTTTTGCTCTTTGGCAGCAGTTGAAAGGTCAATTCGCCAGTTTCTCTCTCCTGATGGGCTATGATGGTGTATTTGAGTGGGCAGCTTCCAAGGACGTCGTAGTCTCCAGAATCCAGGGCCTGTGCATTCTTTCGTGGCACTTTCGGAGCCTTTGGGGTCTTTGGAGTCATATTTTTGATGGGGTCTGCCTTGGCCAGTGGCTTGCTGAATGCTACTGCTTTCTTGATAGTTCGCTTGTCATGGTTACTAGCACTGATTGAGACCACCGGAACCTCTTCCTCCATATGTGCCCGCTTATCAGCATCTCTGGAGACCTCGTCCATCAACTGTCTTCTCCCATCTGGCATGAAGGCAAAACCCGTCTGTGTTCACAATACTGCCGACCATTGTATTTTCTCTTCCTCGGCTGAATGGATGTCTCTCCCCTCCTCCGTGTAACTTTCCTTGTCTTCCTCCACACTGCGGGCTCCATGCCCCTCTTTCTGCGCTTCATGGTCATCGCTCAATGACTCCATATGGTCATCGTAACCTTCTTATGAACCTTCCTTACATGTAGACCGACCCGAGTAGTACCCATCGATTTCAGACAGCTGTCAGGCAATCCCTGAGCACAAGGCAGTCACCTGAGTACTGGCACTCTGAAACAGCTGAGATCTTGCCATGTGCTGCGGCTAAGTTTGCTGTGGTGCAGCCATAGTGGTTACTCCCTCTCTCTGCTGCCCATGTCGAGCTACTTCCGGGGCTTACTCCCACAGTGATAAGAACCTTCTTTCTGACCAATATCCGCATATCTCTCCTCCATTTCCTACGCTTGGCCCTAGGGTTGGGCTTGCATGTTCACTGAGGTGAACAATACCTTGTTCCTGGTCGGTGAGCACATAGTGACTGCATGTGGGGATGTGTCTGAGTTCATCACAGTCGATACCGTGTCCTAATCCTTGCCATGGATGTTGCTGGGAACTGCATCATTGTGGGTAGTAAGCTGGTCCCTTGGGGGCACTCGGAGGTGCGAAGTTCATTGGTGTGTGTGGAGGTGGATGGTGAGCATGCATGGCATACACACTGGCAGTCTGGTAGCCTCCATGTCTGGGCCCATTCCCTTTGCTCAGCCGGGTGGTCCAAGCATTGAAGGCCTTCATGATATTGTCCATTTTTGTGTCGATTGTATCTTCAACTTTAGTGATGCAACTGTCCTCCATGGCGTGGACTGGTGGTGGGGTCTCTTCGCTAGGGATTGCCGGAAGGTTCGCCACTACTGGCAGCTGTGGGAGCAGAACTCCAGTTGGAATTGAGTAAGGAGAGACTCCCGGTGCCCTACGTGCAACATCTGAATCGAGGAGGGTAAGGGCATCAGGGGTGGCACATTTGCCTCAGAAATGCTTTCAAAGTGTGTCGGATTAGAAGGTCGAGGGGTCTCTGTGATCTTGTTCAAGTTTCATTTCAACTTTCACTCTCAAATGTCTTGGGAGGGCTCCAAACGACATTTCCACCTGTGAGCAGTCGGCCAAGGCCCCCTTGTGGATCATAATGGGGCTGATGTTATCGTAGGCGAGGATAAAAGATTTCAGGCTGACATTCCCACATTCCAACTGGTCTTTGCATAGTGGCACAAAGTACAATGTCGGGTACATATAGGCTCGGCTATCGGTGCAGTGGAAGTCATCCTTCAGTTCCTCATTCAACTGCTTCGGGTCATTTCTCAGATATCCGTTCAATATTTCCATCGTTTCCTGGGTTGTTTCGAAGCGGTAGTAGGGGAACATTTCGATGACATTGTTGGCCACTGGGTCGGCCTCAGTGCGAAATGTGAGGCATTCGTACGTTTCGATGGACTGGGTGACATCTGGTAATCTGGAAACTGGGGCATCCATGGTGACCGACAGTGGCAATTGTTTCATTTCCTTTGTGATGGCGAGGGCCACGCACTCGATGAATTTCCTTGGGTTGTGTACATGATTGGGTGAGGTGTTGGCGGAGGGTCCGGCACTGGTGGGGGATCCAGCATGGCTTGAAGGTCCAGCCCTGGAGGATGCGGTACAACCACTGCAACTGGTGGCGGAAGTAGATTGGGAGGGTTCAGTTGACATCTTCGTACTGTTTGTAGCAGTTTCAAGATGGGATGGTGGTTTCCGCTGGTGAATTGGCAGTAATTCGTGATCTATAGTCAGTTACAAGTTTGTGAGTTCTCAGAAGGGGAGTTGGGTTAATTGATGCACTTTTTGAGGTGCGCTCTGTTTTTCGTTCTTTTCCTCGCCCAGCTTTACTGCCTCTGACCGCCTGGTCTCTTAGCTTCCTGCTACATTGTCTATTTCTTGGGTTCTGTTCCCTGCGCCTTCTCCCCCCAAAACTAGCAGTATTCTCATTAGCATCCTTCCTGAGCTTGACGGCATTATTAATTCCTTTTCTTTAAATTCGTTCGGCTTTGTGTTTTCCTCAGTATGGGAGTGGCGTCCTTTTTTCGCTTGTGTTTCCTCATCCCAGTATAAGGTGAGTGCCAAGTATCCTCCTGGTGTTATCTCGGTGCCTGTCATCCCGGCTGTGAGTTCTGTGGTAGCCCATTCCACCATTCGGTACTCAGCTTTCCGAATCAGAATCCGTTGTTGGGCTCCATTTGTGGTGAAACGGTAGCACTACATGGCAGAGAGTCCATCAGCAACACTCCGCCGCACCTCTCGCCAAATTCCAAAAGGAATTCATGAGAACGTGCGGTTCTGACTTGAGGAGCATAGGAAGAGGGAGAGAAGATCTGATAATAACCGGCTGTGAGAATCCATGCAATTGAGTTGATCCACAAAACCTCGCAAACAGCGAGTGAGATTTCAAGATGGGAAAGATAGAGTGTGTAATTCATTGCATGATATAATGAGATGGCGGCTATCTACCCCGGCGACTGATGAATGTATACTCCCCGTCACCCAATCAATCTCCGTTACCTCTGTATCTGCATACACCCTTGTCTCCCAGTTTGTCTGCATCATCGCTGTATCTCTGTAAACCCGCTGTCGCTCTGTCCTCTGCCAAGCTGAGTGGTGGTGGTGGTGGTGGTGGTGGTGGTGGTGAGAAACGGATTTTCCCCCCACACCAGAGCCAACTTTCTGGCACACCAGGTTTGGGAAGTATCGTTCTTTGTGTGGAGATGGGTTTCGGATTCAGATCAGCCAGAATCGCTGGTGGCAGATGAAATGGGACTTGGCAAGACATTTACCTTAGTGGATGCAGCTATGATATGTACATTGCAAACTAAGAACATTGTTATGAGGTTGCTGCTGTCAATTTTGTGGGGTAATATGATTGAAGAGTTGGTGAATATGGTGCAGAACAGCTTTTCCGGGATTATTGGTGAAGAATGGGAGTGGTATCTATTCTCTAGACTAAATTCTGTGCTCTGCTGCCTTTTTGAGATCAAGATATCTCCACCTTGGGGGGCATCCAGCACTTATTTCAGCCCTAGAACCGATCCTGGTGGTCACAATCCCCGGTGTGGCAGAAACATTCAGGAGTGTCATTGACATGATGCCATATGGAACTGATCTTAAACTGGTGAACTTGTTGCACACCAAGAATGTTAATGTCACCCAAGAGGAACAAATCACCAGTATCAATGAGCCGCAAAATTGATGGAATGTCCACCTGGTGTCATTTGATACCTTAATATCCACAGCGAATACGTGAAGCAACAGCCAACTCTCGTTCTGTACATGGAGTGTTGGGATTGTTGATGAGTCCCATCGGTACAAGACTAAACACAGTGTGGGCTTGCAAATAGTACTGAAATTGAGAATAGAATTCAAATTGCAAGTTACAGTAATGCCGGGATTCCTGTCACCCTATGACTGGTGTTATCAGGTGATGTGGCTGTTTTCAGGTGCGCCTGAAGATCCATAGAATGATACAGTGATGGAAATGCATGGTGCAGAGGCATTGTATTCGGTGGTAGGGTGTTTGATGCATGCTATCTGGACAAAAGACAAAGACGCTGACCAGGATGGGATGCGGTGCGTGATACAGATTGCAAAGCCGTGAATGGTATGAAGGTAGTCGGAATCCAATCATCCATAATGAACACCGCTCATAGTCATACCAAAGCAGAATGAACTCCACATAGATGTCGAGTGGACTGAGCAAGCGCACACAAAACTGATGTTCCCGGTGGAGAGATACACCTCACCGAGTGTGTCAGGAGGATGGAGGGTTCATAGATGGTTGCTAGCTTGTGTTTTGTTAGTTTGGGAGACACCAAGGATTACAACGACATAGCTGGACAATGGCAGGATGAATGGCTACTCGACACTTGGGTGTATTCGCTGATTTTCTGATGGCTAAGAGTGATATTTCTACCAATGCTCGTCAACAAATATGTGGAGTATCCCAAACCTGACCATGATGATGCATCAAGAGAGGCAGTTCTTCCAGGAACAGAATGCAAGGAACAAGCACTCCCCAATGGACGTTCTCCACTACAGGCGGTGCAATTTTGTCCCCTTCCTGGCCAAGTTCGTCATGTGAAGTGGTGGCTAACCAAGTATTTTGCAGATCATGCGGATGTATTCCACCTGTGGGCAGAAATGGGCAATGATGAATGCACAGGAGTGAAGCTCAAATTCCAGGATTCACAAAATCACTCTGTATATATACCTACACCCAAAGTCGGCAGGACAGTCCTAGAAATATCCGCTGTAAACCATGCAGCTATAACTCAGATGTTTGGGGTATTGAATGAGCAGTGGCAGGCATAGTGTTGGCAATGGTTCCGGTCCGTCACTTCAGGTCTGGGTGCGGGTCCAACCCGAACCGTTGCCAAAATGGCGGTCCAGGTAGGCAATATACTCGAACTGTCAACTCGGGTAAGATTCGATGGTAAAGTCCCAACCCGTCTGAATTGGTCGGGTTGTCAGAGGGTCGCCCAGCGGGTCCATCCATTGATTCAATTACGGCTCTTGATTTTGGTGTATATTAATAGTATCTTATCAAAATCGCGTTTTCAACAACCAAGGATATGTTTTTGCATGCTTTGCAGCTTGCAATATCAATTAATTTGGAATTGGTGTTTAACCTTTGATAAAGTTCATTTTTGCCTATAAGGGCGGTCAATGAGTCTTTTCTGAACACGAAGATCAGCGCGATGCCTTGATTACCAAATATGCAACAACTAAAACTATTTGCACTCTGTTGATGCTCATTTTCAGGATGCGGCAGGGAGCATGTCACTGTTGTGTTTGCTAGTAAGGCTGCTAATATATAATAAATGGATGTCTGCAACCTATCGGGACATAAATTACGCAAGATGAGAAGCTAAAGATCGTTGACGCTCCGTTGACGCTCATTTTCAGAATGCGGCAGCGAGCCTGTCACAGTGGTTTATCTCAGACAAGGCAGGCAATATCTGATTAAGGGATGTCTGCAACCGATCGGAACATGAACTATCCAAGATGCGAAGCTGAAAATTGTTGACTCTCTGTTGACGCTCATTCTCAGAAAGTGGCGATGACTGTGTTGCTGTCTTTTCTGCCTATAAATGCTGGCAATGCATCAGTTATGCATAACAGGGACCAAATCACTATGTAACTACCGTACTTACAAAACCACAAATCCTTGACGCTCTGTTGGCGCTCATTCTAAGAATGCGGCAGTGACTGTGTTGCTGTCTCTTTTGCCTATAACAGCTGGCAATGGATCGGTTATGCATAACAGCGACCAAATCACTCTCAAACTGCTGTATTCACAAAACCACAAATTGTTGACCCTCCTTTGACGCTCATTCTCAGAATGGGACGGTCACCGTGTTTCTGTCTCTTTTGCCAATAAAGACTGCCAATACATCGGTTATGCATAACAGCGACCAAATCACTAGGTAACTACCGTACTTACAAAGCCACAAATCGTTGATGCTCCATTGACAATCATTCTTAGCATGGGGCGGTGACCGTTCTGCTGTCTCTTTTGTCTGTAAAGCTGGCATTAGATCGGTTATGCATAACAGTGACCAAATCATGGTGTAATTACTGTACTTACAAAACCACAAATCATTGACGCTTCATTGACGCACATTGTGATGTATCGTCCATTCAACATCTTCTGCCATCGATTATAGTTTTCATCATGCTTTGAATTTCTTGGTAGTCTTTCTCACAGATTGAGACGTGCCCCTGTGGCAAAGCCGAGCGCAGTGACATTCTTGCACTGTTCGCTCTCACACGACGAAAATTCATGTATCTTGTCAACAGGTTCACTGCGCCTGCTATACATCTGTTTATCAACCGGTATTCACAAGCTACTGCTCACCATTGGCCCATTATATATCTCTAACTGACACTCTGGGTCAAGATACATAAAGAAGCTGGTGAAACATTGACGCATTCTGTCCTACTTTTTCTTCATTCGATAATTCCTTCTCGTTTAATTGCATTGACCGTCATCAACACCTCTTCAGCCTGTCTCTTTGACTTCTGTGTAGGCCGAATCAGTCCGGAAACATCTGGCGCAGCGCTCACATCCCGCTGCTCTGGGCATGCCGAATCCTTGCTGCGTTTGTCTTGCTCTATTACAGATTCAGAGTCCGCTGCACAGTCGTCTTCGCTGTCATTTGGATCTTATAAGTCCCCATTCCAGTGAAGCCAATCTTCAGTGTCCGAAATGCTTTCCGGTCCACAATCCTCATCACTTTCGACTGGATGACGCTTGATTCTTCGGATTCGGCGGACATTCAATATTTGAGTTCGTCCTCCAGGGAGGTCCTTTGCAGACAAAGGTGGTGGCAAAGGAGACCTTTCTAACAGTTTAAATGCAGCCTCACCATCATGTTGAAAGAGTTACCATGATGGTTTGACAATCTCTTCCATGACCTAAATGTATCGCATGGCAGTCATCTGGTTGTTTTGAGGGCGAGATTTCTTCTGTGTAGCACTTAGGTTTTGGCTGCCCTGCCACATCTCCAAAAAGTTATGAACCTTGGCCTTTCTGTGCAATTTCCTGTTTTCCGCTGCTTTCTTCATTTCCGAGTCGTTCTCTGTGTTTGGTTTATCCAATTGTCGGTCAGCGCCTGCCGAAATTCCGTTATTTGCTGCAGCGAACTGCCTTACAACGACTTTGTCGTGATGGGTCTGGCCTGTGGTTTTTGACTGCCTCCAGCCGATAACATCTTGGCCAAGGGGAGAACTGGCCTCCACTCCGATGGCAAGTGGTATGGTAGAGAATATGTCGCGCGGCACATTGTTTCGATCGGCGGACTTTGAGTGCATTCCCTCCTGTTGACCCCCACCAGCTGGTTATATCCGGCAACCAAAATGTACTGCTGAACTCCATTGGGTCAGAGTGTTAATCATTGAGATTTGGATTGATTTGACCTGCGTTCTTGGGTGCTTCATGCAGCGGCTGTAAAATGAGCCTGGCAGCGGTTAATAAGCTCGTTGCGTGATTACTTCATCTGGGTATCGTCTCAGGCACATTGTTAGGCATCAAGTATCCTTCATCATTGCTTGACAAATCATATGGATCAACGGATGATTGGCAGGATCCCGAAGCCGTTGCAGAGGGGATGAGATTGCTGCTTGGTAAGTGTTTGTGCTTACTGACCGGCACACGTCGATGTTTGGCACAGTATTCATTCTCAACATACTTCAGGAAGGCCTGTTGGTATTGGGCAGTGTAGGATGTCTCGTCCTCAGGTTTAGTATCCAGTCCCTAGTCTGACTTTCTGAACAATCGCAACATCCGAAAACGATCGAAGTTACGTGCAGACATGAGCAGCATGCCCATCGTTGGAGTCACATCAGCATAGTATTTGGACAGCTGCTGTGGAGCTAACTTCACAGCGAAGAACAAGTCTTCCTTCCCTGGAGTCTTCTTCTTGGCCAAAGCTCGCATCACGCCATCCATGTGATGGAACATGTTGTTGTACACTGTGATAACGTGATGCAATGTGACTGTATGCCTTTGCGACATCCAAAGGGTCCAATATGGAAATGGCCTCAATACTTCCATGACGTACTGCACAATGGCCCACTCATCTTGAGTTGTGAAAAGTGGCCGGTAATCATATTATTTTGGATTGTGGAGCCACTAGCATGTGTATTCCCGTAATCGGTAGGCTCGCTCGAGCATCGCCAGTGTTGAGTTCCACACTCTCTTCACATCCTTATTCGGTAGCACCGCGATGCAAACTTTGGCCTTTTGACAGTCACCGTACTCGTTTCGACGACCAGGTGCCAGCGTAATCAACACAGCAAGAATTCTCTGCTCAATGTAGGTCAATATCAGGACTTCCAAAATATCATGAAATACGCACTTGTGCCATTATCTTGGCTAGACCTGGTTTCATGGCCGATACCTTATTGATTCTAGCGTTGCCCTCTTTCCGAAGTCTTTGACTCTTCCCAATGTCTATGCTCTCATTCTCTCCTAATTGCTGATCACACGCATGGGCTTCCCAAGACTTGGTGCCGCTTTTTACACCTTGACTTCTCGAGAATGCACTTGAAGCAAGTTGTATGACGTGTGCCATGCATGGTATGTGGTTCCTCGAGGCCGGCCACTGGATTGCAGAGGCATCGAGTGTCGATTGCAACGCGCGTGTCATCGAGTATTTTGAGGAAGCATTATCAGTCGTAATACCAAGCAAACGGCTGTTTGTAAGCTCAAAACAATCAAGCACATCATTCAAAGGTATGGCTAGCCTTGCTCCAGTATGTTGGCCCTGCACCTATTATCCTTGATTAGTTTTTGAAACAGGAAAAGAACTGGCGATCAACCTCATCAATAGCAAGTTGAACTTCACCCAATGCCCAGTTTCAATCCATATAGTAAGCAATGACCGACGTTATGGTGAGTTTGTTCGGAGATGTCCATCCATCCAGAGCTAAACTCACTTCATTATGTGATGGCGATTGCTTCTTAATTGCATCCACGGTCAGTGCATATTCCCTCCAGCAAATGTGGCTAACAGTCATAGCGGACGGCAGCACTACGTCTGACCCTCGTAGCTCTAGATCAAATCTAGCGTTCCATCGAATTTGAGCCGAATTGAATCCTAACATGAGGTAGCGATTCCACGTGTCTTGGTGAAGTTCGGAGGTTTCAAAGTCCTTAGCTGCCTGTTTAGAACGTTTTGTCTGTCATTTCGGTCAATAGGATCAACCGGGATGTCAAATATGATTTTCCTCTGCGAACATACTATTGTGATTCCTCGACTTCCTTGTCTCTTCAGGATGGCCAAAGCGGTTTCATCAACCATCAAACTAGTCAATTCTGTAACATCTGACTGTGTGAATTAGTTAAACTTTGCGATGTGAGCTTTGCCGGCAAGTGTTTCCCCATTGAGCTGGTCCCATGTTCTGATGGACGGAGAAGAACTTGATGACAAACGATACATATGATGCCAGGGCTGCCGGTCTCCTCAATTCGGCAGTGTAAATAGAATCGCCACCAAGAGGCATGGCTAGAATCATTCCAAGCAAAAGGCCACTTCGAGCCTACATTCATTGAAGCCCAGCAAGCATTGAAGACGATTTGTTAAGTAAGGTCGCTTAAATTACGAATAAAGACACGTTCATCTTTTGAAGAGATTATTACTTCGAGCAATGAGTTGTTTAAAGATTTTGAGTCAGACATGGCCGTAGGAATTAGAAATCTGGGCAATCCGACTCGAAAGACTGCCGAAGGTAATGATACAGTGAAGCAGACTGCGGGTTCTGAAATATTGACTCTATGGCTACAAGCAAAAAAATCAGATCTGTGAGACATTGTATGCATATTTGTGAAGTAGTATACAAGGACATATTGAAAAGACTGACCACTTAAGACTCAATTCTGTAACAATGCAATCCAGTTCATTGCTGTGTAGCTTCCTGAGCCCCCACAAAGATTGTTAATGCTTGGTGGGCCCTCAACTGTGGGAGGTGGATGTGATATCGTCAGTAGCATTGTTGCCCGGGAAGGTAGCTGATAAGATGATTATGGGTTAACGCCTTTCCGTAGCCCATAGATTGTCCAAGATGCAAGACCATACATTGTTGACCCTCCGTTGACACTCATTTTTAGGAGGTGGTAACGATATCGTCACTAGCATTTTTGCCCGTAAAGGTGGGCGATACATTGATTTTTGGTTAATGTCAATGCACAGCGCATTGAGTGTCCATGATGGAAGACCAAGAATCATTGACGCTCATTTTTAGGAGGTGGTAGAGATATTGTCGCTGGCATTTATACCCATAAGGGCGGCCAAACCTCCGATTATAGCTTAATATCGTCTCACAGCTGTTTGATTATTCAAGGTGCAAGAACAAAAATCTTTGACGCTCTGTTGATGCTAATACTCAAGAGATTTTAGCGATGTTGACGCTAGCAATTTTGGCATTTAAGGCGGCCAATAATTTGAATATGTGTTACGGCCACCATGTATTCTGTTTGATAATCAGCCTCACAAGACCAAAAATCGTTGAGCCATCGTTGATGCCCAATCCCAGGATTGGTCAACGAGCGTGTCACTATCCATTTTGCCTATAATAACCGCCGATACAATCACTTTGGAAGGATATGACTCTGCAGCTGGTTGCTTGCTGAAGATGTAAAACTAAAAATTGTTGACACTCCGTTGAAGCTCACCTTAATGACATACTGTCAGTCAGTGGGTGCTCAACAATTGTATGTGAAAATGCATATAGTCATCATTGGCAGCCAATAAATCATTTCTATGTATAAACATTTGTATCCAAATGCTACCAAGCCTCTCAATTTCTGATTCACCACTAGATACATTATCTGAGTGATAAATGACGTTGGCCCATCACGTTCCAGCCATTTCAGCTGGCAATTAACCTGATACATATCCGTACTCTAGTTTTTGATATATTCAGCATGACTTCCTCACCATTCCCCATCGAGCTCAATCACCGCGATTTCCATGACCTACCATAAGCAATTTGCAACATCCCGACTATGTGCACCAGGGCTGTGCAACCAGTTATGCAGTTGGATCCATCATCGTATGCAGCATGATGGTTGTCATTCATTCAGCTTCATATTGCGCTTTGACCACTGCATCTACGAATGGTATTACATCACTGAGTCATATTTTGTTAGTGAATTTTGTCTGTGATTTAGTTTTAGTTTTCTCACTTAATAGTGACGGGCAGGACGATATCAAGTTCATTGGTCATCAGTCAACGAGATTTGTTGTCTAGAACATTGGCATGGTCTATCTGACCCTTGCACATGCATAGACGAATTAACATGTCTCACAATTTGGTCACCAAAATCAAGTAAAAGCTGACATGTAGCAAAATAAGTACAGGTATTGCATTTCAAATCGATACATCATCACAAATGCCAAATTGCCAATTCATTCGTCCGGCCACTCAGGAGCCGTCACCATGTCTTCTTCAGAATCTGATTTCTATATGGTAATTAGCTTGGGACGCGATATGCAGGGGTTAAAGATTACGCGTTCAACATGCTGGGATTGCTGAATTTGTGACCAATCGGGCATCAGGGCAGGCGGGAGACACAGAATGCATTCGTGTGTCTGCGGTTTCTGCGGACCTAGCCACATATGACTACTCCCTGGTCGAGAAGTCACTCGCGGCATTTGCAATTTTCCAGGGACGCTATCAAGCATCTCCAGAGGCTCACTAAATGTCGTCGGCACTGATGACCATTCATCATCCCCCGTTTGAGGTTGAACCACAGCAAGAACCATCAATTCAGCCGTCCCATACGTCTTATCCCTCTCACGGAAGTAGTCGGCCACGTCTCCCCAGCCTGGTTCCGTCCATTTGTCTACCTTCATCTGAGTCTGCCGAGAACGCTCCATATGATACTGTACCGTTTTCGAGATTGTGCCCATCACCCAGCCAGGTTCGTGATCTTCCCTAAGCTTGCTCCCCGCCGCATCTTCTTCATCATCATCTTTGTCTTCCCCATCCTCCCCATTGTCGGAACTTGCAAGATCGCTGAAACTATCTCCGAGGGCATTCAACATCTCCTCAAATGTTGTTTTAGGCTTCGTGGTTGACAATCCTGCCTTTTCAGCATTTCTCATATCATCCTGCTTCTGTTCAATTGCTGGCTCTGCGTCTTCAACTCTCTTACTTGGCACAGCGGTCTCTCATTCCACATAATCCTCGATCCATTTCTCCTTCTCTTCGTTACTTACGAACTGTGTTTCCAGTCGTTTCCCCGCCGCAAGCTTCTTTTTGGCTCGCAAGCTACACAATGCTCCCAAGGCTCGGACCTGTCCTCCTTCCAAGCCGCATTTACCCTGATTTGTTTGATGATGTTGTCGTGTGGAACCGTTTGTCGATTTGCCTTATTTGCCTGCCGGTAGTGGTGAAGCATTCTTTTCAGGAATATTGACCATTAAATTTTGTGTTGACTTTGTTGATGCACGAGATGTTGAATGTTGCAGGATATCGACCACATAGAGGCAAGCTGCGTCTCTTATGTCGAGGTTGGAACTCTTAATCAACTTGAACAAAGCAAAATCTGCATTTTGACCATTGCAACATTGGGAATAGCAATGCTAACCTTAGATCATGACCTGATGTTTAGCGTCTGTATCATGTAAGATCCCGGGAATTTCTTGACACAAACATCAGCAGACTTCCTTTCCGATGAAGAATGTACTGTTTTTATCACAAAAACACCAGAATTCGACGGTTGTTCACCCTGATTTATTCCTCTGACCACACACACAACATGGGACCAACTTGGCGCCAATCACAGGACGGTTGGCAACCTGTCCAACCGGCAGCTATGCGCAACAAGATTTATCTAGTGTGGAACGAGCAAGTTGGCTGTTACACATGCCAGTTTGACTTAAATATAACTATATATTCCTCAGGACTTCCCACTTCTTTTTGGTATCTTCTTCCTCAGGACTTCCCACGTTGTTTCGTTATCATCATCTCTTCACTTCCACTGCAGCAAATCATGGCTCAACAAACACCTCAGCAAGTTGAGTATGGAACAGAATTGAGCAGAACGATGGGCGCTTCTTCCAATGTGCCACTCGCTGAGACCCAACTACAACGCAGACACCACTTAGCTCACTGCAAGGCTGCTAGTGCAGCCACCGAATACATGACCCTGGACGGACAGTTAAGAATTGTCTGTAAAACCGGAAGCAGCAAGAACAAGAAGCAGCTCGCCATCGGATGTGAGTATAATTGAATCGAGGTAGACGACCATCAGCCAATGATATAACATGCAGCTGCTGTAAGTACAGAGCTGCATGACCAATGTGTTGCCGCCCATAGTGGGAAACCTCCATGGTCGACCAAGGCTTTTGTCCGCACAGTCCGCACAATCGAACATCATTATGTTGTCAGGTTTGGGATTTCCGCGGACCAATTTACTGATAAGAATCCCCAAGAGTGGACGAAACAGGCCTTAACCACATTACAGGATGCTACCGAAGCGTATATGGTGGAGGTAATGGCCAAATCTACTATGTAGATGCCGCAACTAATTTCGTGGTAGGTTTTCAACATGTCTGCAACTATGGCACGGCATGGAGGTCGGGTACAGCTAGAACAGTCTGACATGCGCCTCGCTTTGAATATGGCCAAAATGGCCAAAGGTGGGTTGTTGCGCGCCGCAATAGAGGAAACGCAATTCCTAATTAAGAATGCTTGGGTGGAAGTCCGAGAAGGGAAGATGCAGAGAGTTGAATTTCCTGGGGATGAAAATGTGAAGACTGCGAATGAAACACACCCGGCTATGCTTCGGGAAAATCAGATGGACTGCTGCCTTCCTTGCCACACTGGCACAGCACAGTATCCCCACACACGCTGGAGACACAAAGGCGCAGGTGCACCTACCCCAGGGCAACTCAGACAGCCGACACCAGAACCGACTACACAGCCACCTGACGCCCCACTTGTTCCACCTGGTAACAATGGGGTGGCTCATCTATCCAAAATCGAAGGTGTGCCATCCGGATATATGCATATACATACTCCTCTTCACAGTGCTGACTTTTTCAATCAGGATGCATATGCGAAGGATATGAAGCGTGATAAAGATTTTGATCCAGATTTGCTGACTGATGTAGGAACATCCACTGGTTAGTACACTATCTGCTGCGTGGTAATGCAGCTTTCATCGATTTTGCAGATGACAGCAGCCAATTGAGCAAACCTGACAGTGAAGATGAGCATTGATCGAATGAAACGTGATTTTTGAGTGTATTATTATCTACAATTAGCAGACACTTTAATGTATATTTTGAAGAATATATTCATAAGTATTATTAGAGAACAATGTTTTGATGAAGGAGACAGTATATGTGGACCGTACAAAGGCTGCCAGAACACCATTAATGATATATTACAGCAAAATAAATCATAACATATGGTGGATACGCCCATGGCAAAATGAGCGTCAACGGTGCGTCAACACTTTTTGGTCTTGTGAGTCAGGTAAGTCAAAAGTGATATGGTCGTTGCTATATATAATCAAAGTTTTGGCCGACTTTATAGGGAAAAGAGATAATGACACGCTCTGTGCCCTTTGATGGAAATGGGCATCAAAAGAGTGTCAACAATTTTTGGCCTTTCATCATTGGTAATCAAAGCGCGATGCATTTGTCATTGTGTAGATACGATTTCCTGACAGTTTTTCTAGGCTAAAACTGTCATGAACTCTTCGTTGCATCATTGTACATGAAATTAGTTGTGACTGTCCGGGAGGCTGTCGTGGGAATGTCGCTTGCCTATCTGCCTAGAGAGGCTGCCAATTCCTCCTTAATGGAGGTTTGCAATCATGGGCAACTTATATTACCCAAGATGCGAGACCTTGAATCGTTGACACTGATTTGACACTTATTTTCACGATGGGGCAGGGAGCGTGATGCTTCTGCTGTTGCCTATAAAGGAGGCCAATATCTCAGTTATGACTATCGGCAACCAATGCCCACTCTGATTACCCAGGACGCAAGACCTAAAATCATTTACACTCCGTTGACTCTCATTTCCAGGTTGGGGCAGGGAGCGTTTGTCTCCATATTTTGATCACAAAGGCGGCCGGTTCATCCAAATAGAACATCGATCTACCATTGTTAATATTTTACGATTATCAGTAAGATATCTGAATGCGACCATAAATAGAACAACCTGAAAGGCAACACTGGAGATTGGACCTGATTGGTGTAGCCAAACCCGGCAAACCCCGCCTGTTGAAGGGTACGCGGCAGGGTTTGGACCGCGAAGATGCAGCGGATCCGGTTCATGGATGGTTCTGGAACCAAACTGAACCGTTTTTCTGGTCCAAACCCAGACCACTCGCGGGTTACCCGGACCCGGTTCTAACACTAGGCAGGCATTCGCTCGAGCAGTCCGGCTAGGGCCAAACAGAGTACCTCACACATGCTTACAGAATACAGCTCCTGGTGGGTATGATAACCACATGTGTGATCGCCATCAATACGCTGGAGTGGCCTAATTGTGAGTGGTGAACGGCTTGGTGAGTCGACCGAATATCACAACGTTGATCAGTCAGTGAATGCTGGAGTCATATGAGGACCATTCGAAGTGGCTGACAGCTAATTGAGATATGGTGCAGACTGATGACGCATCATCTTAGATTGTTAAGACGCTGTAGCAAGATATGCGTCTTAACATATCCAACCGACATAATCTTATTAACTAATATATACAGTCAAACAGGTTGTTTGTATGGCACACTATACTGTCTAAATAAATCCTTTCTCTTAGTCATTTTGAAGTGAATCAAAGTTCTTGATGTTGGAATTGTTGTCTCTGAAATTAGAAATGGCTAGAGTGGGATTGCATTTGCATTGTTGATTATTATTAATGACGAATATGAGATGAAGTCAATTGATAAGCTGCATTACATGTTCCTGGCAGGCCAAGATTTTGATAAATGACCCAAGTCAAATTTATGAATGATGCTATGAAGCACTTCCAACTATTTGTCAGCTGGGGGTATGAGGTGAACCCGGAATCTAAAACCTTGTATGGATTTCGAACTCAAATGAATGACAACCCCCCAATTGAATCAGTTTCAGGTGCTTCAGAGCATCCGCAACCTATGTCATTAGTCTCGTTTTGACTGATCCATCTCTGCATATTTGTGAATCCCATCCCACACAATGACTGTCTAGGCGATATTCAGTACTTGTGTCAGAATATCAGACACCGCTTGCATATCCCTGGCGAAGTCGCAGCTTTTCCAGGCATTTGATTTAACTCCAGGTGCACTCAGGGGTACTGGCACATATTGTTATGACTAATCGATCACAGCATATTTCCTAATCTCAGTTGGCAATCAAAACAGTCTGGGCAATGTTGAGTAGCAGTGACAGGATATGTGACACCAGCTCACTGATTCATGGCAAAGCCGCAGCTTTGCCGGCAGTTGATAGAAGTTCATGTGCACCGGAGAATGATCGCCATGTGTCTTGAGTTACATTATGACAGATCCCACACAGCATATTTGCCAATCCCATTCGGCAAGAAGACTGTCGATGTAATATTGAGTACTTGTGTCAGAATATGAGACATTGCTTGCTGAGTCATGGCAAAGCCACAGCGTTTGCTGGCAAATAACTGAAGTTGGGGAACACCTCAGATCCGCATCCCACAAATCAGCAAAACAGATTGTCAGATGTTGAGACCCAGCTTGGGTATTGAAGGCCAGGCTGCAGCTCTCGCTGCCAGGTATTTCATGGCCTATGGTTGAAGTTCAACCACAACTGAGGACTGCAATCCAGTCCAGAATGATGATCTTCGATGTGTATGAAGTCAACTTTTACAAGCTGCAACTCAGTATGGATGTATCTTTTCAACCCAGACATGCTGCAAGTGCGACAAATACGCCACCAAAGCGCATATACCACAGTCCACAATATTTTAAATATTTTGCGTTACTTCATTCTGGTCATGTTTTCTTCAACTTTCAATCAGCAGACGCCATGCTCACAAATTGTCATCAATGAATACACTTCACCTTCAGGTGCAGGCAGCTCATCCGGCTCGGACTCTGCTAGTATATCAATCGATTGTTGCTCACCATGTAAAGGGGGCTGCTGAAATCCCAAGAACTGTCAGCTGCATGTCAACCGTCCATTGGAGGGAGGTAGCCCTGCACAACTAAACCGTAAATTTACTGGCCTGGCCGCTTTGCAACCTCACTTGACTTGAGATTGACTGAGTAGTATGCTAGGCCCTATGCTTCCATACCCTAAAATCGCTTCAGCAAGTGTGGGCTCTGTCAAATGACCTGGAGCTTGAGAAGGAGAAACTCAAAAGACATATTCTGCTCAGCGACTCTACAAGATGGCCGCCAACTGCCACTCAACCATCTGCTGTACATACTCCAAGAGGACTAGGTTCTCAATACTTTGAATGCAGACCTAACTGGATTCTGACTAAATGTATGTTGGAGCTGCCAGAACTTGGATCTAAAAATGGATTATGTGAACCAATTTCCATTGAAACAGCAGCGCAAAGAGAGAGAACCTTGAAAGCTCGAGTTGAGAAAAGAAAGCTTTGAAGAGTGCTATCAACTGTCAGAGTAAGGCCAGCCTCCAATCCCCAGCCGGTGAATTTTAGCATCAACATTCAAACTTAGGTGCACCACAAATCCCCAGAACTGCATTCAGGCAATCCTCATTCCTCTGCCTGCTTTGTGATGACGTCTCACTATGCATTCATCCCATTGCAGGATATAGCTCTCAACCTTAACATTCATTTTCAGTCAACTTTGTAGTCGTGAAACTCTCCCTGAATGTGGGCTTTAACAGTGTGCAACTTACTACACATTAGATGCAAACCAGCATGTGAGTGAGTATTTATGACCAACTGGTTACCAATCTTGGCATTGACAAGTGCTTAAATCAAGAAGATTAACTCCGAATTATCCATCCATTGTACATTACCATTCTGTCTCTATGCCTGTGCCTCTTCTTTATGTACCGAATTCTCCCCCTTCTCCATTAACTGCTGATATTCTGCGGACACAGCCCAGATCAACACATTAAAGGGAAGATATGCTGTTGTTGTTGTTGATTCATGTTGTATTCACTCTAGTCAGAGTATGACACAGGCCGATTCCCCTCCGCCTCACATCAAGCCAGCTAGATGGTGGAGCTCCCCATTCACTACCCAACAATGAAAATTCGCCCCCTCCCCTCTTCCACCCCCATTACACTAGGGCACCATATTCTAGTCCGCCCCCAGAGATGTAACTGTTTGGATCCAGTACCACATTCGCCTGAGGGCAGGGTCTCATGAATGTTAACGCAGTGCAATAACCCAACAGTCCTACCGTGTTGCATGAACAGCACCTTTGATGTGTCAACAGATTTTCGCGGTTGATGTAGAGTGATGCGTCAATGGGAACAACTTGTACCGGTGTTTGTGTGCCTAGGAACCAGGTCTTCTATCATAGCTCCTCCGAGTATGGTGGATTGGGGTGTGCTGTCCTCAGACAAACTCTTCATCAAACTGCTGCGTTTTCCCACCCAAGTTGTATTGTGTTGTCGATTGTGTCAGTTGTGTCGTGTTGTGAAAACCAGGTGGCTAACTTGCGTAAAACATCGAAGGAGGGGAGCTGCCCTGAAAGAGGTACTACCATTCGAGGTTCATACTGAGTGGTATTGGGTGGTTGTCGCAGTCTGAGGTACACTTGAACACAAGGAGTGAAAGAGCAGACACACACAGGTATGCGAAAATGAAGCCAAATTTAAACTGCGACTCACCCAAAAAATTGGGCCTCTTGGCAAAACCAGGCAGTGAGGTGTGTTGTCGAAAGTGTGTGTGGGAAGATATGGTTAGGACATTGCTTTATCGACGACTAACTTAGCTTTCGCATCGTGATACAATGGAATATCGTAAAATACGCTCATCCTTGGGGTGGATATACCACATACGGATATTGATCGTTTTCCTCACCCAATCATGTACTTAGAATGAACCCCTGCAACTCTGCCCTGACTTTCAAGGTCTAAAATCTATCGAGTTCTGCAGATTCTCAATGCTGGGCCAATATTGTGCAATGAGGGCACCTCAAATGCTCGAACTTTCATGCAAAATTTCTATGTTTAGAGGCGTCATATGCAGGGGCACACGTTTCCATTCAGGTTCTCGGTACACCATGTGGCCAGCAATGAGAGTTAATTAATGTTGTGAGTTTTCTTCCTGTGTGTCTGGTCAAGTGTGTCTGGTCCAAGTGCCTCTGTTTCAGGTCTGTCTGGTTCAGGTGTACCGGGTTCAGGTGTATCTGGTTCAGGTGTGTCTGGTTCAGGTGCGTCTGGTTCTATTCTATGTGTGTTGGCTTTAGCCAACCACCAATTCTTGCATTCAGACAGAATGTTGTTAATAGGAGTTTTTAACATTCGGCATTAGGAATGAATCTATTCCGGTGTACCTGAAAACATGCGAAATTGCATCCCCAGACTGCTGACCTCAATATATATCTGAACCATTGAAGTTATCTCTCCTGAACACTTTAAGCAGGGCCTCGAATTCCATCGTCCTCGACTATTTGCAACTTTGCACACTATTTTCCCCATTGTCCTATTGCACGTATTCCTATATTTACTGCTTATGAACTCTCTCCCACATTTCCCAACTCGCTGTCTTCATTACAACGAATGGAACCTACGCCCAGCCAGGTGAATATTCACGATTCACAGATGAATCAAGATGCTCACCTTGCAAGAGTACTTGCAGTCAAGAGAGCAGTTAATCTTCATTGTCCTGCTAATTTTTGCCTTCCAATTATCAGCTTTCATGCATCATATTGCTGATGACTAATGTCCCAGATTCCATTATGACGATACCAATCAGGAGATTGGTGTTGATGTAAGTGAGGACACCGGAGCGTCCACCATATCATCCAACGTCAAATATGGTGATTTGGATCACCATCAGGAGGTCCTACATCGGCAAAAGTGCAGATCGCCTATAGACTGAGCTATGCGCACACGCGCACACGCTCAGCTCAGCTCATAGCAAGCTTCCCGTGGACCTGTGGGCGATGCGCAGCCTATAGTCGTCTATAGTCGATTTATAGGGATGTGCGTGTGGGTCTATGGAACTATGTTCAGCTGGCGGCCAGAGATGGATCTATCTATATCAGTCTTCACTGCCTGCAGTCTTCGCTGCTATACCGGTACTGTACACTATCGCTGAGAGTCCGCTTGAGAGCCTGCTTTTGAGCCTGCTTGAAAACCTGTTTGAAAGCCTGCTTGAGAGCCTTCTTGAGAGAGCCTCGCATCGAGAGGAGTAGAGTTTTTCCACGGGAAGCTTTTGGCCGATGGAAAACCCTGAGTTTGTGGAAGCTTTGGCTTATAGAAGGCTCTTGGTCTGTGGAAGCTTTGGCTACTAGAAAGCTCTAAGTCTGTGGAAGCTTTGATGCTAACGATGACGTAGCCAACCTACTTGTCTAAGTGCTTCTGGTACTATGATCACCATCACTGACACCATCATCATTGCCCTCATCACCATCGCCATCATCACCATCAGCCCTAAATGTGCACACATACACACACAATCGGTGGGAAGCGAGCAGTATATTCCCCTGGAACATCTGAGTCGGAGATCTGCTCTCCCTAAGATCCAATTATCTACCTCTCCTGCAGAATCTCAGCCTGCAATTGTCAACACCATGACCGTGAGGCATCGTGAGATCTCGTCACGGTGGCCGCGCTGAAAATAAAGTTTAGACTATGATATCAACCGATGTCATGATTTTGGCCACCACCACTTGCGAACCACGTCCCGCCTGCCGCCTGCCGGCTGCCGCCTCCGACCTCCCGCCTCCCGCCTCCCGCATCCCGCCTCCCACCTCCCACCTCCCGCCTCCCGCCTCCCGCATCCCGCCTCCCGCCTCCTGCCACCTGCCTCCCGGTTTCTGGCACTGCAACTCAGCAAGTCACTGGATTGAGCACCCAAGAGCATACATGCGAGCATATAGTCAAGTGAGATAGGGAGTGTCTTGCCTCTGGAGCGTGTACTTGGGAGCATGCTCGGGAGTGTGCTTGAGAGCATCTTGAGAGCTTACTTGGGAGCGTACAGTCAAGCAGGCTGGGAGTGTGCCATCGAGTGCATTTGGGAGTGTATTTGAGAGCGTACTCGGGAGTGTGCTTGAGAGTGTTTTGTGAGCTTACTTTGGAGTGTATAGTCAAGCAGGCTGGGAGTGTGCTTGAGAGTGTCTTGAGAGCTTGGGAGCATACAATGAAGTGCATTTGGGAGTTTAGTTGAATGCAGCATGATGTATAGTATCGAGCGCACATAATCGCATGTGTATCACAGTAATCTGGTCAATGCACAGGCCCATAGGACCTTATAGTGCCACACGTCAAATATGCTATGGATTACCGTCCCAGAATCAGTGTCTCTACGAGTTACGCGTCGCGTAAGGTCGTTTTTCCCGGTGTCATTCTAGGCCACACAGGTCAGGACAAGTCATTCTGAAGTATATGGGTTCCGTTCCCAAAGAAACAGAACTGTGCCGATCCTTTCATTGCACACCCTCCCCTTCCAAATTCCCGAAATCCACCTTGGGCAATGGCACCACCACTGCTCAAATGCCAAAACTCACCCCTCCTCAACAAATTATCATAGTCTGACTGTGCACCATACGCCCAGGCACTGTCACTACCCAAGGCCAGTGCAAATCAGAATGTTCCCCGATACTGAAGGGCTACTTTTGAGGTAGTAAAAATTTCGATGGAGGCAATCATATTCACAAGGACACCTTGGCCAATTTCATCAGATGACAAGTACTCGATTGTTAAACAATCTTCGAAAGGAGCCATTGAAGCTCAAGAGAGTCAGCGGGCATTAGCAGGTTCTCCAGAGGGTACACTGTCAGTACATCAATTGCCCAGTGGTCCATCCCCCCAAATTGATCCCCAAACACAGGACGCTGCAAAACGTGCATCCTGATTAATGCATCGTTATCGGATTTACAATAATGACTATGCCTCACACTATTCATTGTTATCACTGAAAACAAGAACCATTCGTGAATGGATGGCAGATGGTGCAGGTTCAATTCTTTTCCATAGTTTCTAGTTCAATTCAGACTGTGAGACTGAGCTAGGGATTGAGGTCAAGTTGCTCCTGTGTGCCGATCAATATCTCCCTGAGGTTGTCAATCATAAGCATGAATAGTTCACCAGGATGGAAGCACGTTATCTAATGTGCGATCGATTTTTCTTCGCTGCAAATGGCTTGGGGCGCCAGCCTCCAACCTTGCAGTATTTCCAAACTCTCGCTCTGCAAACTGAAGTGCTGGCAGCTGCAGCTATTCATTTTGCGCTGTCTGAATATGCTAGTGGAGAGAAGGCCACAGTTGAGTTTTCTCACAACAAATGTTGAGGTACATTTTGCCCATCAGCTGTGATACATTTTACTCCGGAAGCCACTGCACTGATTAATTACACATTAGTGGGCTGCTTCATACCCCCCCCTGCAGTGCAACTCCGCTAGGGTAGGTGCTCCTCAACCTAGATTGACGCTCTTCCATTTCATGACACAGTCAATTCCTCCTCTTTCAGCACACTTCCGCTGGGATAGGGACTCCTTAATCCCCTCTGTCTCCAATTCTGTGCTCTATACCCACCCTTTCTGTGCTCCTCAGCTTGGGCTAGGAGCTTCTCAATACCCACTGGCACACCTTGGTCTGGATTGTCGCTCCTAGATCACATTCTACTCGCCTTGCACTGCCCATTGCCGGCGCTCATCTGTTGGGAAAGCACTTCTCGATCCCCATCAGTGCTCTGCTGCGTGGATTGGCACTCCTCTATTTCAATCCGCACTCCTTACCCCAGAAAGAGGCGCTGCTCTGTTAGTATGCGTGCTCCTCAATCCCTGTCAGCACTCTTCACCTGAGATTTCTCGCTCTTGAATTTCAACACCGTCTGTGTACTCTTCTTTCCCATACAGCACTGCCCATCTGATGCTCCTCTTTTCCTGGTGGTTGCTCCCCTTTTCATCCATATATTGCCTGTCAAACCACCTTTTAGATTTGCACCGAGCTAAGATCACATTCCACCTGTGATAGATATCACAAATCGAGCCAAACAACATTTGAATTCCATTTCATGCACTTGCCAGGTACGAATAGTTGGGAAATACAAACAGCGCCTGCACCTTTCTGGTGCCGTTGATGAATCATGTGTTCCTACATTCATCGGCCCAGACGAGATGGGAGAAGTAGTGGATAACATTGACACCATAGTCTAGTGAAATCATTTGATTGCTCACTCCGGTTATTGTTTTGGTGTACCTGCACTGCTGTTTATTCACTTGCCATTTTCTTTGGTTCCTGAATGTAGTGAGGTGCATAATTCAATGTTGATAAAAATAATAGCTACTATGATTCAGAAGTGATAATAATCAATAATCCTTGAATCATGTTCAGGGTTGAGGGATATCAATTACTTGTGTACATCCGGAGAGGTACAGATAGCCTGCTGTCCTCCGCATGAATATTCACAAGCACTCAGGCATTTTTGGGAGTATGTTTCTGATTGCAGCATTGGATTGGTGACATTCTGAGGTGCACCCAATGTTCTCTCCGGTGCTCAGATGAGTTCCCAAACTTATCACAATTACCCACATGGCACTCCAATGCAAGTCATCATCGATTCCACTTACTCTGAAGGTCGGCAGGACTGTCCTCCTGCGGTCCAAAACTTTCCTGAGATTGACACTTCTAAGTTTACACTCCACATCCTCTCAGGCAGTCCTGGAGGCTCCCAGTGACTAAACTGCATTTTGCTGATGCAGAGAATCACAACCATCAACATTGGATTTGGCAACCCTGGGAGGTTACGGCTGGCCTCCTTGCCGGTGGGCTCCACCAAATCCATCCCCAGTCACATGTTGACCCGCCTGCCCTTGTTCCTCGCCTCCCTAATTTCACATGCACATTTCGTCAAAAACATCTCCACTGATGGGTGCTGAATACATTTAGCAATATCGAAAAAATCTAACTGCAGCGAGTCGTTGAATGTCACCATAAACACAGCATCTGCTGTCACTCTCTACAGGGGTCCATCTCGATGCAGTTTGGAGTGATTCTACCCCTACCTAATGGACCATTGCTTTTTCTCCATACACCCAGCCTCCCATACTTTCTTCCCCCTGTTGAATGCACTGTAGCTGGCCTGCCCCATCCTGTTGGCAAATTGGTTCAAGGAGAATTCGGTTTACTTCAGACTTATGGGGGTTTGCCTTCTACACAGCCCAAGTCCAATGAATTCTCGCTCTGATTATCTGCAACATATTCATTGTACGAATTCCCCAGTATTGGTGGCATGTCCTCAATCCCAGCGACATCTATATTCCACAGTTCCGCTGGTCCCTGGGTTCTACTTGTTGGGAAGCCAATGTGAGCTCTCCCAGGTGTGCTGGATGGAGGTTCAGGTGGAGGAGAAGAGCTGGAAGATTTTGGCCAATTGGCTGGATTGTTTCCCAGCAGTCCTGGATGCACTCCTGGTTCACCTGGAGATGACGGCCCTTGCACTGGCATCCACTGATGGGGGAACATTTGAGACCCACCATCACCACCTTGGTGGAGGTCATATCCTGGCCCCTATGGCCCATCATTTGGAAATCCTTGGCATGTGCTGGTGGTTGTTTGAGAACTGTGTGTCATGTTGAATGGACTATACAGATAAAACTGCAGTGCGCATGGAAATGGCTGCCGTGAAGGCTGTTAACCATACCCATGCGGCAGATGATGTAGATTGGTGTGTGTCCCCAATTGACTGTCATTGCCAGTGGCAGTGCTTTGACTTGTTGCCCATGATACTGAGTTGTTGTCATGGCCCTGTCACAAGCCAAATCAGCAATCCAGTAGAGCAATATTTGTAGCCTTTGGTGGAAATCTGTTTCTCCACATGCTCTGCAAACAAAGATTGTGATAAACTTCTTTCAATGTGAGATGTGATGTAGAATTGATCTGCATACAGTCGAGTATATCGCAGGTAGCAGTGACCTTCGGCGGAATCAAGGGCATCTTAAATACCATGCTGTCGACCCAATCTGTAGTGTTTCACTGCGCCTTTGATGCGTGAAACCAACCTGGCTGAGAAAGACAAATCTTACTCACACACATCCCCCCTTTCTTGGTTGTATACCCAAATTAATATACTAGGATATTGGATAGATGCTTGCCTTTGTACACTTCTATGACTTAACAGGCCATAGATGCAATATGATATGATATCTGCAGGAATCCAACAAGAACCATTTCCAGTATAAATATTAGCACTACTAGGGATATTGCACATACGCAGTGTGTTTAGAACCTTGCAATCTCATTTGATAGAAGGCCTGTCTCGCTAGAGGCAACAGTGATTGCTGCCTATTGAGCTCCACGTTTAAATATCATTGTTCTCCCCAGGATCCACCCTCCAGTCAAGGATTGTTATACAAACAACCATCATACCAGCCTATCAGTTCCTGATGATCATTGCACTGGCATACAGCTTGCTAGGAAACTCACCTATTTATCGTATAAAGATGATCTACCTTCATTATCACCTGGTTCGAGGCTCAAGTCTAGGTATAGCTCACAGTGCCACAATGAGGTAGCATATGGCCTATCCCAGCGATTACAGTGATGTCAAATGCATCCTGCACTTCTCTGTGAATGACTTTCAGCAGACAATGTGCATGATTGTTGCACTGGATATGATATATTGTTCACGGTCTATGAAGAAAGCAGATCGTAAGGTGACATTGTTTTACCCCTCCCCTGCCTTCAGCAGGGTGCAATGCAGCTATGGATGTCATATGCTAACCTGCCTTACCTCGCATTCAAACTAATGTCTCTGAGGCACTGAATCACCGCCTGAAGCATCATCGAGATGAATCCAATACATGGTCAATGACTATTTCTCAAAGATGGTCAACTATGGCCAGGAACATGTCAACCGCTGTATCTGGGAAAAAAAATTATTTGACAAGAATTAACTCCAGGCTCACCTTCAACAATGTTACCTAATATCGCCGAACAGATGGTTATTACCTGACAGGATGTTACCACCAGCTGGCTGGGATTAACCTGAGCAATCATGGTACAACTTCAGTCGGTGTTCCTGAATAACTATGCATGTGCTAGTTGACTAATAATCTACCCATTCGCAATGTACGTGGTGTACCACCACCTAAAGATACTCCCAACAAAGAAACTATAGATCCCCAGAAGCCTGATCTAGCATCTCCCCCTGATTCAACAAAGACAAAGGCTCATTGGCAGGTAGTTGGAGTGGAAGATGTGGGGGGGAAATAATATGGCAAAGCAACTGGATTGTACGACAAGCATCGCAAGTACTTTGAACAATGGAATCCTTGTCATCCATCTTTGTTTATTTTATTCATACTGTATTCACTCTAATTGGAGTGAAACAGAGTCTATAAACCACACCTCAGCCTCCGGGCAAGCCGGTTAGATGGCGGAGCTCCCACCTGCTGCCCATTGCCCGGTTTGACTAAGGGAAAGCAAAAGATTGAACCAGAACAAAAGAGATCAAAGAAACAGAGACTACCCCGGATCAAAACACCGTTGCTCCTCTGCTTGCTTTGGTGGGAACTTCCCGACGTCAGTGGCGGCCAGGAAGTTCATCGCCACTTGGTCACATTTCTGCATGCAAAACAGCTCAGAAATCTGCACATGTCGGCATCTGCCCGCTTTCCATCCTGTAGCCATCCGCCCATCCTTCTTCAGCGCCTTGTGCTCGTCTTTCTATCGGCCTCAGTGGCGCAAGAGATGCTCCCGCCTGGGTAGTGACCCGCCTCAGCACCACCGGCAGTTGTCGTCCTCCCCGTATCCGAACCACTTGAGGTATGTTCCAGGTGGTGCATGCCTGCTCTTCAGTCTATAGAACCTTGTTGCCAGTTAGTTGACGCTTGTCATTGGGATGGATCTCTTGCTTCCAGCTGTGCCCTTCAGCCTAGAACCATAATGTTTGGAGCACCTGTCAGCCTGCCTCTCGGCCTTCTCCACAGTCCTCAATTCTGAAATCCGTCTCGCTCAATTTGCGGCTCATGTGTATATGTGATCCTGTACTGTTTAGCCTCGGTCTTCTCGTTACATGTTTGGCTGGCGGTCACCCTCTTGGTTCCCGGGGATGCACAAGTGTCCCAGGACCCAGTGGATGGCGGCTTCAATGTCGTGGGCGCGGATGGCCCTCGCATGCTCGTTGATTGCTCTTGGTAGCAGCTGGCCTGGCCCTGGGTCCAGGTGTGCCGTCCGTCTGATAGCTGCCAGCGAATCACCAAACACTGCCACTGTCTTGACTACGTGTGCTCACAGCGCCTACCCTCTGGCAATGGACATTCGGCGTGCAACTCCGATTGCCCAGAGTTTAGCGTCGAAGACGACCATTCGTCCCATACTGAGGTAGATGCGGAACACCGTCCAGCCGTCTCGGTTTAAACACGCCACTGCGGCTCCTTCTCTCGCATTGTCCGTTCGAGATCTGTCTGTCCAGCACGTCCAAGTTCCACATCCTGCCTTGCTTCCCTTTCTACTCGCCCATAGCTCGGCGGCTCACTTGGCCGCGGAGTTGTCTTCCACTATGTTGGTTATGACCGCTGGCTCCTCCCCTTGGTCTAGGCAGCGCATCATATATGCTGTCCAACCACGCGCGTGCTAAATCACGGCCGCGTGGCCTGCCGGTACACGCAGTGTGGGGTGATCATACAGCTTTTTCGACTTGGATCCTTCGCACGCACTCGCTAGCCTTGCCCATGTCATCCATTTCAGTGAGCGCATGACTTTCAACAGGCATAATCATTTAGGCAGCAAACGAAAACGTGAATAGAACAGAATCTTTGATGTTCAATGGATAACTTCAAAATCGGATCATTTCTATAAGCAGATTCCCTTCCTAAGCCCCTGTCTGAGATCCATTTCAGGGTGGGGGATGATAGTTAGATTGAAGATCATTTGAGTATCTTCAGAAGATTATACTACAGTGATATTTTCAAATGGATACAGTTCCTTTGGCACATCTCCCATTTCAGGTGCAGTGCCATTTTGCACGGCTGCGCCTTCCGCCCTTCGAAAGTTGACAAATATCCAGTGAGCTCAACACCAGCTATTTGCGGTGGGATATGCAAGATGAGCTTCTTGCTAGAGCGAGGATTGTGCCAGTGATTTGTGCATCCAACAAGACACACTAGGTCAATTTTTCAGACCCTCAACATGCCTGGCCGTTGTATCACACAATTGGTCTTGTTCGGAAATTAATTCCCTGCTAACATGCCAAGCGCATCTTGATTCACGTTGGGCTATTCCGCTACTTCCCAGAAGATGCCAGAAATACCGGCTGAGCATTGCATTCCATTGTTGGAACAGTGCCGTCCCCACTCAGGAATCTTGACATAACTGGTCCCAGTCTGAACTGGAACTGTGCTGATGGATTCCAGAGACAATGTTATCCTCTTTTGGCTGCCTGGGTTGGGGAGTATCTAAAACAAGTCATGATCGCTCAAGCATCATATGGCTCATACCCAATGTGTGATATTCCTCAAGATTCACCGCTGAGGCATTCCCCTTTTCAACCACTAAAAAACGAAAGAGATTACAATGTATACACAGAGCATCTGGACCAAACCAACGTCGATGTTCTGCACATTCTTGGTGTATATCCAATCCGAAACCAGTTCAGGCAAGACCCTCTCTGCCATATCTATCGACTTTAGCAGCGTGATGAATTGCATCTGCTGCTCTTGGGTGTATTTGAATTCTTATTGCACTGGGTGCTCAAATACCTGAAAGCTAGAAATGTCAAGGATCAATTTGACAATTCATTCACATCGGTACCTTGATATCCAGGCCTGCAGTGCTCCTCTAAACCATATGACTCATTGAAATGCAGCTCCCAGCAGGGAAAACAGATCTGCTGCACGAATAGAACACTGGCAGTGAATTGAGCTCCACTTGTGGACTACTCCAAGAAAGATGGCAAACTACAGTTGAAAGAGTCTCTCTTGCAATGGAATGTGGAGCAGTGTTGGCATTATGTGAATACTCTCTACTTGTTAGCCAACATAATCACTCAGATTTATCCCTCACAGCACTAGACGATGCACTGAAGCAATTTTTCAAGTGGAATGGTGCATTTCAAGCACAGAAAATGTTGAAGTCTGTGAAGGCCACAGTGGATCAATAGTTGCCTAGATAATTCCATCTGTTACAAGAACGAAAGAATGAGTAAAACCATGCTGCCAAGGAGGCTCAGGTGTACTGGGCTGAACAGGTTACTTCCACAAAATGAAGGCAATTTGTTGTGCTACTGAACAGAGCCAGACACACTTCAACTGAATGGTGAGTTGATGATCGGCAGAGGGCAACAGACAAATTGGAGCGTGATGTCCTTCAGGTGCCTCCTGTTCAATGGAAGCTTATCGATAAATTATTCCAACATCATGAGCAACAACTATTGCAGAAAGCTGCGACTAAAGCTACTGGTCCCCAAAGCACTTTGACGAAAAAACCTAGTCAGATGATGAATGCTGCCAATGAGGAGGTTTATTGTGCGGCAAACAGGACCACCAATAAGTGTGTGGAATGTCAGGTTCGTCTATCCAATGCTGAGACTGAAGCCACCGCCTGGACTATCACTGATACAGACCGCATTGTAAATCAGCTGCAGAGTGACATATATGGTATCACTGCGACTGAGCAGATGCTGTTTGGGACGGAATTCTCTATCCACTTGATTGAGTTTGATGCTTGGTGGCAGGTAATTGCCATTGTGGAGCTCCGTAAAACCATCAAACAGTGTGGAATACATTTCCAATATCCAAAGATCCATCCTGCAAGCCATGCATCAGAGACAAATTTGGTGAATTTGTACTTGCAAAAATTTCAGCACGACTATCTGAATGGCAATATATCGGCAATGTGATAGGCACATCGCAATCCACCAGCACTGTCAATGACATTGGACAGCTGTTCAAACACAATGGCTAGTGCACCAATCTTCACTATATGGAGGAGACACTGTCCTGGCTTGCCCTTCAAGGCTGCTACTATATTGACTGTATAAATACTATACATCTTCTATCTGCTGTGAATGAATGGTGAAATACTCGCAGAGCCCATTTTTTACACCTCCAGAGTTGTCAGACAGTGCAATGTTTCAGCTTCATATCACATCAGGAACATCATTTGTGAGACACTCATGTCTGCAGAGCGTGCAGATGTATCAAATTGACCTCATGCAGATATTTAACAGAAGATTTCAGCATTCCCAACTTTGGACAGCTATTGCATGCCAAAATCGAAGAGGACTGCGGATTCAAAGTTAGCGGACTGCTGCTCGTATATGGACAGCATGTATTTATAGACATTTTATTGATTACACTTCAGAATGTGCTATTGTAAAACTGTCAACCATTTCACTACCCTCCATCTGTTGAGCATCTGTGACTTGTTTGCAAGGTAGTATATACCAATGCCCACCAAGCGATCATGCCTCAAGCTCTCGACATCTGGGTCAAGTATACGGAATGTGACCTTGGTAAAACCGTCCAAGGCAGTGTTCCTTCTTTTCCAGTATTATCCTCTAGCTGGACTCCACCAAATCAGATCCTCTCATTTCAGAAGCCCCTGCCCACTGGAAAAAAGATATTGACCTATGCTAAATGGTCCAAGAAGACTCAACAATGGGTAATACATTCTCAAGCTAAAGAATGTGTGGTGCTGATTCCAACAAAGTACAAAGATCCACATGGTTTGGCCGATTGCATTGATGAGTTCATCATAGATGTCAAACAGAGAGATATGATGAATATTGTACCTCTCAGAGGAATTGTTGAACCGCCACATTGGGTGCAAGAGAATGCTACATAAGATCAAATTGATAGTGTATGGCGCGTAACGAATCATGTGGATTTAGATACCTGCTGGATGGAAAATGAAGTTACAATGCCTGAATCGAGGCATGTAGGAAGAAGATAATCAATTGATTTTTACCATTTGACATAAACAGTATAGTAATCATTCCTGAAGGGTATGGCCTCAGTATCTAAGTGCACCTGGATAGTCTTGGGGACGTGGCCCATACACCCAATAGCTCCGAAATATGCACATCCTAATAGATTGATTTTGTATCATTTTGAAGACAACTAGACACTCTTCAGGATATTCTTCTATTGCATTCCACAACTTCTGGAGCATTGAGAAGTGCTGGTACAGTAATCTTGGAGCACCTGAGAGCACATCGCTTTACATTTAGCCAAATTTGGGAGCATCTTGGAGCATTCGGAAGGATCAGTGTGGCTGTTCAGAGTTGCTGAGTTGTGCAGTTATGACGTCCAAACCATATCACATTTCGCTGATGTTTTACTTACACCTGGTAATGTTGTTGATATGATTGTAGAGATGAAGATTATGTGAATGTAAGAATATACAGCAAAATGGGACACATACGGTATTAGAGATATACTTGTTAAAAGGAATTATGTGAATTTGAAGCTGGAAAATCTGAGGGCAGAAGTACAAGGGGCCAGGATTTGATGTACCGATTTACGTGAAATTGCAGGAATATAATCAATGGACATATTTGAGTAGCAAATCTGGTGAGCAAACTTGAGATAGTCAATCTGGAACAAACATTAGTTGCTGACACCACTCATTTGTGAATATATAATTATGGGGAAGTATGGTAACTGAGGATCATTATCGAGAGCAGCTTAGAGCAGGTCAATCTATGAACTTGTAGTTAACTGAACATAGGTGCAACTAGACGGACAGAGGAATGATATAATGATATATCCTTTGGTGATAGTATGATCCATGATATGACTGTAAGAGATTGGAAATGGAGATAGGGTAATCATCTTGTGATACCAAAAGTAGAGAGTCTCATGCAGCAAAGTAGATTTACCTAACTCGATCCAGTAGGTAGCAGTATGCAATATGTTTATCTCACTAGATTAGGCATCTTATCTTCCTTCTGCTTGTCTTATGTCCCTATTTGCACGAAGGATTTTTCTCTGACCTCTCTCCAACACTCCCATTACCAGAGCATATAAATTTGTATTATTCCTTTCTACATCCATTTGACCACTTTGCCAGATGATCTTGAGCATATAGAAAAACCATCTCTGAGTAGCAGAAAAACATCATCCGTATTGCATTGATCAACTAATCCAAAACGTAGGATTCAGTTATGTAAATATTTCCTGCTCGCTCTGTGGCCGACAGAATGTAATATACAAATCTCCTCGCGTTCCAATGATTACAATTGAATCCTCTAATGGTGTCTCAGCCCCTGACATATCCTCTACCGGATCGACTGGATTCAAAATCACTCTCATAACCATCAGATGAAGTAGTCAGTATGCAAGATATGCATTTCCAAATACAGCTAGCTCAATTTCAAAGTTCTTCTCCACCTCCATTCAATCCTACTATTGAAGACTACATTTTCTTGTAGTTTCAGACTGTATCTATGTTTGCTACAGCTCAATCTCCAAGTTTGCTTGATTATTCTCTACCACTGCTTCTAGTACAATCTAGAAGTCCACATGTGCATTTACTCAATCACAGCCTGCGTGTACATCTTTATTATCACCTTAATTTTACCTCTAGATTTGTCCAAGTGTTATCTCCATGTACTGGCAGCATGATGTCAAAATCTTCCTTCAAGTTCACTTAATTGCAGCCCCCTAGTATCTCTCTATAATTACACCATGTTCAAATCTAAGTTCAATTTAATACTAACTTTCAGTGAAGTTAGCATAATGTATTGGCACATTTCCATAAACTCAGTATTACCATTGTACAGGTGCCTCTGTAAGTGTACTTGAGAATGGCCTGCAACCATCTCAACTCAAGTTTCTATATACCAATATCTATCTGCAAAGATATATTCATACTTGGATAAAGATATAATCCCACAAACTGAGTTTTACAATCATTCTAGTTTTTGTTATGATGCAGATTTAGTTCTCAACTAATTTGCAGATATACTAATGGTGTTCTGAAAACAAAATTTATACTTTTGGATCACTCTATAGTACTTTGAGATAATCCTACACTAATTTCCTGTGCTACCAAAAGCACCCAGACTTCTTGCCTATACTGGGTGGTGCTCCCAGATATTTTAATAGTATACCTGAGTGCACTCTGCTCCCTCTGGAAACCACTACAAAGATTTCATCAGCTCTAATATATTTCAACTGTAGAATTATACTGTGACTATAGTCAGCCAATGCCAGAGCCTGCAGAGACCAAATTGCATTTTCGTAATATTGTACCTGGCTGATTGGTGCCAGGATATGCTGAACCAACATCTATAGACCTTGGTGTAGGATGATCAAAGATTTCAAAAGAAGAATGGGCAAAGAGGTTCGCAGATGGAAGATATTTATATCAGAGTGGTTAGAATCATAAAAGTGTAGTTTCTACAGTGAAATTAAATGTATAGAGTAGAATGGTAGCCATATTACAATTAAGAACAACATTAGGAACTGATAAACTTTCTGGTATGTCGGGTAAGTATTAAATCAACTGATGTTGGATAGCATCTTGGTTGATGGAAAACCTCTTGATTTCATGTTATACAATGACTAGATATTGTGGAATTTTCAATTACTATAGTGAATATTTAGGGAAAGTTAATACTACAGAAGTGTTAAGTTGAAATCTGTATGTTGAATTCAACTGACTACCAAGAAAGATAGTTGTACTGATTAATTCTAGATCTCTGGGTATTTCATGTAGAGATCACAGTTTGACTACGAATAATTTATTACCTGTCGAGTAATGAAGATGATAAAGAGGTGTTGATGTTATTCATTGAATATCAATTAATTGTGAAGATAGTACCCATCTTGCGCAAGTATAGATATAGATGTATAGAGTAAGCAACAATTATTAATCCTTGTTACTAAATTACAACATAATTAAAATATTTTGAATGTGCATTAACTTCCACTTCATAAAGTTATGGTACAGTTTTTATTCAATTCAAATGGACTTAGTACCAAATGCAATGCTGCATATTGTTACCATAGATATGTTACGGTACAACAATTATCTGTTCAATCTCTCAGACAGGTGAATATCAACTTGGAACAGTTACCAATGTGTCGAAACAAACAACTAACAATATCTTCAAGAAACTATGGTGATATTGTTAGAATGTACTATTTTGAAATCTTGAGGAAGTGACATCTTACTGAATTTAAGACATGAAACTAAGATATTTACAAAGTTATTGGGTATGACAATCTTGTGGAAAAATCACTGGGAGAGTTTGTACTAGATGGGTAGAATAAGTTTTTACCTTTCGTTAGAAATGTATTATTGAACCAAATACACTCTATTTCATATAGAATTATTTTTGAAGTCCAGCCAAAGAAGAGCAATATATCCATATAGAGACAAGTGGAATTATTATGCAGGATACAACTGGTTGAAATAGATAAGGAAATATTAGAAGATATCATATCTAAGGAACTGGAATATCTATTCTAATTACTATGTGGTCCCAGCATTGATTGCCAATCAACTGAATGGCATGGTACATTTGTTTCAATTACAGCAATATCAACAGCAATATTGCTATGTATTGAGATCTGTTACCTCAAATCACTAAAACTCAAAATTTCCATTACCCAACCAAAATCAATGTTAAATTACAAAGAGATGGTAAGTAAAACTTATATAGTATCAATAAGAAGATGAATATTACTGTGCTAACCCAATACCAACTGGCTATTTTATATGTAAGGTATATAATTTTTAAACACAGTATTTGTACATTGACTTTGATGAATATAATTTTGAAACAAAATTAGAAAGTCCAGAAGGGTCTACATCTTGGTTCTATTTTCATAAATATGTAGAACAACCAGGGTCATGCGTAGATGATACTGAAACAATAACATGATATCCTAAACAATCCAAAATGCTTTAAGTTCAAATCCAGGAATCAAGACAAGACAGCAATCGAAGCTTGTTCAAAGTCATCTGTTCCTTTGCTATACACGAGATCACGCAGAGAGAGAAGGAGAGGAAATCCTCCAACACCAAACAATCTCTCTTCTTAGACAGATCATCTGCCACCATCGAATCACATCCCATGCTAAGATGTACCATCCGAATCTCCCTCTAAGATAATACACACCACCAACACAGCTTTTATCAATACAACCACGCCACATCATCCGAAGTCGCTATACCTCAAACCAGATCCTTATCATCCATGAAATGCCACCACCACTTCCACATCTCCTGTCGTCTCTGGTCTTCTGTAAACCTAATTCATTGTCACATAGCATCACTCATAACCTGAGCTGTGATAGTATCCCCCCCTTAGATCTGAGGTCCTCCGAGCACTTTCTCCAATGGCCCATGTTTCCCAGGGTAGCATTGATGAAATTGTTTTAGTGCTTGTAGCCCATCCACAAACTTTGGGGGTTCCCACGTTGGGGGATCATGCCCCGCCCAAAGTGTTAGGTGCTGTAACTGATTTCGATATACCCGGCTGTCTTCAACACCTGAGACCTGATATTTCTCTTCACCGTCGACCTCTACTGGTGGAGGGGGTTCCCCATGCTGCTCAGCGAGAGGATCGGCTACCATGGGATCAGGAAGTGATACTGATTGTACCCAATCAATTCATATTGTACTGGGGAGATCTACTTCATAATCATAAGGGGATTTGTGGCAAACTACCATGTAATGCCCTGGTCATTCAAATCAAGCTTCCACAAAGATCAATTTGTATGGATTTGTCAGGCATCCATCCACACTCGAGATCCCGCCTGGATATCTGGCGTTGGAACCTGAACTCAATTCACCCTATCCTGTTGCACTGCCCGACTACACTTCATTTCAACCCTGAGGTGCTCATTGACTTGTGGCATAATGGCCTGGACCTGATCAGCATCAATGTATCTGCAATCTTGTCTGTCCGCTGGTTCATTCACAAATGTCATCTGGCAGTGCCTCCATATACGGAAAAAATTGGTGTGAACTTTGTCATGTCCAATACTCCATTATTCGCGGCATACTCAGCCAATGGGAGCCACTTTCCGAATTGTCATGTTGGCGGTTGACAAATACCTGTATATGCTGTTCCATGCTCGCATCCATCGGTTCCATCTAGCCTACTGTCTGCAGATGGAAGGCTGTTTACATCTTTCAGTCAATTCCCAAGTTGTTGCATATCTGGCCACACTATGTTCAGGGGACCTGAGGTCTCTGATCCGAAGCAATTGTTTCTGGGTGTCCATGGAGATGTCCCTCCTCTGTTGAAAGAAACTTGGCCAACACAGAAGCTTCTATTGTTGTGTGGCAGGGGATGAAGGGCCGCATCATGGAAATTCTATTCACTACCACCCAGATCACATTGAACCCCTTGCATTCTGGTAATCATACCAGTACATCCATCGAAATATCTTTCCATGATATCACCAGAACTGCCAATGGTCAAAGGACTCCGAAATCGAATATTGTGAACTCCAACACAGTTGGTAACTACTGCAATTTTGGACATACTGATTGACATTGTCTGGCATTTCCTTGCACAAATGGTCTAGGATGAGGAGATCGAATGTTTTTGCTCGTCCGGGGTGTCCTGCCATTGCAGTATCATGATGTTCCTGTATCAGCCACACACGCAATGCACCTCTTCCTGCTACATACAATTTCCCTCTATATTGTATTTGTCCCTCTATCTCCATACAATGCGCAATTGTGATTTCTGTCAGCTCAGGCTGTGTCCATATTGCTCCCAGTATCTTTCCTGGAAACGAATCACTCACATATGCCTCATGTATATGATTGGTGACGGAGGGACCACCCTTGGCATGTGGGCTGTTTGCCAACAGAAGCAATTGTTCTGGTAGATTCTGCAGCTTTAGAACCATGTATTCCATATTTTTCAATATTTAATACCCCCCCCCTCAGGGAGGTCTCCCCACCTCCTCGTCAAAGCATCCGCGTTTCCTTTAGCTTCTCCTGGTCTATGAACTATGTTATAATCAAAACGGCTTAAAAATTGGGACCATCATGGTTGTCTTTGATTCAATATCATCTTCATCATAGAAAATTGAAGATTTCTATAGTCTGTTACTAACTGGTGAGGATATGCTGCCCCTTCACACTCCGGTCTCCATTCAGCGAGCACTGAAAAAATTGCAATAAGTTCTTTATCGTATGTATCATCAATGCACTCCGCCAGTGTATGTATTTTCCCGTAATATGCTATCTGGTGGACAACTCCCTCATCATCATACTGTGACAGTACCCCAGAGGATAAATAATCAGAGGCATCTGTTTTAATGATTACTACCCTCTCACGACCAAAATGCTGGAGAACTGGTGACAGGGTAAAAGTGGTTACCATCAATTCGAAGGCGAATTGTGATTCCGATTGCGATTTAAATGATTCTTCTTTCTTTGTAAGCCAAGTTAATGGTTCTACTTTTTCGGAATACTATGGGATAAAATGCCAATAATAATTGCAGAAGCTGAGGAATTGTTGTACATCAAACAGGTTATTGAACCTCCCATTCTTTGTTTTCTTTTCCCTGCTCCAATTTCTTACTGTTGCCACTTTATCCACATCCATAAAAATTCCCTCTGTCGATATAATCAGCCCCAGATTTCTTACTGCCGCCTCATGTTAATCACATTATTCTAGCTTCAGATACAGTCTTGCTTTCACGAGGCATTGCATTACCCTCTTGATGTGTTTCTCATGTTCCTCTTCCCAATTACTATAAATTAATATGTTATGCAGATTGGTTGATGCAAAATCGTCCAAAGCTTCTCTTATCACATTATTGATATGGATTTGGAAACCAGTAGGTAGTGTTAACAATGGTTCCAAATTCGCGGTGTGGTTTCGGGTCTGGGATAGAACCGAACCGGAACCGTTACAACCAGTTTCACCTCATCAAAAAACTGAACGGCACTGAACCCATGGTATTGTGGCCAGTTCCACTTTTTTGGAAACTCACCACTTTGGCTCCAATTAAGTATGTCAGTTCCGATTGTGTCACAAGTTGATATAGATGTAAAATACCCGGTTCATGATGCTCTTTCACTTCCCATGCTCCCAATGGCGGTCAAATCAATAATTGCTGAGTGACTGTAAATAAACTACCAGTCATCGGCGTTATTTCTCAGCAACAGAACGAATATTGATCCGATCACACTTTGGAGAGTGGGAGCAGACAGAGAATCATGAACTGCATATTATATGTATATTTCATATTGTGATACAATCAGAACTCAAATCCTTAATTGGAGCCAAAGTTCCGAGTCCACCAAAATGAGGCTCTGCTGTATGCAAAGCCCGGCCAAAAACCCACAGGTATGTATCCGGTCCGGGTATCAACCAGGCGCTAGTAATCCAGTCCAGGTTCGTTTGCGGTTCCTGACCAGGACTGGGGCCTTGGGTTCCATTCTAACCCAGACCGTGGCCGGGTAACCTGGAATCGTTGCTCACACTACTAGTTGGCGCTAACCGTTGATGCAATTAGGCCAGAGCTCATCCAGAAACCTAACTTATGTTTCTCTCCTTCGTTAACCCATAAGAGGTTATACACTCCATGGACATCAAGCGTTTTGTACATCTCCGCATCTTGCAGATGATTCAGCATTCCTCATATCAATGGAAGGGGGTACCATTATTTAATTGATTTGCTATTTATATTCCCATAATCGAAACAAAATTGGGGTCCCAATCAGCTTTCTTTGCAAACAACACTGGTGCTGCAAAGGATAATGATGACTGGTGAATGAATCCATTCCACATACTGTCCTCCTGCTGTTTCTTAGGTATGACTAGCTCTGCTTTTGACATTGAATAAAGAGGCCCCCACATTGGTGTTTCACCTTCTTTCAAGCGTACCTCATGATTGTTGCCTGGGTGGTGTGGAGGAAGTCGATCTGGCAGAACCAAATTAATCAACCAGAGTAATTAATGATACTGTTTGGGAATAATTTCTTCAAAGGTTCATTCTTGCAAATTCTTTGCCTTGATCAGCTTGTCAATATCATATCGCAAAGCTTCAAAAACTGTTAACCTCCCTCTCCTTACATTTTGAAAGGATGAGAATCCATTGAACATAACAATGCTCCCTTGGAATGGTCATTGCGGGGGGCTTTGTGATTCCAGTGGCTCTTTCCCAAAAGGGTAAACTGGTTCCGGGGGTTGTTCTGTCACTCCCTAAACTCTAACAGAGGTATCATGACAATGTGTTGTACAATACTGTGAGCCAAACGTGACTGTATTGGACACAAATGATAGTACTGCATCAGTCAATCGTAGGCAGGGGATTCCGAGGATGATTGAGTAATATCTTAGTTTTTTAAAGATCATTGGGAACTGTTCCTTATGGTTTTGGATTGTCATCCTGAATTTCACAAGATGTGTGAAATGAGCAGGTTCAATAGGTCTGCTGTCGATAACTTCGACTTGTCATTTTTCCTGCAGTTCCTGTAATGGTATTTATTGGGTGTGAGCACAATATTGATCCTTAAATGCGATGCCTGTAGCTCTGCAGTTGATTATTGTATGTGTTGATATTTCTTGATTATTCACAGTGACTATGCTGGTTATAACCAAATGTTTCCCCTCCATTGATCCTTCAAATATCTCCACCTTGCTAACTGGAAGATGTGAAATTCCAAAACATCTTAAAGCATTTGAAACAAAACCTGTCTCTCACTCAAAGAGCCATGTTCGCTGACTGACCTACTCCTTTCCCGATTCCTCAGAACCTGTCCTAGTTCCTACCTCCTTAACTTCTGCTTTAGCCACCTTAAATCTCTGAGTGGGATTCCTTGCCGCACATTCTGCTGCTCTGTGGTTTAATCCACCGCAGTATACACAACTTCCTTTGGTATCTGTCTTTGGTCTGTCTTTTGCCGAAGCCCTCCGTCAGTCTGTGCTGAGATCCATAGGCACGGCTCCAGTATAGTCACCAACTGTTCCGGCCGGAGCGACAGTAGGACCATTTGGGGGTGTCAGAGGTTGGGGGAAGAGGAGAAACCTATCCCTACATCCATTATCTGTGTGGCTTTCTCAGCCCAGTGTGGTTGGATTTGATTATCCAGGTTCTGAGAAAGGGCTATAAATGCAGGATGCTCCTCAGGCATGTCGTAATACTGATAAGAATACTTCATTTCTTCCGATAGTCCCAGTCCCCGGGCATTCGTCACATTCCAGGGCTTACGTTCGAGATTGATGGTGATAATTTCAAACTCAGCATAATACTGATAGAACTAATTGTGGATTTGTTGTGTTTCGCAGATCATTCATTCCACCGTGGCCACCCAGCCAGGGTCCCCAAATGTTTCTTCCAGGGATTGTATCTTAGTTGGTATGACTCCCAACCCTATCGTTCCATTCACCCGGACATGGGCCAATGTCTGGCCAAATGGTCTGCCCCTCGGCCGATTGGATGCATAATACGGTTCACACTGTTTGCCAGGAAATCTGGGAAGTCTGTGTCGACCAACCATGAGGATTCAAGCAATCCAATCTATCAACTATGTTGAATCTAACTCTCGAATGTCCGGGGAGTCTGGAAATTTCTGACCAGTATCATTGTGGTCCTGGAGCGCAGTTAGAGCCGCTCATGCTGCCAGTGTGATGAGGTTGGCTAGCTGCGTCAGTCAATGCGTCACTTCCTCTCCAGATCCTTGTTCGTGTTGGGTCATTGGAGCGAAATCTGCCTGTAGTTGCACGGCATTTCATTCCACAGCTGGCCTTCTTCTGACTTCGGCCAAATTGTGCTCAAGATGTTGTATCCTCTCGTCCAGCCTGGGGTGATCCCTGTTTGGGGGTGGGAAGTGCTGGGACTTCAAGTCTGTAATCTCCTTCTGTAATGCAATTCTTTGTGCTGGGAGATCGCACACCCTCTGTGCAGTCTCTGTGGGTTCCATGTACTGGGCGTCTGGTAGCAGCAGCTCCTGGCATTTTCGGAATTGTCCCTGCATCTCTTCCAAGCCGATGCCATCTCCTGGTGTGTGCAGGAGATTGCCTATCAGTGCCTGGTTGTTTACCGACACTGGAGCCACTTCGTTCTTCTGATTCGTTCCTGACATCACAATGAACGAAGCACATCAACAGTGCCAGTAATATGCATTGAATTTGGAAGGGGTGCTAGAGGTACTACAACAATCAGCAGGATCCCTACTGACTTAACTGTTGTTGCTGCTGCTACTGGGTGTCCGATTGTCGAGTGTGTTCCTGCCCAGTTACACCCTTTGTAGTCACAGGGTTCTTCCAGGTCACAGGGGAACCAAGAGTATGACCCAAAATATCTAGTCCAGTTTCGTCCAAACACTGGGTTGTTAATATCCAGACCTCCGCCTTCTCTGGCTGCATCTCTTCAAGAATGATTCCAAGAGGAGGGAAATCTCAATTGTTCCAAATAATAATCTTGCAAAGGTTCTGCTTCGAAAGTTGCTGCAAGAATGGCATTGGTAATGTACAAAGTGTTCAATGGTTTGGGTTTGAAAACTGGGCAGGGGGTTGCAGCAGGATCATACAACCTCGTTCAAGTAATACAGGGACTGTTGTACTTGTGCATCCGAATATGGTGATCGATGGGGCTATTGATGGATATCAGATCTGTCAAACTATTTCTGATTGTTGACCCAATGTTCGCAAATATGGGTCCAGGGGTGGTCAGGTGCAAAATCAACCCAACAAGAAACAGAACAAGGTTTGGATCAATACTTACACCCTGTGGCGGGGCATAGGCACATTCAGTATCAGGTAAAACATATGAAACTTGTTCTAGTGTGATGTGCGGGGTTGTGTGTAGGTGATACTAAAACAATGATGTGACATCATAAACAAGGTAAACAGTTCGAAGATCGTCTGAAGGAATCATGACAAGACCGGCGTCAGAGGTTGTTCAAAGTCATCTGGTGCTTTGCTATACAAGAAAACGGGTAAAGCGAGAAGATATGGAAATCTTCCAACACCAACCAACCTCTCTTTATATATACTTCATCTGCCACCTTCAAATCACTTCTCATGCTCCGATGTACCATCCATATCTTCCTCTATGCTCTTGCACACCGCCAACACAGCTCTGATTAATACAGCAATGCCAAATCATCAGACATCACAATACCCCAGTCCTCTTTCTGATCATCCAAATTATCCTGCCACCACTTCCGCGTCTCCCAACATTCCAGTATTTCCATAACGCTAATTGCTTCTAACATACTGTTTCTCATAACCCTAGCTGTGACAGTATGGTATTTCTAAGACACAATATATCCAATATTTCCAGTAAGTAATAGACTATCTTTTAAAGGTAGAATTTTGCCCGAAACTTGAGAAATACAAATTCAATCAAGATAACATAATATGCCTAAGTCTGAGAATGTGATTAAGTGGTACATCTATGAATATAAATAAGGTAGAGACCATCATGAATGGGATTGAAGAAATGAAACCTGCTAACAAATGATTCAATAAGTAGTTCAAAGTATAACAGTTATCAAGGTATAACCATTTCTAGAGCAGTATTATAGTACAATTTGTACAAAATAATTAACTTCTTGTTCAACTCACAAAGAAAATTCAATCATCAATGTAGAACATGCAATAACAATTTGCAGTAAAGAGTTGTATTGAAATATTCTCCTCCACTTCTGTTCTATAACACTATGATTAAACTAGAGATATTATCATTGCAATGAAAACATGAAATGATAGCTGCCCAGAAGTGGTGTAATAGTATAAGTATAAACAAATACTGCATTATATGAAAAATTATTTGTATATAAATTTCCAAATGAATGCAGATTTGCAATTAATATTAAGAATGGTGGAATGATAATTGTGACACTCGAGCAATGGAAAGACGATTGTGGAGGACCAGATAACCACCTTTGGTTTCCAAACAATTGTAAGGATCTACTTTGTTTTGTATAGAAATAACTTCAGAGTTATTGAACAACCCAATAGTAGGCATTTATTCTTGACTAGTGTTATAATATTGTTAACTGGCCTTGAAAATGCAATGCAAATGTGGATGTGTGTACCAGGAATCCAGGTGACTGCTCTGGGGAAGGGGATGGTTCATGGATGATTAAGTAACAGATTCTTGGTTCTTGAATACACCAGCCAAAGTGCAAATCAACTATTGGCTGCACAACATACACCTGAACAGCTCAGACCAGGTATCCGGTGGACTTCTACATGACCTGCTGTCTACCGACAGTTATACTTTGGTGGTTGATATCTGTGCATGAGACTATGGAGTGATATATGGCCGGCAGTTTATAAACCACTGCCCATGATGACAGCTTCATCAGCAAAATGAATTTTAGTCACTGGGAGCCTCCAGGAGTGTGTAAGAGGAGGCGGAGTGTAAAGTTAGAAGCATCAATTTCAGGAGAGAATCAGACCCAAGAGGGCATTCCAGCGGGCCTGCTGAGTAACTGGGATCTGTGATGACTGGTAGGGGAGCACCATGGGAGCGGTTGGGATAAAGGTTGGGAGCACCTGGGACTGTCGCCCAACCAATGCGGGAATCCCAAACTAACTCTGAGAGATGCCTGGGTTCTTAGGGATATTCATTGGAAGGACTGCAGGTGTTATCTGAGATTCTCCGGGTATACACAAGCACTAAGAATATCCTCCACGTATGATGCATAGATCATTGTTCATTATCAACTTCTACATCATACTATAGTACCCAGCATCTCATTCAACATTCTACTGTTTGCATCGCTTCATTAAGGAGAACCAAAGAAAATGACGAGTGATTCAAAAATGAATGCAGCAAAACCTGACACAATAACCCGGCTAAGCGATAGAATGATATCAATCGAACAAGGTCTCAATGTCATCCACTAAATCTCCGATCTCAGCAGGGCTGACAAATGCAGGAACACGCAATTCATCAACGGCACAAAGAAGCTGGACACATTCCTTGTATTTCCGAATGATTCTGGCCTGGCGAGTGGGCAGAATTGAATTCCAATGTTGTTTGGCTCGCTTTGTGATAACTAAATGGTTGGAACTGAGAGGTTAGCTCACGATGAATCAAAATGGAATATGAAAGGCAATATGATGAATTCGCGGGCAAATGAGGCGCGCCACCGGGACAGGAGGAGTGCCTGATGTGGAGTGCAGGGTGGGTGAGGGGAGAGTTGATGGTGATGGAGGAGTGCGGAATGAAATTGTGGGGCAGAAATACAGGCCAAGGAGCGCCCGTCCAGCGGAGCAGCCCATCCATGCTGAGCATCACCGAATGAGAGGGAAGTAAAGAGTCGGGACAGAAATAGAGGCGCTACTGATCAACGTCAAGGAGGGTATTGAAGAGCGCCAATTCGAGAGCAGGAGCGCAGACAGAAATGCAGTATAGAGCGATGGAAGAAATAACAAAGTGACAATCCACACTGAGAAGCGGTGACGGGGATTGAGAAGCGCCTATTATAGCGGAGGAGAACCAT
>Ga0307512_10000762_pt1 | contig 47724 bp, 52 predicted proteins | sample 14_EM_MG_FD_200267 | JGI IMG/M metagenome (GOLD analysis project Ga0307512, IMG submission 200267) | Populus trichocarpa ectomycorrhiza microbial communities from riparian zone in the Pacific Northwest, United States - 14_EM | ecosystem: Host-associated > Plants > Roots > Unclassified | place... | reverse complement strand
AGATTTGCGATTGGGCCAATATTCGTTGAATCGCTGTGAAATAAGGTGATATTTCGGCCGAAAAGTGCGGGTTTTCGATAGCGACTCAACGAATACTGGTCGGATCGCAAATCTGAGAGCGGGAGGGGAAAGAGGCGCTGAAACTACACAATCTACGTACTGATCATGTCACGATATGATCAGAACTCAGATACTTAATTGGAGCCAAAATAGTAGATTTGAAATGCCAGGTTTTTGGTGGAAACCCGTTGCAACGGTCCAGTTCCGGGTTGGAACCGGACCCGGAACCGAACCGGGAATTTGGACCCATTGCTAACACTACCCAACAGGCACAGCACGAAAGTGGTTGACAACCAAACACAGACGTAGCCACACCACGAGAGAAAAATGGCAAACAAAGCTGTACCCATCTTCAAACATGTAGGAAACAAGCACCCTGAGTTAGTTATAGAAACCCGGGAACTATTCACAGTTGCCATATATGCGATACATAGGGCAATTGTTCCATTTGAGACTCAGCTTGGGAACATCTGTTTCTTTGCAGGATGTCAAGGATAATGAAAGGCATCTACAGAGGGTGGCAAGAGAAAGTGAGTGCATAATGTATGAGAGTTCTCATGTTTCTCCTGTTGGGCTTATGGTTTTCCTTTGGGTTTATGTTTTTCTTTTGGGTTTATGTTTTTCCTTTGGGTTTATCATTTTCCTGTGGGCCTATGTTTTTCCTTTGGGTATAAGGTTAAATGGAATATGAAAAAAGAGAGGTGTGCTTCGCACAAAGGGCCAGGGATGAGTTGAGGTGAGAAATTCCTGGTCTCACCACCACTGCAACTCAGCTTAGCAAAGGGAAGCCATAAGGTGATGTTTCGAGATTCTGGGATGCCAGGGATGCAGTGAGCGAAGGTGGGTGAATAGAGATTCAGGGATAATGGCAATGCGCTGAGCAACATGGGTGGGCATATTGAGAAACAGAGGTAATGGAGATGGAATGAGCGATCAGGAGTATATATTTGAGAGACCCCTGTGTAGATGAATCTTATCTCATCTGATCATCCAACGAAAATGCCCATTAAATCGTTTCATGGTTTTCGTCTCCATCACACTTTCTGAGACTTCATGGATCCACCTAATTGTGTGATTCCTTATGGCAGGTTAATATAACATTCTCTCACCCTATGGCAATGCTCCTCAAGTCAGAACAGATCTTTCTCATGAATTCCCTTTCAATTCTGTGACAGGTTCACCAGAGTGTTGCAGCTGAGCCCTCTGCCTTCCAGTTACTTCGTTTCACCACAACAATTGGTACTGCCTTTGTTATGACTTCGTGGTTTCAATTGGATTCATCAGATCACATGTTAATGAATTACTGTTTGTGCTCCATTATAAGGATCCAGGCATAGTTGTTGCCACAGTCATTCTGCATGTGAATGATCCTCTCATCATTCCTAACAAGGGATTGATTGGGCAGATCAAAGATCAGTGAAAGAAGAGATTCCTGCTGGATGATCTCAGTAGTGTCTCCTTTTATCTCAGCATGCACATCAAATGAAATCGGGATCATCACTCTCATAACATCCATCAACACAGCAACATTTGGACTATCTTGGCAATATTCAGTATGGCTGAGGCCAGACCACGTGCTGTGCCAATGGCGAGGAAGCTTGACATGTGGAAGCCAGACGAAGAAGCCTGGATCCCGCCATATACCAATTGACAATCAGAAGCCATATGAACACCATGACCCCCACTTGGTACAATATCACCTATGCCATCGGAGTTCTGGGCAGGTACAATCCCCACCCTAGTGAAAAGCATCTGATAGCCCTCAAGTTTGTGATTTGGTACCTCAACGGCACAAAGAACTGGCGACTGCATCGCATAGTAGCACTTTGAGCAGCTCTCATAGGTAAAGGACATGTTGCACTTGGATGTTATGTTCATTCATGCTATGCGGAATGTACCGATGATGACAAATCAGCCAGTTGACCAGTCATCACCTTCGCAAGAGTGGTCAATTGGAGATGATGATAACAGAAGTCCACTGCCCAGTCCATGATCAATGCCGAATTCCATAGCTTTGGTGTAGGCTGCAGTTGACTCAGACAGATCTTGTATCTTTTCAACGTGCTCAGCATTCCTATTACCCCTTACTTCTTCAATTCACAGTCACTGATTCCTCACATCAAGAACAGAATCTACCACACAACTGCATTTGCACACAGGGTGACCAAATATTATCTTCCTGCAGATAAGGATAGAGATGGAGAAATGAAATTGAGCTGTATACTGACTACTGAGATGCTCACTGACAGCATCACAACGCTGCTGCTGAAGCCCGCCTTCTTAAAGTAGTTAGCTGCAATAGGAATCATTTGAATTGGACTTGGAAATGCTCTTGGGATTTGAATTAGCAATGGCCTCGGAAATGGGCACAAGATTCTCGAAAATGGTCAAGGGAATGGTTTCGGATTTGCAAATGGCAATGGGAATACCATCAGAAAGTCAATTGATTGGGTATATGTCGTTTAGCTGATCCACGATGTCTGATTGGCCTCTCTTTTCCTTTGTTTACTGTTTTGTTTGAAGTGGACATAATAGCCATCCTGGAGGAATGTTGAGCTGATTGGAAGTACAGGTATCACACTGCCAAGGACCATGATGTGACCTGCCTCTTTTGTAGTTAGCACCATTAGTTATTGATCGACCTGATGTCAATGTGAAATATCTCCTTATATGTTACAATGGACTTACCTTTGCATATGTCCGTACACACTCAACTACTGCATCACACACTACCATTATAGCAATAGACAGTAAAACTATTACACTCCAGAATGACCTGTTGTATTACCATCAACGATTTAACAGCCCTACTTCTGGTGAGCATTTGGGACTTGATTGCAAGGTAGAATATATGAATGCCAACCAAGGGATCTTGCCTGAAGCTCATAACATCTGGGTCCAGTATATGCAAAGTGAAGAGAATAACCTCAATAATACCTTCCAAGGACAAATTCCTTTTGTTCCTATATTATACTTCAGCTGAACTCCATTGAATCAGATACTCCAATGTCTAAAGTGCCTGCTAGCCAGGAAAGCAATATTGACCTTTTCTAACCTGTGCAAGAAGACTCAACAATGGGTATTATGTTCTCAAGGTAAAAAATCAGTGGTGGTGATTCCAATAAAGCGCAAAGATCTGGATGGTCGGGCTGAGTGTATCGACAGGTTCATCTGGGTTGTCAAACAGATTAGTAAGATGCATATTGTACCCATTATAGCAATAGTTGGACTGGCACATTTGGTGAAGGAGAATGCTGCATTGGGTGACATTGATAGCATATCGCTTGTAACTAATCATGTGGATTTAGATTCCTACTGGTTTGTAAATTAGATAGAATGCCTAGTTCAAGTGTGTAGCTTGTTAGATAGTTCATCGAATTGTACCATTTGATATAGATATAATCCTCTAACATTCCCATAGTGTGTGGTAACAGGTGCACCGGAACTGTCATGGAGACGAGTAATGTAGTTGCAGCAGCTCTGAGATTTTACCAGCTTAACAGCTTGATTTTATACTATTCTGAAGACAACTTCATACTATTTAGAATATTTTGGTGTTCTATTCCACTACTTCCGCAGTATAAAGGAGCATCAGAAAGCACACTCAGAACACATGAGAGCACATCATGTTGCAGTCAGCCTATCCTGGTGTTTCTGGGAGCTTCTGGAAGAATTGGTAAGTCGGTTCAGATTAGCTGAGTTGTTAAGTTTTGACTTTCAAATGATTTTACATTTTGCTGATGAACATCCCATGGCTGAAGATCCCATTGCAGGCCAGCAAGTTATACCCCCCTCCTCCCCATATTGAAGTCGATGGTGTGGTGGAGTATCTGGTAGATAGCATTGAGAATTGTCATAGTAATCTATAGCTGTTGTAGTACAATATTCGATGGACTGGTTATGACCCATCCCTGTGGGAACTGGCAAAGTCGTACAACCGCTCACAGGCAGTAAAGGGGTTTATTCAACAATATCTTGGAATGCGCAGACTGTTAGGAAATGTTCTTGGTAGACTGCAAAGCTAAGTGGGGTATACTGTCAAATCATAGAGTTATCAGTGATGGAATAGTGTCAAAGTGTGAACCAGGGAGGGAGTTGAGGAAAGGGAATTGAATTGATGAATGCGGAGATGGCATGAAATTGTGATATAGTGGTGGAAGGATTATTTTGTATGATAAGGAAGTGGTCTGAGGTGTAGCAATGTCAGACAATGTGGTATGTTTGTATTGATAATGGTTTTGTATATGGTGTATAAGATTATAGGAAAGGATTCAGATGGCATATCAGAGCATGAGTAATCATTTGAGGGTGGTGGATAAAGTGTATACACAGAAAGTAAATTTTTTGCTGGAGGATTTCCATTTCTTTTCTCTTTCATTCTTGTGTATAGCAAAGCAATAGACAATACTGGAAAATAACTTCAATAAATTTGTTTGTTTCTCAATATGAACTTCAAGTTGCAAGTTTTTACCCAATTTCATTTGGTTACAGATATTACCTGCATCCAATCTTACCCATTATATATTGGCTGTTAACTCAACTATATATTCCAGTTTGTTCATAATTCATTGTCTTTATCAACAATTATAACTACAGTAATCAAGAATTTTCAGTCATTACCAAAATGATGGCTGTTGATTTTCTGTGTTGGAGTTCCAGTAAGGGGATTGCTAACCATTAGAAGTCAATCCCCATATTACAATAAAGTAACAGTTGGTATTACTGAATATTACTTTTGAAAGTGGATTCAACATTGACAATTCTGGTATGAAGAATTTAGTATGCAGTTAATAAATATTCTTTCTGTCCCAAGAATGTTATTAGACAATGTTAGTGGAGGAATACTGTTAATCTAGTAATATTCAATTGGTATGATAAGTAACCATATTGTTTAAATTTGCAATTTGCAAATTCAAATTATTTAGTATAAAAATCATTGTAACAATACTAGCAGTTTTAGTATACAAATTAAAGCAGAATACACATGAAACTTAACAGTACAAAACAGTACTAAAAGATAATACAAAATGGCAAATGACAACTGGTGGTATAAATAGTAGAATTGCAATAGATATGTTTGATATTGATATGTACATACCCACTTGACAAGATACAGTTTAATCTGATATGTCCAGAACAGTAACAATTATACTTAGATTCAACAACAATTTTCAAAGCACACAACTATATTGAAACAAGAAATACAGCATTGGCAAACAGTTAACACATTGTAGTTGGGGTGCATTTCAGTGCAGTTATCTATGAATATTCTTCATGGTTATTACCATAACATCTACTAAGAGATAACTCGATATGACAATAGTTCAATGTTACTGTATAAATATTCATATGTCTTTTGATCAGAAAGATGACAAACAAAACCTATATTGGAAAGATAGACTACATTATGCGAATACTGACATCTAATCCAAATTATGAGGTACAGTATAGTTTGACTAACAGAATATCAGCAAAATACTATTAGTAACAAACTGTAATTGGATCTGTACTGAAACTTAAAATTTATATCAAAAAACAATACCACATAGTCAATGATCTTTCCCAATACGATCTATTGCTTTACTATGTGGAAGAATAAGTACACAGAGAAGAAACGGAAACTCTGCAACTCGAAGCAACCTCTTGGTATATTGAACTCTTTCTGCTCCCTCGAATTATTTTTGACAATTCTGTGTACTATCTGAAAGCCCAGCTAAAATCTCACACACCAGCATAACAATGCTTATGAAAGCTCTCATTGAACTATATCTGATGTCACAACACCTCAGATTACATCCTTATGGTAATAAATGTTCTTAACACTAATAAGTCCAATGTCCTAAACATGTTTACATTCTGTGACATCCACCCATTCCAGTAATTCATCCTATTCTTTGTCAACAACACATTCACTCACATCCCTATGTTGTCAATGTATCAATAGGCAACATGTCAATTAAATATTCCGTGGTATCTATTTTATTATTCACATTGGAACTAACAACTTTTGTAGTCACAAAACTTCAAATCTCCTTCAGCTAATAATTATTAAACTGTACTATACTGTTAGTCTACATAGATGGAACTATAGTATACTTGGAGACAGTATATTGTAACTATAATAAAATAAATAGACTATTTTAAATGTATATAAATTGTGATATTAAGCACCTATTAAAGCAATAAAACTATAAAATACATTATTTGCATTTATTTGTAATTCTTTGCTGCTAGAAGTATTGTATATTGCCTTTGCATTGTTTTCAAAAGTATGGTATATATAGCATATTGAAATATAATATTAACTACATATCACAAACAAATAAGTCATAGTAACTTTTACATTTAGATACCAAGCTTGTATATTTCCACAGCCATTGTTTCGATAATGGTAGTAATTATGTGTATTTTTATATTTTCGAGAACTACTTAGTTTCTGTATTGTATAATGTAATAACATATATATCAGTCTATTGAACATTATATTAATACAAATCCAGATTATTTAAAATCTTAAAATTTCTAGTTATACTGCCAGTAATACATCTTGACTATTGTAATCTAAACAAAAGTATTAAATTAAATGATACTGTGTAATACAAGGAATAATTCTATTGAGAGATTAACAATACTACAAATGTAAATAACTTAAAAGATACTGTAATAAATTATAAATAATGCAGTCTTTAGAAAATGAACCCATATTCTGATCTACCCAATAACCAGAAAAATCTGATCTATTCCTTTTAATTCAGTTGACCAGAACTACTAAAGCTAGTTCAGATCTAAAGATAGCCAGATTGTCAATTTGAAAACGGACCCATTTTGACCTGAATCTGGACCAGTTTCTAGGCTCAGATCATTGCTAATGCTAGTCATTACAATAACCAGGCCCAGTTTGAGGAGGAGCACCTTGATTATTCTCCCAATGTACTAGCCAATGTTGCTGACAGTATCTTCAATTGTCTCAGCGCAGAAGTTGAGGTAGCCTAAGCAGCACTTCTTCTAAGGATGGAAATGACTTCCAGTATGTCCACATCCACTACCAGTTAGTAGCAGCACCGGCAGCATCGGCAGCGGCAGCGGAAATAGTAGTAGCAGTAGCAACCGGAAAAGTGATGTTTGCGTATTCTAGCTAATTTCTCCTGAACCTTGTCTTCAAGTTTGCAACCCCGCTTGATGGTGCGATAAAGATACTGGTTCCTTGAAAATGATATGAATTTGTTCTTAGAGTACTATGTGATATTTTAGAGAGGTGTCTGCGAGATTTGAAGTTTTGGATTTTGCAGTTGGAGGTCGATTCCAGAGCTCAGCAAGTCGTGAGTTATTTTGAGGCCGAGGTTCGAAGCACAAAATCACGTGATAGTAGAGAAGTCCAGGTGGGAGAAAATGGAAAAGCACTGCGCAAAATGAAGCACAGGTATCCGTTTTGCGCACTTGTGCCTACCATAGAACCCATCTCTTATGGCCCTTGCTAAGGATTGCTGCGGTATAACCCAGCTATTGTGCTCTACCTGTCACTTGATTGTGTATTGTAAGATACATATCTTAATCTGTCAAATGAGTATTCTACAAAACATCCGAAACCTATAAACTTCAACGTAGGCACCGCTTACACAACCCTCAGTTTCGCCGCCCCTTTACTTTTTCCTACCTTGCTCTTCCGTTTCCTGCCTTCCGTGAAAGAGGATGCCGAAGCATGAACTCTGCCGAGTTGATCCAAATCTTTGACTTTATAGATCCTTACGATCCAATTCTCGCTGGTAAAAGCTTCTTCTAGCGTGTGAAGAGTAGGTCCTTGCCCGGGCAACTTCACGCCGCGCACACGGTCCTGGGCCTGGCCTGCTGGGAAAAGCCTGTGGTAATTGAAGTATGACATCTTGTACCTATTCCAGATATCAGCTTGTACATGGTATCATGTGTCAGTAAGATCTTACATTAGGCTCTTCTTCATGACTTCAGTTGCACCATCATCAACCCGGTATTCCCCCCGAGCAGTAAAAAAATCACGTTCTTTCACATTGTTGGGCCACACTCCTTCAGCAATTCGAATCATCCAAAGGAACTGAGGATATCAGCATGCCCCAATTACTTAATGGCTAGGAGTCTCACCTTGTTCATATCGTCCCCAGAGTATCCCAGCAACCCACCGAAGATAACAAGGACATAATCAACATCATGTTGTCGCAGAATGGAGTAAGAAATGTCTTCGCCAGTGGCCATCGCCTTTCCTACCGTGGCAATATGTGTGTTGTTCCAGGTATTGTTGTCAACCAATGTTGCTCGGTCTGCCATTCCACCAATCTGATAGCCATAATCCCACCAACTCATGATTTTGGCATCCTCCGGGGTATTCCTTCTTAGCCAATAGTATGCCTCACGGTAATCATCAATTATGTGCTGCGATCCGTCGGGCAATCTGGAAGCCAACACAACAGATGGCGATGAGTATGCATTGGAAGTGACCCAAGTAGAGTGAAGCACGAAGAGGAAAAGATAAGTTGTAAAAGCTCCAACAACCATGAACTTGGATGACTTTGAATATATACCGATGACTGAACCGCAAGTGGAGTTTAAATGGTCATTCTTCTTTCCATCCTCACTAATGTCCTCGCACTCAATGACTGTGATTGAATCGGCCACGGTTGCAGAATCGGACGATTGAAGAGTTGTGTAGGTATCCAAAATATTAGACAAAACAATTGCAGATGACACACAGACAATGGGGGTCAATGTCAACATCAGCCTTACCATAACACCGGCAAAGTAACTTGCCATGATTCCGTAAATGACGACAAAAACATGCTCATCTGCTAAATTTCTGAAGCACATGTATATGCCAGCTGGGAAGAGCCAAACCAGCATCTGCAAGTCGAAGAAAAAGGCGGGCCATGCAGTTGGCTGATGTTCAGAGACGGATGCTATGATGGGGATATGGATCTTGGCATATCCGGTATCCCATAGTGAATAGAAGCGACCAGACCAAGGAGCGACCGTTCCAGATACTGTAAGCAACACAAGTGCTGCTAACGATGCCACGAATACCAGCACGATCAATGCCCACAGTAGAGATCGAAATTGTTTCGATGGAACTTCCGAACGAACAAAGTCCACGATAGCGACCACCTGCAATAGGCCAAAAACACCTGCATCAAGATTATTACATGGAATAGTTCAGTTTCATCCGGAGAGGGACAAACCGAGAGCAGCCATGTGCTCGGAGGACCGTATCGGTAAAAACCCAACGAAAGGAATCTGCATGCTGCCCAACGTTCCGAGGGCGTACCAACTTGAGTACGAGACATACAGTCGTGGAGAAAATCTTCCCATGAGGATCAATACAAACGCATGTAGCGGAATCATGTTGGTAATAAACACATATCCACCCCACGCCGCCACCATGTAAAAATAGAACAATGCACACAGGGAACCCCAATAAACGCTTCCGAGTTTCAGGGCCTTTATCCAAAGGTAGAATGTGAACATTAGCAAGAAGATCGCGATCGCCTCGTTGTCGTATGACCCAGCCACTGAACGAGAAATATATCCAGGCGAAATTCCTATGAAAGCTGCGGCAAGGAGACCTGCAGACTCGTCTTTCATCTCCTTGGTAAATAAAAAAGTCGCGAGCGCTGTCAATCCTGAAAATGCTGGAGCAAGTAGGACGCAGATATTTCGAATATCAACTGGAAAAGTCAAGGATCGGAGGATGTGGTAGATAATGCCAGAGGTAACCATCAAACCGGGATATAGAGTCCCACCAGTGACTCTTCCAAGCGGATGCCATGTTCCTGACAACTCAGCATCCATCAAACTTCATAGGTGTAATGCTTACGATCATCGAACCAATCCCAAAAATTGTAAAACCCGTTGTTAACCAGATATTTGGAGGCTCTGAAATTGAACCACGGATCGACTATTTGCGCTGATGTAAGCCTTAGGGTGCCGAAGAGCTTGAACTGAAGACGTACATTCGTGGATTATACTCTCGAACCCTGGCACAGCCAATTGGCAGTAGTTAACACGGGCAATCAATATTGTCAATTGAGTACTCACGAACTACTGAAAAGAGTCGACTCGAAACGGCAGCACCCGCGATGAGCATAAGAATAATAGTTTGTAGTAGAGAGCGGAGATTCCTTGTAGAGTCATCTTTAATAAACACCGACATGGTGAAGATAAGTTAAGAAAGCGTGATGTAGAGGCAGACAGAACAGTCTCAGCGGAAGGCGATAGTGGTGATAGCAGTGAAATGCTAAAGGATGGTGTGGTGAGAACAGCTTTAACTACTCACGCGGCCGGAATGTCCTAAGATCACGTGATATCTGGGCTACATGCAATCTTCTGTGTACTTACAGCTGTTACAGATGTTAGAGATCTGATACACGGCCGCTGCTGCAGGGGCTGATGTCTCGTCTATATATCTCGAGTCTTTGTCCTTCTCTCCTCTGTACCATAGAATACACGCACACAGTTCTCCCCAACATCCATATCGTAACAGCCGCGGTAAAAGGGTGACCACCTGTCAGTACCGATCCTGCAACACAGAATCGCCGCAAAGGGAGTTGATAGATTGGCAAAATATTATGACGCGATAGATGACATGCCAAAGTGCATTAAGACTGTCATTGATCAACGAGGAGAGTGCGCAAAAAAATAATGTAAAGTGACGCTGTTTGTCTTACAATTTTGTTCCGTGAGTTAGGTGTTCGCAGGTGGTCACTCACTTTCTTACCGCGACTGTACATGTGCAAGCGAGGTGCGTTCTGTGTAAACGCCAGCTCAGCAGCGACAAATTGCACACGATTGAAGAAGAGCGTGAAAAGGAAGAGCGAGACGAAGATTGACAAGAGGTAGTCTACAACTACAATTATATCTAACAGATGCTAATAGTATGCAGAGTACGCGCTTTCTTTATGTTGCACGCCCCTTATTATAAGACCAATTAGCCATGGAGAATTACCGCTGCTAAAGCGAGCTGCAATTGCGAGGTTTTGGTGGTACAGTGGAGTGGATACTGGAGGAATAGAAAGTTGCTGGTAGAGGTCGCAGGTATTTTTGGACTTGCATACCCATCGTGGCAGCTATTATACATCGCGCAACAAGGAGGTCATTGCAAAGAAAAGCAGCTGTTGTTCAAGGCTATACCAGAGTCCGCAATAACTTTGGAAGGGTTACTCGAAGACCAGCCGAGAAGCGGTCGCCATGAAGTACTGCCGAAAAGAAGTGAAAGTTCACAGTTATTGGGGAGATGGCAGTAAATGATAAGGAGCACTAGGATATGCCACATCCTGAAATTGCAAATCATTTGCATATACACCATGCGTATTCTACAATCGAATAGGGGTATTCAAACTAAGGGAGTATGGAAGCATATATGTGACGAGGAATCGAGGTTCACGGATTCTGCAAATATGGACGCCACAATCCGTATATAAACATGATGCCTATTAACTATCATCAATTCTTATAACAGCGCTACTGCTCCCACTCGCCACCACTGCTATGTTTGCTACAACCCTCACAATCAATTTTACAATCTCTGCATTCATCTTTTCTTCCCTTTTTGTGTTAATCTTTTGTCCTTGAGCCAAGACAGTAGTGGATCACATAATTGATATCATATGCTCACATACTGGCTTCAGAAGGGTAAGTAAGATGTCCATACTAATGACCAGTGGTAAAGTACTATATTAAATAGGGAACATGTATCCATTTATACACATAAATTATGTGTTGAGAATGGAGGGTATTCAATCATGTAATTTTGATGGAGAAAGTAATCAATATAATTTTTCCTTCAATTTATACCTGTCTTCCAACTTCAAAAATATATAATGTATTTTACATACTAATTACAAAATTGTCAAAATAATATAATCAGAATAGTTTACCTCAACAATAGAAATAATGCTAATGAAGACTATTTTACAGAGAAGGGATAAATATCTCCAGAATACATATTTGTATTTAAGAATGAAATTTGTATTGAATTGGATTTCAAGCAGTATAAGAGAAATTCAATGCAAAATGCAGACTGATATGTATATTCCCAGTCAGATACTAATAATCAGAATGATATAATATTCTTAGTAATTGCTGCAGCAGCAATTGCAATAGTATATCATCTGTGGCTTAATATTTAAAATTCAGCTGATTTTTATTATTTTAAAATCTAACAATTATAATTCATGTACAGAGACTGTGTTTTGAAACATTGTGCATTGTAAAGTAAAGAAACAGCATGTCACTTGAATACAAATAGTAATGTAATTAATTTATAGTGTATAGAAATATTAGATAAATCAATTTTTGACAAAATGTATCTAATATAAATAAATATAGAAAGGTTAATCCAGAAAAGCCATTCAGAAGTATTTAGTTCAAAATCCAATTAAACAACATAGTGCTAACTAGTTACATTATTAGTACTAAGTTTGCCAAAGCAACTTAAACTTCGAAATGTTAACATTACAAAAGTTTCAAATACAGATACTATCTAAGTTATTACTACTACAAGACAATTTCTTTAAACTTTGCATTTTGAAAATAGGCATTACAAAGAACAGTTTTAAATTAATTGTTTCAAAATAAAATAATAGTGTAATTTCCATTGATATAAATATAATCAATATAGTTTAATAATACAAATTTCCATATAAGTGAGTGCAATATTGAATATGTTTAAAATATACACTGACAGATGATATAATACTCTTCATTCTCCCACACAACATTTGAATTATTGTGTTTACCAGATAAGTAATATCACAGATGCCTAACGACATGATATTACTATGCACTATAGGATGTATTTACGTTGTTCACTTATGGTTATACACACAGTGATTTAGATATGTATATTGGAATTGAAAATTAGCTTAGTAACTATAAATATTGTCAGTACAGTTGTATTATAAGTTACCAACTTTCATAATTATTGATGGGGACAGGAAGGAAGGGTTAACATGAGGTGTTGCTGCGCAGAATGCACAGCCCAGAAATGGGAAGGTGCGTATCGACACACTTGAGTAGCTCGGTGAGGAGATAGAAACTACTCACTTAGACAGAGAAAACACTGTAGTCACATCATACAACAACAATGGTAGAAACACTACTGGATTAACATGTACGGAGCCTTGTATGAGCCGGAGCTGAACCTGATCCGAGGAAAGGTAGTTAAAATGATCACTCACACCTTTCCAACCGCAAATAAGAACAATTTCCCCCCCAACTTCACAGCACTATGACAACAACCAAAACGAAACTTGCTGCCACAAACCATAACCCTGCAGATGGTTGAATGGATAATGGTTTAGAGGGGTTGTGTATGTTGAGTGCTCAGTGGGCTAGTGGTGTCTTCTCAGATATATGGCCAGAGGGGTTCAGTATGTTTAAATAGCAGACCGATGATGACCAAGCCTGCCATGATGTATTCTTCAATTACCCACCACCAGTTGCACAGAATGACATCCCTGATGAGGTCGCCAATTGGTTCAATGTATTCTTTGATGAATACCGCAAACAGGTCAATGATCTACTCGAAATGCATGAGAATGCAGATCATGAAGGGGACGCAGTCACGGACGAACTTGTTGAGATGCAGAGGCAACTGGATGGCAAGGTGCAGGACATATTGGTGGAACAAGTGAAGTGCGACAGATTAGCCCCACATGCTATGGAAGACATAAACGAATATGGAGTGCCACTCGTCATTAATGATGCAACTGCAAATGTGATGGTGATGCTGAAACAACAGTGTTCCGCCAAGATAGCATTGAGTAAGTCGATGCAAGCCAAATTGAACACAGCCTGACAGGAAGTCGATGCAACCAAGAAAGTGTTGGCAACCAGTGAAAATAACAGAGATATAATCAATGAGTAGATGGAGTTGGCCATGATGGAACTGATTGCTACACTTTAGGCCTTAATACAAGTAAAGGCTGACTTGGCACCCATCAGCACTTTCCAAACTAACACCAGCAACTCCGTATTTAATGTCAACATCACCAGATTGGTGACTTACCACAGTGTGAAACCCCTAGATGCCATCGCCTCCGTGTTATCCCCCGGGTACCAACACTTTGCACCTCGGGCGCAGGGGCTAAGCTTCACAGACAAGTTTGAAATTCCATCGACAATGGGTTGGACGCTGCGGCACTGCTTCAGTTTCACAACAAAGCTGCAGTTTGGGCCAACCACCAGTTCCAGGCACATGAAAGTGCAGGCGTAGCTTGGGAAGACATCTCACCCACAGTCAAAGAGGCCATTATCCCTCCCAATACTGTGACCAGGTTGAAACAGGATTGCAAGTTGCTACCAATCAAAGGTGGCAAGTGTGTGTTCAATTTTAATGCATGTTCCGACTACTTCGACACCAGCCAGAGCCCCATGTGTCACTCTCCAAAGGACACCTTCATGACTCATACAAGCTAAAACTTCAGTGCAATCCAACAGCATCCAAGGCTTTGATTCAGAAATTAGAAAGTCAGCGAACAACATCACTCAACAACATTGTGGAGCACTTCTCCCAGGTGGATGCCATGTCTGACTCCAAGATGCAACTGATGCAAGCGACTGTTAAGAGAATGGATGGTACATAGAGAGAAGGTGGTGGCAGGGGAAGCAACAACTGGAACTATCGTACATGGCCAGAAGTGGGCCACCCCATCCTTACCTTCCCAAACAAGAGTAATGCCTTGGCTGCATGGGGAGAGAAGAAAACGCCTGCGAACAAAGGCACAGAGAAGATAGAGAAAGAGAAAGAGGGAAGGCACAGTGGTTCATGTGGTGGTAGCAAGGAAGGTGGCCATGGAGACTCAGGCAGAGCGAAACAATGGAGCCTCTGTTTAGCCCAGACCTTGTGAGGCAAAAATGGCAATGCTATGGTGTGGAAGGTACAGGAATGATTAAACAGTGTGAGCAATGAACATGATGAATCAGATGTTTCAGGCTTGGAAAGTCGTGACAGGAGCGATTCACTGCATATCAACCCCCAAAAACAAAACCTACTACTGCTGGGTCAACAACAATGAAACTGTATACTCATTATGGTCATCTTAGAATCAGTGCTACCCATACCTTCGACTTTCTTCGTCTCGATCAGAAGCGCCGATTCACGATGGGAGATGACACATATAGTTGTTTAGCTGCCAAGTCAGTCAACATAATGGAGTATCAGAGAATAATGTCAGATGAACAACGATAGAGAAGTTAAGAAAGCAGGGCATGGTGCTTGAGGAGAGAGATGGTGGCTGGATGATTGTCAAAACAGCCAATGATAGGGTAGACGATAGTATTGAAAGATGAGACCAAGTGTGCAAGCAACTCAGGCTTGGAGATGATGGTGAAGTGTACATTGGGTGGTTCACAATCTATAACTCAAAGGGAATTGATATCCTCCTCCGTAAGTGTTGGGTTCACAAAAATTTTCAAACACATAGTATCAACCATGACATGAATGAGATTTGCATAAGTTAGGGTTCTGAATCAGGGAATGACAGAGACAAGGCAGCAGAAATACAATATCTCTGCAGTCTGTGGCCCGACAATGAATTGGATGGGCATATTTTACGATCTGCTGCTGGCACCATGGGCATTGACATCATTGATGAGAAGCAACTGTGTCACACAACACACCGCCTTCTGGCTACAGCATTCACTGTTCATCCGCAGTCTGATGCTGAAGAAACAATTGAGCTTGTGGAATCACCAGGCGAATTTCAAGAAATGCTTTGAGATTTTGAGGTGTAGCCTGCTTGCTGAACTGTGTCACAGCACAGCACTGAGTAGATCCCAATTCACAATTGAAATCTTGTCTGAAGATACTAAGAAGACTCCGGACTGACCCCCATACCAATTTTCACCCAAGCAGATGCAAAACTGCAACATCTATTAGACAAAGTACTTTGGAATGGATGGATACACAAAGGTAGCAGCCATTACACCTCCCCGGTAATATTCGTATCAAAGATTGATGGTGGCTTCAGCATGTACTTAGACTACTGCGCCATCAACCACATCCCCAAAAAGAAAACATACCTGTTACCCCATATTAAGAAGCTGGTGCAACCATTGGGTGGATCAACATACTTCTCCATGATTGACTTAGCTTCAGTGTATCACCAAAATAGGATATGTGCTGTAGATCGACAGAAGACTGCCTTTCCAACGATATTTGGCCTACACGAGTGGACAGTTTTACCTTGTGCACTGGCCGATGCACCTAGCCAATTTGTGTGAGTCATTAAGTGTCTGCTTACATCTAACCTGGAGCTGAAAAAATTTCTTGATCTCTACCTGGATAAAGTTCTAATCCATAGTTTGACAAGACAAGAGCATATGGACACCTGGGGAGCAGTATTTCAACTCTCACAAACAGCAAGCCTGGAGCTGAAATAATCCAAATACTAGTGGTTCAGAAATGAAATTGAGTTATGTGGGTTCCAGAACACCCAAGAAGAAGTATACACAGTGGAGTCAACAATGGAGGCAGTAGCTAAATGGCATTGACCTCAGATTGTGAAAGAAGTCCAGGGTGTTTTTGGACTGATGGATTACTACAGCAAGTTCCTTCCCCACTACGCCCATGTTGCATTGCCCTTATACTGTATGTGCAGACTGCATAACAGGTCTAGATGGAAGCGTAATGCAGAGAGCTATGATTGAGGGAAGTCGGAACAGTATCTTTTACTTGGTCCAGAGAAGCACAGGAGGGTTTCCAAAGAATAAAAGATGCCATTTGGAAGGCTCCTGTACTGGCACTACATCAGCCAAAAAAACTTCCGTCTGGGCAGATTGGCTCCATCAGAGTGGACGCACTCCGTCAGAGCCTTCAGAGACAGCCTGGGGGCGGATTACTCCGCGCCTGGGGTCAATGCCACGCGTCACGTTGCATATCGCTCTCCAATCGCAGTTTCACCATTTCTTCTCACTTGGTCGGTCCGCTCTGTTAAACGAACACTCTGGAGTTGTGGTGAACTGTGACCACACGTTGGAATGGGTTCAACGGGTACGCGCTTGCATGGGGATTGCAATGCGATGGGTGACTTTGCGAAAATCTCTCCTCATGTTCCTGCTACCTGCGACCAAAATGCAATTCTCTCTTTACTAAGTATACACATCGTGCGAACTCACCAGATCTATGTCGCTATTGACAAACCATTGCTCGTTCTGTCCAACTCCTGTGATACCACTAGTAGCTATCTCTGGAATGGCGTGCCTGGAGCCGACGATGTTTCCCACACTGAGAACTTTCAAAGCAATGGCTGCCAGTGCATTTCTCACTTGTACACATTTTGAGACAGGATCCAAGATACCTAAGTTTACAGGTATTGTGGTGAGTGCCAGGCCTAACCAGTACTCAAGGAAAGCTCCATCCTCGGTTAGGAGCTTGGTTTTGAATAGTCGTTGCAGTTGTCAAGGGAGACGCTCATTCAGCGCGCCATAGCACCTCCCTCGGCGTTGCATTACCCACACTGGGTTTTTCCATCAATCCCCTCCACGCCAACTCTGGCTTCATGTGCATCTACACATCTGAGATATGCGTTAACCTTGTAAACCCTCAACATGAACCATAACATGATGGTAAATATAGAGCTCCATTGTGTGCAGGTGTTCATCTGATATATACGTCTTGTTACGACTCATATGCTTGATAAACTCCCGGGTGCCGCTGAATATTGCTACATGGTGCGCTGCATCTTGCATATTGTTGAGCAATTCTCTGAAGTCTTTGAACATAGCATTAGGATGCTTTCCATCACGGCAGTATTGGGGTCTCATGAATTCGGGCCTTGCATATGACTGGGAGCTCATGGAGGCAGCCAGATCAGCACCAGAAGTGAGGACTTTGTAGGCGGCAGTGCTGTTCTCCCGATGCTGAGCAAGGGCTTGAAAATTGAGCTCTCTGATTTCAAATCAGAGAATGTGACACTGAAAGGTAATTTCTTGTGGCAGTTAGTTGAGATTGTGATTGGAGGCGTTCCAACTGTCCTTGAGGTTGATTTCATGTGCTTGCTCACGTCTCTCGGGAGAATACTGTTGCAGGGCTCCACAATGACGAATCTGTTTGACCCAATGAGACACTAAGTGGATCTTCAGAAAGTTGAAGTCGGCATCTAACTCCTTGGAAACATCTATCTCGTGGCTGATATCATCCCACCAGGTGTTCATTTCGCGCCGTTTCTTAGACCGCATCCAAGTTTCAGCATTAGTTTCCTTAACTGCATTTTGCTTCTTCACAAGTTCTGTTCTCATGGCATTGGCTTTGGCCTTTGCCCTGTTGCCAGCTCGCCCAAGTAAGAAAACATCTTTGAAGCTGTGAAAACAACGCAGGGCATGCTCAATGTAGCTCAATGTTGCATCATTGTGAGATTTATATCGGGCATAAATACAAAAATACTAACAATGCCTGTGTGCACTCAATTCCAGGATTGACTATGGGATGCTGAGCGGGGCTTTCCCCTCGTGGAGACTGTGTTAAAACTCCAAGCAGGTACCGGCTCATTTCCTTCATCCCCTTCCCATTCCATTGAGAAACTTTCTCATATGACTTATTTGTTGGTGTGAGGTCATGGTAAGCAGGCACAGATAACCAGAAAGCATTGTACTTGTCGAGCCGTTCATGCATCTTCACAAAGTGGAACATCCACTTCTGGAGATGGTCAAGCATACCAATCTGCATTGTACGGGGGAGGTCAGGCTTTGGGAGGTTGCTCATGATACAGAGACTATGTCGAAACACTTTGAATTCTCGGTGAAGATGGCATGATGAGAGCCTGGCATCAGCTGCCTTGGTGTTGGCATCACTGAGCATTCTATACAGGTTGTGATCCAGCTGGGGGTGTCGCTTGTTAGTAGGGACATGATCTCCAAGTTGGTTGTTTGGACACTCACACCAAAAGAAGACATGCCGCTCGAGATGATATTGGTTGCTATACTCTGGGCAATCTGCAATCCCTGCTGAGATAACCAGTTTGCAACAGCTGAAGTTGCCATCTGCACAGAGAATATTGTAATACCCGAACTCAGCGCTGGGATTTTGTTTAACTGTCAGAGAGTTGACTACCCGGCAGTGTCTGTCGTTCAGCACCTCTTGGTTTGTTTGCCACTGCTCATTGAGCCACTTCTGTGGAATATTTCGGTCCTTGATGGGAAGCGGCAGGAGAGCGACCAGTATGACGCTGTGCATTGAGGGCATCTGGCAGATCTTCGAAGATTGATTGCCAATTGTCCTATATACTAGCCACTCTCGCTAGTCACAAGCAAAATTCGAGAGATGCGTTTTATAGGATACGAAGCTTAAAGAAACCCGTGTGGCCACTACTCTGAGCATTGACTTAACCTTGAATAGGACGTTATCATTCCCGAGTATCTCTCCTCACCTGAGTCTCCCACCACCAGTGCTCAGTGTGCATTTCAGTATAGAGGCATTTCGGTGGATGATCGCTGTTGAAACAACACTGAGGGGCGTATATGAGATGCGTGGCATAGGCTCGCTGCTGCATCAATCATCGCGTGCTTTTGAAGACGTCTCGACTCCAGTATTTGATAGGGTGTTGGTGATTGTCATTCCATCTCATATCCTTGAAAGTCTGTCGTTCCCACTCCCTGAGAGCCTGATCATTTGGCATGGTAGCCACGAGTTTCTGCATGCCATTCCAATTCTTGAAGCTTGGGAAACACAGAGTGGTGTTTTCTTCCTTCGGCACATTGTCATAGTATGTGTTCATGCTCATCTTCTTCATGCCACACTGCATATATTTGTACGCTTCATGCGTAACACATGGGTAGGAGGGATTGTTTTGTTGGTTCCTGTGAAGGCAACCCTGAGCAGCCTGGCGTGGGTGTAAGCTCACGATACCTTCAGTTAACAAGAGTGAGTCATTGAGCCTCAACACGATCAGAAGGAGGTTCCTTACAGACTGGGAGTTGCACAAACGCTGCCTGCGCATTGTCGCCAAATCCTAAGAATAGAATTGAACCAATACACAACCCACGAATGATATAAACCCTGAGCGATTCAACAACCTTGCGATGCATGTAATAATCAATGCCTGGGATAAATGCATTAGATGAAAGGAAATGAACAAGACAAGAACCCGACCCTAATCCGAACGCAACAACCATGACTTCCTCCTCAATGTCAGGACTGGTTCACCCCTCACCTACCGAGCCATCTGGGCGCACCTCAGGGAGAGGCACATCAGGGAGAGGGACATCACGGAGAGGGATATCGGTGAGACTGTTGCCACCCGCCGATTCGCCGAGCAGCTGTTGATCCGCATCCACATCCGAGGTGTTGCCGGCTGCCTCAGCTTCATGAAGAGTTGCCCCCGCCAGGCGATGTTATTGTGTAGTCACAAGCCCCAAAACCTCCAGCCCACCAACGGGATGAGTCTCAGGAGTTCATGGTTGTGGGTGAGGCTCTGGGGTTTGTGGCCACGGGGCAGGCGACGGAGGTTGTGGCTGTGGGGTATGGTCGCCCATCTCCTGGCCATGCCCAGGTAGCATGATTGGCTGATCATCTACCATGGTATCTGCATCATCAGCCAATGTATTTACCATCTCTCCCTTGCCAATCATGTGAGGTTCTTTGCCATCATCCTCATCCTCATCCTCCTCCTCCTCCTCATCCTCCTCCTCCTCATCTTCCTCCTCTGCATGTTCCTCCTCTTCAAGTTCCTCCTCTTCATTGCCACCGTCCCTTTCCATATCCACATCGCCATCTAAATCAACGCCGTACGGTTCGTCCAAACCATTCGCCATGCGAAATTCCACATCAGAATGATCTTTTGAGTCGTATTCGCTGCGCAACTCCTCGGTAGAGTTGGTATCATCGTCAGAGGAAATTCACACAGCGGGCGATGCTTCCGGATCTGAAAATAACTGCTCTCGTTAGTTCTCTGTGTCGACGTATGTGTCATACATTTCCTTCTGCAAATGCAGAGTAAAGGCACGAGAGATATCATATCCCCCTGAGGTTTGTTTAACAAGACTGTTCCCTTTGCTGTTTCCCTTTCCCTTCCCCTGCCTTTCCTTCATTTCATTGCCCTTCCCTTTCCCTTTCCCCTTCCCTTTCCCCTTCGCTTTCCCCTTCCCGTCCTCAGTCCCCTTCCCTTTCCCCTTCCCATCTGTTGGACCCTTCCCCTTCCCCGCCCCATTCTCACAGCCCAGTGTATCCTCCTCACTGTCACCGTCATCAAAGTCAATGCCATCGCCAGGACGGCTCCTTCCACCGCTCGGTGCTCTGGGAGCCACCCAATACTCAACGCTACCTTACCAAGAGCAATGCCTACCGGTGCGTGTAACTTTGCCCGAGCTGGTTGTCCATGGATTGGCGCGATCAACTTGATCCCCAAGGCACGGAGGTTGTCACAGCTCCAACTGTTCATTTGGTTGCTGGTTTTGTCAAACATTTGCCCCATATATGAGCGGCAGGCTGCCCACCACTCCTGACAAGGTGAACTCCTGCTCCTGTGGTGCGGCCACATCAGCCGGAATTGTGAAATGTGGCGCGTGATGACTGGAGCAAGAAAGAGTACATCATCAAACATGTCCGATGCCCTCTCATCCTTGATGCGGCAAAGATTGAATATCTCGATGAGTCGACGGATGTGTTCCGAGATGGATCCCTTTATACTGTCCCGATCCAACGAGAGGTGTCAATGTACAACTGATGTCGGCATTTTTGCCCTAGCAGTTGCCTTCCCATATGCTTTGCGGCTGCCCTTTGGAGCCATCGCTGTGAGATGAAAATGAATCCTCATCTGTGGCATTAGCAGTATGATACTGTTGCATGTAGCGGAAAGAAGCCCAGAGGGAACTTACCAAGTTGTGTAGGTTATCAGGTGTGTTTTGGAACAAAAGGCATTGTTTTGTGCAAGTCACATGATGTCGAGATAGTTCAGGATGCTGGCAGTGTGTTTTATATGGGAGGAACAGACAGAGGAGGTGTAGGCGGGAAGAAAGGATATATATACTTGAGTTCCTGCAATTTCTTGGTTCAACTTGAGGGATATGATGATTTTGATTCATATCCTGCGGTTTGTTGGGTAACAAACACAAAACAGCCCAGCCTTCATCTTGCACAACCACCAGGCGCCTGATGAATGAGACGCATTGAGACAAGATTTAGAACTCGCAGTAAGGAAAGTTTACGATGCCAGGAGTTCATTTTGCATCACACACCACTTTGATTGCTCAGACCTCGTGCATCTCAGAGCAAACTGGGTAGTTCTCAGGTTGTCCCAACTGTGCAACCATCCAATACGGCTACCAACACACCTAGCGGTGGGAAAAGCGAACACAATTGATGTCATAGGATAGAGAATATGTCATTGTTCGCTTTGCGATGCATTTAGCTCTGCCATATGGGGATTTCCACCGGGAAGCTGAAACTATACCCAAACGATGGTTTGAAGTATTGTGCCAAGAAAGAGTGCAATAATATGATCACCGCACCAGGATGTCATAAACACTCCTCAAGCGGTGCAATTAGACCTTCAGACGTTGCAGTAACAGTGAATATCAATGCTGAGTTTAATTTGAGTTCAATCTGATGGCAGTTAACCCCATGATTGACTGCTTTTCAAGGGATTTCATCCCTGAGTATTGTCATGGTTTGGAGTATAGTGCGGTCTACACTGCCCCTCCCTCTCTTGTCGACTCCTTCCCTGGTCGCTCAAATAGGAGTCTACCTCACCTGCCATTGATTATGCATGCAGAGGAAAATATTCCTACATTCTCAATGTCGAACATCTATATCGGACTATCCCTCCATGAAGCCCTCACCCTGACATGACTCCTGCTGTACGAAGTGTTTGTAAACTTGCTAATTGTCAGAATGAACAACAGCATGGGCCTTCGGGGAATTCTCAACTTCCCCCTGCTAAGAGACGCGTTACTGTACTGGCTGGTGAGAGGGATTCCTCTCAAGGAGGGAGTTCCGTAGCCTCTACAATCCAAGGTCAGAACTCCACCCCCTGATCACTGCTGACCAATTCTTGCATTGCAGATATTACTCGACGCGTGACTTCCACCCTGTCCGGTACACAGCAGCAGTCAATAAATACTCCAATCGCCACGCCAGGTGCACGCTGTCGTAGCACACTAGCACCATGAGGAACCTCACAGACGAACTCAACGCGTCGTGTTGTATCCAGCCCCCCATCTGGCATTGCTAGCACTCTCACTGCTCACAGCTGTCATGAAAACCTGCCTACCCCCATCCCTAATCCAGATGCGCACAGAACCATTGAAAATCCACTGCGAACGTGAGGTACCGAAAAGAAACGGAGACAGAGGCAGCGGCAATTGCAACTGTAGGTGGTGTTACACCTCGATCAGTGGTCTTTGGCAGTCGCAGGATCCATCGAGTTGGTCACTCAGACATGACACGTCTTGTATTCACAATGGGCAGACTTCTGGAGCTCTACATGTGGAACGGACAGCCATTTATGTGTGCAAGCAACTTGGAGAGGGTAAGTTATGCAACGCGATGAGTTGCAAAAGCATTAGCTGAAGCCCCACACTGGCAGATAATAGAGAAGTACTGGAACACTGCTATGCAGTAAAAGAACATTTGGTCCATAGCATTTGAGGCACACACAACGGAGATCTTGAGAGAGGTATGTTGAAACAATGGCCCACATTGGATATCACACCCCCAAACCGGTACCAGGTTTGAGCCCAAGTTGAAAAGGTAAAATCCCATTTCATTCAATCGGCAAGGGAATACATAGCAGAGCATTATGATTCCCTCTGCTTTGAATCCAACACGGAGCATTTGGAATTCATTGATTCCCTTCAGGCAGACAATAAGTATCTTTTTCCTGTAGCAGAGCGTGTGGAAGGTAGTGTTCGTGGTCGAAATCCAACCCAGAGAGAGTCGAAAACTGCCAACGAATGGCCAGTGCCCACTGTACTTTCTGGTCGAAGCAATCCCGGGGTGTATCTACATCAAATTTTATCATTGGGCGAATAACTTTGTTAAGTATGCTCATCGATATTGTAATTCCACGATTGACTAAAAGGACGGTCATATACCCTTGCTACTGATCATATTTACCTGCACCTCGTTGCACCATGCTCTCTTGGAGAAGCAACAGAACAAAGGTATTCATCCGAAAGCTTCCAAATCAATGTTGATCCCGGACTGACCTGATCGCTCGAACTACTTCAACTACATAAATAATGGTTGTAAGAATGCATCCTGCTGCGCTGGAATGGCTCGCAATTTGTTAACCTTGCCTTGCGTTGCAGCCACATATACATTCCTGATGAATACCTGGAAACCACTACCAGAGAGTTACCAACACACGGTCTATATTAACACTCTTGGTACAGTCAAGCGGCAGATCCAACAAGCGGAGAACCCAATGCCTGCCATGCTCATCAGCATGGAAGCAGTGTGTGTTGCCAATGCCATTCTTCTTGACTATTTGACCTCCGAAGTGGCGCTTGAGGAGCCTGAGATCAGAAGCACTGACCCAAACATCCCGATAGACAACAATTGCATTGATGACAAACTGCATTTTGGGTTGCCAGTGGGCAGTGGGGAATACGAAGATGAAGGTGACAAAAGCGATAAGCGGGTTGCAATCCCTACCGCCAGCCAGCGATGATGGGCCATGACTGAACTTGTGAGGTTTGACCAGGGAACCAGTGCAGGCGATGGGTATGAGGGCAACCATGGTGACAATGCGGCTGAGCATGAGGAGGAAGAAGCATCGCAAGCCGATAATCAATCAACACGGAATCTGGATGACTGAAAGTATAGTACTAGAGAGTGTGAAGATTGGGCAGTACATTTCAGACCTGTAAAATACGATAATGGCGATCCAAATGCAACGGCAGGCGATGTATCCGCAGCGAAGACCGGATTGTAATGATTGACAACATCTCAAAGCTATACATATATGGGGAGAGTGCGGCATCCAATATATAGCAATTGCGGAGAGGCAAAATGTGGCACTTGAACAGAGAAAGACATAAACATCACCAGCCATTGTGTAAATGGCTCCAGCAGAACTGCAGCCCCTGCAAAGAGTGTAAGACACATGTCATTCTGATGTTGCGTATATGTTACAAAATTCCGGGCACAAAGTATAGGAGGCAATTAGGAAACATGACCCGTCGCCTGGGCGACAGGAACCAAGTAATTCTCGGTGAGAGGGTACAAGGTACCGTCAGAGCTGTCAGAGCCATCCAGAACACCCGGGTGTTTCTGACGGAGACTTGGGTTGTTGCTGATGTACTTGAGGAAGGGGGCCAATATGTCCTATATTCTGATGCCTGCAGGTATGAAGTTGGAGCAGTACATTCACTGAAGCGAGAACATTTCAAGACCAGAGGCATTTACTGTTGGAGCAGGAAGCTTCAGTGTGCAGAAATGAGAGATCCCATATCTAATAGAGAACTCCTAGCAATTTGGGACACCATGGTTAGCTGGTACTGCCAACTCCATTCAGATATAGAATTCACAGTCCAGATGGATCATATCTCTTTGTGACACATACTGACAAACATTGACTCTCAGCATGCCAAATGGAGTATGTAGCAACTTTACAAAATTAGACATACAACATTGGGTACATCCCAGTGGCGAAGAACCAGACAGCTGACACACTGACACGATATGTGTACTTCAGACGGGATCACTGCCAACTGTTCAATTATCACCTCACTCAGTTGGTAAGTCGGGACTCAATGAAGTTGTTTTGAGAAATGGCTGCTGAAATGAAGGACAACAGCTGGTGTAAATGGTATAGTACTCATACTAGTATCTAAGCTTAGCCAGAAATGGCCACCAATGGCGTCCGCTCCAGCTACCGTACAACAGATATTGGTTTGCAGCCACCATATCTGCCTAGGCAATAACCTGCTCAACCTGGCCCACCAGAAACAGGACCTACATCTATGTAAAGATGAGCCATGTCTGCTCTAGACTCCGACACCCCTAAGAATTTGAATCCTCTGAGATGGAAGTGATGCTGCAGTGGAAGGCCATTTCGGAGCAGCCAAGCAATATATCATGATGAGATAGCGCTTCTTCTGGCCCAGGGTGTGGAACGCAGTGCAAAACCACACAAAGGCCATGACATGTGCGCAGGAGTTGATCAATGGGCTGGGCAAACAGTGGGCTTGCTAAGAACATTCACAGTTGCATGACACCTCTGGGAGCGTGTGGGGGAAGATTTCAGTACTGATGTGCAAACATCTTGGAGAGGAAACGACTGCATCATGAGCTTTGTGGGCCACTTCTCCAAATGTGCCCAGTAGATGCCCTGCCATAAGGCTATTAAGGCCACGAAGTGTACACAGTCAATCATAGAGGCTCTCATACGACTTCATTGTGTCTCCAGAGAGATCATCAGTGACAGAGACAAGCATTAAACATTGTATTTCTGGGTAGAACAGAGGGTGAGGTTACCGACATTGTTGCTCATGTCAATGGCGTTTCATGCAAAAACAGACGGGCTGTCAGAGATCTCGAATATGCAGGTTCCCCTGTATCTACAGGCTATCGCCACTCACCATCAAGGCCAGAGGGATGCTATGCTTCCCCTTGCAGAATATGCATACAATACACCCACCCACTCATGCACCAACTGCAGCCCGTTCAAACTAGACCCAGCATACACACCATCCATTCCATTATATTTTGTGGAGAGCCAATAGCAGCATGACAAAATGTGGAACCTGGATGGTGTAGCATTTGTGGAAAAATTGCTGGCCTCACTACTAGATGCCTAAGGCCGCCTCCACTAGGCACCTGACAGTCAGAGGGTGGAAGCCACCAGGAGCTGAAGGCTATGCACCATTGAAGCTGAAGACTTCATGATATTGAGTATTGAAGACCTGCCAATAACATATGCAAACCAACACCCTTCTTGATGGAAGCTGAAGCACCCAAGGGCTGAACCTTACAAGATCATTCGAATCAGTGGGACAAATGTAGTCAAATTGGAATCGTGGTCATATATGATGAACCACCATTCAGTTCACGTCAGTAGACAAAAGAAGTACACCGCTAATACAGCGTGAGAACAGCTTTCCACCCCTCCTAGTTGAACTGTAAGAGATGAAGATGGCATGAATTAGTGTTCGTAAGTTGTGAAAGTGATTATATGCAGGCACTGGTTATACAAGGCGGCTGCAATTATCTAACTAAATGGGAAGGCTATGATGACATGACCTGGGAAACAGCTGCCAATCTCTCAAAAGCAAAGCAAATGCATGATGATAATGAAAAACAACACTGATGAGGTGAAATAAAGATGTAACGGAACAGAAAGGGCTAAACCGGTCGAGTCAATGGCTATTGATTACAATAGGTAAAGAAGTTGATGACAAGTAGCTATATTCTTTTTTGAAAAGTATCTCGAACTTTTTAAAAGGGCAGAAATGTGGACAGAAAGAATGCGTTGACATAATGGGAGGCTCGACCGGACGCATCACCTACAATGGGGAATGTGCGTACCCACACACTTGAGTGGGTTAGCTCATTGATAGAGATCTCTTCCTTGAACAGAGAATTGACTATAATCACTTCATTCAACTACAATACATTACTATTACACCTCAAGTAATATAGTAATATAATTTTCGCAGTGATATAGATATGCAGGAAGATTGTAATCAAACTGTGGGAAATATTCTTGTTATGCAGATACTTTATTAAATTGCTTTGAAAATTTATTATTATTACAATATAAATTCTAAACATAACTATACATTCTAACAGACTGACATTCCTTATTTTAACAATATTTGTGAATCTGATACTAAGTAAGACTTGGTTGTGTGGTTACTTGGAGTAATTAATTGACGCTCTGAGCAAATGACTGTATGATATCGGTGTGTATATATATAGACGTCAGGAACAGCATTGGCGTTACAGTAACTGAGATTTGTTATGGCTACTAGGGTGGTACAATGATATGTTCTTGATATTATCGCCATGCCTTGGCACATTAGGGGTTTATTCCTATGAGTTATGGGATTTTACAGTGAGTTAGCATACATTTTTACTGTTTTCAAGATATTATGACATCTCGTGTGTAAGAACCTCAACTTATGCAAATCATTGTTAATACCGATTCGGATACTGACAGGTTGGTGTTCACATAGGTGTGATGGTAAGGCACAATTCTGTGTGATATCAGAGCAATCATGTCATTAATCAAGATATATGCTACCTTTTTGGTGTAGAATCTAGTATAGCAAAGTTTATACACAAAGATAGACTACTGTTCCCCCACTCCCGCCAGTAACACTCACCACGCCAGGACATCAAGCTCAAACTAACATGTTCAAAGGATAGTATTGTAATTGTGAAGCATATTGGCAAGAAGCAAGCAGACACTCGAACCGTGTTCATCAACACATGGTAATGTGCACATACTGTGTATAACATTGTTTGACATGTATATCAGCAGTAAGCGACTGTCCTGAGATGATCAATATCTTTCACAGAGACTGGTACTGCAACACTACTGTGTATTCATCGCCACTCTACTGTGACAAGTGTGGCTCTGATATGGTCTGACAATCGTGGTCTGATTAATGTGGCTCGGACAAGCGAGGCTCTGACATAGTCTCTGATAATCCTAGCTATGAAAGTACACTCTGACATTATCTCTGACAATTCCCACCTCTGATAATGTGGCTCTGACAAGTGTGGCTCTGACATGGTCTCTGACAATGCCAGCTCTGATTGCCATGGCTCTGACAAGTGCGCTCAGACAGGATCTGACAATCCCAACTGCGATGAATGTGACTGACATGTGCAACTCTGACATGGAAACTGGCTCTGACAAGATGCAAAAGGCGGCACTGACAAGTGCTGGCTCTGGATAACAGGTATTCCCGTTGAGATCAACATATCCAGGCCATCTACCATATCACATTATATGATTCCAAAGATGCATCTGGGTTGAGTAGGTATTGGTTATCTTCACCACTTGGAACAAGTTGCATGGGTGTAAGAACTGGGGAAACATCCACAATGCATCAACCTATTTGCAGAGCATCTTGACATATTATCATTCCATGGGTTCTGTTTGGCATCGCAGATGATAGATACTCCAAATCCTCTCCTAGCAATCAGTCATGATGTAGAGTCCACCATAGCACACTCCCATTGGAGTTAGCTTCCAGTGCATTGATTATATTGCTACAATGCGAAGTGTATAGCAGTTTGGCAGGTCGATATCGTTGTTGAAGCTCCCAAGCATTGAGTCATGGAGCTCGATCTCCTTGTATCACAATATCATCGAAACAATTGCCTTGTCCACGCCACTTCTCCACACACCCTGCCTTGGGAATGACAAGTGCATCGGGATTATTGTGCTGCTGTATATTGACTGTGACAACATTCATGCAGTGTATCATTCGATGGAGAATCCATGATGCATGTGGTCTGGAGGTCTGTAGGTCTAGACTGGCCCTCATATCCAGTTGAAATGTTGAAATATAGGATGTCAGAGCATTAATTAACTGTGGTATGCTGATACCCTGCGAAAATGTCAGAGTGGCAATCGTGCTGTGTTTGCTCGTAGCTCCAGTGATGCCTGATGTTGAGCTAGGTGATACTTTGTCGGACTAATGAGAATCCCCCACGAGAAGCTTTCTCACTCCATCTGCGTCTGGCGAAAAGTGATCTGCCTTGACAGTATGCAGTAGAACACTGACGCTTGACTTGATATCAAATTGAGCTGTTTCCCATCGTAACATCTGAGGAAGCTAGTTACCTTTGTTGGAAGAATGGTAACCATCGTTGATCAGGTTGTTATGAGCGGCTTCGGATATTTTGGTTTCACTGTTGTCGGCAGAGCCCATTACCCTAATTCATTCGATATAGTGGAGAAGGGAATCAATTTTGGGCATCTTGCTCATACAGTGGCTCTTGTGGTATGGTAGGAAGAGGTGGATGTTGCGGCTGATGACACCAAGCGCAACCTGTAGGCATTTAAGTGTAGTTTCTGTGTGGGAGTGGTAGCTGTTGATCAATATGAAGTCAGTGACAGATTTTAGGAACTTACGGTGGTCTGGATACCCTTTCAGAAGAGGGGCAACAGACGGAAGCCAGATGTGTTGGACCTATCCTGGCGCAGAGGGAAGTGTACATCGACTTATGGTGCAGCTGCCAAATTGGTGATGCGTATATTGACTTGTCTATTCATCTATTTGACACATACACAAGAATCAAAGTAAATGTGGCTCCACCGCTCAACCCTAACACCATGTGATAACCGCACTCACAGTCTGCCCTACACTCCTCCAGGGTGGTATGACAACCATAAGTCTGAACCATGAAGAAAACCAAGATAAACAGTGCCGGGCTCCTCCCAAGCAATCAGCTAAGCCTAGAGCTCCTTCGAAGCAATTATCCTTTCAGGAAACGAAAAAATTCAGAACCCACTCACAATCAAGGGCTTCGGCCAGGACTGGTCTGTCGACATCTGGACTCTCTATCTCCAGTCGACTGCTCCTCCGACGGCGATGACCAGTCCAGCGCCTCCTCTCATCACAGCCCGGAGGTGCTTCCCATGCACTCCCTAGATTCCTGTCGAGGCCTGCCAATTCCTGTGAGAAAGGGGACTTCTTGGATTTGTCGATCACTAATGGTGGATTGTCCTCATCCTCATCCTCATCATTTTCATCGCTAGAACCCACATGATCCTTCAACTGGTCTGCAGAAGTACCACCAGATTTACCACCCGCTGCTGGTCGCTGGATCACCGCAGTTGATGCAATTGGTACCGGTAATTCGTGTTGCTTTGGATCCTCCGGCTCCATAATATCGATATAGGTATGCTCATTTCGAATAGTATTCGGTGCTGTGAATTGCATGTCCCTGGATACATCCCTCGGGCCACGACCCATTCTTCCAGTATCCTCATCGAACTGGAATAGTCCTCCCACCTGGAGTGCAATGGCAACATGACTTTCTTGACCTCTGCGACCAGTATTTGCATTGTCATATATCTTGACTCCGAAGCCATTGACGGCCACACTCTGTGATCCTTAATCCATAAGTCTGGATTGGGAGAACAAGTTGTGTGCCCCTTCACCATGGACTACATCCCTCACAACTACTTCATTAATGCGGTTGTGGCCTCCAGGTAGCCGAAACCTCGATCGAACATCTCCCTGCCTGATGGCCTTGCCTGGTACTTTTCCAGCAGAGTCGTTAATCTCCTGCTCGTCCTTCTTGGTGAATCCCATATAGTGATCCAACTTCCTTTGGTCTGCACAAACGGGAGAGGTGAAGACACAATTCAAGTACCAACTCCCCTTTGATGGGGCCGTATATCTGCCGGTATTTGTCACCCAGTAGTTTTCGATTGTCTCCACTGACACCCTGGCGGCAGTAATTGTATCATCCTTGGCTGCGGTTTCAGTGGATTCCTTCATGATGGGAGGATAACCGTGTTTCATGCTCGGGCAGTTTCAAACCTCATGCCCTTCCTTATAGCATCAGAAACAGATTGGCTGACCATTCCTGTCGCCCGGAACCTCGTCACTCTCGTCACCGTTCCTGCTGTTCCTCCCATTGCCTTTGCCTTATCCATTTCCTTTGGCATTGTCATTGGCATTTCCTTTCACAAAGCGTAGGGCTTCCTGTCCTTGGCCGTTCTCACGATTGATCGTGGCCTCCTTCTCGACCAACTTGATCACAAACATATCTGGTGTGAGCGTTACCGTCATGTTCCTGTCCATCAACGATTCGACAAAGAACTGCCACTCTTTATTCCTTGGTACTCCAGGCAGGAAATAAAACACATTCTCCTCGTTGGTCGTCTTTGCTCAAGTCCTTGTCATATCCTATGACGATGTCGATGGCTCTGAACACAGATTGTAATGTGTCACCGCCTGCTTGATCTGTAAAACATAAGCGTCAACGTCGTCACAATTCTCGAGTCTTATCCCCAAAAGCTCCTCCCGGACCTGAAAGACATTGAACCTCAACTGTGCCTTGTACACCATCACCCGTTTGTCCGACATTGTCTGTGCATCCGTGATTTCCAAGTACGATGCATGCAGCCGCGGCCCCATGCCCAGCGGGATCCTCGATTGGGCAGTACCATGGTATGTTACTCAATCTTTGACTGCGGCCCGATGTGCCAATTTCTCTGGTGCTGCAGCATCCTCCGCCCCATCCTCGGGGCGCTCATTCCCCCCTGGGACTATACCATAGAGCTACTTCAGCTCCAAGCGAATGTTAGGGGTTTTCTCCTAGCAGCAGTAATGATACATGAAAGATCACAAGCAGGTACATGCGGCCACAATTATGGTAGTCGTATGCAAAACACCTACCTAGCAAAGAACGAATTTATGGTTGTTAACCCTGGAAACTTTAGCGGGATTATACTCGGGCCGCATGTTGAACAATTAGTAATAGGCACGCTCTGACTAGCAGATTCACTTATGATGATGCAATTATGTCGCCATTACTAGGAAGTGAAAAATCTTCAGCGGTGTGCCTAATTGTTGGCCACACTTACTATATCATATCTAGTGGGACAACACACAGTTAAGTTGCGCTTACGCAGAAGTACGTGTGCAGCAGACGTTATTGCAATATATACAAGAAAGTTGGATCTGGGAGCTCAAGTGCTAAGCAGTGAGAACAACTCCTGGCAACCCCCGGTCTACGGAAGGCCCAGATCTAAGCATGCAGTGTCTGAGGGATCATTGGCGTCGGCTGAAGATAAGACGCCTGAAGTGACCCTGTGCATTGCTTTGAGTTAGTATGCATCGCAACATCATACCAGAATAATAATACCAGGTATGGGTGTCATAATCTACATCTGCAGAGTATTGGGTGGTCGCCGATTGAATCTCTGGAAACAATGCTGAATACCTAGATCGAGGCGAGGCAATCAATAGTGAAGAGCTATAAAAATATACTGGGATAAAGCACTGTCTAGGCTACGTGTCAGCAGTTGTTCCAACTACTGAATAATATGGGAAGCAATATGTCCAAGTTGAAGTTATGATCTGTCAGAATGTGCGTTTGATATCATGTGTGAGGATGGCCTGATAAGGGAGCGTATCGCTTCAATACCACTCATGCTTGAACACGATAACCTAAGGCAAGTGTGGCACTATCAATGAGGCACTTAAGATGGTCTCGGCGATAAGCTATCCTTCAATTATATATGTCATAGACAAGATTCCTGAGTCAAGCATGACCGCAGGGTCCAACATTAAAGACATCACCTTGCTCCGGCAATGAGAAGAATAAGCTCTAGCAGTGACCAGTCAGAAAAACCTACCAGCAAAGAAGACCTTGAAATATTGTTGTGTTTTTATAATACATATATCTATTATTATTATTCCAAATTATTATTAGCTTTGAAGTGGCAGCCTCGCACATTGGATGAGTATTACCTGTATGAAAGATGCCAATATAGTATTTTGGACTGTAGCAAAGTTATTGGTTACATTTGAGAAACGTGGATATCTAATTGCCGCCCAGTGTATTTGGTGGATTGCTGCACTAGTGCAATTGGATCTCGCATTACGACACTTTATCGATACTCGGAAACTCCCTTCAGAGGGAATCCATATTAGCGAAATATCAGAATCGATAAGACCACCTAATGCAAAGGAAATCCCTCCAACTCCTAGATATATTCAACAACGATCTGAATCTGACAATTACGAGTTACCGGCACGAGATCAGTATCAACCAGAATCTCTATGATAAACTCAGAAAGGAAGGGTCAACCCATTATTGACAACAAATACGCAGGTTAAGGCTGCGAGGAAGAGGGCTGAAGTTCTCTGGATATAATCAAGCCAATGAAAGGATTGCATATCCTGAAAATCTAGGAAGGCAGAAACCTCCGGAAGTTATAAGATTGTGGAGATTATATGTATTGCCAATATTGAATTACACCTCGATTCGATTTGGTTATAATTTTCCTGGAAGCGTCAGAAACAATAATGACCATTTGTCCCCTGTGCGTATTTGATCTTTATCGATTACCAATATACTTCAAGTGGAGATACACTTAGGAAGGATATAGTATCTAGGGCCTTCAAAAAGTATATAAACTTCAAGGTAAGCATCCCCCTAACAGTATAATATTTCATGACCATTACGCTGTTGGGTGAAAATTTAAGGAGGAAATTCAGCTAGCAGGATACTAATTTTTGTATGCTAAAGGGGCTTTCTTTTTACCAACGCAGAAACAGTGGCTAGAGCTAGACGCAGTAGCCTCTATAAAAAGAACAATAACCAGCCGGCATTTGTTCAAAATACCTATTTCAGAAACCGTATACAATCACGGCTATAAACCTACGCTCAGTACAGATATTTAGCAAAAGGAATTATCCCCAGTTCCGGAAGGAAACGTTTGGGGCTTATTAGTTTTCGCAAAAACGGAACCGTTACTGGAGCCCGATAATAGGATTCCATTCCGAGGAGGAATATACTCAGCTATATGTAAGAGAAAATCAATATATTTGATTTCGCCGGATATATACCTAATTTATTCGAATACGAACCTCTCAATATATTTGGTTCGATAAACACGATATTATCTGTAGTACCAAATAATGATTGGAACGATCCAATATTTCATCTTGAACCTGAGACACCGAAAGCTTGGGTTGAATATTATCACCAATCAGCATTCAACAGAGAATTGCTTCAATTGAACGATATTGTGTTCAAAGATCACTGGAAAAGTTTCCTCCCATGTTAGGATGAGTGGAATTGCATTTGCGATAAAGACAACATAACGGAGTGGTGTTATTGCGAAGATATTATTACTTCCGCAAAATGCAGCCAGTGGTAGATTAATTGTATCCATTAATGGATAAGATTTTTGATATAATGTCAGTAATTATTCTGGCAGTAATTATGATACAAATACGATATATCATAGAACGATCTATGACAATGCGATATTATTAGTTTTGGGAAGAAAACTTTATATAGTTACAACCAGAATTGATTAAACATTTTGAATAATCTATTCAAATTACATATCAAAAACTGGATAAATATACACCTCGCAATTGGAGGATGTATAACAAAGGCCAGGATGTTGGTTATAACGACAGTTATAATCAAGGGTTGTTTGAAGGACATGATAATGACTGGAATGAAGCCAAACAATATTATCAAAGAATATTCGGAAAACAGCTTACAGATGCTATGCAGAAATGGAATGAAGAGAAGAATGAGTATGATGATTCGATAGAAGAAAGTAGCGAGGAACATAGGGATTCCACTATAGACGAAGATGACGAGTGGACATTTCATGGAAAGAAAGAAGACTCGAAGCAAACGGAGTCACGGAAATGGTTTTAGGAAATACCCCATGATGATCTTAGGGATACCATCGAGTTAAGAAGTTGTTCTGAAAGCAGATATGAGGAATATTGCTTCAGACGTCTAGGATGTCAGTTCTAAGGAGTCACAAAAGATCATCAGTTGATGTTGAAAATCATAGCATGAAAAGTTATTTACCTTCTATTAAAAAGAAGTTATAACTTTTGAATATTTCTAGATAGTGGAGATAATATCTTCGGTTATTATTTCAATTAACCCTTCAATATTATAAATATGACGATATCGCAGTATCTTCGGTTATCATTTCAATTTACCTTCCGATATTTGATATACAACGATATGTCAATATCTTCGGTCATTATTTGAATTTACCGTTCTACATTCGAAATACGCCATTACATTAATATCTGTGGTCATTGTTTCAATATACCCTTCGATATTTGAAATACGATGATATGTTAATATCCTCGGTTATTAATTCAGTTTACACTTCGATATTTGAAGTACGACGATATGTTAATATATTCAGCTATTAATATCATTTACCCATCGATATTTGAAATACGTGGATATGTTAATATCTTCGGTTATTGTTTCAATATACTCTTCGATAGTTGAAATACGACGATATGTTAATATCTTCGGTTATTATTTCAATTTATCCTTCAATATTTGAAATACGTCGATATGTTAATATCTTCGGTTATTATTTCAATTTAATGTTCGATATTAGAAACATGTCGATACATTGATACCTTCGGTTATTGATTCAAATTATGCTTCAATATTTGAAACAAGTCCATATGTTAATATCTTCAGGTAATATTTTAAATTGTTTTGCACTATGTTAATACTTTGATATTGTGATTATTTTTAAATAGTCCTGTTCAGAGAGACACTGCTGGAGAGGGAGGTAAAAATCAATAGGTATTCTCATTACGAATTGAAATATCTTACGATTAGAAAAATGAGCATACAGTTTGGTGTCTTCATGTATTCTCACTACGATTCACAATACATTACGATCATAGAAATGAGGATACGTTATGGAATCTTCAGGTATTCTTACTCCGAATCAAAATAACTTATGATTAGAGAAACAAAGATACATTATGGTATCTTCAGGTATTCTCACTACGATTGAAAATACCTTACGATTGGAGAAACAAAGATACATAATGATCAGAGAAACGAGGATGCGGTATGGTATCTTCGGGTATTGTCTATTGAATTACTGTGTTTATAAACAATACCTCGACAAAACGGAGGACTTGAGATTCAAATCTTAAATGACGTATGGGAAAGGAGTTGATCAAGTGATACGATAAGATTACGAATCACTCCTTGATAGCTTGCACAGTTTTGTCTAGGCTCGAGTAAAAGGAGTTATCAAATCATCAGTGATTGACAAATTGAGCTACGGATCGAAAACTCTAGGAATTATATGAAGTATCCGAATGTATTCTGGAGGTTCTTATTTCACCTTGACCTGGGTGATTCCTGCAAGCGATGATAATTGATCTGCGGAACATTTCTTGATATCAAGATATGGTTCATTACTCCCTGAATAGGGTAAATCCGTGAGGAGTATTGGTACGGATAATCTTGAATACTGAAATATTATTCTGAAAAAGATGAAGCAAAGGGAACGTTTAGAGTTCCATGCATTCTGTTAAGTTAAGATATTTCAAGTCACGAGACTTGGTTTTGGAACAAGTATAGCACTCCAATCTTATTACCGTTCTCAAATCGATACAAGTATATTTCGATCATACAGAGTATGGAATTAGTATATGAATAGATTATTGTCTTTTCAGTACTTAACAATAATAAAGATTACTTGCAGAGAAAATGTCCCAATGGGTACACAGAAGTAGAAGGTTAATGATGGTAGGGAACAGCGGCTCTATGGAGAGATCGCACCCTATGACGTGAAGAAGCCAATGCAACTTGTTGTGTCCAGATACATTTTGAAATACATTGAAAAATTGTTAATGGATTTTCGAAATCATATAAGAGAAGGATACAGAATAAAATGTTAAAATTTTTATGGAAGAGGATACTCTGTTATTCAACGAAATAACAAAAAATTTGGTTGACAAACTATAACCGAACAAAAATTTAGTTGACGAGCTATAACTGAACAAAAATTTAATTGTCGAACTATAAATGAATTCAAAGATTGGTAAAATTGCAGGACTCTTGTGGTTCTCCAAGAAAGCTGATTCTGAGTACAAATTGGAAATTATTCACTTCTTAAGATAAAGCAACTGTTGGGTCACTGGTCCTTGAGAAGGAGGAAGTAATAGGGGTTTTCTCCGAGCAGCGGTAATGATATATGCCGGATTGAAAGTGTGTACATGTGGCTACAATTACGGTGGTCGTATGCAAAACACCTACCTAGTAAAGAACGACATCATGTTTGTTAGCCGAGCAATCTTGAGCGGGATTATACTTGGGCTGCATGTTGATCAATTAGTCCTAGGTACACCCTGACTTGTGGATTCACTTATGATGATGCAATTATGTCATCATTACTGGGAAGTGAAAAACCTTCAGCAGTGCGCATAATTATCGGCCACAAATACTATATCCTATCTAGCAGGACAACACACAGTCAAGTTCCACTTACGCAGAAATAGGTGTGCAGCAGATGGTAATGCAATATATGTGAGGAAGTGGGATCTAGGAGCTCATGTGCTAAGCGGTGAGAACAACTCCTGGCAACCCCTGGTCTACGGAAGTTCGAGACCTAAGCATGCAGTGTCTGAGGGACTATTGGCTTTGGCTGATGATATGAGGCCTGAAGCGACCATGCTCATTGGTTTGAGTTACTAAGCATCGCAACGTCATACCAGTTCAATAATCCAAGGTATGTGTGTCAAAATCTACATTGGCAGAGTATTGGTTGGTCGCCGATTGAATCTCAGGAAGCAATGCCGAATACCCAGATCAAGACAAGGCATTCGATAGTGAAGAGCTATTAAAATATGATCCCATAAAGCACTGTCAAGGCTACGTGTCAGCAGATGTTCCAACACTGAATAATATGAGAAGCAATATGTCCAAGTTGAAGTTATGATCTGTCAGAATGTGCGTTTGATATCTTGTGTGAGGATGGCCCGATAATGGAGCATATCGCTTCAAAATCACTCCTTCACGAACACGCTAACCTAAGGGAAGCGTGGCACAATTAACGAGGCACTTAAGATGTTCTCGGTGATAAGCTATCATTCAATCATATTTGTCATAGACCAGATTCCTGAGTCAAGCATGAACAAAGGGTCCAACTATAAAGGGATCACCTTGCTCCAGCAATGAGAAGAATATGCTATAGCATCGAACAGTTAGGAAACCTACCAGCGAAGAAGACGTTAAAATATTATTGTGTTTTTATGGTACATATATCTATTATTATTATAGCAAAGTATTATTAGCTTTGTAGCGGCAGACCCGAACCTTCGATGAGTATTACCTTTAAGAACGAAGCCGATATATTACTTCGGACTTTGGCAAAGTTATTAGTTACGTTTGAGGAACGCCGATATCAATTTTCCCCCTGTGTATATGGTAGATTGCTGCACTAGTGCGATTGGATCAAGCATTACAACACTTCATCGATACTCGGAAATTCCCTTCAGAGGAAATAAATATTAGCGAAATATATGACTCAATAAGACCACCTATCGAAAATGAAATCCCTGCAACTCCTCACGTTCCTCAACAACAATCCGAATCAGACAATTACCAGATACCAGTATGAGATCGGTATCAAGCAGATCCTCTAAAACGAACTCAGAAAGGAAGGGTCAACCCCTTATTGACAACAAAGACGCAGCTTAAGTCTGGGAGGAACAGGGCCGATGTTCTCTGGAAACGATGAAGCCAATGAAAGGATTGGATAACCTCAGAAACTAGGAAGGCAGAACACTCTGGAAGTTATAAGATTTTGGAAATTATATGTATTGCTAATATTGCATTACACCTCGATTCGATTTGGTTACAATGTTCCTGGAAGCATTGGGAACAATAATAAAGATTTGTCCCCTGTGCGTATTTTATCATTATCAATTACAATATACTTTCATTGGAGATATGCTTTGGAAGGATACAGTATCTAGGGCCTTGCATAAAGTATATAAACTTTATGGAAAGCATCCCCCTACCAGGGAAGTGCCATCTCCCCTGACCATTGGTTCCAGTTCAACCCATTGAACTTCGCAATTGAGATGGTTGTAGAAGTCATCATGAAGATGTCAATGTCAAAGTCGTCAATTATACTCAACTGTGCATTAAGACGGGTCTCCTCCGTAAATTGCGATTCGCAATTACCCAAAATACGATGTGAACGGGCTCATCATCTGTATGACCAAGCCAGGGGCTGTGGGAAGCATATGTCGACTCATGGTGCAGCTTCCAATTTGGTGATGCGTATTTTGACTTGTGGATTCATCAATTTGATACATACACAAGCAGTAAAGTAAATTCGGCTCCACTGCTCAACCCTAACATCACGTGATGACCGCACTCAATGTCTGCCCTGCAAGATGTTCACTATTTCCTCGTACTCATCACCGGTCCATTGTTACACATGTTTATGATTGTCTCCAAACTGGCCAATGTCAGTGAAGGGAGGAATTATGGAGAATCATACATCTATCAGGTCCAAACCCTTTTTCAGGCCATAAATCCTTTTCAGATAACCAATAATCCATTCCCAGGTGTGATCTTTGGACAATCCTTTCAGTAGCTGGTGCAACTGGTCAACATTCATGTGAGTATATATGTTACAACCTATATGGGCACCAGCAAAATTTGGATAGTCGGCAATTCTCCACAGCCCCACCTCCTCGGCAGCTGTTGTTCACAAATGTCAGTATTGGTGGGCATGATAGTGCCGACACCAGCTGGCAGAGCTGGGAATGTCATCCTGACATATGTCGTATCTTGGGCACCAACAATTTTTCACCAAAGTTATGTTGCACTGCACTGGGTAGTCTACAAGGATAGGCGCAATTCTGGGAAATGCAGATTAGAGTGTGACCAGCAGCACACCAAACTGCTATTCTGAATGTCGCCAGCTGATCTAGTGTGCTCCATTTCGTTGCGATTGATTGATTATATGTAAACCGATCGGTGTGGGCTTACGGTCCCGGTGGACATTTAGATTAAAGACTGATAGCATTTACCCACTCATCTTGATTGATCCTCTCTTCCACTTAGAGAGGTTTCTGATACTGAGATATTCTGGACAGGCTGTTTTGTCGCTGGTTTGTATAGACTGCATAGTTTTGTTACTGCAAATTATAATGGGGATAACTGTTCATCAATCAGGCAAAGATTCCTAGGATGTGTTAGCAATGTGTAATGAGGTTCTATTATCTAGAGAAATCCTATCAACACTGGTGCTGACACTCTTGACATGCTACCTGCTCTGACACACTGAAACTCCAGCACACAATCTCTGAGAATCTAACTCTGACACTTGCTGACACACTCTCTGACACACTCTCTGACAGGATCTCTGACATGTACTCTTTGACACCCTGACTCTGACACTCTCTGACAGGCTCTCTGACATGTACTCTTTGACAACCTGACTCTGACACTCTCTGACATATTCACTTTGACATGCTCTCTCCGACACATTCACCCTGACATGCTCTCTCTGGAAATTATCTCTGACAATTGAAGGAAACTTGCCTGCATTCTCCACGACCAATCTGCAGTCCACATCCCAGCCTATAGATGTTCACCATTGGAATCATTAGATTCGACAGGTGCATATGAGAGATGGTCCTTGAACAGCCGATGTGTTGGGAGATATGGTACTGCTGCAATAGGGTTCTGATACCAGAACAGATTTACTGTTTGTTCAATATTACTAGGACTCTTCTCCCATCTGTATCCAAGTTCGACCAATTCATCCATCTCTGCAATGGTTTGATAGAGCTGATCAGGGTTTTTGGCATTGGGGTCAGGTACAATAAGTCTTCGTTTGAGGATGTGTTTGGGTTTCATATTGACCAGGTTGGTGTCGACAATAGAACAACAAAGTCTTTATTGTTGGGGTACAGCAATCCAGGCAAGGGGGTCCCAGTCATCGTCGTCAATAAGATGAACTTGTACTGTATCCTCGAGTTAGGATCCTGCATTGCAGAATATCTCCGTCTCATATTGTTGGATTTGTGAAACATAATCAATTAGGAGATTGTCATCTGCTAGTTCGTAGTCTAGCCAATTTGACATGGAATGATTGCCACCCTTTGGGTGAAGGTGCACTTGTCTTGAGCAGTGGTGACAAGTGAAACAACTTTGTGGGGAAAACTCCCAGCCATACGAATTGCAAATCTAGGACAGCATTATTGGCGTTGAAAGGTTGGGATTGAGTGCTACGGCCCCTGGAAATCATTGTAGTGAGGCTCCCATCACATATCCCAATGTTGTGTATTGAGTATAGGCTATACAGACTTGGATATCAGCCTAGCCTCATGATGTTTGTTGTGCCACACACTATCTTTAGCCCCCGTTGTTTCGTTGTGTGGGAAGTTCCGCTTCTAAAACCTTTTTCGGCTACCCTAAACAGTACAACGTGAGCTAATATTCTGGCTGTATACAAGTCAACATTTCTACACCACACAACCCCGCAATGTCCGAACCTCATAGTGTTCAGCCCTCAGAAAAACCACTGACATTTTTGAATTTTGCCTATTCGACTTTTCTCAACTAAGTTGCACTTTGTTTCTTCAGACCCTGCACACTATACCCTGTGGCGCTTTCTCAACCAGAATGACTTCCATATTGGTACCACCATGACAGTGTGGGCTGGAGTGATTATCCCTTCGAGCATGGGGCAGAGTGGTTCTAGTAGTACAAGTTGGTATATAGCACATAGAATCCTTGCCTATTCACTCAGATCAATCAATGTTAACTTGTCGACTGTCATGTCATCTCAGCGATACTCATGTCCACTCAGCAACCCTCATATCTGCTGAACAACCATTATCATAGCACCACCACAAGTCCCATGGAGATGGCCTACCAGAGTTTCAAACTAGGTCAAAGAAATATGTGCCTCTGTGCTGCAGAAGACAACCAAGGACATCAATGCTGTGAGTAGTCAGTCTGCATTCACTCAAGGCCTTGCAGCAGTCCAGGAATCAAAAACTCAACATGACAAATCCACTATCATTCATACAAAATTATCAAACAGTACAGTCAGGTGCATGGGAGAGCAATGATGTGTGACCATGGTAGTAAATCCGACTCGAATATCAACTGTCTGACATTGAGTCTCTGACATTGAGTATCTGACATTGAATCTAAGAGATTGAGTTGGTGACAGTTAGTCACTAACATTGACTGTCATCGACCTGACAAATAGGAGTTTACTGACATCTGCGAGATGCTTGCTGATAACTCTCGACATCACCTGGGACTCACACCAGACGTGAAGATCAATGACGATCATGTCCGTACAATCCAAACACTTATCTCACACTTCCAGAGAAGAGTCACCCGATGGTCCACCACCACCACACCCAAGCAATCCCCACCAAGCTCTGCTTGAAAGTCAATGATGGCAACAAGCCCTACCACAATGCCAAAAACCACATGAAGCCCATGCCAAAAACAAAGATTACATCAGCTCCTTCATGAGACCATATTCTGGTCACTCCTGTTACACCGATCCAATGCACTTCACATGCTCATGTTGGGCCTACTACACCCACATGATTAAGCCCAATATCATTGCAGCCAAGGGGAGATTTGATAGGGTGGGGTACGTGTACCACTCGTGGAAGCACAACTCAATTGGTGGTGTCGTCTGTGATACTGTCTCCTACTGGTTCTGAAGTTTTGGGGGATGCTCAGTTGGCTAGATTCAACTCTTTTCAGATCAACATCTTTGGTGGAGCCCTCCAGTAACCCTGGTTTGCATGGAATGATGCATGTGATCCCTCATGATCTTCAGTTGTAAATCTCAACTGCAGGTGGCCGAAATGAGGTGCAATCAGCACACTATCACACTCCGTTGCGGGAGGCACCTCACCTGGAAATCAATACCAAGAAGCGGGAGATGACTCTACTGTTGTTTTTATCATGTGGATGGAAGATTATCATGTGGCAGAAAGTGCGGAAAAGTTGAAAAGGCCTCGAGTTCAGAGAGACTTCACAAAGAATCCTAGTGTGCCCCAGTGCGATGACCAACTTGTTGGCTGAATAACTTGGCAATATGAACTAGCAACATACATGAGGGCTGTTGACTTCAGCTTGGTGAGCACAATGTCCACTCAGGGTGTTAGTTTATTGTCAAAAGTTGCACTGATTCAGAGTCCATTGGAAGAATCGAGCTGGGACGACTGGCTGATGTTCGCCGAAATTGATGTTGGTCTGATGGTGAAATCCTTTACCACCAATACGATCGTCGTGGTGGACGACACCAACAATGAAATCGAATATATCAAGATGAACCCCCTCAACCTGGAATAAACATCAACCATTAGGAAGAAACAAGAGGAGGAGGATAGCATAAGCTTACTTATTTACTTGCTAGATATTACTGAATACAAAATCAGTGGGATTGAATGGGTTGATATGGATTCGGAGGAGGAGGGGGAGGAGGAGGAGGAGGAAGGGAAACAAGATGTACCAGGGATGGTGGAGGACGATTCCGAAAGGGGGATCGTGCCAGGAAACAATGACCCATCACCGACAAATCCTCCCAGCCATACTGTCAAAGTGCATGACCAAGATCTAGAGATTTACTACATGGCCAAATTAGACTAGGTAGATGCTGACTTCAACAACATTGCCCTAATGGAACCAGAGAGAGCCAATGACCCCAATGTGTAGGCACAGAAGAAGGACTGGGTGCATAAGGCCAATGTGGACTGGTTAATCGCTGTTCTTGTCAAAGCTGTTGAGCTATTGTCAGAGCTCAGCCGCTGTCAGAGTTACTATCCGAGTTGTTGTCACAGCTCAGCCGCTGTCAGCGCGGCTTTCAGAGCTGCTGTCAAAACTGTTGTTAGAGCTGGGCCACTGTCAGCTGTTGTCAGAGCTACTGTCAGAGCTGTTTATAGAGCTTACCTGTTGTCAGAACTGCTGTCATAGCCGCTGTCAGCTGCTGTCTGAGCAACTGTCTGAGCTGTTGTCAGAGCTCGGCTGCTGTCGGAATATTAGAATGAAGCTAATTTTCAATCACAGGTAAGCGTAGCTGAGGGATAACCAGGAATTCCAGAGAGAATATTTGGAGGAGTCAATAGAAGTATTAGGCATCACCATGGAGACCAGAACTTTCAAGCTGCTCCACAAACCCACGCAGTTACAACCTCACCAACTTATTGCAGTGAATACGATGGCAGAGAAAGAGGACAGCTTGGCGAAAGGTAGTTTATTGGCTGACAACACTGGTACCGGTAAGGTTAGACCCTGCTGTGCTCTGGATATACTGTTCGCCATACACACAATCATCAGACTCTGATAGCACTGGCTTTAATATGTCACCAGGTTAATGTCTATGAACAAATAATCAAGAATCCACCTCTGAGGTTCAACAAATGGGAGATCAACATGAACGACCATACTGCAAAGGTTGATTGGGGTGAGAAGGTCAGATGGGAGCCACAAAGCCACAGTGTGAGGTCCACCTCCCAACATCAATTCTATAATATGACTAGAATACATACCACTATAGTGACATGAAGCTAAGGTTGAAATAGCCCTAAACTGATCGTGGAATAATGGGAACCTGCGGAAACTAAGTCCACTGAGTTAACATCACCTCTCCATCGTTGCACTTCTTCCTGGACAAGGATATCCCATCGAGGTGCTCTATATGGCAAACCTTGGAGCTTAGTCATGATCTCGACCATTCAGACTGTCTACCAGCAATTCAACCAATAGGGAGCCGACAGTTCAAAATTTTTAGACCCTGGCATTGTTCATTGGGTTTTCTTGGATCAGACCCGGTGGTGAAGAACTAGCAGGACCCCATTTGGCAAGTTTAGGATGGCTAATGGCACGATGGTTATAATGGCCTCCCATAATTATAATATGTATATGGTGTTCTATATAATCACTCTGGAGCTGTAATACAAATGGATGTTAGTGGCAACCACATTTGTACAAGGCATTGAAGAGTTGCGCTGGATCTTGCATTTTCTTGAGAGTTCATCCTGGTTGATACGACAGTTGCCACCAGATAGATTTCACAATAGGCTCAACTTTGATGACCATTGGGTCATCGACGGAAGTACTGTGTCAGATACTGAACCTTGTGAAGGGTTCACACCAGGTGCAGATCCAAACAAGATAGGCACCAAATTTGGATCACTTGATCACGGTACAACAATGACTTGGGATGCTGATATGTCGCCCATAATTGGTGAAGCAGGGGAATTAAGAAGGGTCACTGCACGATTGGCTATACAAATCAGATGTCACTGCTATGAGGAAGCAATTGGCAAGCAACCTTTGTTGTTTTATGTACAGTAATGCGATGGTGAACGATGGTGAGTCACATTGTGTTCACGAAGGCAAAACCCATCATCAACATCCCTCTGATGCATATAACTACCATTCTTGTTACATTCACAAAGTCCACTAGAGCTGGACAGTTCGATGTGATTTTTGTAGATAGTAGCTATAAGGGGCTCAGAGAGAGATTCCCAGGGGTTGCATCAGTGCAGGATATAACAATGGGCATGACGAAGCCATTTGGCTGTTGATGGCAGTTTATTCAACTTGAATATGTACCAGTGATTCTTTGCCCTGCCGCAATGGATCTGGAATTATCATAGTCGAAACGATAATGTTCATTACCTTCCATACTCGCTGACATGGGTAGACCAAATCTGTACATGCTGAGGAAGGTGATTTCGCAGTTAGCAAAGGCTTTTCCAGGAAAGACGGACTGAATACATCCCCCTGGTAAAATGGCGGGTATGACATATCATCATATCGAGGCTGCATTGCTGCCTGTGGCTTCAAATTCGGCTTGGCTCAAACAATATCTCTGGAACAGGTTGATAGTTACAGACAATGGAGAGAAAGTGATTCTGTGGGTATATTGTCCATGTACACAGTGGCTTGTTGAAGAGGGTAGCACTGCTTTCACATTTACACTATCTGCCACTCGCATTGGCTGGGACTGTTAAATGTGATATTCAACTCTGATATCGACTCCTTCTCTGACAATCATACTGACTTGTGGGCAGAGCGGGCCCCTTAGAGTCAACAATTGAGTTACTATCCATAGCTCAATTGGTGCCAATGCGCATGCTGCGGTCAGGTAGTCATTGATCAACTTCGGGCAGGTGATGGTCCGTGTCATGTCCTTTCTGACAAGTGATGGGGGCTTTCACGTACATTACAATTGCCCATATTCCATCCTGCTATAACAGGGTATCTATTACATCATGCAGCATAGGGTATGCGTGGGCATCCAGCTGGTTGGTTAATAGCTATTGCAATGCATAACTCGATTGGCTAATCTGGCCATTATTATTTGGCAGATTGAAAACTCACAGTGGATAACGCGATCACACACGGTATATTTGCCGGGGGTTCACCAGATAGCTGACAGTGAGGACATTGATATCAATGCCAATCAAGTATCTGATATGTCGAATGGAGAGATTTCCCTCCAGGCACTCTGGTCCACTGGGATTGGTAAATTTAATGATGTACTTCATCAGCAACAACGCTAGTTTCTGTCAGAAACACCCGGGTGTTCCGGATGGCTCTGACGGCTCTGACGGAACCTCGTACCCTCTGACGGAGAATTACACGCTACCCGTCGCCCAGGCGACGGGTCGCATTGCATAGCATCAGCACAATGTATGTTGGTCACTGGTCTGAGAGAATGTGGAGTGTAAACTTAGATGCGTCAATTTCAGGAGTATCAGACCCTAGGAGTGCATTCCTGCCGGCCTTCAGAGTAACTGGGAGCGCCGACGACAAGCCTGGGAGCAGCTGGGAGCGCCGGCGACATGTCTGGGAGCACCTCGAATCACAGTCATGTATTCAGTTTGTATTCTCATCTATGTATGTATGTATCTATATAGCTACCCATCTACACACGTTATATCTGGACTGGCTGCCGTCTGCCGAATATATACTCCCCGTCACCCTGTCCACCTCCGTTACCCCTTTATCTCCGTACACCCGCCCTTGCTCATTAACGATGCACTTGGAGGCCGTGATCGAGTGAGTTGTGAGATGCACTTGGAGGCTGTGATCGAGCGAGTTTGGAGATGCACTTTGAGGCCGTGATCGAGCGAGTTTGGAGATGCAATTGGAGGCCGTGATTGTGCGAACTTGGAGGCCGTAATCGAGCGAGTTTG
>Ga0307512_10000761_pt1 | contig 47744 bp, 43 predicted proteins | sample 14_EM_MG_FD_200267 | JGI IMG/M metagenome (GOLD analysis project Ga0307512, IMG submission 200267) | Populus trichocarpa ectomycorrhiza microbial communities from riparian zone in the Pacific Northwest, United States - 14_EM | ecosystem: Host-associated > Plants > Roots > Unclassified | place... | reverse complement strand
GTTCGAGAGGTGGCAGACGAATTGTATATAAAGAGAGTGTCGATGGTGTTGGAGGATTTCCTTTTTCTTCTCTCTTTACTCGTTCTCTTGTATAGCAAGCAGCAGTACGACTTTGAAAGCTATTCTGATTCTTGTTCTCTCGATACGCACTTCGAGCTCAGTTCCGCAACATCCATATCACCTGCGCCTGACCCCGCCCGTTACACCGATCGTCGTCTAAGTCAAGTTTCAAATTGGGGACCATAGGAGTTGTGACTCTATGAGTATGATGCATGTGGAATAGCTTGACAATCATGGAGATGAAGGTCTTCTGGCCGAGACTGATGCCTGTGCCATTCGAATCGCGGTGTATTTCGATGCCGAGGAATGGCCGTGCTACACCGAGGTTGCTGATCTTGGATTTCTCTGAGAGGTTCACCTTGACCTCAATCGCTGCGTTGGTAGCAGACTCCATACCCGAGTATATCATGGAGATGTCATCGTTAGACAGTAGGATGAGAATGCCATCGCTCCAGATATAACGGTTACAATCGGCATGTGATGGTGTTGATCTGACGATGACGATGAAGGCGGTGATATTGTTATGCCAAAGCCGTTGTGCCTGTTTCAGACCGTAGAGAGCATATCTCAATCTCACAATGACTGGCAGAGCGTGTGCATAGATCCCTTTCAGCCTCATTAGCAACGACCCTAGATTCCGTCAGAAACACCCAGGTGTTCCGGACGGCTCTGACGGCTCTGACGGAACCTCATACCCTCTGACGGGGAATTACACGCTACCCGTCACCCAGGCGATGGGTCGCATTGCACTCGTACCTCCTTTACTTTTTGGTGACGTACACACACCATCAGAATGACACGTGTGTTTCGCTCTTCGCAGTGGCTGCAGTTACGCTGAAGCCATTTACACAATGCCTAGCGATGTGTATGCGTTTCTCCGGCCGCCACATCTTTGGGAATGCTACTGGTGCGCCTGGACATCATAGCTACTACTTATCATTCAACGCTTTTCAAAACTTATGCATTCAGTTTGTATTCTCATCTATGTATCTATGTATCTATATAGCTACCTATCTACACACGGTATATCTAGACTGGCAGCACGCGCCTCCGTTACCCCTGTATCTCCGTACACACGCTGTCGCTCATGAAGATGTACTTGGAGGCTGTGATCGAGCGAGTAGAGAGATGCACTTGGAGGCCGAGATCGAGCGAGTGGAGAGATGCACTTGGAGGCCGAGATCGAATGCACTCAGTGATGCACTTGGAGGCCAGGATCGACTGAACTGAGAGATGCACTTGGAGGCCGTAATCGTGCGAGTTTGGAGATACACTTGCAGGCTGTGATTGAGCGAGTTTGGAGATGAACTTGGAGGCCGTGATTGAGCGAGTTTGGATATACTCTGGGAGGCCGTAATCGAGCAAGATTCAAAAGAAATTGGATGCGGTTGATGGACGGCGCGCCGGTTGCTGAGATTCTATTTCATCAGTTAGTTAACTCACAACCGTGGGAATGTGACAAGGTGACTTTACCTTTGGGCTCACGAGGAGAGCTGGCTGATGGCGGTCGATCGTATATCGAGGTATGCCGGAAGCTGAAGCTATATTCAGGAGTGAACTAGTAATCATGGGAATGAAGGGAAGAGAAACGATCTTTGAGTGCTGTACTCAGTGTATGCTGTACTCGGTGTATGCTATACTCGGTGTCAACTCATGATCACGCCATGGAGAGATAGAGAGGGATGACTTAACTTTGTGTTCTGCGATGATGGTTGAGATGTGGATGAGAAAGAGAGAGATGGGGGATGAAGATGAGAACAATGTGGAGCATAAGAGCGGATATGAGAAATCAGGGGTACGACCTGCCTGATTGGGTTGGGAAGACCTCGTATCGGTGTTATTACACGCCGGATGGGGACTCGTACCTGCCGTATCGGGGATGGTCACTTGACTCGCACACGAACTTCTCTTAAGTCCCAGTTTCTCATGATGCTTTGTCCCATCTCCTCTACCATCACCTAAGAACACGAAGTTGAGTCATCCCTCTCCATCTCTCCATGCCATGATCAAGAGTCAACACCGAGTACAGCATACACCGAGTACAGCATACACCGAGTACAGCATACACCGAGTACAGCATACACTGAGTACTGCATCATCCCAACATCAACTGTCTCCCGCTCGCAGCCAGTCTCTCATCTCTTGGCAGACCATGATGTACTCAATTCTCCACATTCCCACAATCACGAGTTAACCAATGAATAGAGTCTCAGCTCCCGTCGCGCCTGCCTCCCGAACTACCGCCTCCAGATTGACTGCCTCCAAGTACTCCTCCAATATCGCTCGATCATGGCATCCAAGTGCATCTCCAAACTCGCTTGATCACGGCCTCCAAGTGCATCTCCAAACTCGCTCGATCATGGCCTCGGAGTGCATCTCTGAGTTCACTCGATCACAATGTGGTGAAACGGTGGTAGTAGAAGGCAGCCAGCCCGTCATCAACATTCCGCCGCACCTCGCATGGCGTCCGAATGGAAATCTTGAGACAGAGCGGTTCTGGCTCCAGCAGCATAGGATGTGGGTGAGAAGATATGATACTACCCGGCCGCGAGGATCCACCCAATTGCGCGGATCCACGAAATCGTGGAAAGAGCTCGTGAGATCAAAAGATGGGAAAGATTGAATCTTTCTACTCTGGGGTCTCCCAAATCTATACTCCCTGTCGCTGAGTCCATTTCCATTATTTCTGTATCTTCGTATGTATGTATGTATGTATGTATATAGAGAGACTTAGATAATACATGCTGTATTATCATGTAGCGAGATTTTGTGGATCCTCACCGCCGGGAAGTATCATATCTTTACACCTTCCTACGCTCATCGCGCCTAATGTCGAAGGAACGCAAGCAGAGATCTTTGCAGCGTCACCCGTTGCATTGCAATCGTGATGCAAGCGTGTACTTAATGAACCCATTCCGACGTATCGTCACAGTTGGCCACAACGCCAGAGTGTTTGTTTAAAATAGCATACCGACAGAGCGAGAAGAAACAGCGGAACGGCGATCGGAGGGCGATATGCAATACAATGCGTGGCATTGACGCTAGGCGCGGAGTAATCCGCCACCTGGGTGTCTCTGACGGGTCTGACTGAGCGCATCCACTCTGACGGAGCCATTCCGCCTGGACGGAAATGTTTTCTGCTGATGTTCTGTACACACATTACGAATGAATCTACTATCTCGTACATCAACACTTATGTAGCAGGTTACTACCCTTCGAAGAGTTTTCTCAAGAGCATTCATGTCCCGGAGAGGAGTAGTGTACAATCAGTACCGGAATATCATTTTTTGGAGCAGCATCTTGGAATTCCTGGTGGTACTTTGGAACCAGACTGTAGCGTTGGCTCTTGAAGAAGCTCAACAGGTTGAGTCTTAGGATAAGATGAGGAAAGCAAGAGTTTCTTACATAGGTAGCTGTACTTAATTCAATGAATGTTGTATTGATTATTGGGATTAAGAACCCCCGTAACAGGTCATTCTCTAAGATAATGGTCATTCCAGACTCAGCTGGAGATGCCAGCTGAATGTGCATGAATGCATACAAGATATACAAGATATACTCCAACTGCTGTACATATAGGATGACGAATGTACCTCTGCTTGAAAATAGAAGCTTCTAGCAATTAGTACATTTCAATATGTGTGGAGAGAGCAGACGAAGTAATGTTTTGTGAAGCTGGAATGCCCACCGAACCCTTTGTTGTTGATGGACTTCCAGCTTGCAGATGGTCACACACAATGGAGAGACACAAGTGAGAGTGCTCCACAGTGCTCTCTTTGTTGGCTGGAAGATCTCGGTAGTTAATGAAGCTATTGATTAGTGTTGGCTGCAGAATTCAGTAGAAATGTGGATACCAATTGCATCTGGATATGAGCTGTGTATTAAAATTTGTTTGATAGTGGTCAGCTACATCCACACCCACCTTGCACTGGTTGTTGGCATTAACAATTACCACTATATCAAGTGCTTTCTGGTGATCTCCAGGAAGAAATGTAAAATTTGCTCCCCATGCATTGATACTCTTGTTACTCAAATGTTATCCCATTCTCAGCACCAGTGAATATTCAACACTTAAAGGGTGAATTGTAGGAATTGGTTTTGGCGTTGGCTACAAGCTGTCCCATGATGGAGTTGGAAAGAACGAGATTGAAGATTTGAATTTGAACAAAATCATCCTGCTCAGGGCACAAGATGGGTAATTGGGTATTTGCTTTGTAAGGAGGAACAATGGGATGTACAGGGTTGAATGTGGGAAGGTCAGGAAGATCTGCCAAATATTGATTTGAGTTTTTGAGTGTTTTCTTATGCTGCTTGGCTGAGTGATCAGTGGTGATCGATCTGGCTGGCTCAATATATGCTTCATTTAAGGAGCAATAATTATCATTGTGATTGACCATAGTAGGTGAAGCTTCAGTAGTTGGTGAAGTCATATCAGGCATAAAGACAGGTCAGTACTTTGCCGCTGTAGATGGTGGTGGTGATCTGGAGCAGGAGGTGTTGCATATATGGTTTATCTCCCTGACGTATGTCTTCAGTTGGGCTGATGCATAATCTCTCTGAGATGATGGTCATTCCACACCTAGCTGGAGATGCCAGACTCAGCTGGAGATGCCAGACTCAGCTGTAGATGCCAGCTGAGAGCGCATGCATGCGTACAAGACATACAAGGCATACTCCAAACACCGCTTATATAAGTTCATCAACGTACCTGTACTTTAGAATATACCCTTCTAGCAGTCAGTATTTTAACAGGTTATGAGTCCGGTTATCACTACTATCTAAACTCTCATGATCTCTCCTATGATATCTTTCACGATCTCCAAAAGAGCCTCAAGAACCCTGAACCATATCACAATGATAACAGCCGCATAAACAGCGCTAAAAACGCAATACCATCATGAGACATCTCCACGATCTCACGTTGACTTCCTCCGAACCCACCTCCAAAAAACCAGGTGGGGTGACATGCCTCAGCTCACTCACGCCAACCACGACGAATGAAAAGACGACATGATACTCATTCCGTCAGCCATGAGAGCATGCGCAATCATCACTGGAGAGGATCCCAAACCGCAGCCACATGATTTCAACCACGATGACAACGATGATGTTTGGAAGGCTAAGGAAGCCGAGGCTGCATCTATGATCAGATTTTCCTGTTCCCCCGAAGTATGGCGCATAGTCCGGGATATATGAAATCCTCACAAAATGTGGAAACACTTGAAACGAGTCTGGATACTGCCGGATCGTATATCGGCAGAAAAGACAATCTTTTCAAGTTCCGTGCTTGCGGACCTAAGGAGGACGAAACACTTCAAGCATGCTTCACCAAGCTGAGTAACTACCGCATACTCCTGGACGATACTGACGAAGCAATCACCAATCGAGATTTCTGCACCCAAATATTCACATCGCTGCCATATCAGTATGCGACAATATTAATGGTCCGCAAGCATAGAAGGCCCTTACCTACACCCGAAGAAGCCATGCATGACCTCCTAGAAGAAGGAACTACAGCAAGCCTCACCAAAGAACTTGGAGATGCATCCACATCGGCCGCCATTTTCACTAGAGGTGGCAGCTATGGTGGCCGAGGCCGAAGCCGTGGGTGTGGCGGACGTGGAGGACCCGGTGGACCCGGTGTACCTGGTGGACACAGTGGACAGGGTGGAAGCAGTGGAACCGGAGACAGCCAAGGAAGTAAGTGCACCTATTGCAAAATTGAAAGCCATACTACAGATGCATGCAGAAAGCGGAAACGCGCACAGGAGGGAGGAAACAATGATGAGCGCATTTGTTTCCAGTGCGGGCTCCCAGGACATGTGAAAGTCGATTGCGTCTCCTACAGACGTATCACGGAGTGGTGGAAAGTAAACAAAGCGAGTACTACTGCAGCTCTCGCTACGACCGGAGACTGCCATATCTTCTGATCAATCGCCAGTGCTCTCGCCGCCTCCACCGCCTCCGCCGCCTCCACTGCCTCCTCCGCCTGCGCTCTGAAGTGGGTCATTGATTCCGGAGAGTTCCACCACATGTGCAATGACCGCAGCAGCTTCTCAACGTTCAAAAAGCTCTCACTGCCTATAGTAATGGAGCTTGGAGACAACAATTCAGTCACAGCCACACACTACAGATTCGTCGACATCATACAAGGATATGAAGTGGAAGCCCTCCATACTCCGACTTTTCAACTTTCCCGTCTATAGATGAACCAATTGGATTTGGGCGGGCATACGACTATATTTCGGAATGGAAAATGCTCCATAACATTGTCATCTTCCTGCAGTCTTGCTGGAAAATCAATCAATGGCATATATATCATAGTCCCTGTGACCACACTACTATCATCGACTACCGAGAACAGAAAAAGGAGAAAGAGAGACAGCCCACCTCCAATTGAGCCTACAATTGAGTCTAAAATTGAATCATCAAGAGCACCTATCACGGCCAAATCTAAGTCCACTCAAAAGTCTCTCACAATCTCTCAGTCAAGACTTTGGCACTGACGACAAGCTCATACAAATCCTACTGCCATAAAGTCTCTAGTCAAGGGATATACAAATGATGATTCTATGTGCACAGTCTGCATCCAGGCCAAGGACAAACAAAGGTTCATCAAAGTGCCAGTCAAGCGCACTACAAAGCCCTTTGAACTGGTACATTTGGATATGTGTGGTCCCTTCTCTACACTGACCTTTGGAGACAATCGATATTATATTCGATTTATCGACGACTACATGAGGTACACGTCCGTAAGGCTGCTCCAAGATATGCACGCTGAGACCTGCACCTCCGCCGACCGGTCATTTCAAGCCCGAGTCGATTCATTGGGATACGAGATCAAGCGATCCCTGTGTGACATTGGACTGGGAGAATACGACAATATGACCTTCCGATATGTCCTTGTGGCCCGCAGAACAACATATGAGTCATGTCCTCCGTACGCTCACCATATAAATGGTGTTGCCAAATGCATGATATGGACAGTCACTTAGAAGGCCCGGGCAATGATGATTGACTCCCAGGCTCCTGTCCAATTCTGGGGAGAAGCAGTTAATAGCGCAGTCTATCTCCATTAGAGATCACCGAATGAAGGCCTGAAAAGGAAAAATGACTCCAATGGCTATCAAGAGCTGAACAAAACGCCATATGAAAAGCTGCATGGAATTGGACAACCTACGCATGATGCCAATGGCTACAAAATATCGTACTAAGCTACTCTCCCCAACCTACACTTACTCGGATGTTATGCCAGCGGACTCATCCCCGACTCACAACGCGGAGGCAAATTTCTCCCGAGATCAAAGCCCTGCATGATGGTAGGCTATACACATGACTCAAAGACGTGGTGGAGACTATGGGATCCCGAATGTCAGACAGTGAAAACCCAATCAGAAGTCATCTTTGATGAAGAAAGGAATGCACACTTGTTGTGTCAGCATGGAAGCAATGAGATCGACATGTTTGGATTACCAGAAGATGAGGAATATGTGAAAGAAACCGATACTGGAGATAAGCCTCTCCGAGATAGTCAACCAATGCAGATAGGTAAAATAACCACATCTCACATGCATGAAGCTCCTGACGAGGCAGCACAAAATGCCGACAGTCGACGCATCCGCCAAGAGGATCTGACTGCGAAGCATTCGGAAGCAGATGCAGTGAACGCCGACAGCTGGCACAACCACCGTGAGGATCCATCAGCAACATGTATTTTAGTCACTGGGAGCCTCCAGGAGTTTCTGACAGGATGTGGAGTGCAAACTTAGATGCGTCAATTTCAGGAGAGTCTGAGACCCTAGGAGGGCATTCCTGCTGGCCTTCAGAGTAACGGAGATCTCTGATGACTGGTAACGAAGTACCTCAGGAGTGGGTGTGCGAGGTATGGGAACACCTCGGAGCACCGGAGAGAACTTTGGGTGCACATGGGAGCATCAGGGAGCCCTGGCGATAAGCCTGGGAGCGCTGGCAACAAGTCTGGGAGCACCAGCGATAAGTCTAGGAGTGCCGGTGAATAGTTTGGGAGCACCTCGAATCACAGTAGAGCAGTCTGGGAAAACTGTCTTCTTTTGGAACACTGCTGGTGCGGCTGGAAATCATAGCTACTACTTATCGTTCAATGATTATTAAAACTCATGTATTCAGTTTGTATTCTCATCTATGTATCTATATAGCTACCCATCTACACACGGTATATCTGGACTGGCTGCAGGCGGTGCTTGAGAGCAATTCGAGGGGTGCCAGAAAATGGAGATTGACTGAACACAGAGAGACACTCTGAGGCCGTGATCGAGCGAGTTTGGAGTTGCACTTCGAGGCGGTAATCTAGCATGTTTGAAGATATGCATGGACGCCGTGATCGAGTGAACTTAGAGATGCACTCCAAGATCGTGATTGAGAGAGTTCGGAGTTACACTTGAAGTCCGTGATCGAGCAAGTTTGGTGGCCGTAATCGTGCGGGTTTAGAGATACACTTGGCTGCTTTGATCGAGCAAGGTTGGAGATGCACTTGCATGCCGAGATGGTGTGAGTTTGGAGATGCACTTGGAGGCCATGATCGTGTGAACTTAGAGGCCGTAATCGAACCAGTCTGGACAAGGAAATAGAGGCGGTCGATGGACAGCGCACGGGGTGCTGAGACTCTATTCATCAGTTAGTTGACTCGCAACTGTGAGAATGTGAAAACGTGACTCTACCTTAGAGCTCCCAGGGAGAGCTGGCTGATGGCGGTCAATCATGTAGGGAGGCAGGCAGGAAGCTGAAGCTACATTCAGGGGTCGACTTGTAATCTTGAGAATGAAGGGAAGACAAACAATCTTTGGTGAATGCTGTACTCAGTGTATGCTGTACTCAGTGAATTCTTGTACTCGGTGTATGCTGTACTTGGTGTCAACTCATGATCATGACATGGAGAGAGAGAGAGGGATGACTGAACTTTGTGTTCTGCAATGATGGTAGAGTTGTGGATGAGAAAGAGAGAGATGGGGGATGAAGATGAGAATGATGTGGAGGATACAAGTGGATATGAGAAATCAGGGGCACGACTTGCCTGATTGGGTTAGAAAGACTTTGCGTCGGTGTAATTACACACCGGATTGGGACTTGGATGTGCTGCATTGGGGATGGTGAATTGACTGACACTCGAAATTCTCCTAAGTCCCAGTTTGTCATGGTTATTCCACCCATAATCTCTCCTTTTTTTCTTTCTTGTCCTGAACACTACCATCACATAAGAACACGAAGTGTTGGCATCCCTCTCTATCTCTCCATGCCACGATCAAGAGTTTACACCGCGTACAGCATACACTGTGTACTGTATCATCCTAGTATCGACTGTCTCCCAGCCAGTGTCTCATCTCTCGGCAGACCATGTTGTACTCAATTCTCAACATTCCCACAATTACAAGGTAAGCAATGAATATAGTATCAGCTCCCGTCGCGTCTCCCTCTCAAACTTCTGCCTTCAGGTTCACCGCATCTTAGTACTCCTCCAATCTCGCACAATCACGGCCTCCAAGGGCGTCTCCAAACTCGCTCGATCACAGCCTCCCAGTGGATCTCTATAGTCACACGAGTACGGCCTCCAAACTTGCTCGATCACGGCCTCCAAGTTTGTGTGATCATGGCCTACAAGTGCATCTCCGAACTCACTCGATTACGATCTTGGAGTGCATCACTAAGTTAACTCGATCATGGCCTCTGAGTCTATCTACACATCCGCTCGATTACAGCCTCCAAATGCATCTCCAAACTTGCCCTATCACGGCCACCAAGTGTATCTCCAAACTCGCTTGATCACAGCCTTCAAGTCTATCACTAATCTCGTACGATTATGGCCTCCAAGTGCATTTCCAATCTCGCTCAATCGCAGCCTCCAAGCACATCTTCACGGAGCGACGGTGGGTGTACGGAAATACAGGGGCAACGGAGGTGGATAGAGTGACGGGGAGTATATTCGGCAGACCACAAAGTAGATAGACATCATCTCATTTCCATCTCATATTATCATACAATGAAAATACACACTCTATCTTTCCCAACTTTTGGTCTCCCTCGCGCTGTCTGAGATGTCGTGGATCCTCAACACCGGGTAGTATCATATCTTCTCACCCGATTCCTACACTTTTTGAACCAGAACCGCTCGTTCTGATGAATTTTGTCTGGATGTTGCGAGAGGTGAGGCTGAGTGTTGATGGTGGGCTCTCTGTCTTCTAGCTCCATCGTTTTACTACAATGGCCTCCAAGTAGTGTATCGCTAAGTTTTCTCAATTGGTGTGTCCAGGTGCTCTTCCGATTTTGCTCGACTAATATCTGCGGCCAGATTGACGGTATGTTTATATTTACAGAGACTTCAATAATGCATGCCATATTATGATGTAGTGAATCTTGTGACTGTAACAAAGATGAATATGATAGGACGAAATGCCTTGTGGTTGTGTAAGAACCACTGCTGTGAGACTATGGCACCATGTCTCCCACAGTGCAGTTCAGAGGTCTCGGCTGCTCTCGAAGTCTCGCGCAGAGCTGCGCAACGGTCACAGCAGATCCGGAAGTCATCCGCCGATCGGCGCAGATGTCTTAGGCGCCGCAACATTTTACCATTCTATAAGTGAAATTTCGTCGCATCCTGAATGCCCCTCCATAACTGCAGGTGCTTTCAGGAGCCCCTGAGAATGCTCTTGCAGAGTCTGAGAGCACATTGCGTAGCTCCAGGGCGGTCTTGGAGCATCTGGAAGTACTTAGAAGCACTGGTGTGGTTGCCCAGAGTGTCTGGGAGGGTTGCGTGTTGCTTCCAGACCAATTTTCATTTTGGTGATGTCAGACTGCCCAGCGCTCGGCTGCAGATGCAGAAAACATTACCCTAAGCCAGCGCCTCCGCCGAGAGGATCAGTCTGTCCGGTGATCGGCCACAGCAATCAAGAAAGCATCTCCAACACTGCCAATAGTGAGTCGTGTCACAAGAAGTCAAGGTAAATCCTCCACAGTAGCACTAACGGCATCCGAAGCCACTGGAGATACATTCACCTATGCGGAAGCTATGGAAAGCCCTCAACGAAATCAATGGAAAGAGCCATGGAGGAAGAACGCACATTGATCCTGCTCAATAACACGTGATCCGCTCTCAACTCCCAGGAAGCATGGCAACTGCAAGTCAAGCCGATTGGCTCCAACTGGGTATATAAGACTAAACACAATCCTGACAGGTCTACATGGTACAATGCACGGCTAGTCATAAAGGGATACGAGCAGACAGATTTTGGTCAAACTTGTGCCACCGTTGGGAAGTCATCTACCTTTCGGTATCTCATCTCTCTCATCAGGAGATATGGATGGAATATGAGCCACTTGGACGTAGTTACCACCTTCTTAAATCCCGACATCGGCAATGACAATATCCATATTACTCTACCGAATGATGGCCAGAAGTTCTCAATGCCCCAAAAATTATCGTCAGACCCAGAAAACCTCTCTATGGTCTTAAACAAGCTCCGCGGTTATGGCATGACGATATCAACGCTTTTCTACTCTCTCTTGGGTTCACTCAATCCCTTGCAGATCCTAACCTCTAAATTCGCAGTGACGGCATTCTGATACGGCTGTATGTTGACAGTATCTCCATGTCACGTCTGGAGGCCGCAGCCAAAGGTACAACTGAACTCAAAGTGAAAGTTTCAGAGAAGTGCAAGATAATGAACTTCGGCCTGGCAGAACAATTTTTCTGTATCAAGATCCACCGCGATGGTACCGGGGTCAGTCTTGGACAGCAAGCCTATATCATCACAATTCTCAGACGATTTGGCATGGAGCACACATACGATGTTTCGACGCCCATGGATCCTAATGTAAAATTGGATTTGTCCGAGAATCGGGGGGACAAGGATTTGGAAGATATCACAGACTATCAAGCAGTCGTGGGATCAATACATCAGCAAAATGTACTATAGTCACTGGGAGCCTCCAGGAGTGTGTGAGAGGAGGGGGAGTGTAAACTTAGAAGCGTCAATTTCGGGAGAGAACCAGACCCTACGAGGGGATTCTGGCCGGCCATCAGAGTGACTGTGATCTCGGATGACTGGTACGGGAGCACCATTGGAGTGGTGGTGAAAAGTTTGGGAGCGCCTCGGACTGTTGCCCAACCAATGCGGGAATCGCAAACTAACTCGGAGAGATGCTGGGTTCTTATGGATATTCATTCCATGGACTGCAGTCATTATCTCAGATTCTCCAGATGTACACGAGCAATACGAATACCCTTCACGTATGATGCATAGATTGTTGTGCATTATTAACTTCTAAATCATACTATAGTACCCAGCATCTCATCCAAGTTCTATTGTTTGCATCGCAACATTAATCAGAACCAAATACAATCGTGAGTGATTGAAAACAGAATGTAGGTAAAACCGAAACAATAACCCGACTAAGCGATCGAATGATATCTATTGAACATTGTCTCAATGTCATCCCCTAAATCCCCCATCTCATCGGGGCGGACAAATGCAGGAACACACAATTCATCAATGGAGCAAACAAGATGAAGGTGCTCCATGTATTCCCCAATGATTCGGGCCAGCCGAGTGGGTGAAATTGGATTCCAATGTTGTTTGGTTCCATTTGTGATATCTAAAAGGTTTGGAATTGAGGTTAGCTTGTGGTGAATCAAAATGGAGTTTGAAAGGCAATATGATGAATTTGGGGGAAGAAGAGGTGCGCTCCCAGGGAAGGAGGGGTACCTGATGCGGTGTGCGAGGTGGGCAAGGGGAGTGCTGACGGTGATAGAGGAGTGCAGAATGAAATTGAGAGTCGCTAATCCAGGCCAAGGAGCGCCGGTGCGGATTGAGGAGCGCCAATCCAGCGGAGCACCCCATGCAGGCTTTGCAGCGCCGACAGGAGAGAGAGCTAAAGAGTGTGGAATGAAATAGATGTCCTCCTAATCGAGGATGTGGAGGGGATTGGGGGAGCCCATCGAAGAGGAGGAGTGCGGAGAAAAAGGGCAATATGGAGCGCTGAATGGTATATTGAAGTCACAATCCAGAATGCGGAGCGCCAACTGGGATTGATGATCGTTTATCATTGCGGAGGAGCACCATTTGGCAGGGGAGGGTATGAAGCAGCCCCACTATGTGTAATTGGTGAGTGCAATGGCTTCTGCAGTAGCACAATCAATCACCGTGGAAGGGCAAAATTTACCTCAATATTCATCTTGAGAAAACATAACTGTAACTTTCTTTCCAGTGGCATACTCAGACAGCGCATAAGGAATAGCCGCTGCCAGAAGCAGTAATGTCTGCGGTGTTGGTGGTTGAAAGAACTGCGATGTGGTCAGCTGTCACCCCAAGCAATTGGCGTTGAAGGAACACTGATTGTAGATTAAGTCAAGCACTTCCATCCATGTGAACCATGATTTCTTATCATCAATGACCTTCGAGAGATAAGCATAGTCATACAGGAGCTCCTTCACCTGGATTCGAAGCACATTCTCTGATTCTATATCCAACCGGTAACTCCAGATAATAGTTCAGTGAGCTCCATCAGCGAAACTCGCTCGAATGGTACTAATCTTTAGTTTAAAGTATGTATTTTTGGTGGTTTAGTATCATCATAAGTCCAATCAAGGAGCAGAAAACAGATTATACATTTAACGTTTCTCGGGTATGCTGATCGATTTGAGAGATGGACCACCGGGCAATTGACACACAGCTGGTGTACCTACAGGAGTACCTGCCAATGACCGCTGACCATCCTGGGCTTCAATGGCTAGTTACCACGCTTCGTCAACCATCCAGGATTTCTGATCAGAAATGATTGGCCAGGGAGTCATTGTGAATACAATTGCCTCCATGAACCGTTTCGCTAGCTCAAAAGCAGCCTTTGGTATTGAAGAATGTTGTGATCTCCACCGGCTTTGGTTGAGGAGCATGATGGTCTCCAATGGCCTTGGGAAGCGGGAGCGCCCGAACAACGTCACACTCGCGTGATATGTTGATGGTTGACTTTTGGCATTTGAGCAATGGTGGTGCTAGAGCCTCGACTGGATGTCATAGATTTGGAAGTGGAGTGTGGGCAATGACAGTATAGACCTGGCTCTGTGTCTTTGGCAGTGGAACCCTTTTAGTTCGTATTGTCTTATCTCGTTGCACCTGGTCCAGATGTAGGACCTCGGGCCAGATGTCCAAATCGTCTTCTTCCATATAGAATGACAAGGCGGACCATCCAGGATCTTCACTTTCGTCATTGCTGATCTCCCGATCGGTATCGTCAACATCCTGCTTCATCAGCATTCTAGCATGGACATTAGCTATCTTGAACACTGTACTCGAAAGCTGGGCTGGATGTGCAAACATTCGATCGGCAATCAAGATTGGCTGTCTTCTGCGATGCATGTGCAAGGGCTCTCTCAACGTGTGTTTCTTGATTCTTCTGTGAATAGTGATTCCTCACCTGGCTGGGCGTAGGTTCCATGTTTGATGAAGTGAAGTTGGGAATGTAGCGAGAAGTAAATAAGGGTATATATAGTACGAAGTATAATAGAATGACGGGAAAATTGGGCAAGAAAGTCACACGCGGTTGAGCAGAATGCAATTCAAGGAGTGTTTGGAAAATGTTATGCTCGGCCGAGGAGGATGCAATTCAAGGCGTTCCTAGAAAGAGTCTGGAAGACCTGTTGGTGGTTCATATATATATTGTTGATGCTAGTTCTTTGTGCTGATTTAGGAAGCGTCCGGTGCACATGATTTGATGGATCATTCATGCCCGCAATTCCTCAATGTTAGCACTCGTATTGAAGTACGCTATTGGTGCAAGAATTCTAGGTTGGTTGAAGCCAACATACCTAGAATTGAAACAGGTGCACCTGAAGAACTCGAGACATCAACATGGTTGTATCGCTAACTAACTTTCGGAACCAGACTTCGAAACTGAGGAATGGGTTGATTGTGATCGCCCCTGCATATGACTCCGCTGAAAGTAGTTCATTAGGCCTCTAGTTCGAACATATGAATGGTAACTGCGTGGAACAGACTTGTCTGTGTGTTGAAGAATCTTGCAGAATATGGACAGAGGACAGAGTTGGGACCTTGGCAAGTGGCAACAGTTGAAGTTAAATGGGTTCCAACTGAGTTTGTTGCTGATAGTGGATACGTATGAATCTCCGAATGCGGTATACCAGTCAGAAAAATGCTCTATTTTCATGATATTCGATTATATTAGGATTCTGTGGCAATTTTAGATGTCGATTAGGCAATGTGTTGTGCAGAACTTCACTTTCAGCGGTCCCAGTCTGCTGAATCACAATATGAATGCAGCCAGTGTAACAGAAGACGGAGCATTTGGGTTTACAAACGAGATTTTCAACATGAAGGAAGAACAGTAAAGGTACGATGAAGATCCCAGTGTAATCCAATCGATTCCAGTTGTGGTCAATGCCAAGATTGCTAGCGAATGGGTTATAAATAGTCACTCACATTAAGATGTTGCGCATCATATCTTGTAAGAACAATATGAATGCGTCATGAGGCTTCATCTGACAGCAGAAAGACCAATAACAGCATGCAGTTCTGGCCAATTGAGGTGCAGCGAGCATTGAATTGGCATGCAGGATTGAATCCAATGTAATGGCTGGGATTATAGGCTCGCCTTACATTGACAGTTACTTGTACTCCCAGACACTGCCTTTTCTCAACTCGAGCTTTCATTGAAATATGTTCATTATGCACTTGTGGGATTGGACGTTGGTGGAAATCAGATATCTTCTATTTATGATTTGTCACGAACTTCAGGCGTTCAAGATATGCAGTTGGTGTGAGCTTGTTGGTCCCCAATCAAGCCGCTGAGCAGAGACTGGGATTAAGAATCTATCTTTTCGAGCTCTCTTGATGGAAATCGGTTCATAATCTATTTTAAGATATTCTTTTTGGCAGCCCAAACATTCAAGTTAGTCAAAATGTAGTTAAGTCTGCATTAGAAGGGTTGTGAATTTAAGCCTATTTGAGGAAGTGTGTAATACAAGTGAGCAGGATTTGCCAGTCATCTGCAGAATCGCTGAGCAGAAACCGTCTTTTCAGGTTCACTCTCTCAAGCTGCAGCTCGCTTATGGAGCCCGAAAGACAGAAGCTATTTTAGGATCTTGGAAATGTACAGTCCAAACATACTTCTTAGTCAAAATCCAGTTAAGTGTGGTTACTTATCACCCAGGGCTGTGCATCTATGGTAGGCGTGTGGTGGACACCATCCTCCAAAGGATAGGTTGACATAGAGTGTGACAGATATGGCATTTAAGTGGCGGCCTTTACATACCAATCAAGCATAGATTCAGATACTAGCTGAGGGCAAGCGGGATGAGCCGCGCCTGCACCTCAATGTCTAGTGTCTGAAAGATGACACTCTGAGTGTGCTGTCAGCCACAGATTCAAAGCATCCAGGAAGGAAGAAATTATACTTGGAATGGAGCAAAATGAATCATTGAAGGGTAATGCGAAGTGGGTATACACGGTTCAGAGGTGTGCCTGGAGTGAGAGCAGATGTTAATAATGAGTGGCGGCTTGTCAAAATTGGCCGGTGAATTGAATATGCCTGCAGTGTCAAATCAGTGATGATCAACCTCGACAGGAGAGTGGATTTGAGGTGTGCCTGAACTTCATTCCTGAGCGAGGAAATACGTGGCTGTATGCTTCGGATAAGCTTGAAATCTGCGAGCCGTGTCTCAGGATATGATACCTCAACTCGATATCACTTAGACAGTCTGTCTATCCGTTGATGATTAGAGATATACTGTACTAGATCTGTCTGAGGAGAGTCGAGAAGTTGAGAGCGATTCTCCTGTGCAATCGACTGTAAATTATCGAACATTGTTTATTCAGTGAATATCCCAAATTCTTTCATGGCTCTAGTATCCGGTGCACCTGAAATAGACATATAACTAGTGTTAGCAACAGTTCCAACCCGCTAGAACCGTTCCAGGTTAGTGTTGGAACTGGGACCGAACGATTGCAACGGTTTTACCACAAAAAACCCGCACCATTGCATTTGGGCCAGGTTCCACCTCAAATCCCATCCTGCGCGAGCCCAGATTGTTCGCACCAGTTAAGTATTTGAGTTCTGATCGTATCGTGGCATGATCTATACGTAGATTGTGCAGTTTTCGCCGCTCTTTCACCTCCCATTCTAAGATATGCAATGCAATCAATATGCATTGAGTTGCTATCCAAAAAGCGCAAAATTCGCTTAAAATTGGCCCTTATTTCATAGCCACTCAATGAATATCAGTCGGAACGCAAATCTGAAAGCGCGAGGTGAAAGAGCGGCTAAAACTGCACACTCTATGTATTGTTCTTGTTACAATATGATCAGAACTCAAATACTTAATTGCAGCCAAAGCGGTAGGAACTGTAAAGTTGGAACCGCGGTCCAGTTCCAACCCAGCCAAAAACCCACTGTGTTATGTCCGGTCCGGGTAACAACCTGCGCAGACAAAGCTGGTCGGGTTCTTGGCCCTGTCTGGCACCGAACAGAACCGAACAGCTGGCCAAAACACGGACCGCTGGCGGGTTCCCTGGACCCGTCGTTAACACCACATGTACCAAATAATTGGAATCAAACTTGGATGATCAGGCGCACCTGAAAACACGGATCTCATTTGCAGCTTTCGGAATCACAAATCTACAGTGACAATATTGACTGAAGATGAGTAGTGACTGTGGCATCAACAGATTCTTACAACATAATATATGGCACCGCGGAATTTCACTTAGTCCACCATTTCACTGGCGCACCTGCTGTTCATCACATATTGGGTCATACAAATTAGGCTATGATTCCGTTGACCAGATATCTGTTAACCATCAACATCATCTCATATTCATCACGATAATCATCTAACACGAATTGGAATCGAACTCTAACCAATACTCCTGGACTCCTCAATTGCACCTCATGCTCATTACCATTTGCTTATTTTGCATCAGTCGGTGAGATTGTGTTGGTTGAATGTTTCAAAAGGCGTACCTTGATTTGACCTCCCTGATAATTATTGTTCATCCTCACCATGTGATGGCACTAAGTCTCCATGTTGAGTGAGCTGCATTGTATGGTCATTACGACATTACAGAAAGGGTTATATCATTGTCGTTGTGATGTTTGGTCAGTTCATCAGACTATGCAGGACTCTCATTGGAGCCACTACTGACAGCCGGTGGAGATCGCTCGCGCTGTTATCATAACTATTTGGTCCGGTGTTCAGTAGCCATGCCTGTGGAACTCTGTTTTGCACAAGTCGGACAACCTGTGCAAATTCCTGCCATTGGTCATTCAATACCCAGAACTTCTGAGTTATTACCACATGGTTTGCTGCTGTGACATTTAGGGCTGTCCCACCCACTTTGGGTGTAGTTACAAACACAGAGGGATTTGGTGAATCTTGGAATTTCAGCAGCATTTCTGTGTGATCATCATTGCCCATTTCTGCATACATGTAGAAAATATCCAAATGATCTGCGAAACACTTTTTGAGCCATCACTTTAAATGACAAACTTGGCCTGGCAGAGGACAAAATAGCACGGCCTTGTGAGGAGGAGGTGTACGAGGCAAGGTGCTTTTATCACTTTCTGGTTTGTGCAGCAGCGCATCATGTGATGCTTCGTCTTCGTCAGGTTCGCGATACTCCGCAGATTTGTTGACAATCATTGGCAGAAATAACTCTGTCAGCCCGCTGGAAATCAGAAAATCCATCCAGGTATCGAGTGGCCATTCACCATACCATGGTCCAGAAACTTCATTCCGATCCTCGGTGTCTCCCAATACCAATGAGAAACATGCCAGCTGCCATCTATGTACCCTCCACCCTCCCGAAGCACCCCATGATGTGTATATCTCCAAAAGGGTCTTTAGTTTGGCTTGCTTGTCCTCAGTACATTCAAGGTCGACAAGGTGTGCATTCTCCTTCATTACTCGAACTAGTGGTTTCCCATTTGCTAGTTTCCATTCTGACAACCTCCTGATCATCCAGGGTGTAGCAATTTGGATCATCTGGTGTGCCGCATCCTGTCATCAGCCAAATGTAAATCAGTCCAGAAGCAACACGCAATGCTCCCAGACACCCCAGGTGACCGCACCAGTGCTTCTGAATACTTCTAGATGCTCCCAGACCCCCCTGGAGCTAAACAATGTGCTCTAGGACACTGTGAGAGATTTCTCACGTGCTCCTGAAAGCACCTGCTGTTATTGAGGTGCATTCGGGATGCTACGAGATTTGACTTACAGAATAGTCAAATCTTCGAGCTCCTGAGACCTCTGCGCAGTTCTGCAGGAGACTTCAAGAGCAGCTGGGACTGCTACGCAGCTCTGCAGGAGACATCGAGAGCACTGTGGGAGACTTGGTGCCATATTCTCACAGCAGTGGTTCTTACATAACAAGAAGGCATTTCATCTTATCATATTCATCTTTGTTACAGTCACAAGTTTCGCTACCTCAATCTATGGCATGCATTATTGAAGTGTCTGTATATATATACAGACGGTCAATCTGGCCACAGATGGTAGTCGAGCATAATCAGACAAGCACCTGGACACGCCCATTGAGAGAACTTAGACATGCACCACTTTGGGGGGCGTTGTGGTGAAACGATGGAGCTAGCAGGCAGAGAGCCCACCATCAACACTGTGCCGCACCTCTCACGACATTCAAACGGGATTCTTGAGAAAGAGCGGTTTTGTTTCAAGGAGCGTAGGAATCGGGTGAGAAGATATGATACTACACGACATTGAGAATCCAGGCGATTGTGTGGCTCCACCAAATTTCGGTGACAGAGCGAGTGAGACCAGCAGTTGGGAAAGATAGAGTGTGTATTTTCATTGTATGATAAGAGGAGATAGAAATGAGATGATGTCTATCTACTCTGGGGTCTGCTGAATATATACTCCCTGTCACTCAGTCCACCTCCGTTACCCCTGTATCCCAGTACACCCGCCATCGCTCCAGTAAGATGTATTTGGAGGCTCTGATCGAGTGAGTTTGGAGATGCACTTGCAGGATGTGATCGTGCAAACTTGTAAGCCGGGATCGAGCGAATTTAGGGATACACTTCGTGGTTGTGATTGAGGGAATTTGGAGATGCACTTGGAGGCCGTGATCGAGCGAGTTTGAAGTTGCACTTGGAGGCTGTGTTCGAGCGAATTTGGAGATGCACTTGGAGGCCGTAATAGAGCGAGTTTGCAGATGCACGTGGAGGTTGTAATCGAGTGAGATTGGAGATACACTTGGAGGCTATGATCGAGCGAGTTTGGAGATGCACGTGGAGGCCATGATCAAGCGTGATTGGAGGAGTACCGGGCGGCAGTCCATCTCGAGGCCGTCAAGCTGGAGGCGGTAGTTCGGGAGGAAGGCGCGATGGGAACTGAGATTCTATTCATTGCTTAACTCGTAAATGTGGGAATGTAGAGAATTGAGTACATGCATGCTCTGCCGAGAGATGAGAGACTGGCTGGGAGCTGGAGAAAGTCGATCTTCGGATGATGCAGTACGCGGTGTATGCAGTACTCAGTGCATACTGTACTCGGTGTATGTTCTACTCAGTGTTAACTCTTGATCATGGTATGGAGAAACAGAGAGCGATGAATAAACTTCATATTCTTAGGTGACGGTAGAATCCGGGACGAGAAAGAGAGAGATGGGAGGAGATGGGGGAAATCGTAATCAGAAACTGGGACTTAAGAGAATCTCGTGTGCGAGTCAATGGACCATCCCAGAAAGAGCAGGTACGAGTCTCGATCCGGTGTGTAATTACACCAATACCAAGGCGTCCCATCCCATTCAGGCAAGTCGTACCCCTGATTGCTCATCTCTGCTCTTATCCTCCACATTGTTCTCAACTTCATTCCCATCTCTCTCTTTCTTGTCCACAACTGTACCATCATTGCAGAACACAAAGTTATAATCATCCATCTCTATCTCTTCCATGTCATGATCATGAGTTGACACTGAGTACAGCATACACCGAGTGCAGCATAGACAGAATACAGCATGCACCGAGTATAGCATACACCGAGTACCGAATGCACCCGAGTTTGTTTGTCTTCCCTTCATTCTCATAATTCCAAGTTGACCCCTGAATGTAGCTTCAGCTTCCGGCGTTCCTCCCTACATGATCGACCGCCATCAGCCAGCTCTCCATGAGAGGTCGAAGGTAAAGTCACCTGTCACATTCCCACGGTGGCAAGTCAACTAAATGATGAAAGGAGTCACAGAACCCGGCGCGCCATCCATCTATTGCTATCAGGTACTCATCCAACCTCGCACCATTACAGCCTCCAAGTTCGCACTATCATGCTCTCCAACTGCGTCTTCAACCTGGATCGATTACAACCTCCAAGTGAATCTCCAAGCTGGCTCAATTATGGCCTCCAAGTGCATCCCCAAAGGTGTTCAATTACAGCCTCAAATGTTCGCAAGATCATCGTCTTACAAGTGCATATCTCCAAACTCGGTCAATCATGGTCTCCAACTGTATCTCCGAACTCCGTCGATTACGCCGTCCAAGTTTGCATGACCATATCCTCCAAGTGCATCTCCACACTCGCTTGATCACGATCTCGGAGTGCATCGGTTAGTTCACTCGATCACCGCTTCCAAGCGTATCTCCAAATACGCTCGATTACCGCCTCCAAGTGTATCCCTAACTGAGCTCAACCACGGCCTTGGAGTGTATTACTGAATTCACTCGATCATCATTTTCAGGCGCACCTCAAATTTGCTCTCAAGCACCGCACCTGCAGCCAGTCCTGCTATCCCGTGCAGATGGGTAGCTATATAGATACCTAGATGAGAATACTAACTGAATACATGAGTTTCAAAAATCGTTGAACAATAAGTAGTAGCTATGATTTCCAGGCGCACCTGGAATGATCCCAAGGATGTCGTTTTTCCCTGACTGCTCTACAGTGATTCGAGGTGCTTCCAGGTTTGTCGCTGGCGCTCCCAGGTGCTCCCAGGCTTGCTGTGGGGGCTCCCAGGCTTGTCATCGGCACTCCCAGACTTGTTGTCGGCCCTCACACGTTTGTCGCTGGCGCTCCCAGATAGGTCACAGGCGCTCCCAGGATCTCCCAGGATCTCCCAAAGTTCTTTCCAGTGCTCCGAGGTGTTCCCAAACTTATCACAATTACTTCTATGGCACTCCTGTACAAGTCATCAGGGATCCCAGTGACTCCGAAGGGGGGCCGGAATGACCTCTTATGGCCTGATACTCTCCTGAAATTGGTGCCTCTAAGTTTACACTCCACATCCTCTCAGACACTCTTGGAGGCTTCCAGTGATCAAAATACATTTTGTTGATGGTTCAGCATCGTGGTCTATAGTCCGGATGGCATGCATCAAACTCTGCACCGCGGAATACAGTGCATTGGCGACTTGCTTTGCCATTACTGTATCATCCTCTCGATCTCTAGGCGCACCTGAAAACAGCCAGATCGTCTGATAACACCAGCCATAGAGTGAATGGAATCTCCGTGATGCAGTGACTTGAAGTTTGAATCCAATTCTCGCATTCGTTGCAATTATCCAGAGAATGCTATTTTTCGACTTCTACTGATGAGACTCATCAAAATTCCCAAAACTCCACGAACAGTGTGAGAGCTGGCCATTGCTTGATGGTTTTGCTCTGGAGGTTATGGTATCATACAACACAAGGTGGATATTCCATCAGTTTTGCGGCTTGTCAATGCTGGTGTTCAGATACTGGTGGGTGGGATTCGCATTTTCGGCGTGCAATGATTTGACGAGTTTGCAATCTATTCCATCTGTCATCTCGTTGATGACAGTCTTGAACTTCTTTGCCGTTCCGGGCAGTGCGACAACAAAGATTGGTTCATGGGTCAATATGAGTGCTGGATACCCTTTGAGGTGGTGTTGTATGTATCTCCAACAGGTGGCAGGGCACTGAATTCAATCTCTGGAGTGAATACCACTCCCATTCTTCACCGACAATGCCGGGAAAGTCATTGTGCGCCAAAATCACCCACTCTTCAAGGTTATTCCCCCATTAAATGGACAGTGCCAACCCTATTACAACTTTCTCAGTTACCAATTTGCAAAGCATTGCCGCTGCAGCCGAGGTGAAAGTGTTGCTTAAGACCCATTAAATCCATCACCAGTGCTCCTTGAATATCAGCATCCCAAACCGATCTCATCACAATGAACCATATGACCCCAAACTGGGGCGCTAGAAACTTAGTTCTGGGCAGGCCTGGAATTGAATACCTCTGGCCTGGAACACAGTCATGGGTTGATTGGTGAATAGAATCCACATTCAGCAGCCTAACCGCCTCCTCAAGACACTCATGTTGAAATTCATTGTTGATCTTGTTGAGAACAGTGCTCCAAACTGAGCTGGTATTATCTGGATCGAGGACCTCCTCACCATCCACTTGCTCCTGAACCTCTCTTGCACATTGGTCGGTCTTCATATCATCCTCAATAATTTTCTTCAGTTGCTCCTAGGTAAGATGGGCAGATGGGCTGATACTCCGGTGCTCCTGAAAATCATCGCGATGTTAGGTATTTCACAGACAAGGATTTGGACCCAATATTAGGTGGAATATAATCGATTCTATTCACTCAATCAGAACTTACATTGATACTCCTGCCAGTGTCTTTCCCACATGCCACCGCAACCACGACTCTTTCATCTTGATCGGATCGCTCGAAAGTCTAAGCATACTGATTTGCGTGGGGCGTAACTTACCATCACAATGTCAGTGGGGATCATCTTGGCCAGTCTCATTACGTACTCCGCAATATCCTTCCCTGTCACTGCCTTCATTTCTACCAAAAATAGTTTTACATTGCATCCCAGTTTCAACTTGATGGCATTTGAAAGGGAACTGCTGAATGAAATGTGAACAGATGGAGGGACATTCATCATTTGCACGGGTGCGTATAATCCCACATACTCTTCATCCCATTCTTCCTGCGTCAAGTTGAATTTGTATATTGCAGTCATATAGTATGGTTCTTTTGGGCAACAATTTTTTTTGATGAGATCAATCAGCTCCTCCCAGTGCCTCCCATCTGTGTACTGAGCTTGGAGTTGAATGCTGGATGTCCGGTCACTCTTGCCGTTCAGCACTCGACAAATCACTATCATGAAAGTTGAACTTGGCTACTCTGGGAGGTTACCACTGGCTTGTTTGCATGCGTGCTGTCCCAAATCGGTCGCCGGTCACTTATTGCGTTGCCTGTCCTATTTCCTTGCCTCCCGAACTTCATTTGCATATTTCCTCAAAAACTTCTAAACCTACTGTTACCGAATGCATTCCGCATTATCAACATTGTCTGAAGGCAGCCCAGTCTCGAAAGTCTCCAAAAAATCTGCAACTGCCCTCTGCCAGTGCAGTGGTCCATCCTGCAGCTGTTTCAAATGGTTCTTTCCCGGGATCCTGGACTGATGCTTCTTCTCCTGAAACCCAGCCACCCATCCTTTCTTCCACTTGTTGAATGTACCAAAGTTGGGCTGCCCCATCCTTTTGGCAAATTGCGTCAAGGAGAATTCGGTTTGCTTCATGTTGATTGGGGATTTGCCTTCGGCCCCGCCCAGGTTCAACGAATCATTGCTATCATAATTTGCCCTGAATTTGCCATTGCAAATCTCTGTTCATGCGGGCAAATCCGCATTGGCTGCAATTGTTTGGTTGGGAGGCTAATGAAGGGTCTCGCAGGTGCGCTGAGATTTCGTCTTTATGGAGTTGAGCCGGAAGATGTGGGCCAAATGACTGGAATGTTTCCCGGCAATGCTGGAGGCACTAGAGGTGCGCCTCGAGATGACGGCCCCTGTCCTGTGAATTGCTGAGGGGGAAACATTAGAGGTCCACCATAAGCTCCTCGGGGGAAGTGGTATCCTTGCCACGATGGCCCATCACTCGGATATTCTTGGGTTGCACCAGAGCTTGGTTGTGAGCTTCTTGTCATGTTGAATGGGGCAGTGTGCTAGAACAGCAGAGTGCCTGGAAATGGTGGCTGCGAAGGCAGGTTACGATACCCTGGTGGTGGATGAACTTCATTCGGGGGTTGCCCGAATTGCATCTCTTTGCTTGTTGTATTTCCATCAATATTATCTGATGCTCCAGCATTGTCCTCTTGTCATCGTGGTGAGCCAAACAGCCCACCTGTTGGAACCGTATTGGTAGTCTTCAGTGACGATCTGTTTGTCGACGTCATATCTGAACAAACGATGGTGATGAATTAAATATCAATTCAATTGGTGCTTTCGAATGAAGCAGAGTATAGTTGAGAATATTGAAGGTAGCAGTCATCTTCGACGGAATGAAGGCCTCTGATATCCATCATACTTGTCATAAACTGTGCTATTTCACTGCACCTTTGATTCCATGATACCCGGCTGAGAAAAAGAAATCATAATCACACATATCCTGCCTTTCTTTGTCATATGCTCGAATTTGTATACTAGGAACTTGGATAGAAGCTCAGCTTTGTTCGGTTCCTGACTGTACAGGTCATAGAAGGGATATGGCATGATATCTCTAGGAAACCAACAAGAAGTATATCCGGTTGGAAGGTTAGCATGACTAGGCAATTTACACCGAAAATGTGTGTAAATGACCTACTACGTCATTCAACATGAGGCCTGTTTCTTGAGCAGCAACAGCGATTGCTTCCTTTTGAGCTCCTTGTGTAAACTTTGTTGTCTCCTCAGAATCCACGTACCAGTCAAGGATCGTTACTAAAGGAAACATTCTACGAGCCACTCAGTTCTCGATGATCATTGACCGGGCATACAGCCAGCTAGGAAACTTACTTATTCATTGTATTATGCCCATGTAATCTGTGGCTTGAGCCTTGAGCGTAGACAGAATCTGCACAATGCCAGAATGAAGTAGTATGGAATAAGGCCGATTGTAGTAGCTCCTGATGAACAGCATCAAAAGTTGATCACAGCGATGACAAAAGTCACTTTCTCTGGTAACGATTGTCGGCAGATAATGTGTAGCATCATTGTGCAGGATTTGATAGATATTATCCGAGTTTGTGAACAAAACTGATCGTGAGGTGACTTTGTTTTACCCCTCCTCTACTTTTGGTGGGGTGTGATGCGCCTTTGAAAGTGATACGCTAACCTGAGTTAGCTCGCTTTCAAAGAAATATTGCTGAGGCTCGACTCCAGCACCAATCAATACCCCCTAACACATCATCGATATTCATCAGAACATTGAGGGTTTCTCAAATATGGTTAACACTCGCCTGAAATATGTTACATGCGGTATCTTGCAAAAGGCAATGATGCAACGAGAACCGACTGGAAAGTCACTATGAACAATATCACCCAATATCAATGAATGAAGTGCTATTACCGAACAGGATTCTACCACCTGCCACCTGGAATCACCCTGACTCATCATGGTTTGACTACAGTAGGTGCACCTGAATGGCCATCGACAAGGTGTCAATTAACGATGTACTCATAGTCAATGTACCGGGTGCACAACCACCTGAAGATCCCCCCAACAAAGTACCTGTAGACCCTGAGCAGCCTGATCCCACCTGTACCCCTGATCCAACAATGACATAGGTTCATAGGCAGGTAGTTGGAGTGGAAAATGCGGGGGGGAAAGTGTATGGCAAAGCAACTGGATTATACAACAAGCATTGAAAGCACTCAGAACAATGGAATCCATGGCATCCATTTCAGTTCGCGCACGACTTTCAGCAGGCTCAGTTGTTTAGCTAGCAAACAAAAACCTGGATTGATCAACATCTCCAGTGTGGACTGGACAACTTCACAATTGAATCATTCCAATCAGCAGATGCTCTACGAATACTCTGCTCAGAACTCTATTTCGGGCTCGGCGATGATAGTTGGATTGAAGATGACTCACCCATCTTCGGAACAGTACACTACATGCATATTTCAAATGTATCCAGTTCCATTTGCCACATCTACCGTTTCGGGTGAACCTCGATGTTTATCCAGTGCGCCTCGCTGAGTCTGCAGGTTCTCGAACCTATAGTGGGATGAACATCGACGATTGGTGGTGGGATGCACAGGATCAGATTCCTACTGGAGCGATGATCGTGCCAGTCATATGTGCATCTGACAAGACTCACTGGACCAATTCTCTGGGCAACCAGCATGCCTGGCCACTTAATTTCACAGTTGGTAATATTCAAAAGGATATCCGCCACACCCGAAAAGGCATGTGCATTTTTTTCGGGCTGATCCCATGACCCCCGCAGTGTTCAAAAAATATCGATGAAGAATTGCATTCCGTGTTTGGAACTGTGGTGTCTCACGTGAGGCATCTTGTCATCTCTTGCCCTTGCTTGAAATGGGATTGCCCAGATGGATTCCAGCGAGAATATTACCCTCTTTTGGCTACCTGGGTCGGGGATTATCCGGAGCAACTCATGGTTCCTCAAGTCTCATATGTTTCATGCCCGCTGTGTAACATTACCAAAGGTCTGCCGATGAGGCATTCATCTTTTCGACCACTCGATAACACAAGAGACCAGCATGTTTACTCCGAGCTGCTGGAGGTCGTTATTTTTGATGCACTTCACACTCTAGGTGTCCACCCAATCCGCGCCCAGTTCTGGCAATACTCTCTCTGCAATGTCTATCGCCATTGGCAGCCTGATGAATTGCATCAGCGGCTGCTGGGATTAGTTAACAACTTATTGCACTGGCTGCTCAAATACCTGACAGCTAGAGATGTCAAGGATCAAGGTGACAATCGATTCACATTGGTGCGATGATATCCTGGCCACCGGCACTTCTCTAAACCATTCGATTCATTGGAAAGCGGATCCTGGCAGGGTGAAGAGATCCGTGGAATGATCAGAACACGGCCAGTGAATTGCACTCCAATTGTTGACATCTTCAAGGATGACGGGAAAATTGCAGCTGAAAACGCCTCTGATGAAATGGAAATGGGAGCAGTGTGGACATTATGTGAATTCTCTGGACTTGTTAGGCAACAAAATCACTCGAATCTATCCCTCAAAGCACTAGACGATGCGCTGAAGCCATATTGGCAGAAGAATTTTTTGTTTCGATAACTGAAAATGTGGAAGTCTGTGAGCGCCAAAGTGGATGACCGTTTCGCAAGGCAATCCCATCAGGTACACGAACAAGAGATTTATAAGATTCGTGCTGCAATGGAAGTCCTTGTGTATGGGGCTGAAACGGTTTACAAAACAAAATGTAGCCAATTTCAGGCGGGCCTGAACAGACACCTACTAGTGGCAACCATTTGGTCAGATGCTGATCGTCAGATGGCAATTGAGCAATTGGAGGGCGAAATCCATCAGGTGACACATGCTAAATGCAAGCATTTTGATAAATTATTGCAGAGCCATGAGCGATAACTATTGCAGGAAGTCGGGACTAGGGCAACCTGTCCCAGAAACAAATTCGCCAAAGCACTTGCGATATTGAATACTGCCACCAGAGTCGAGGCTTACGGTGTGGCAAACATGACTGCCGACAAGCGACTGCAATTCCAGATCTGTATATCCGATGCTGAGCGAGAAGCCACGACCCAGAGCCTGGCTGATACGAGGCGGGTCACTAAGCACCTGGCGAGAGAGATTTCTGGTATCACCTTGAATGAACAGACGTGGTTCAAGATGGAATTCTTCATCCGCATGATCGAGTTTGAAGCTTGGTGGGAGACAATCTGCATACAGGCGCTCCGGAAAACGATTGAACAACCAGTAATTAGTGTTAGCAATGGGTCCAGGTAACCCGCCAGCGGTCGGGGTTTGGACTGGATACACAGTTTGGTTCAGTTCCAGAACCGTCCAAAAACCAGACCCGTTGCATCGTGGCGGTCCAAACGCGGCCAATCAACCGGTAACCTGCATGATTCGCCGGGTTTAGCTAGACCCATTGGGTACAATCTGCGGTTCTGCAAGTCAGGTTTTTCTATTTTTGGTCGCATTCCGATATCCTACTGTTAATTGCAAAATATTGACTATGGTACTGCATTGTTATTTTCTGATGTATTGACACCCCTTATATAGGAAACAAGCAGAGAGACGCTCTCTACCCCAGCCTGCAAATGAGCGTCAATGGAGCATCATCAATTGAAGGTCTTGCATCTTGGGTAATCTAAGTGGCACTTAATCACACGTATCTATAAACAAGTGATTAGCAGCCTTCATGAGCAAAGAAGCAAATCATATTCACGCAATAGCCTCCTGAACAGTTACAACTTTTTTCATTTATGATGTTGCAACTATGTGTTCACGAGCGTTTTAGACTAGGAAAACGGCCAAAATTGAGTATATGGACTTTGACAGCCACAGTGCGCTTCCATAGACCATGATCGAAGGCCCAAGATCGTTGACACTCTGTTGACGCACATTTACATGATGGGGCAGGGAGCGTGTTGATTTCTTTTCTGCCTATAAAGGATGGCAACACGTCCATTATATGTAATTACTACCAAATCGCGTTTTTATTACACGACTTACAGGGCCAGAAATTGTTGACACTCCTTTGACGCTCATGTTCACGATGAGGCACAGTGCGTCTTGCTTTCTTTTTTGTGTATAAAGGTTGTCAATACTGTTGTTATGTATAACCACTCCAAAATTACTTGTTAATTACAAGACTAACAAGACCTGAAATCGTTGACGCTCTGTTGAGGGTCATTTCAAGATGGGGCAGGGAGTGTGTTGATTGTTTTTTTGCCTATAAATGTGGGCAACACTTCCATTAAGTATACTCCCTGGCAAACCGCATTTTTATTACCCGACTTACATGGCCAAAAATTGTTGATGCTCCGTTGACGCTCATTTTCAAGATGGGGCATGAAGCATCTCGCTTTCTCTTTTGCATATAAAGGTTGTCAATGTTGTCGTTATGTATAACCACTACAAAATTACTTCTCAATTGCCAGACTAACAAGACCTGAAACCGTTGACGCTCTCTTGAAGCTCATTTTCAAGATGGGGCTGGGAGCGTGTTGCTTTCTCTTTTGCCTATACAGGGTGGGAACACTTCCATTATGTGTATTCACTACCAAATCGCGTTTTTATTACCCAACTTACAGAACCAAAAATTGTTGATACTCCGTTGACGCTCATTTTGCCATGGGCATAACTGCAATATGGAACCATTCACTCTGGCATACTATATCAATAATGATCTTGTGGCAGCCGTTCTGTGCTGTTCATGTACATTCTCCTTTCTAACTACATTGTTCTTTAATGATGCATATAAATATACCCTTTAAAATATACTTTAAAGTGTCCGCGAATGGTAGATAATGATAATACTCAACAATCCCGAACCATTGCTGGGTGTCTTTCTATCGCAGCCCTCACCGTGTTATGCGTGTGAAACACAACACCCCACTTCGTCTCTTCTCGGATTTCCGCCTGAGGTGGGTTGATTAGTTGTTGTGTTTCCTCAATTGCGGTGCGGCAAAACTTTTCTTTAGCCATTGTGGCCATATTCAAGGCAAGACGCATGTCGGACTGTTCAAGCGGTACCCGACCTCCTTGTCTTGCCATAGTAGCTGACATATTGAAAACATACAAGAAATTAGTTGCTGCTTCTAGAGTGAGATTCGGCTGTTACCTCAACCATATACGACTCCGTAGCCTTTTCGAAGGTCTTTAAAACCTGTTTTGTCCATTGCCGGGGATGTTCATCACCAAATTCATCTGCGAACATCCAAGAACTGACAACATCGTCATGTTCAATTTTGCGGACAGTGTGGACAGAGGCTTTGGTCGACCATGGAGGTTTCCCATTACGGGCAGCGATGAATCGGTCATGTAGCTCTCTGCATTCCTCAGCTGTGCTTTACACAGTTAATTGACTGTCGTCTACATCGATATGGATTGACTCACATCCAATCGCATGCTGCTTCCTATTCTTGGTGCTACCGGTTTTACGTACTATTTCTCGAAGTGTGTCCTGGGTCACATTTACCGTGGTTAGAAGTGCAGCGTCGCGGTGGACTAACTGGTGTCTGTGTTGCTGCTATGGCTCACCGGGCGGTGTATTGTTTGAAGCTCCTGTCATTCGGCTCGATTCGGCTTCAATCGCACCTGGTTGAAGTATTTCTGTAGCCTTCACTGGCTGTTGTGGAATGGTGATGAAGCTGATTACGAAAAGAAGTGGGAAGTCCAGAACGTTATATAGCTAGTGACAAGTCAAAATGGAATGAGTGACAGCCAACTTGCATCATTAATTCAAGCTGAATCCGGCTGCGTATAGCTGCACTGCATATGGCTGCAGGGGATTCCAACGGTCCTGCGATTTGCAGTATGTCAGTTCGATGTTGTATGTTTGTTTACAAGGATACATTGTGATGAACGACAGCTGATATCTCATTTGTGATAGATATAAATAGGACATTGTTCGACGGACAGGATGTCTGGTGATGTTTGTCTCAAGACATCGCCGGGATCTTACATGAATCACACACCAACCATCAAGTCTTGATGTACGGTTAGCATGACTATTCCCAATGAAGTGACGGTCAAAACACTGATTTTGCTTTGTTCCAATTGATCAAACCTGCCAACCTTGACATAAAAGATGCAGCTTGCCTCCATGTGGTCCATATCTTGCAACATCCAACATCTCGCACAACAACAAGGCCAACACAAGATACAATGGTCAAGGTTCCGAAAAAGAACCTTTGGCCACTTCCGGCTGGCACACATGGCAAATTGGCAAAGAAATCCACATGACGACGTCAACAAGCCGTTAAAGGCAAGAGTGGCTTGGAGGCAAAAATGGTCCGAGCGTTGGGAGCATTGCGCAGTGTACAATCTAAAAAAAAGCTTTCAGCGGAGAAACGAAGGGAAACGCACTTTTTAAGCAAAGAAGACAAGGAGCAATGGATCAAGGATTATGTGGATTGAGAGACCGCAGTGGCAACAAAACGAGTTCAAGATGCAGAGACAGCGATTATGCAAGAGCAGTGACATGTGAGGAATGTTGAAAAGGCGTGATCGACAACCACAGAGCCTGAAAAGACATTTGAGGGGATGTTGAATGCTATCGGTGACGGTTTGAGCGATCTTGCAAGTTCCAAAGATGCGCATCATGAGGCAGATGAGGATGATGATGAAGAAGATACAGAGCTTGGCAAGCCGAGCGAAGATGATGAACCAGGCTGGGTGATGGGCACAATCTCCAAAATCGTACAGCACTGCATGGAGAGCTGTTGGCAGAAGCAGATGAGGCTTGAGCAACTGACCCAACCAGGATGGGGGGACGCGGCCAACTACTTCCGTGAGAGAGATATGAAGTACGGGACGACTGAATTGGAGGTTCTGGCAGTTGTAAAGACACAACCAGATAGGACAGCAGCCACACCATCACCGACAACATTTGGAGAGCTTATGCAGGTTCTTGATATCATCCTCAGACAATCACAAATGCCGCATGTGACGTCTCAACAGGGAAGTAGTCAGATGAGACTGGGTACGGAGAAACCTCAGGCTAACAATCACATATTATCCCGCATGCCTGACGCGTTGCCCGATTCCTCACAGATGGAGATTGCGACCCCAGTTCAACCTTCAAGCTTTTACCCCAGCATATATAAACGCTAGCTCATTACCATATAGAAATCGGATTCGGACAATGAGGTGGTGATGGCTCCTGCATCACCACAGGAATTGATAGCCAAATAGGTATTTTTGATGACATATCTCCGGCAAAAGCAATTTGTACCTACTTCGTTATGTGTCAGCTTGTTCTGAATGTCAGTGACCAAATTGTGAGACAGGACTATTCGTCAGTGTGTGTACAAGGGTCGCACAGGCCATTCAAATATTCTAGACTCCAAATCAAGTTGATTGACAAACAATGAACTGTATATGGTGTTGCTTATTACTGTTAAATGACAAAGCAAAACCTAAATTTGAGACGAAATTTACTAACAAAGTTCAAGTCAGTGATGTCAGACGAGTTACAGAAAGAGGGGTCAAAGCACATTTGAAACCTGGATGAATGACAGCCGTCAGTCTGCCTCAATCTATGCAGCCAACTACATAACTCTCTGCTCAGACTGCCTGCACATGGTTGAAAATTCGAACATTCCTTAATGTACGTCATGAAAATTGAGGAGAATGAGCTGGATAAGGAATGGTGAGGAAGTCGGACTATAAATATCTAAAACTAGTGCATTGATTTCTACGTGGTAAATTGCTGGCCAAACGCGCTGAAATGCGATGGACATATGTCAATCATCTTGCAAATGACGTGTATAGTGGTGGCTAACAGACTGGGATGTCTCAAAGATGTTGAACTCAAATGATATGATCTAGAAATGGTACACTGGCTGCCAAAAAAAACTGTATGGATTTTATGTACAATTGTTGAGCACCAATTGACTGTTAGTATGTCTCTAAGGTGAGCTTGAAGGTAAGCGTCAACGGAGCGTCAACGATTTATGGCATTGCATCATGGAAAATCCAGGTGGTTTCACCGCAACATTCACTCATAATGGAACTATAGCCCGCATTTCTAGTCAAAAATGGTCTCGACAACATCGCTACTATGTCCTAAAGATGAGTGTCAACAACTTTTGGCCTTGCATCATAGAAAATGCAAGTGCTGTGCGGTGACATTCAGCCATAGTCGAACGACTGGCCGCCTTTCTAGGCGAAAATGGTTACGACAACATCGTTGCTATGTCCTAAAAATGAGCATCAACGGAGCATCAATGACTTCTGGCCTTGCATCTTGGCAAATGCAAGGGCTGTGCGGCATCATTAAGCCATAATCAAACTATCGGCCGCCTTTCTAGGCAACTATTCTTTCGACGAGATCGTCAGTATGCTCTAAAAGTGAGCATCAACGGAGCGTCAATGATTTCAGGCCTTGCATCATGGAATATCAAGGGGCTATGAGACTACATTGATCCATAATCGAACTATCGGCCGCCTTTCTAGGCAAAAATGCTTAAAACAACATGGTTACGATGTCCCAAAATGAGCATCAACGGAGCGTCAATGATTTTTGATCTCGCATCTTGGATAATCCAACGGCAATGGAATGCAGATCACTCACAATGAACCCATTGGCAGCCTTTATTGGCAAAAATGCTGGTGACGATATTGCATCCGCCTCCTACAATTGAGCACCCACAGTGCATCAACACTTTTTGTGGAGGTTCAGAATGCTACACAGCAATGAACTGCATTGTGCTGTTCCTAAATCGAGTTTTACACGGTCAGTCTTTACAATGTAACCTTGTATACAACTTCACAAATTTGCATGCAATGTCTTACAGATCTGATTTTTTTACTTATAGCAGTAGAGTGAACATTTGAGAACCCGCAGTCTGCTTTGCTGTATCGTTACTTTCGGCAGTCTGTGGAGTCAGATAACCCAGCTTTCTCATTACTACCGCAATGTCAGATTCAAAATCTCTGAACACCTCATTGCTCGAGGTTATGATCTCTTCTAAAAATGAACGTGTCTGTATTGGTGATTTGAGTGACCAGCCATTCCAAATCATCTTCGATGGTTGGTGGGGTTCAATGAATGTTGACTCGAAGCGGCCTATTGCTTGGAATAATGCTAGACATGTGCCTTCGTGGCGATTCTATTTACACTGCGAAATTGAGCAGACAGGCAGCCCTGGCATCATATGTATCGTTTGTCATCGAGTTCTGCGCCATCCATCAAAACATGGAACTAGCTCATTGGGGAAACACTGGCTGGCAAAAGCTCACATTGCAGAATTAAACAAATTAACAGAGTGAGAGGTTACTGAATTGACTAGTTCGACGGTCTATGAAACAGCATTGGTCATCCTGAAGAGGCAAGCAGGTCGAGGAATCACAGTTGTAAGTTCGCAGAGGAAAATCAGATGTGACATCCAGGTTGAGCGATATTGACCGAAATGACAGACAAAACGTTCTAAACTGGCAGCTAAGGACTCTGAAACTTCCTATTTTCACCAAGACACATGGAATCACTACCACATGTTAGGATTTGTTTCGGCTCATATTCCGAGGAACCCTATATCACATCATAATTTACGACGGTCGTATACGGCGTTATGCGATAACCTAGTGCGGCCATCTGCTACAACCCTCAGCAAAATCTGCTGGAGGGAATATGCCCTGAGCGTGGATGCAATTAAGAAGCAATTGCCGTCATGGAATAAAGTTAGTTTAGCTTTGGACGGATGGACATCAATCGTCATACTAGCCATAACATCGGTCAATACTTACTATGTCGATCGAAATTGGGCATTACGTGAAGTTCAACTCACTTTCGATGAGGTCGATTGCCTGTTCATGTCACATTTCGTATGATGATTGAGGATGATAGGTCAAGGGCCAACATAATGGAGCAAGGATAGCCGTACATTTGGAGGACATTCTTGATCGTTTTGAGCTTACCGACGGCCGTTTGCTTGGAATCACGACTGATGATGCATCCTCAGATTAATCGCTAACACGCGAGCTGCAATCACCACATGAGGCCTCTGGAATCGTGTTGCCTGTATTGAGGAACCACATACCATGCATGGCGCACATCATACAGCTGGCTTTGGGTGCATTCATAAGCAGTCTTGGTGTCAAAGGCCGCACCAAGTCTTGGGATGCCCATGAGCGCGACCAGCAATTTGGAGAGAATGAAAGCGTAGACATTGGGAAGAGTCAAAGGCTTCGAAAAGAGAGAAATGCTAGAATCAATAAGGTGTCGGCCATGAACCCAGGTTTAGCCAAGATAATTGAGAAAGTACATATTTCAAGATATTTTGAAAGTGCTGGAACTGACCTTCATGGAGCAGAGATTGCTTGCTGTAGCAATTACGCTATCACCTGGTCGTCGAAACTAGTTCATTGACTGTCAAACAGTCAATTTTCGCATTGCGGTACTTCCGATTATGGATGTGAAGACAAGTTGGAACCCGACCCTGGAGTTGCTCCAGCACCCCTTCCGATTACATGAATTCACATGCGAGTGGCTTGACAACCCAACATACAGCAATTGGCAGCCACTCTTCACAACCCAGGATGAATGGACCATTCTGAAGTATGTCATGGAAGTGTTGAGGCCATTCGAATATTGGACCCTGTGGATGTCGAAGAGGCATACAGTCACATTGCATCATGTTATCACAGTGTACAATGATATGTTCAATCACAAGGATGGCGTAATGTGAGCTTTGGCTAGGAAAATGACTCAATCGAAGGAAGACTTGTTCTTCGCTGTGAATTTAGCTCAACAGAACCTGTCCAAATTTTGTGCTGAAGTGACTGCAACGACAGGTATGCTGCTCATGTCTGCACATATCCTCGATCCTTTCCACTAGTTGCTATCGTTTAGAAAGTGGGACAAGGCAATGGATATGAATCCTGATGATGAGACATTCTATACTACCCAATACCAAGAGGCCATTCTGAAGTATGTGGAGAATGAATACTGTGCCAAACATCGATGTGTGCTGGTCAATCAACACCAAAGGATGCAGAGGAGCAATCTCGTCCCCTCTGTAACGGCTTTAGCATCCTCTCAATTGTTCTTTGATGCATATGATTTGTCCAGCGATGATGAAAAATACTCAACGCCTAACGATGTGGCTGAGATGACACCAGGACGAAGCAATCGAGCAGCACCCTTATTGACCGCCGCCAGGCTCTGTTGGAATTCACCGCCTGAAGCCCCAAAGAACTGGGGGCAGATTAATCCAAATCTCAATGATTACCACTCTGACCCATTGGAGATTTGCAGTACATTTTGGTTACCGGACATAGCCGACTGGTGGCGTCAACAGGATGAAATGCACTCCAAGTTTGCCGATCACTCTAATGTGGCGCGTAACTCATTCTCTATCATACCACATGGTGTCGGAGTGGAGGCCACTTTTGCCCTAGGCTGACATGTGATCGGCTGCAGGAAGTCAAAAACCTCAGGCGAGACTCTTCGCAAAACAGTCATTGCAATGCACTTTGCTCGAGCCAGTAACGGGATTTTGGCAGGCCCTGACCCAGAATTGGATACAATGAACAAAGAGAACGACTCGGAAATGAAGAAAGACACGGTGGAAAAGACATTCCACAGAAGGGCCAAGGTACATGACTTTTTGGAGACGTGGCAGGGCAGCCACAACCTACATGCTACCCAGGAGGAATCTGGCGTTCAACACAAGCAGATGACCACGGTGGGATTCATTTTGGACACGGATGAGATTGTCAAAGCATCCTGGTCACTCCTTCAACATGGTGGTGCGGCTGCATTTAAATTGTCAGAAAGATCTCCATTGCCACCACCTGTGTCTGCAAATGACCACCCTGGAGGACGAACTCAAATATTAAATGTTGACCAAATCCGAAAAATCAACCGTCATCCAGTCGAATGTGATGAGGACAGTGCACCTGAAAGCATTTCGGACTCTGAGGATTGGCTTAACTGCAATGGGGACTTAGATAATCCAAATGACAGCGAAGATGATTGCGGGGTGACCGTTGAATCTGACATAGAGCAAGACAATAGTATCGAGGATTCGGAATGCCCAGAGCAGCGGAATGTGAGCGCCACGCCAAATAGTCCCTGAATGATTGGGCCTACACGCAAGTCAACAAGGCAGGCTGAAAACGTGTTAAGGACAGTCAATGCAATCGAAACGAGGAGGAACAAGGGAGTGAAGAAAACGTGCGACAGAATGTGTCAATGTTTCACCAGCTTCTTTATGTATCTTGACCGTGAGTTTAAGTTGGTGATATATTAGGGGCGAATGGGGAGCAGTAGCCTGTCAATATCGGTCGATAAACAGATTCATAGAAGGCGCAATGAAGCTTTTGGCAAGATACATAAATGTTAGTCATGTGAGAGCAAACAGTGCAAGAATGTTACTGCGCTCGGCTTTGCCACAAGTCCAAGTCTCAATCTGTCAGAAAAACTACCAATAAGGTCAAATCATGATGAAAACTATTTTCCATGGCAGCAGATGTTGAATGGACAATACATTGAAATGAGCGTCAACGGAGGGTCAACGATTTGTGGTTTTGTAAGTACAGTAAATACACAACAATTTGGTCGCAGTGATGCATAACCGATATATGGGCAGCCTTTATGAGCAACAGTGACCGCGACATGATCCCTGTGACATCCTGAGAATGAGTGTCAATGGAGTATCAACGAGTTTTAGCTTTGCATCTTGGGTAATTCATGTTCTGATTGGTTGTAGACATCCATTTGTGAGATATTGACAGCCTCTACAGGGAAAAACTACAACAAGATGCTCCCTGCCGCATCCTGAGAATGAGCATCAACGGAGCATCAACGATTGTTAGCTACACATGTTGGCTAATTTCTGTTCCGATTGGTTGTAAACATCCATTTGTCAGATATTGACAGCCTTTTCTGGGAAAAACTACACCGAAATGCTCCCTGCCGCATCCTGAGAATGAGTGTCAGCGGAGTGTCAACAATTTTTTGCTTCGCATCTTGGGTAATTTATCTTCTGATTGGTTGCAGAGATCCATTTATCAGATAATGGCAGCCTTTACTGGGAAAAACTACAGCAACATGCTCCAGGCCGCATCCTGAGAATGAGCCTCAACATAGCGTCAACAATTTTTAGCTTTGCATTTTGGGTAATTTATGTACCCATTGGTTGCAGATATCCATTTATGAGATAGTGGCAGCCTTTAATGGCAAAAACAACAGCGAGATGCGCCCTGCCTCATCCTGCAAATCAGCATCAACGGAGTGTCAACAGTTTTCATTGTTGCCTATTTGGTAATTGAGGCATCGCATGGATCTTCACGTTCATAACGGAATTATTGACCGCCCTGATAGGCGAAAATACAATATATCAAAGGTAAAACACCGATTCCAGATTAATCGATATTGCAAGCTGTATAGCATGCAAAAACATATCATTGGTTGTTGAAAACGCGATTTTGATAAGATACTATTAACAAACTCCAAAAACAAGAGCCTCATATGGATCTATGGATGGACCCACTGGGCGACCCTCTGACAACCCGCCCAATTGAGACAGGTTGGGAGTTTACCATCGAACTGTACCCGAGTTGACTGTTCCGGTTCATTGACAACCCGGACAGCCATTTTGGCAAAGGTTCACTTTCGACCCGAACCCAGACCCGAAGTGACAGTCCGGAACCGTTGCTACAACCACGCGTAGTCCATTTCGGATATCCCAAAATGAATCATCTGAGCCATAAATCAGAGTGAATTTGGCGAATGGGTTCCAGTGACAATTTCACCACTGATAGTTCTGAATGGCTACATATTGCCAACGTGAAAGATGCATATCGATCTAGCAACAACGTCAGTAACATTCGACAGATGCTCAAGCACAATGACCGGTGTACCGGTCTTGACTACACAGAGGAGACACTCTCATATCTTGCACTCCAAGGCTGCTACGAGATTCACTCTGCAAAAGTTTTCAACCTACTGTCCGCTACCAATAGATGGCGAAATACATGCAGAGCCCATCTGTCACGTCTCCAAACAATTGAGGATGAGCCCTTTATCCGCCTTGTATCACAGCAGGTATATCATTTGAGAGAAATGCATGTCCGCGGAGTGTGCAGAAGTACCAAATTAACTTCACTCAGAGATGCATCAGACAATTTCAGAATTCCTAACTTTGGACAGTAATTCTGTGCGCAAATTGAAGAGGACCAGGGACACAAGGTTAGTGGACTCCTGCTCGGATAAGATCAGAATGTACTCCTCGACAGCATATCTATTAAACTCCAGAATGGGCTGTTGAATTACTGTCAACTATTTCACAACCCTACTTCTGTTGAGCGTCTGGGACTTGATTGCAAGGTAGAATATACCAATGCCAACCAAGGGATCATACCTGAAGCTCATAACATCTGGGTCCAGGATAAGCAAAGTGAAGAGAATGACCTCGGTAACACCTTCCAAGGACGCATTCCTTGTGTTCATGTATTATACTTCAGCTGGACTCCACCGAATCAGATCCTCCAATTAAAGGATTTCCTGCCAGTCGGGAAAGCATTATCGACCCGTTCAATGAGGTGCATGAAGACTCAACACCGGGTATTACGTCCTCAAGCTCAAGCATACGGGGTGGTGATTCGAACAAGGTACAAAGTGCTTCATGGTTGGACTGAGTGTGTTGACGGGTTCATCCGTGTTGTCAAACAGACGAATAAGATGCATATTGTACCCATTAGAGCAATAGTTGGACCGGCACATTTGTTGCATGAGAATGCTGCATCGGGCTGCATCGATAGCGTATGGCTTGTAAATAATCACGCTTGTTTTGATACCCACAGGACTGTATATTATTAAAATTAGAATGGCTGATTCAGGTGTATAGCTGTGAGATAGTTCATCGAATTTTACTATTTGATATAGACATTATATATTGTCACTCCCAGAAAGTCTGGCTCCAGGTGCACAGGAATTGTCTTGGAGACAAGTGTTGTAGTCCCAGTAGCTCCAAAATTTTACCATCTTGACAGCATGATTTTATAGCATTCTGAAGACGACATCATACTCTTTAGAATATTCTGGTATTCTGTTCTGCTACTTCAGATGGGCTGAAGAGCACCTGAAAGTACTCTCAGAGTACGTGAGAAGCACATCGTTTTGCATTCAGCCTGTTTGGGAGCTTGTGGAAGTTTCTGGCAGGATAGGTGTGGCTGTTTAGAAATGCTGTGTCGTTGAGTTATGACTTCCGAACAATTTTACATTTTGCTGATGTAATTTACACAGCACTTGCAACTCGACCAGATATCTCGTATGCAGTCACTGCACATTCTCGCTACAATTCGCGGCAATTGACCCCCCTTATGACCGCTGCTAACAGAGTACCCCAGTATCTCAAATCTACAGCCGATTTTGGACTACACATCAATGGTAATGGCATTGGCATTGGCACTGGCACTGGCATTGGCATCGACATCTGCAATAGTCTCGTAAGATAGTCGGGTTTCGATTCAGTGAACGATGGTGCGGACCACAAGTCTGAGGGCGGCCGTGTGTTTCTCGCCTGGAATGAAGCTATTCTGTGGCAGTCTCGAAAGCAAAGTCTAATCGCGAAGTCCACTCTGGAGGCTGAGTTCATCGCCTGATCGGAGGCCTCCAGAGAAGCGAAATGGTTGCTTCAAGTGCAACAGGATATTCATGGTTCTCAGAAAGACTCACCACTGCTGCCAATCAACTGCGACAATCATGGTGCTCTCACCCTTATCACCATGGGAATTATCAAAGCTCCAATGAAACACATCGACGTTTGCTATCACAACAGTCGAGCTCCGCATCGAGGACGAATAGTCAACTACTCCTACTTACACACAGACGAAAATGTGGCAGATATACTCATGAAAGCACTTACAAATATAGGCATACAAAGTTCACGAAAGCAATGAGTTTGTGGTAATTGGAGGTCGATTCAAGGTCGATTCATGGTTGGACTTAAGGTTGTTTCAATTTTCTTCTTGGAAATAAGGATTTCTTTGTGTATATGGATAGCCATCCTCAGGCTACCATAGTACTCTTTCCCTGCCCACAAGCCAAGCAGGGTTATAATGAGGCTACTATGGGAATTACAGATTGTTTGTGTGTTTGTTTTCTTGTTCCACGGAGCGTAGCAAGAGGGTGGAGTTTTGCATAAATGGTTTATCTCCCTGATGTATGGCTTCAGTTGGGCTGATGCATAATCTCTCTAAGATGATGGTCATTCCAGACTCAGCTGGAGATGCCAGCTGAGTGTGCATGGATGTGTACGGGACATACAAGACATACTCCGAACACCGCATATATACGTTCATGCATGTACCTGTACTTTAGAATATACGCTTCTAGCAGTCAGTATTTCAACAGGAGGTGCACTAAGGAACAGAGTGATCATCCATGATGCAATGCTTGGCACTTTGGTTTTTTAGTTTGTTTGGTGAGGATGGTGTAGATGAGAGTATAAGTGGTGGGGGTAGGGAGTTGACATGAAGATTCTGAGGTCAGAGGGCTTCTCTACAGATGGTTGTTGTGGTGGGTTGGATGGAAAGTGGGACAGTAGTTGCCACCGGGCTGGAGAATGGTTCTTTCACAATCCCCAACATACTGCTAAATATATGCCACTCAATACCACAGAACTTGTCACACTGCCAGAAGTTTGCACAAATAGAAGCTTTTAGTAGTTATCTTTCTATTCACAATATTCTAGGCAGTAGTTAGGTGGATGGCTGGGCTGTTATAAGTGGCAAGGCAAAGCGCATACGAAAGTGGGCCCTGTCATCAAACCGTTACTTTCGAAGGCCTACTCTGAGACTCGCTCTATCTGAATATATATAGACCTTATTCCAGTAGGTTAATGTTTCCAATAATTGCCTGTTATTTGTAACTCAATGTTGAAAGTAGCATAATCAGATTCAGCGAATAATAAGTGCAGAAGGTGACTAGTATGGAGAGAGGAATCAAGGCTACCTCTTTTTCCAAAGTCTCAATACATTCTAAAGATCCATTTAAAGGTTTCGCTGATGATATCTATGAATACACCTGAGCAGTATCGATCAAAAGTAATGTGACAGACATGATATTGTGAACATGTTAAACTGCAAACCGAATTTCAGAGGTGTAATATCAGTACTGTGCATCAGGAATATACACGCTGGTGACAATCAGCCTGTATAACTGTAGGATGAGAGACCAAGTATAAACCGGCCATTGTCAAATGGAGAAGTAGATCAAATATTGGAAGAGCTATCTGGTAAGCCCCAGTGAAAATTGAATCTCCAATGGCCTGCACAGCAGTATAATTTGTATGAATCTAAAAAGTTTGAATACGGATCAATGTACAAGGGATAAGTTAGGAATTTGTTTAAAATATCTCTACACAATATAGCAATACCAAACTGCTACTGAGAGCTGAGTGTTTTCTTCAATATTTACATTTTGAAAACTGCAGGTAATTAGTAATACTCTTCAGATATACGCAAGCAATGAATTACCCTCTGTGGTAAATATAATTGAGTAATTAATTTTATTATGAACCTTTTAATTGTACTATTCTAACAAACCTGTTTTTCACTATTTTATTTTTTTGTACATTACTATCTTAGTGAACTAAAGAACAAGGTAACTTGATCCACCAATAAACTACAAGTACAATAACACATTATCTCTTCTAAGTAATCAAATTATTCCAACATAACACCATGTCAAAGTGATTCACTATTTGTTCCATTTCATTCAAATTCAGATAGTTATATTTTATTACTAGTGCATTATATCTACATGTACTTCTTGTATGTGGAGATGATTCCTATCTTCTGTGGGGAAGAAATCAAATACCAATATAGTTTGGACTCATCTGGAATACCTAACTAATATATATTAAATGTTAGCTATCTGTGAAACAAAAAAAGTTTGCAATACAATGCCAGATATTGAAGGGAAGAATAAATATGACATTTGGAAAAGTGGGGTGTAGAAGGGCTTAAAGAAGCACCATATTATATACAGATGCAGGTAATGCAATAGAGAATGGTTCAGTGTAAGGGAGGTGTGCAGAAACAGTCTGAAGAGAGCTGACTAGAATTCGTAGATCTCATTGGAAGCTGAGGAGGTTCTTAACGCAGTGCAATAATGCATCCACCCATGGGTAGTTGATTCTAGTAGTGGGTTTTATAGCACATTACTACTATCTACCAAAAAAATGAATTCACATTGACAGTAAGCATGAAAATACATGAATGTAAGCTTGTTGCTGGAGGTGTACAATAACTGCATAAATAGAATGGATGCAGTGGCCAGTGCAACAGTCTAGGAAGTAATGGATTGGATAAACTAGAATGTTATAGGCTAGAGCCCATGGTATGAATAGTGATGAAAATCAATGATAAATTAAATCTAGTATATTCATTTTGGTGAACTGTGATTGCTACTCTGTAACAATCTTTGTATAATAGATATTATTAAATAGGAACTTCTTATTCTGGAATCTAAGCTTAGACTTGGAGAGTAAATCTTGCCCAGAGCTACCAATTATTGACTTACATGCTTCATCTGGTAATTAATCATGTTTCCTAATGAACATTAGCTTGAAGTATGTAATTTCTGGAGTTTTGAGAATGATATATGACCAAAACATTTCATCAATTACAATGCAATACTTTGAATATACGATGATTCCAAATCCATATTCAGTGTCAGACAATCTGGGATTTGCCATTCAGAGGAAGTCCTAACAGAAATACGTACTAATGTTGGCCAATTATCCCAATTATAGATTGTTAGTTTCGAAACTTCCTCTATCAGAAAGTATTACATATGAACTATTTCAGGCCAACATGTTGTTGTGAATATCATTTCCTCTGACACCCTTTTCGCAATCAGAGAAGTAGCACCCGGTGTATTACATGATTGCGACTTCCAAAAATCTTTACACGTGGAAGATTCTAATCTCCATTAGGCTTTGGTTATTGAAGCTGCTGGTCTGTTTATGTCAAATTTGACCACCAAATTTGGTTGAAAGTAATCTCTTGAGAGGTAAACAACAGAAATGACATATTTCGAACTTCTTGCGCTGAATTCTGTAAAGACGGGTATGGTATTGCCATATTGGCATGGCTTAGTTTCTTTGGCAGTACCATAGTTGCAGTGTATGATGGCTTGTTATAGAACATTAGACTTTGAAGATAGAATCTCCTGTAGTTTAGCCAAATTATCTTTATCAATTTTGCAAAACAAGGTGATGTCAATATAGTCATCAATTTTGTCTACATTGATCTTCAAATTGATGTATTCCTCATCCTACATTAATCAAATTCATAATAGTAAAGATAAATATAACAATAGATACAATACTAACAGGTATCAATTGGAAGATAATTTCACACGGAAGTATTTAGTCATGTTATTGACTATGAAACCATTGCTTGGTCGAGTTCAACTTCTTGATTCTTCAGCAACATGGTGATTTCTCACTTTACTGGCTGGAGATTGTATTCAAAAAAATGAATTTACCTTCGAATATTGATAACATTGGACATTAGATACACAGTATACACAAATCGAGATAAATGAAATAAATCATCAAGTATAATATATCTGGGAAATATATTTCACACTACTTTCAGTATATAAACAAAAATGCAATTTGAAGGGAGCTTTGAAATAGTTCTGGAGAGATGATTTCAGCAGTTCAGATTTATATTGTCAATGTTTGTCCTTTTTGGTGATTGAAAGACTGTCAGATATGCTTGTATAGACTGATTTCTAATACCTTATACGGAATATTAGTATTCCTGATTCCAAATCAAATATACCATTGAAATAACAATTGATTATTGGTTTAAGCGAACCTACCTCAAATTGAACTGCGCATACCTGACCCACCCAACATATCAACATGGGTGTGATAGTGTCTCACACTCAATATTAGTCAAAATAATAACTAATCCAATCTTGACTTTGTGTTTCCCCTGCATATGAGATCTCCTAAACTTGTACTGCTAAATAACATTCAAGCATTTCAGTTAACCATGTGGTGTTAAAGTGCTGCAATCGGTAGAGATTCTGGAAACAGGAAAATGTTGAGACTTCTTGGTAATCACATTTGAGTTCAAAGGATGGAAATAAAGTTTGTTAAGAATATCAGATGAATATATATCTTCATTAGTGGAATTTTCATCAAAGAATTATACAATATTTATGTATTGCAATTATGTCATAAGTGATGAGCTAAGATAGTGGTCGATATGAGACTATGATGGCTATATGTTCACTCTTACATATTCTCCTGATTGGTCGGTCAAGATATATTTATTATTACACAAAATCATTCCAGAGGATGACTCAATTTGTGTTAAAGTATGTGGTTATCATATGAGAGAGAAATTGGGTCCAAAATGCAGAGAAATGAGATTAAATCAGAACAGTATGATATAATGGAGACTCTGAGGATAACTAATAGTGTACATTCTTGTCAATACCAGGATTGCTAACAAATGTATTATATACTCTCACTCTGATTAAGTTTCAAGGGGAAGGATTAGAGTGTGGTCATCATCTGTGATAGTTTTGGGTTGTGCACTATTACACATTTCGGATTGGTCACGGTTCCAGGGTCACAAATTATCACTCAAGGATGTTGTCATGTGGCGATTGATTTAGGTCAATCAATTAAAAGCTAGCAATATTGCCCCACCAATGACTGCGAGGTACAAATCCCTTGACCGCCACATTACCACCCACCCTCGAGTATTGTCACAGTTGCAATGCTGTGTCAATCCAGTGCAAACACACATCGCTATATTCTCCATGGACAAAGATAAAGGATGACACCAGCCATCGTCACCTTTATATGAAGTGACTCTCGATTGGCATCAGCTATGGCCAGTAGGATAAAAATCGTTAAGCACGATATGAAGGATGGCTGTTGAATGGTACAAAGAGGTAGATGGTCTGAAAGACAACAGTGTGATGGATATTAATCATTCCGGAGATGTGTATCAGGAGGATACTGTTGGTCCCGAAAGACTGGATGATTGAACAGTTACCATTTGCCCGGAGGCAGTTCAAGCCGACTGGGTATCTGAGCATGGGAATGGTAGGAAGAGATGATAGTCAGCATTCATCTCGAGAATAGGTCAGTTAGAATCAGCAGATAGAGCACAGTGGGAAGAGGTATGAAAACCTCTCGATTATCCGCTGGTATAGAGGGCAACCTCCTCAAGACAGCGAACAAGCCTTAACAATATATTCGGATCGGAAAGCTATTCTACATTTAGTCTATTTTGACAGATTTCTGCACCTCAGTGAAGCTTCGAATTGAACCTGCGATTAGTCCTTGTATAATTTCAATATCAAATCCGATAGTGAGACAAGATAGAGGGATACTTAGATGGGATACTTCTAGTTGAGAGTATCTTGGAGTCTATTCCTCCCGCATTACACTATATTGTTATATCAAACCACTATCAAACATCCATCAGCAACAACTCTAATTTCCATCAGAAACACCAGGGTGTTCCGGACGGCTCTGACTGCTCTGACGGAACCTCGTACCCTCTAATGGAGAAGTACACGCTGCCCGTCGCCCAGGCAACAGGTCATGTTGCCTACGTACTCCTTTACTTTGTGGTGACGTTTACACACCATCAGAAGGACACGTGTGTTACACTCTTCGCAGAGGCTGCAGTTATGCTGAAGCTGTTTACACAACGCCTGGCGATGTTAAATCATAGCTACTACTTATCGTTCAACGATTTTCAAAACCTATGCATTCAGTTTGTATTCTCATCTATGTATCTATGTGTCTATATAGCTAATATGTACTCCCCATCGTTCAGTCCACCTCCGTTACCCCTGTATCTCCGTACACCCGCCGTCGCTCATTAACGATGTACTTGGAGGCCATGATCGAGAGAGTTGAGAGATGCACTTGGAGGCCATAATAGAGCAAGTTTGGAGATGCGCTTGGAGGCCGTGATAGTGCGAACTTGGAGGCCGTAATCGAGCGAGTTTGGATATACACTTCGAGGCCGTGATAACGCGAGATTGGACGAGTACTTGAAGGCGGTCGATGGACGGCGTGCCGGGTGCTGAGACTGTATTTCATCAGTTAGTTAACTCGCAACCGTGGGAATGTGACAAGGTGACTTTACCTTTGAGCTCTCATGGAGAGCTGGCTGATGGCGGTCGATCGTGAATGGAGGCACGCCGGAAGCTGAAGC